>Ga0209578_10000282_pt1 | contig 76763 bp, 75 predicted proteins | sample tdAd472_FD_187127 | JGI IMG/M metagenome (GOLD analysis project Ga0209578, IMG submission 187127) | Marine sediment microbial communities from the Atlantic coast under amendment with organic carbon and nitrate - tdAd47.2 (SPAdes)... | ecosystem: Environmental > Aquatic > Marine > Coastal >...
TGACTAAGTCCTTGAAATTAAATAAAGTTGCCCGCGACAAGCGGGCAGAGAGCGGGACTTTATACCAGCCTGAGAGAGGCAATTCAAGCGCCCGCGGAGCGCACCGGAGACCCCCTTTCAGACGAGCCCCCGACTGGCCAGCGAGGTGGCCCGGCCGTCGCCTATGATCAGGTGGTCGAGGAGCCGGATATCGACCAGTTCCAGGGCCGATTTCAGACGTCGCGTGATGCGTTCATCGGCCTGGCTGGGCTCGGCGACACCCGATGGGTGGTTGTGGGCCAGGATTACCGCCGCCGCGTTCATGGCGAGAGCTTCCTTGACCACCTCCCGCGGATAGACGCTCGTGCCGTCAATCGTGCCGCGGAACATCTCGTCGAAGCGCAAGACCCGATGCCGGTTGTCAAGGTACAGGCAGCAGAACAGTTCGTGGCCCAGGTGCCGCAACTTCGACTGCAGGAAGGCCTCGGTATCGGCCGGGCTCTTTATTGCCACCCCGGCCGGCAGGGATTCCTCGTAATAGCGACGCGCGAGTTCGGGAACGGCGAGCAGCCTCGCGAGCCGTACATCGCCAATACCTTTCTCGCGCAGGATCAACTCGCGCTCGGCGTTGAGTAATTGCCTGACGCCACCGAATCGATCCAGCAAACGGGTTGCAAGGGCGATTGCCGCCGCTTGCCCGTCGCTGCGGATCAGTGCGGCAAGCAGGTCGATGTCACTTCGAGTTCGTGCACTTTGCTGGCCCATCAACGGTCCCTGTTCCGGCGCCCTGTGACAGCTTGTGCTGTTGTGGCATATCCAAACAAGCAGAGATTCTTTACGGTATCGCGTTATTCTCTGGAAAATCCCCGGAGCGACAGGCTAAGCTCGACACTGTGAATATCGTCCTCGGCATTACTGGCGGCATCGCCGCCTACAAGACACCTGAGCTCGTGCGCCGGCTACGCGAGCGTGGCGCTGACGTTCAGATCGTGATGACGGCCTCGGCAGAGGAGTTCGTGACTCCGACGTCCCTGCAGGCTGTTTCCGGGCGGCCGATACGCACCAATCTGTGGGACAAGGAAGCCGAGGCGGCGATGAGCCATATCGAGCTTGCGCGCTGGGCCGATCTCGTACTCGTCGCGCCCGCAACGGCCGAGATCATGGCGCGCCTGGCCGGTGGTGGGGCACCCGACCTGCTGACGACGCTCTGCCTCGCGACAGAAGCGCCCATCGCGATCGCGCCGGCGATGAACCGCGTCATGTGGGCGAATCCGGCCGTGCAGGCTAATCGCGACATTCTTGCGGAGCGCGGCATGACCCTGCTCGGGCCCGACGACGGCTCTCAGGCCTGTGGCGAAACCGGCGCAGGGCGCATGCTGGATCCTGGTGACATTGCCGCAGCGGTTTGCGACGCCGAGTTCGTCGGAACATTGGCTAACGGCCCGCTCGCCGGCAAGACAGTGCTGGTAACGGCCGGCCCGACGCGGGAACCGATCGATCCCGTGCGCTACATCACCAATCGCAGCTCGGGGAAGATGGGCTATGCGATTGCCGCCGCCGCACATGCACAGGGTGCAAAAGTCACGCTGATCAGCGGGCCGGTCGCGCTCGAGGAGCCCCGGGGCGTTGACGTCCTGAAGGTCGAGACGGCCGAGGAAATGCACGCGGCGACACACGAGGCTGTTGCCGATGTCGACATATTTATCGCCGCCGCCGCTGTATCGGATTACCGGCCGACGGATCGGGCAGCGCAGAAGATCAAGAAGACCAGGGACACAATGAGCGTCGACCTGGTCAGGTCGCCGGACATTCTCGCCTCAGTGGCCGCGCTCGACGGCGCGCCGTTCACGGTCGGATTTGCCGCGGAAACCGAGAACGTCCGCGAGCACGCGCTTGGCAAGCTCAAGACCAAGAAACTCGACATGATCATCGCCAACAAGGTCGGCAGCGACTGCGGATTCGATTACGATGACAACGCTGCAGAGGTTTTGTGGGGAGGCGGTGAAAAGGCTTTTTCAACAATGCCCAAGACGGAACTCGCTCACGAACTCGTCGGCCTGATTACTGAACGATTCACGGCAACGCGCGGCGCCGAGACACAGCCTGCGCTGTCGGTCGTCTCAATCAAAGAATGAAAGAATAAGAGCCAGGGGCCTGACCTTGCGACTAGTAGAATTGAAGATCCTGGACGATCGCCTTGGCGATTCGATTTCGTTGCCGCACTACGCGACAGACGGATCAGCGGGGCTTGATATGCGTGCCTGCATCGACGAGCCGCTGACCGTGGCGCCGGGCGAAACCGAGCTGATACCGACCGGCCTCGCAATTCACATCGGCGATCCCGGGCTCGCGGCAGTGCTGCTGCCGCGCTCGGGCCTCGGACACAAGCACGGGCTTGTGCTAGGAAACCTGACGGGGTTGATCGACTCGGATTACCAGGGACAGGTTTTTATCTCGTGCTGGAATCGTGGCTCGAAGTCTTACGACGTGCAGCCTGGCGAACGAATCGCACAAATGGTGTTCGTGCCGGTCGAGCAGGTGCGTTTCGAGGTCGTCGATGAGTTCGACGACAGCGCGCGCGGAGAAGGGGGTTTCGGGCACTCCGGAACGGGCTGAGCTATTACTTCATACCCTTCAGAGACTTGAAGCGATTAATGTCGCCCTCGAAACGGGCGATCATCTGCCGCTCGTCAGTCTGGAACTTCAGCAGGTTTTGCTGGTGCCTCGCGATCGTCGCCTGCGTTTCGTTGATGTCGGCCACCAGGTCGGGCTCGATCAATGGGGCGTCCGGATCTTCGCTGTAGGGCCGGTACCTGGAAGCGTCCCGCTTCAGCTTGGTTAACCGGCGCTCGAGGTTGCGGAGGTATAATTCCGTGACCCGTGACTGCGCCTGGAACAACTCAATACGGCGATCACGGTGCATGACAATTTCGTCAACCGACAAATAGGTATGAAGTAAAGCCTGGTCGGCGCGCTTTTGCAGTTCCTTCTGCACGGCGAGATCCTTCGCACGTTTTTCGGCCGCGATCTGCTCTTCGGTCTTGCGGCCCTCGAGGTGGTCAACGGTCACACCATGATCGTTGAGTACCTGCTTCGGCAAGTCGGAAAATTCCGGCGGAATGCTGTCGCCGTAGTGAACCTGCCCGGTTTCGTCCACCCACTTGTAGACACGCTCCGATTCGGCGGCGCCGACGGCGAGCGAGAAAAACGTAACAAGAGCGGCTGCGGAGATTGCTAAGTTGCGCATGGTCCCAAATATGCCACGGAGAAGGTTGCGAATTTGCGACGTGGTTCGCTATTTGGAGCTTAGTGCCCATCGCGCATTCTGTAAACAAGCACGGGGCGCGGTCTGCGGATGCCTCAAGCAATCACGCCGTACTTGCGCCGATAGGCCATTACGGGGTCAAGGTGCTGGGCGTAATCCTCTGATTCTTCTAGGATATCGATCAAATCGTCCAGCTGCACGATACTGATCACCGGGATGCCCAGCGAGGACTTCAATTCCTGCACCGCGGACAACGACCCCTGCCCGCGCTCCTGGCGGTCCAGGGAGATCGCCAGGCCCGCGATGGTCGCTCCGCTTGACGTAATCACCTGGTAGGCGTCCCTGACAGCCGTGCCCGCAGTGATAACGTCGTCGACGATCAGCACCCGGCCGGCGAGTTGGGCACCGACGACGCTACCGCCCTCACCATGGGCTTTCGCCTCTTTGCGGTTGTAACAGTAGGGAACGTCGATGTCGTAGTGCTCGGCCAGCGACGCGGCTGTCAGCGCCGCCAGGGGGATGCCTTTGTAAGCGGGGCCGAAGATCACGTCGAAACCAATGTCAGCCTCGGCAATTGCTGCGGCATAGAAGCGGCCGAGTCGGGCTGCCGCGTATCCCGTGCTGAACAGGCCGGCATTAAAGAAGTAGGGACTGATTCGCCCGGACTTCAGCGTGAATTCGCCGAAATGTAGCACGCCGAGCTCCAGCGCCAGGTCGATGAATTCCTTTTTATAGGCTCGCATTCACTTGGTCCGGGGCTTCTGTATCATGGCCGCCTGCACCTGGGCTCGCGGCGACGCGGAGTATGACATACGGAACAGTCATTGGGATGACCGATGTCAGGTCTGGCCACATATGGTAGGAATCCACGGAGGAATGACTTGTTTCGTATTATCAGCCTGAACGCGAACGGCATTCGTGCGGCTGCCCGCAAGGGCTTTTTTGACTGGATGGCGAAGCAGGACGCCAATGTCATTTGTATCCAGGAGACGAAAGCGCAGGTTCATCAGCTCGTCGACGAATGCTTCTCACCGGCCGGTTACCACTGTTATTACGAGGACGCGATAAAGAAGGGCTACAGCGGGGTCGCCGTCTATACCCGCCACAAGCCGAAGAAAATCGTACGGGGCTACGGAGACAGCGAGTTCGACGACGAGGGGCGTTACCTCGAAGTGCAGCTCGAAGGTATCAATGTGGTGTCACTGTACCTGCCGTCCGGTTCCTCGAGCGAGGAGCGCCAGCTGGCGAAGTACCGTTGCATGGAGTCGTTTACCGAGCACCTGAAAAAGTTGCAGCGCAAGCGCTCGGAAACAGTCATCTGCGGTGACTGGAACATCGTGCACAAGGAAGAGGACATCACGAACTGGAAGCAGAACCAGAAGAACTCGGGCTGCCTTCCGGAAGAGCGCGCCTGGCTCGACAAGGTGTTCGGTGAGTACGGGTGGGGCGATGCATTCAGGATGATTGAGCAGGATCCCGACCAGTACACGTGGTGGTCGAATCGCGGCCGTGCCTGGGATAACAACGTCGGGTGGCGTATCGACTACCACGTCGTGACGCCGGGACTCGACGGTCGCGTCATGCGCACCGAGATTTACAAGGAGCAGCGCTTTTCCGATCACGCACCGCTGATCATGGATTACGATTGGCAGCATGGCGGCTGACACACCCTTGGATCGCACGCGCCGGGAGTCCTTCACGGAAGCGATCCTGAACCGGCGCATGTTGATCTGCGTGTTCACGGGGTTCACGTCGGGCTTGCCGCTGTACGTCCTGTTCCAGCTTGTCCCGGGGTGGCTGCGAACCGAAGGCGTCGGCCTTGCCGAGATAGGCTTCTTCGCGCTCGTGCAGTTTCCCTATACGTGGAAGTTCCTGTGGTCGCCTATCATGGATCGCTTTACGCTGCCCTTTCTCGGGCATCGTCGCGGCTGGATGATCGTAACGCAGGTCGCGTTGCTGGGTTCGATCAGCGTCATGGGCTTTATCAAGCCAGATTTGAATTTATGGACCGTTGCCTACCTGTCGGCAGCCGTCGCGTTCTTCAGTGCGAGTCAGGACATTGTGCTCGACGCTTACCGGCGCGAATTACTGCCCGACGTCGAGCTCGGCCTCGGTAATTCGATTCACGTGCAAGCCTATCGCCTGGCCGGGCTCGTGCCGGGAGCGCTCGGGCTCATTCTGGCCGACTACTTTGACTGGCACATCGTCTTCATCATCGTCGCGCTATTCATGTTCGTCGGCATCATGATGACGTTGGTGATTGATGAGGCGATCAAGGACCCGACGCCGCCGCAGACATTGCGTGCCGCCGTGGTCGATCCGTTTCGCGAATTCATCAATCGCTCCGGGCTGAAATCGGCGGCGCTGGTCCTTGCCTTCCTGTTTCTCTACAAGCTCGGCGACAACATGGCCACGGCGTTGCAGACGCCGTTCTTTATCGACGTCGGCTTCACGCTGACCCAGATCGGCGCGATTGCGAAGACGGCCGGGCTCATTGCCGCGATCGTGGGCGGTATGGTTGGCGGACTGATCATGGTCAAGTTGCCAATCAACCGGGCACTCTGGTTGTTCGGGGTCGTCCAGATCGTCAGTATCCTCGGCTTCGCCGCGTTGTCTGAAATCGGCACGAATCCGTGGATGCTCGGCGTTGTCGTCGCGTTCGAATACCTGGGTGTCGGTCTCGGGTCCGCGGCATTGATCGCGTTCATGGCACGGACAACCAACCTCGCGTTTGCGGCAACTCAGCTCGCGCTGTTCACGGCGCTCGCGTCCGTGCCTCGCGTATTTGCGAATGCGGTCACGGGTGTCCTCGTCGAGCGACTCGGATGGACGAGCTTCTTTCTTCTGTGCACGGTGCTTGCCGTGCCCGGCATGCTGCTGTTGTTCAAGGTCGCGCCGTGGAACGAGGAGCACGCAGCGGAATGACAGACACGCAAGTCGCTGTCGGGCCGCTGGTGGATATCGATGACCCGGGCTGCCGGGAGTTTTCGATTGGTGACGGGGACTGGCCGTTCAGGGGCTTCGTCGTCAGGCAGGGCGACGAAGTCTTCGCCTACGAGAATTTCTGCATGCACGTCGGGCATCCGCTGAACTGGAGACCGGACGAGTTTCTGACCAAGGACAAGTCGGCACTCATGTGTGCGTCACATGGCGCCCTCTACGACATCAGGAGCGGCGAGTGTTTTGCGGGACCCTGCCCGGGGAAAGCGCTGCGCAAGGTAAATGTGGAGATTCGCGATGGCCTTGTCTTCGTGACAGGGCCAACGAGTGCCTAGAAAAAAGGGTTCAGAGCCCTTGTCTCAGGTCTTATCGAGGAAAGCGAGCGGATCGTGGTAGCCGGCGGGCATTTCGTCGTTGTTTCTGCCGACATAGTCTTCCGGGTCCATGTCCACGGAGCCCGACCAGTCTTCGGGTGCGCTGACCTCCACCAGCAGCAATTCCGTCCATGCCTCCATGTCGACTTCGTCGATCGTGCCATCGAACTGCTGTAGCTCAACTGTGCCGCCATCCTCATCGATGGCCACGACTTCAAAGAGCGTACCGTTCGGACGGCTGAACCACTGGCCAATTACGGGGTAGAGAACTGCCATTTCCTTTCGTCCTGTTTGCTCGTTTATAGGCGCCCTTACACTATATATAGATCACATTCGGCGAACTGCAAGACCTTTGTCTTATTAGTTCGTTTGGACGAAATGCCAGTCCCGGATGCGGTGGCCTTTCGTCAGCCCGCGACGCTCGAACTTGGTTCGGGGCCGGTCAAGCGCCCGGTCGCCATCGTGTTCCCGCTCCTCGGCACACTCGAAACGGCCGCAGCTTTTCACGGTCTCTTCAATATGTTCGGCGTAGTTCGCCCAATCCGTGGCGATATACAGCGATCCTCCTGATTTCAGCCGATCAGCGACGAGCTCCAGAAACGATGCTTGCACAATGCGACGCTTGTGATGGCGTTTCTTGGGCCAGGGGTCGGGGAAGTAGAGATTCACACGCGACAGCGTTGCGGGTGGGATTTGCTGTGTGAGCACCTCGATTGCGTCATGCCGGATCAGCCGGAGATTCGTCACGCCCGCGTCGCGCGCTTGCAGCAGGCAATGACCTACGCCGGGCTCGTGCACCTCGATGCCGACGAAATCAGCGTCCTGGCGCTCTACGGCTTGCTGGACCAGCGTATCGCCATTGCCGAAACCGATTTCGAGAACGATGGGCGCGTCACGCCCGAACACCGAGCCGAAATCGAGCGTCGATTCCGAATATTCGATGCCATACACCGGCCACAGCTCATCGAGTGCGCGTTGTTGCGACGGCGTCATGCGCCCGGTACGCAGGACGAAACTGCGAATCGTGCGCCGCCGTGGGCCCGGCTGCTTTTCCTCTGCCATAGGAAGGTCATTCTATCGCTTGAGTGATGGTTGCAAACAACAGTATGCTGTGGGAATCGCAGCACAGCTGTCGGGGGGTTCAAATGAAAAACATTATTATTTCCAAAAACATGCAGACTGTACTCCGAGCATTCACGGGCTTAGCCGCAGCAATCGGCGCGGCGCTTGTCGCGTTTTCGCTACCGGCTACGGCAATGGCGCAGCAGGGTGCCGCGGGGGCGTTGCTCGAGGAGATCGTCACCGTCGCGCGCAAGCGCAGTGACGCCGAGGCCGTGCAGGACGTGCCAATCGCGGTTACCGCATTTGGCGCGGAGCAGCTCGATGCGCTTTTCGTCACCAAGCTGGACGACCTCAGCCACATGATGCCGAACGTACAACTCGAAGCCGTCGGGACGTTCCCGGGTGTGCAGAACTTCTCGATTCGCGGCCAGGGTATCAACAGCTCGATTCCATCGGTGGACCCGACGGTTGGCGTGTTCGTCGACGGCATTTACCTCGGTACGACCTTCGGTGTGGTGCTGGACACGTTTGACCTCGAGAGCATCGAAGTTTTGCGTGGGCCGCAGGGTCTGCTGTTCGGCCGCAACGTGACGGGCGGCGCCGTGTTGTTGCGGACGAGGCGGCCGAGCGACGAATTCGGTTTCCGCATTCGGGCTGGTGGCACGGACAACAGTGATTACAACGTCGCTGCCGCGCTCGAAGGTTCGCTGATCGACGGCGCGCTTGCAGGCAAGATCGTCGGCTATTTCAGCGATGAAAGCGGTTACTACGAAAACACCAATCCGAGCCAGGCAATTCCGGCGCCTTGGCCCGGGGCAACTTATTTCAGTGCGGCAACCGGTCGTGACGTCGGTGAGATGGAGACCTGGTTCGTGCGGCCCATCCTGACCTGGACGCCATCCGATCGGCAGGAATGGACCCTGATTCTCGAATCCGGTGAGGCCGATGGCGATGGCGCTGTCTGGGCGAGCGTCACCGAGCAGCGCGCCGGTGTTCTGCCCGAATTCGTCACGACCGCTGACGAGACGGGCTTTACCACCATCGAGTGGACCTCGGGAACGCTCGAACTCAACATTGACGACGTCGGGCCTGGAACACTGACGAACCTACTCGGCTTCCGCAATACCGATTCGAGGTCGGCCGTTGACATCGACGGTACCTGGCTGCCGATTTTCTCGGCCACCGGTGAGACCGAAGGCGATCAGTTCAGCAACGAATTGCGCTGGTCCGGCAACTTCTCGGACAACTGGGAGGCAACGCTCGGCGTCTATTACTTCGAACAGGACATCACCTATAACGAAGGACGTTACGTGCGGCCAACGTTCCTGCCGCCGCCAGCGACCGAGGTTACACTCGCACTCGGCGGCACGATGGATGCTGAAAACCTGGGTATCTTCTGGAACAACGATATCCATATTGGTGAGGGTTTCACTGCGCAGGTCGGAATTCGCTATACGGAAGAGGAAAAGACCGCTAGCATCTTCATCGGGATTCCTTCCCCTTGTTTCGACGTCGTGACCTTCGACTGCCCGGCAGACGATCTCAAGGGTGAGTGGGACAACGTCACACCGAAGCTCGGCTTCACCCAGGAGCTGGGCGACAATGCGCGCGTCTACGGTTTCTGGTCAAAGGGGTTCCGCAGCGGTGGCTTCAACTTCCGAAATGCGCGTCCCGATGTCATCCCGCCGGGTCCGACCAAGGAAGAAGAAAGCAATACGTTTGAACTCGGTATCAAGTCGGAACTCGCGGATGGCCGCGTGCGCCTCAATGTCGCCTTATTCCACAACGACATCAGCGATATTCAGCGTGAGCTGAATCTGCCTGATGCGGCCGTTGTAGTCCTTCAGGGCACGATCAATGCCGGTGACGTTGTGATCAAAGGCATCGAGACGGACCTGGTTGCACTGCTCACCGACAACTTCTCGATCAATCTTGCAGTCGGGCTGCAGGATGGCAGGTACACGGACGTGAACCCGGATTTCGAGTCGTTCCTCGGCGAGGAGCTGCCGCGACTTGCGCCGAGCAACGCGGCACTCGGCTTCTCCTGGGATATCCCCATGGGTGCCGGGCTGATCAATCTCTCGGGGCAATACACGACCCGCGAGTCGAACTACTACAACGACTCGAATACCGAGAAGTTCGATACACAGGAGCGCGTCAACGCCGCAGTCAACTGGTTCTCGGCGAACGATCAGTGGCGCGTGTCACTGTACGGCAAGAACCTGACGGATGAGGTGAACTGGGGCAACCTGACCTCGATCGCGGGACTGTTCACTGCGGGTCCGATGCAACGCGGTCGGATCGTAGGCGTGGAGGTCAACTGGCAGAATCGCTAGTTACCCACGTGAAACAAGGGTCAGAGTCATATTCTACGGAATGTGACTTTGACCCTGTTTTTTGGCCTTATTTATTGCGGGGTTGCCGTTGCGGCGGAAACTCGATCGGACCGGCCTTTTCGGGGCAGCAGCCCTCGACACCACCGTAGAACTCCCGCATGACGTCGAGGTCCTCTTGCACGTCGCCGGAGAGCGATATTTCCGGACCCAGGCCGATGCGTCTGTTGCCGTAGTCGAGAAAGCCGAGAACGACGGGCACGCCGGCACCCTCGGCGATGCGATAGAAGCCGGTTTTCCAGTGCTTGAGTCGGGTCCGCGTGCCTTCGGGTGCGAGGGCGAAGTAAACGCTGTCGTGCGTCCTGAAGATCTCGATCGCCTGTTCGACGGCGGAACCGGCGCGTTTCCTGTCGAGCGGCAGGCCGCCGAATGCGCGCAACAAATTGCCCAATGGGAACCAGAACAGCGATCGCTTCGCGAACCATCGTACCTCGAGCCGTACCGACACCTTGTAGACGATTCCCCAGTATCCATCCCAGTTCGAGGTATGCGGCGCGGCGATCACGACGGCCTTGGGAGATTCGGGCTGGCCGCCGACAGCTGTCCAGCCACCAAGCCTGAGCAACATCTTTGCGATTGCCTGCAACATGGTAATCGGCCGTCGACCACGCCGGGTCAGGCGTTCGGCCTGCCGGCGTAGATACCCAGTATGCCGGCGATCAGGAGGCCTCCCCCGATCCAGGCGTTACCCTCGAGCGTCAGCACGAGCGTGCCGGAGATGATGCTCGTCATCGCAACGATGAGCCAGTAGCGCTGCTGACGCTGTACCGCGAGTTCCTCGCGGATGCGGTCGATCTCGGCCGAGTGCAGCTCGGGCGTGAGGTTATCCACCGCGGCGCGCTCCGACAATTCCCGGATGGCGCCCGGTAATTCGCGCAATGCCTGGCGCACCTGCGGCAGGTTTTCGCGCAGGTCATCGATAATCGCGCGCGGCCCGACTTGCTCGTCCATCCATTGCTGCAGGACCGGGTGCGCCGTCTTCCACAGGTCGAGTTGCGGGTACAGCTCGCGCCCGAGACCCTCGATGTTGAAGAGCGTCTTGTGCAACAGGATCAGCTGCGGCTGTATCTCTACGTTGAAGCGTTGCGCAACGCGGAACAGGCGCATCAGCACCTGCGCAAAAGAAATCTCGTTGAGCGGCTTGTTGAATATTGGCTCGCACACGGTGCGCACGGCAGCCTCGAGCTGGTCGATGCGCGAATCCGGCGGAACCCAGCCGGAATCCAGGTGTAGTTTCGCTATGCGGTGGTAGTCGCGGTCAAAAAAGGCGAGGAAGTTCTCGGCCAGGTATTTCTTGTCCTCCGGGCTCAGCGTGCCGACGATGCCGAAGTCGACAGCCGCGTACCTGGGCATCTGTGGATCGGTGGCAATGACGAAAATATTGCCCGGGTGCATGTCCGCATGAAAAAAATTGTGCCGGAATACCTGCGTGAAGAATATCTCTACGCCGTTCTCCGCGAGCATCTGGATATTGGTGCCGGCGGCGCGCAGCGCATCCATATCGCTGATTGGTATACCGTGAATCCGTTCCTGCACGAGCACTTCAGGACGACAGAAGTCCCAGTAGATCTCCGGCACATAGAGCATGTCCGAGTCCTGAAAATTACGCTTGAGTTGCGCCGTGTTGGCGGCCTCACGCATCAGGTCGAGTTCGTCGATGATCGTCTGCTCGTACTCGGCCACCATCTCGAGTGGCTTCAATCGCCGGCCATGCTCCCAGTATTTCGCCGCCAGCGCGGCGATCGCGCGCATGACATCGAGGTCACGCTCGATCTTCTCCTGTACGCCGGGCCGCAGGACCTTGACGACGACCTCTTCTCCATCGGGCAACTCGGCCTTGTGCACCTGGGCAATCGATGCTGCCGCCAGCGGTTCACGATCAAGGTGCTTGAATACCTCGTCAACAGGCCGGCCATAGGCGCCCTCGAGTATTGCCACGACCTGCTCCCCGGGGAACGGTGGCACGGCGTCCTGGAGTTTGGCGAGTTCATCGGCGATATCCGGCGGCAAAAGGTCCCGGCGCGTGGAAATCGCCTGCCCGAATTTGACGAAAATCGGGCCGAGTTCCTCGAGCGCGAGGCGAAGCCTCTCACCGAGTGGTGCCGAGCGGTCAACCCGACGTGGCTGGAGATAGAACAAAAACCGCAACGGGCGCAACAAGTGCGTCGCCGAAATGATCTCATCGAGGCCGTAGCGGACGAGCACCCTCTGAATGCCGATCAGCCGAAGCAGCGTGCTCCAGCGCGTCATTTTGGGGCGTCCAGCAGGCGGTCAATTCTTGCGGCGAGCCGGTCGACGTCGTCGCGCAGTACGTTGACGTCCTTCGAAAAGCGTTCGACTTCGTATCGGCTCGGCACGTCGCGGCTTTCTTCCTGAAGGTACTCGCGAATGTTGTCACGCATGATGGAACGGGTCTCACGCGCCCATCGCCCGACACCTCTTGCGAATTGGCCCAGCGTATGCGCGGCGGCGTCGCCGATCACGCCGGATAATTCTTCCTCGACATCCGGCCTGGCGTGCGCAAGCAGCTGCTGGAACGCCTGCGCGGTGGCTGCGTCGCCGGTCAGGTCCAGGGAGCCATCGCGAACGGAATCTTCACTGGCCAGCAGCGCGAGCGTTACGAGTGAGCCCGTGATGACGACATCGGGCTCGGCATCGTGGTCGGCCGAGAGCGAAACGGTTTCGTTGTCGACTGCGAAGAAACTCGCCAGTGCGGTGTCGCGAACACGAATAGCAATGACCTTGCCGTCAAGTCGTGCGCATTGCTCTCGCGCAGCCGTTGACTCGCCGATGTTCTTGTTGAGAACGCGGGCGACGGGCTGTAACAGCGATTCCAGCGGGTTCATCCTGGCGCTCAGATCTTGTAGCCGGTATGCAGCGCGACCACGCCCGCGGTCAGGTTGTCGAAGTGGCATCGCTCGAGACCCGCGTCTCGCATCATCCCGAGCAGTGTTTCCTGGTCCGGGTGCATGCGGATCGACTCGGCCAGGTACTGGTAGCTGTCGGCGTCCTGCGCAACCAGTTTGCCGAGCAAGGGCAAAATCTTGAACGAATAGAGGTCGTACGCCGGCTTGATGACGTCCAGCGGCTTCGAGAATTCCAGGATCAGCACTTTGCCGCCGGGCTTCAGGACCCGGTACATTTCCGCCAGCGCGGCGACCTTGTCGGTCACGTTGCGCAGTCCGAACGCGATCGAGATTCGATCGAAGGTGTTGTCCTCGAACGGCAACTTCTCGGCATTGACCTGGGCGATCGACACATTGCCGGCGACGCCTGCGTCAACGAGCCGGCACCGGCCATGCTCGAGCATCGCCGCGTTAATGTCCGCGAGTACGACATTGCCTCGCTCGCCGACGAGGCGCGCAAACTCACGGGTCAGGTCGCCTGTACCGCCGGCCAGATCGAGAACGACGTGTCCTGGCCGGGCGTTGGCATGCCGGATCGTGTAGCGCTTCCAGAGCCGGTGCATGCCGCCGGACATCAGGTCATTCATCAGGTCGTAGCGGCTGGCAACCGAATCGAAGACGTCCTTTACGAGGCCGGCCTTGTCGTCGACGTTGACGTCCTGGTAGCCGAAATGCGTCGTCTCGGCCGATTTTTCGGGCCTGTCCGTGCTGGGTGCCATGGTGGGGTTTCGTTACTGTGAATTGTCTTTATTTTTCGCGAGGATACCCTTCTGACTCGAGGCGGTCGAGGTAGTGCTGCCAGTTGTCGTCCATGTTGTGCCCCAGCTCGTACAGGTATTGCCAGTCATAGAGCCCGGTATCGTGGCCGTCATCGAAAACGAACCTCACGGCGTAGTGCCCGACCGGGTCGATCCCGGTGATAATGACCCCGTCCTTGCCGGTCTGCAGGGTTTCCTGCCCGGGGCCGTGCCCGCGGACCTCCGCGCTGGGTGAATGGACCCGAAGGTATTCGAAGGTGTACTCGAATTCACTGTCGTCATCGAAAGTGATAACGAGAACCCGGGGCTCCTTCTTGAGGCGAATTTCAGTGGGTTTTGGCATCAGCAGAAAGTGGGCTTAGATCCCTGTCTGTCGGAACTAGAGTATATATCGGCTGAGATCCTCATCCTTCGACAGCTCGGCCAGGTGCTCGTCAACGTAGCCGGCGTCGATCTGTACATGGGTGCCGCTCTTGTCCGACGCCTCGAACGATACGGTCTCGAGAAGGCGCTCCATGACCGTGTGCAGGCGCCGCGCGCCGATATTCTCGGTGTTCTCGTTGACCTGGAATGCGACTTCTGCAATCCGGCGCACGCCGCCTTCCGTGAATTCCAGGTCGACTTCCTCGGTACTCAGGAGTGCACTGTACTGATCTGTCAGCGCGGCATCCGGCTCCGTCAGGATGCGTACGAAATCGTCGGTCGTTAGCGATTTCAGCTCGACACGAATCGGAAAACGGCCTTGCAGTTCAGGGATCAGGTCCGAGGGTTTGGAGACGTGAAAGGCGCCTGACGCGATGAAGAGTATGTGGTCGGTCCGCACCATGCCGTACTTGGTCGTCACGGTCGAGCCCTCGACAATCGGTAGCAGATCACGTTGCACGCCCTCGCGGGAAACGTCCGCACCCTGAGTTTCGGAGCGCCGCGCGACCTTGTCGAGTTCATCAAGAAAAACGATGCCGTGCTGCTCCACAGCGTCGAGCGCCTGCGTCTTGAGTTCTTCTTCGTCGACCATCTTGGCAGCTTCTTCGTCCGTCAGTTGCTTGAGCGCATCCCTGATTTTCAGTTTCCGGGTGCGGCTGCGGTTACCGCCGAGATTCTGGAACATGCCTTGCAGCTGGCTCGTCATCTCCTCCATGCCGGGCGGCGCCATGATTTCGACGCCCACGGGAATGGCCTGAATCTCGATCTCGATTTCCTTGTCGTCGAGCTTGCCCTCGCGCAGCATCTTGCGAAATTTCTGCCGCGTGTCGCCGTCCTGCGGCTTCGGCTCTGTCTCCGCGGTGAATCCGACGCCATGCGATGCGGGCGGCAGGAGCGCATCGAGTATGCGTTCCTCAGCCGCATCCTCGGCACGATGCCGCACCTTCGATGTGGCGTCCTCGCGAATCATCTTCACAGCCACATCCATAAGATCGCGGATGATGCTGTCGACTTCGCGCCCGACGTAACCAACTTCTGTGAATTTGGTGGCCTCGACCTTGATAAAGGGCGCTTTGGCAAGCCTCGCAAGCCGCCTCGAAATTTCGGTTTTGCCAACGCCGGTGGGACCTATCATCAGGATGTTCTTTGGCGTAATTTCACTGCGGAGCGGTTCGCTGACCTGCACCCGGCGCCAGCGGTTGCGCAGCGCGATCGCGACCGCGCGTTTAGCGTCGTCCTGGCCGACGATGTGCTTTTCCAGCTCCTGGACGATTTCCCTGGGTGTCATCTGCGACATCAGCCCAGTTCCTCGACGACGATGTTCTGGTTGGTATAGACGCAGATATCGCCTGCGATCGTCAGCGCTTTCTCCACGACCTCGCGAGCGCCGAGATCCGTGTTTTGCAGGAGCGCCAGCGCCGCCGCCTGTGCATAAGGCCCGCCCGAACCTATCGCCATCAGGTTGTGCTCTGGCTCGATGACATCGCCATTACCGGAAATGATGAACGACGACTCCACGTCGGCGACGCAGAGCAATGCCTCCAGCCGCCGCAGGCGCCGGTCCGTACGCCAGTCTTTCGCCAGCTCGATCGCGGCACGGGTCAGGTTGCCGTACTGCTCCAGCTTGGTCTCGAACAGCTCGAACAAGGTGAACGCGTCAGCCGTACCACCGGCAAACCCGGCTATGACTTTGCCACCGGCCAGCGGCCGCACTTTTCGGGCATTCCCTTTCATCACGGTGTCGCCCATGCTGACCTGGCCATCGCCGCCGATTGCGACCTTGCCATCGCGACGTACCGAGACGATGGTTGTCCCACGAAACTGTTCCATGATGTTTTTCCTGAGCAGGCGCCCGGTGGGCAGGTTATGGTGCGCGATTATTCCTTGTCTTTACTGCGGGCGCGCGGATGAGTCCTGTCGTATATCTGGGCGAGGTGTTGGAAGTCAAGGTGAGTATAGACCTGCGTCGTCGAGATATTCGCGTGGCCCAGCAGCTCCTGAACGCCACGCAGGTCGTGGCTGGATTCGAGCAGGTGGGTGGCGAAAGAATGCCGGAACAGATGCGGGTATACCTTGGTATCGATGCCCTGGCGGCGGGCCCAGTGGTCGACGCGCGCCTGCACGCTGCGGCGACTAAGGCGCGTACCACGGTTACTGACAAAAAGAGCGGTCTCATCGATGTCCGCGAGACCTGCGCGAGATGCATCCCATTTCGCCAGCGCCTGCAGCGCCCGTGAACCGACTGGGACAATACGGTCCTTGTTGCCCTTGCCCGTAACACGGACAGTCGCGTCCTGGCTGTCGACATCGCCGACATTCAGATCGGTGAGCTCAGTCAGCCGCAGGCCCGAGGAATAAAGCAGCTCCAGGATCGCCCGGTCACGGTCGATCAGTGGACCCTTGCCGGGAATCTCGAGCAACCGGGCCATGCGATCGGCGTCGAGATTGTCGGGCAGGCGCTTCGCGCCTTTCGGCGCCGACACGGACTGCACCGGGTTCTTCGTGACGTGTTTCTCGCGCAGCAGGTAGCGAAAAAACGTCCGGCTCGCCGACAGGCGTCGCTGGATGCTGCGCGGTGACAAGCCACGGCGGAAGCAGGTCGCAGACCAGGCGCGAACGTGTTCGCTGTCGAGATCGGGCCACTGCGCAACGCCGGCCTCGCCGCAATAGTCGCGGAGTGCGTTGAGATCACGTCGGTAATGTTTGCAGGTTTCGGGCGACAGGCGACGCTCATACTCGAGATGATGGATGAAGCGGTCGACCCAGTCAGCTTCAGCGGAGTCCACAGCACCCTTTCCCGGTTGTCAGAATCGCTTCAGTGCCCCGGAGACCAGGTCGCTGACGCGTGACAGAAAGTCGATGCTCATACCCGGGTGAAACCGGTCCGCATCCATGCTGCCGATTGCAAGAAATCCGATCTCGGCCTTCTTACCCAGGGGTACGAGGGCGACCGAACCCACTTCGTCGGCGAGGTCCTGGAACAGGAATTCGCGTTGTGCGTCGCGGACCTGGCCGCAACGCGGACCGCGGCCCTTGAGAAACGTAGCGAACGGTCCCAACGACTCGTCTTCGCGCTGGATGGCGCGGAAAAACCGGCCGCAATTGATGTCTTCGAAATTATCCGGGTCGCCGAACAGGACCAGGATGGCATGATCGGCATCAAAGGCCGAGCGCATGGCCTCCTCGACCACAGAAATCGTCGCGTTGAGGTCAGTGGCCGACATCAATTGCAGTGTGAATTCATGGATCTTCGCGGCAAGCACATCGTTGTCGCGCGCGACCTGGATCAACTCCGTCAGCTGGCGCTCGAGCTTGATTTCCTTTTGCCGCAGCATCGAAACCTGGCGTTCGACGAGTGACACCGTACCACCGGCCTCATGGGGCAGGCTCAGTACGCCAAGGAGCCGCGCATTGCGCTCGAAGAAATCAGTGTGGGCGGCCAGGTAGTCGCAGACCGCCTCCTCGGATAACTCTTCCTCAACGTACTCCGGCTTGGCTTGTGTACTCATAGGTCGATCGATTCCTCGCTCGTAAATTCGGCGTTTCCGGTGAGCCAGACGGGTTCTGCACCGCCGCGCCAGCTTACCACGAGTTGCCCGCCCGGCAGACTCACCGTAACGGTGTGGCTCAAGTGCCCAAGTCGTTGCCCGGCGACTACAGCGGCACAGGCGCCGGTGCCGCAAGCCCGTGTCTCGCCGACGCCGCGCTCGTGGACACGCAGGTCGATCGCGTCACGACCCCGTATAGCCATAAATCCAACGTTTGTGCGGGCCGGGAAGCGTTCGTGGGTCTCGACCGCCGGGCCCAGCTCCCCAACATCTGTAGTGTCCGTATCGGCGACCTGCAACACGCAATGTGGATTTCCCATCGATAGCACCGAGACGTCGAACTCGGCACCGCTGACCTCCAGCGAATACAGGTCCGACTTCAAGTCGGCGATGAACGGTATCTTTGCCGGCTCAAATTCCGGCGGGCCCATGCTGACAGAAACGGAGTTGTCCGCCAGCAGGCGCGCCTCCACGACTCCGACCGGGCCTTCAAGCTGAAACTCACGTTCGCTCGTACCCCTGGCAATCACGCGTGCGACACACCGCACACCGTTACCGCATTGCTCGACTTCGGAACCGTCTGCATTGAAGACCCGGTAATTCGCGTGCAGCGACGAATCGTCTGCCGGTGTGATCCACATCAACTGATCGAATCCGGGACCGGTCGTTGCGTTCCCGAGCAGCCGCAATTGCGCCGCTGATGGCGGTGTTATTTCGTCGTTACGGCGGTCCACAACCATGATTCGATTGCCGGCGCCTTGCATCATGAAAAAGTCGATATTCACGTTATCTCTAATGGACTTTTTTGGTCCCTGCCTGTAGTTTACATAACCCCTCGAGAAGCCTTACAACAACACTACGCCCTGGGGAGAATCATGCGGCACATAATGGTATTGAACGCTAAGGGTGGCTGTGGAAAAAGCACCCTCGCCACGAATATTGCATCTTACTTTGCCACCGAAGGCGCTGCTGTTGCACTGGCCGACTTCGATCCGCAACGTTCGAGCCTGGACTGGCTCGAGCGGCGGCCGGAGAGCCGCGCAAAGATTGCCGGCGTCGCTGCGTTCGACGGCGGCTTCCGAAGAGTGCCGCGTAATTCCGACATTGTCGTCGTCGATGCTCCCGCACGTTCGCACGGCAAGGAACTGGACGACCTGGTCAAGCACGCTGAAACCATTGTCGTTCCGGTGTTGCCGTCAACGATCGACATGCAGGCTACGACGACGTTCATTAATGAGCTGAAGAGCGTTGGCAAGATTCAGCGCAAGCAGGCAAAGATCGCAACCGTAGCGAACCGTGTACGGGACAACACGCTGATCTGGGGCGACCTCGACGAGTACCTGACCGCGACGCGCGTTCCTTATATTGCCGCGTTACGAGAAGCCCAGAACTATGTGCGTGCCTACACTCGCGGAATTGGGATTTTCGAGTTGCCGGAGTATCTTGCCTGGCCCGACTGGGATGAGTGGGAGCCGCTGACGGCATGGCTGCGGACGAAACGTAGCCAACCCTGATTTTCCGACTTTGTAGAGCCGGCTCCTCCGTTAGCCACCCTGTTCTTCTTCCAGGCTTGCTGCTATGCCGTCAGCGGGGTTGGTGTATTTCGGGTGGAAGCCGAGGGTTGAGCGCATTTTCGTGACATCCACTATTCGGGATTCGCGCAGGAACGCGAGGCGTATCGGCGAAAATGTCTTTTCCGCCTCTGCGCGCGTGACGGTCGGTGGTGGTGGCAGGCCGATCTGGCGGGCAACTTCGTTCATGAACCACGTGGTCGAGCGAGTGTCGCCGTCGCCAACATTGTAAATACCGGCCGGCGCGTCGGTGGACAACGCCGCGACGCAGCAGCTAGCCAGGTCATCCACGTGAATGCGGTTTCCCGGGTTCGCGTCCTCTTCCGCCAGTATCGGCATCGCCTTGCGAATGCGATCTGTGCCGAGCCGTCCGGGCCCGTAGATACCAGGGACGCGCAGGATCACAGCGTCCGAATCGCCGGCCGCGCACCAGTCCTGTAACAGGATCTCGGCCGCCAGGCGGTATTCCGCTTGCCTGGATTCCGGGTTGGGTTCGGCGGACTCGTTGACGATCGCCCCGTCGCGATTGCCATACACGCCGGTTGTGCTCAGGTAGACGATGCGTGCGGGACGGTGTGGCAGCAGGCTCAGGAACCGCCGGAGGCGGGGGTCGCCGCTTTGATCTGATGCCGGCGGCACGGGGTAGACGACCGAGTAATCCGCAGGTAGATCTATCAGCAGCTTCCCATCACCGTCGAGATCCAGGTGCCGATCGCCGGCAACCGATCGTCCAAGCACATTAACGTCCGGCAGCCGCTGGGCAACACGGCCTCCCGTGTAGCCTGGCCCGACGACGACTGTGATCATTCAGGATCCGGAACGAGGTGGGGAATCGCTGTTCTCGGGCTCTCGGCAACCAGCCCGAGTCCTTCGCGAAATGCGTCGGCTGCCGCGTCCGCTTCACCGAGTTGGTTTAGTAGCCGGCCATACTCCTGGTATGCCTCGGGTGTCGGCCGCAGTGTGATCACGCTCTCCAGATAACTGCGGGCCTTACCCCAGAGTTCATTGCGCAGGCACAGTCGCGCCGCCGCAAGTAACAGGTCGGGGTCGTCGCCATGGGCTGCCAGCCAGCCCTCGGCGCGCTTCAGTTGCTTGGATGCGTTCGGTCCTTCGACGAGGCCAAACAGGCGTACCAGCGGACCGCGCCATTCTGACTTGAGTGCGGCGGCAAGATCCTTCTCGGCTTTCTCGTGCAGACCGCCACGGATCAGTCCGGAAAAATACGCGCCCAACAATTCGGAATTGCCTTGCAGGTTCTTTGGAATCTTCTTCCACGCCTCCATTACGGCATCGCCATCGCTGGCACGGTCGAGGCTCTCGCGGTGCACACGCACACTCCACTTATCGAGCCGCTCCTGTGTCACACGACCATGCTTTTTCAAGCGCGGCAATAAAGCGCCAAGCTGGTCCCAGTCTTCGAGGCGGAAATAAAGGCGGCCGAGCAGGGCGAGCGCGTAACTGTGGTCGCGCGAGTCCTCGTCGATTCTTCGCAGGGTTGCCAGTGCCTGTTCGTATTGGCCGCGGTCGAGTTGCAGCTCGGCTTGCGTCAGGAGAACGGCGTTTGCGGCGGCGGGAGTGTGTTCGTACGCGAGTTTGAGCCACTCGTCGCGACGCTGATCGCTACCTTGCAGATGCGCCGCGCGTGCCGCCTGCAGGTAGTTGAACAAGGGTGCGTCGCTCGTGCTGGCGGCGCGCGCCAGCAGTTTTTCGCCACGCGCGAAATTGCCTTCGGCGACTTCGATCATGCCGCGCATGAGTTTCTGGCCGGCGCGGCCGGAGCGGTAGCGACCGGCTGCCTCGCCGATCAGGCGTGGCGCAATGATGAGCTTCCTGATCGCCCAGACCGCAAAAACAAGAGCGACGGCGATGCCGAGTAACACCGGAACGGACATCTCGACCAGGTAACCACGAAAATTGATGGCGACGTAGCCCGGGTCTTCGAGCAGGAAATGCCCGGCAAACGCGAAGGTTAGCGCTGCGACTACGACGATGATGCTGAATTTCATTGCGCGTTCTCGGACAGCATGCGGAACTGCCGGATCAGGCGCAGCGACCCGGAGATATCGGGAGGTGTCACCGAGATCATGCTGTCGCGAATTTCGGTGATTGTCTGGTGGGCGCTGACGACCTGCGCGCTCTCCACGTCGAAGTACTGCGTGAGCAACGCGTCCGCGTCATCGAGGCTTTGTTCGAAGATAGCCTGTTCGCCGCGTAGCAATGCGAGCCTCGCGGCCTGCAACTGCAGCGCCAGGTTGCTGCGCACCAGCTGCGCGGTATCCGGTGTTAGTAATGCTTTCGTCGCCTCATCGGGCGGCGTGACCTTGACGAGCCCCGACATGGCACCCTTGACCGAGGCCCAGGCACGCGCGGTTCCGCTTGATTCCGCGTCGTCGGTTCCGGCATCTTCGACGATGCCCTGGCCCAGCGATCGTAGCGGCAGCGACTCGACAACGCGGGACAGGCTGGCGAGCGTCAACATCACGCCTTCGATATCAGGCTTCTCCATGACTTCCAGCGCGGCGAGTTCGTCTGCAATTGCGCGCCGCACGTCCGTCAGGGCCGGGTTTGCCATCTGGACAACGCGCTCATCGGCCATCCCCAGCGCCAGCGTCGCAAGATGCGGATTGTTGCCGAGCTGCAGTTGCGCGTTGGCGATCTGCATGTAGTACTCGGCTTCCGCGAGGAGCCAGGTGTCACGTGCGCCAGCGGAGACACCCTGCAACGCGGCAACCGAATTTTCGAGATTCGACATACGCCCGGGCAGCGAGTCCAAAGTTTGGACGCGTTCTTCGATGCCCTGCTGCAGGGACTCTACGCGCGACTGGATACTTTCGTCACTCGAGGCGAGGTCCGCAAGATTCTGATCGAGCTCAGACAATGACTGTCGCGACTCGTCGACGCTTCCCGCGAGACGCGCAATCGAATCGCTGCTGCTTGCGGCCGCGTCACGCGTACGCTGATCTTCCATGACCATGTAGCCCACGGCCGCGAGAGTCAGGAAGGAGAGGAACAAAGCCAGCCAGGAGACCGGCGATGTCTCGCGCCTCGATGCAACGCGCCTCGATGTCTCGTGCTTGGGTGTCTCGCTCTTCGATGTCTTGCCCTTCGAGGCTGGCGGTGCTTCCTGCTGCGGCTCCTCGGGCGGCTGTTCCTCGGGTGGCCGTTCCTTGGAAAGCGCTTCTTCCACTACGGGTTCGTCGGCCACGGCTTCTGCCGGTTCCTCGACTTTGCTGTCATCGCTCATGAATTCTGTCCGGAGTTATGCTGCCCGAGTGCCGGTATTGCCGCTATTGCGCGGACCATCTCGTCTGCGCCCGGCCCGGTTGCGAGATGTACGGGGCATCCAGGCAAATGCTCTTGAGCTTCTTTTAACACACGAGCCGCCGGCGTCACCAGTGGCGTTTCGGCTAGTGCATTGCGGCAGGAATCGGGCACGAGCGAAATCAGATTTCGCAATGACTCGACGCTCATGACGGTGGTCACATCTATGTCGCCGGCCTGCCAGTGTCCGGCCAGCGTCGCGACGTCTGCGTCGGGATGTACTGGCATCCTGCGGTCGTACACCGGCAGGTAGTCGACGGTTGCACCACGTTCACGCAGCGTGTCGGCCAGCAATTCGCGGCCGCTGTTACCGCGCACGATTCGAACTGTCTTGCCACGGACGTCAATCAGGGCGGGCTCGGCGAGCAGGTGCTCGCTGTCGTAGCCGTCCGCGGGGCGAATGTCGACAATTCTGGCCGCGGCTTCGATCGCCGCGGCTGTTGCAGGACCGACGACAGCGACGGCGCCTGCGCTATTCCAGGCAAGTCCGTGCTCGACCGCATTACTGCTCACGTAGATGACGATTTCCGGCTCGCTGAGTGCGTTGATATCCGCCTCGATGTCCTGCGGGCTGCGGGGCACGATTTCCATCACAGGAAACGCGATGCCCTGGCCGCCGGCAGCCTCGATGGCGGCGATCAGGCCCGCTGACTGTTGCGTCGGTCGTGTAACGAGAACACCGACTCCGGCGAGCGTAGTATCAGTCATTGGCCATCGCTGCCTGTTCGAGCAGTTCGGCGGCGCCCTGCCCGAGCAGTGTAGTGGCCAGTTGGCTGCCGATACTTTCCGCATCTTCCAGGGGGCCGTCGAGAGACTCTCGCAACGAGCGACTGCCGTCAGGCAACGCGACGAGCGCCGTCAACGTTAATCGATCCTCAGCGACGGTCCCGTAGGTGGCGACGGGCGACTGGCAATTTGCCTGCAGCGTGAGTGCGACAGTGCGCTCGGCGAGCGTCGTCCGCGCAGTACGCGGGTGATTGAGCTTCTCCAGAACAGCCCGGAGATCGTCCTTGTCCGACAGGCATTCGATGCCGATGACCCCCTGGGCAGCCGCTGGCAACATTTCGTCCGTCGTGAATTGCCGGCTGATGTGTTGCTGCAGGCCGAGTCGCTCGAGCCCTGCAGCCGCCAGGATGATGGCGTCGTAGTTGCCGGCCTCCAGTTTTGCGAGGCGCGTGTTGACGTTGCCCCGCAATGGCTCGATGACGAGATCCGGTCGCAGCATTCGAAGTTGTGCCTGGCGGCGCAGGCTGGAACTGCCTACGAGGGAGCCGTCCGGCAGGTCGTCAAGCGAGTCGCGCGAGCCGGCCACCAGCGCATCCGCGTGGTTGGCGCGCGGCAACACGGCAGCAACGCAAAAGCCATCCGGCATTTCCGCCGGAACGTCTTTCATCGAATGCACGGCGATGTCCGCAGCGCCGTCTTGCATGGCAACTTCGAGCTCCTTGATGAACAGTCCCTTGCCGCCGATCTTCTGCAGGCTGCGATCGAGAATTTCGTCACCGCGAGTTGACAGCGGCACGAGCTCGACTCCCTCGACGTCGTCGAGTTGAGTCAATTCGGCTGCAACATGTTCCGCCTGCCAGAGAGCGAGCGCACTTTTTCGGGTAGCAATACGGATCAACAAGGGACTTAACCTCCTTTCAGTCGCCGACGTACATCGGCCAGGTGACGGCGACTGATGATCAATTCGTCGTCTGATTGTGGTTCATTGCGCAGCACTATGAGATGTCTGGCGTCGGCTGTCTTCTCCAGCCGTTCGATCTTGTCGACCGCGACGACGGCACCGCGATGGATGCGCACAAAATCCTCGGCGAATTCGGTCTCGAGCGACTTCAACGACTCGTCGATCAGGTCCTGACCGTGAGCATGATGTACGCAGACGTACTTCTGGTCGGCGCGAAAGTAATTCACGTCCTTGACGGGAATCAACTTCAGCTGTCCGTGTGAGCGAGCACAGACGTGTTTTCTGCGCGTATCGAGATTGGATGCGCCGGCGATGTCGGTCAGGGTGCTCGCGGCGAGCTTCGCGGCCTGCTGAAGGGCGCTCGCAAGACGGCCGCGGCGCACCGGCTTCAACACATAGCCGATCGCGCGTGCCTCGAACGCGTCGATGGCGTATTCATCGTATGCCGTCGTAAAGACAACCGCGGGGGGGTTATCCAGTGTATTCAGGTGATGTGCCGCCTCGATGCCGTCCATTCCCGGCATGCGAATGTCGAGAAGTGCTATCTCGGGGAGGGTTTCGCTGGCCAGCGTGACGGCCTCCTGGCCGTTCGCTGCCTCCGCCACGACCTCGTAATCCTCGAGATCGCCCAGCAGTTGCCGCAGGCGATCACGGGCAGGCTTTTCGTCATCGGCGATGAGGACTTTCATGGTCGCGTCACGCCTCGCCCTCATCGCAGGGGAATCGCAGACTGACGACAAACGTGTCGGTACTGTCGTCGACATCGACAACCGCGCGATTGCCGTACGCCAGCTCGAAACGCTGGCGGATATTGTTCATCGCCATCTTGTTACCGCGCTTCGAGCGCTCGATTCCGGTTGCCACGGGGTTCGACATGGTTATCAGGAGATCCTTGCCATCGCGTTTGCCGCTGACGACGACCTCACCGCCGTCCGGCAGCAATTCGATGCCGTGATAAATCGCGTTTTCGAGTAGCGGTTGAATAGTCAGGCTCGGAATCAAAGCGCGCATCGGCAGTTCGGCGACGTCCCAGCGCACCCTCAGGCGATCGCCAAGTCTTAATTTCTCGATGCGCTGGTAAATAGCGGCAATCTCGAGTTCCTGCTTTAGCGTCGTGCGGTCTTTCGAACCGCCCAGGTTGGCGCGCAGCAGGTCGGACAGGTCCTCGACGGCCTCCTCGGCCTGGCGAGGGTCCGTGCGAGTCAGTGACGCGATCGTATTCATACTATTGAACAGGAAGTGCGGGCGGATGAGAGCCTGAAGGGCACTGATGCGCGCCTGTGCTTCGAGGACGATGCTGCGACGCCACTCACTGGACACGTACAGATATCGCATTGCGAGGGCGATGACGATGGAGCTGATCGCAACGGTTCGAAACAGGAAGCCGAGATGTGTGTCCTCGATGATGACGGACTCGGCGAAAATGCGCGTCAGCTGATAGGCGATCTCCGCAAGCACCAGGCACATCAGGAGCAGGATGAAGAAGCTCACTACGAACGCGCGTGTCTTGCCGATCCCTTCCAGGCGGCTGCGCAGCACGCACATGAGGGCACAACCGAGCAATGCGAGCCAGAGGACGAACATCGACGTCTTCGAAAGTTCGACCAGGAACTGCCCTGGCGGCTCGTTGCCCGCCAGCGTCAGGACGATAGCGACGAGCGCCGCGACGAGCACCACGACGAAAACCGTCGCGGTCGCACAGAAGTCAGGCAAGTAGGCCTGTGTCTCCGGCTCGGTGGAGTCAGTGTTGCTGGGGGCTGCGGCCAATCCTGGTGCTCCTCACACTCGGAGACCGAATTGTAGCGCCGGGGGGCACAAAAAGAATCGATTACGGTGAGAGAGTGCTCTCAGGAGCAGTTTTCCTGGATTTGCTCTTCGACCTTCTGTCGCGCCTCGAGGGTCTGTGACTCATCGAGATACTCTCGCTCGCCGGCCTCGTTTTCACGATAGAGGCGACGTGACTGCAGGTAGCTCTCCAGCCGTGCACGCTGCTCCTGGCATTTGGCTTCCCGTTGTTCCAGCTCGGCGCGCGCCATTTCGTCCGCTTCGCGACGGCTCGTGGCTTCCTTGCGTGCTTCGTCACGTGCGGCCATGTACTCCTGCCGCTGCTTGGTCTGTGCACTTACTGATGCATTGTTTGTGCTCGCATAGGTGACGTCGAGACGCTCCTCGCCGGACCCGCCAGTCGGACGATCCAGGTAATGAATGCCGCCATCTTCATCCACGTACTTGTAAATCTCCCCGGCAAACGCCGAGGCGCCCGTCGCGACCGCTGCTGCGGTTACTATGAGTACGAGAAAATTACGCTTCATGGCACACCTTCCGTGTAGATATTGCCGTTACCTGGCGTCGATCCATACCGTATTAGACCATGCGGGGCGTGTATTTGACGTGACTATGGTCACAGCCGGGCTGAGTATTGGCGCACGTTTTTTCCGGGCGCAAAAAAAGCGGGTTTAATGCTCGCTAAGGTATTGGTTTTGAAGAGCAAAACCGGTCTTTCGAGTGGCTCCAAATGGGGCCCGCAAGCAGCGTCTTATGGCAAATTGCAGGCCCCAGCTTATGTTGTCACTCGGCCGACGTGAACTCAGGGTAGGCCTCGAGACCGCATTCGGAGATGTCTACACCTTCGTATTCCTCTTCCTCGGAAACACGAATGCCGATGGTCTTCTTGATGACGAACCAAACGGCGAGGCTGGTCACGAAGACCCAGGCGAAGATAGACAACATGCCGACCAGCTGCACCCAGAGTTTTGCGTCGCCGTTGGTGAAGCACACGGCAAGCAGGCCCCAGATCCCGACAACACCGTGTACGGATATGGCTCCAACGGGGTCATCGATCCTGAGCTTGTCCAGCAGTACGATCGAGGTGACGACAATCAGGCCACCGACGGCGCCGATCAGGGTGGCTGCCAGCGGAGCGGGTGTCAGCGGTTCGGCGGTAATCGCAACGAGTCCCGCGAGAGCGCCGTTCAGCGCCATCGTCAGATCGGCCTTACCGAACCAGAGCCGCGCCAGCAGCAGCGCGAAAACGAGGCCGCCCGCCGCCGCCATGTTGGTGTTGACGAAGACGAGGGCAACCGAGTTCGCTTCGCCGACATCTGACAGCTTGAGTTCCGAGCCGCCGTTGAAGCCGAACCAGCCCAGCCAGAGGATCAGGGTGCCGAGGGCCGCGAGCGGCATATTGCAGCCGGGGATGGCGTTGATATGGCCAGACGGAGTGTATTTGCCTTTCCTGGCGCCCAGCAGGAGGACTCCGGCGAGCGCGGCAGCCGCGCCACAGAGGTGCACGACGCCCGAGCCGGCGAAGTCCAGGAAGCCCAGTTCGTTCAGCCACCCGGAGCCCCACTTCCAGAAACCCTGCACCGGGTATATGAAGCCCGTCAAAACCACGGTGAACAGGAAGAACGACCATAATTTCATGCGCTCGGCGACGGCGCCGGAGACAATCGACATCGCCGTCGCGACGAACACTACCTGGAAGAAAAAGTCCGACAGGTTCGAGTAGTAACTGTCGCCCGCAAGGACGGCTTCCACCGTGTTGTCACTCTTGCTCAGGATGTCGATTGCGAGGAGGCTCTGGAATACACCGCCCTCGTAAGCGCCCGGGTACATGATCGAATAGCCGCACAGCATGTACATGATGCAGGCGATCGAATAGAGACCAATGTTCTTGGTCAGGATCTCTGCCGTGTTCTTGGCGCGGACGAGACCCGACTCGAGCATCGTGAAGCCGGCGGCCATCCACATGACCAGGGCGCCACAGACGAGAAAATAAAAGGTGTCGAGCGCATAGGAAAGCTCACTAACCTGCGCTGAAATCTGGGTTACTTCTTCCACGATTGATTTCTCCCTGGCGACTAAACGGCGGCGGTGCCGGTTTCGCCGGTCCGAATGCGTATGGCTTGCTCGAGATCGGTGACGAAGATTTTGCCGTCCCCGATCTTGCCGGTGCGTGCCGCGTTGGTGATGGCCTCGATGACCTGATCGGCGACGTCATCGTCGACGGCCAGTTCGATCTTCGCCTTTGGCAGGAAGTCGACGACATACTCGGCGCCGCGATACAGCTCGGTATGGCCGCGCTGACGACCGAAGCCCTTGACCTCGGTTACGGTGATTCCCTGTATGCCGATCTCGGCGACGGCCTCGCGAACGTCGTCGAGCTTGAACGGCTTGATGACCGCTGTGATCATTTTCATGATTGCTGTTCCTCTTGTATGCGGTTTAAAAGCCGAACGATTTTCCGACGGTAAGAACGAGAGCGTGTTCTTCTTCCCCGATCAAGTTGTCGTCGGCGTACAGGCCGTAAAATGAAACGTCGATTCTGGCCATGGTGGTTGCATAGCCGGCCTCGAAGTAAGCACCGTCGAACTGGTCGTCGAAGGTCGCGTACTTACCGTAGAAGCCCTTGTGTTTGGCCGTCAGTGAATAGAACTGGTAATCCTGGGTGGGCCCACCGAAGTTGTCGTATTCGCCGATGGCCACATCAAGTGTGACGAAGGCGTATCCGGCACTCAGGTTGATTTCCTGGTAGGTGTCATCGAAGTCGCCGGTGTAGTAGTAGCCGGTAAAGCCGACGCCGTAACTGAAATCACCGACTTCACCGCCATAGCCGAAGTAACCGTCTATCTCGAGACCGTCCCCGGTGAGTTCGCCCACATCGGCGCCCCAGACGCCCGCATAAAAGCCCCCATTCCCGAAGTCGATACCGCCATTCACGGACGACTGCTTCTGGTGAATACCGCGGTAGTAGTAGTCGCTCATCCAGCCGATGTTGGCGGACCACTCCGATTCGGCCTGCACTGTGGTGGTTACCGCGAGCAGGGCACACAGAAAGGCTATGTTGATCGAGGATTTCATTGTCGTTGCTCCCATGATTCGTGGCGGTCAGTTCGCGTCGCCTGTCAAAGCCCTAAGAGCAGCATTTGTGCCAACTTTGAAAATCGAAATGAATTCATAGGCTTGCCGAATTTGCGTCGCTCACGATGCACCAGGGCGGTGCGCGGATTCCCGCGGTTGCGCCAAATTGGTGAGCGTCGGATGAAATCTCGCGATTCGTTCGGATTAAGGGCTGGCGTTTTGGCGGTGGCTCAGGTATCAAATCGCTATGAGTGATGAATCCATAGAAGGTCTCGCAAAGAAGCTCGCGGATGCTGTGCCGGAAGGCCTGCGAACCATGCGTGAGGATGTCGAGCAGAATTTCCGCTCGGTATTGCGCGGCGGACTGGCAAAGCTCGATCTCGTCACGCGCGAAGAGTTCGAAGTGCAGGAGGCCGTGCTCGCCCGCACGCGGGAAAAACTCGATGCGCTGGAACAGCGTATCGCGGAGTACGAAGCGAAAGAGTAGAGAAAGGGCTCTGACCCCTTTTTCTTGCTGGCCAAGGAGGGCCAATGAGTATCGCGATCCTCGCGAGTCGCGCGCAGCTCGGAGTCGACGCTCCGCCGGTGACCATCGAAGTATTCCTGTCCGGCGGGTTACCGCGCTTCAACGTCGTCGGCATGCCGGAAACGGCGGTGCGCGAATCGAGCGATCGCGTGCGCGGCGCCATTATCAGTTCCGGATTTCCGTTTCCGCGAGAACGCATCACTGTATCCCTCGCGCCGGCTGACATGCGCAAGACAGGCGGGCGATTCGACCTGGCGATCGCGCTCGGCATTCTTGCGGCACAAAAAGCGATTCCGCAGCGCTCACTGCAGGGCATCGAGTTCTATGGGGAGTTGTCATTGACCGGCGGACTGCGGTCCGTACCGGGAATCCTGCCGGCGGCGCTTCGGGCGGGCGATGCCGGCAACGCCGTGATAGTGCCAGCCGACAACGCGGACGAGGCGGCGCTCGCGCGGTGCAATGTGCGGGCGGCATCGTCTCTGCTGGAAGTAACCGCGCACCTCCGCGGCGCCGAAGTGATTGGACCGCGGCCACAGTTGCAGCCAGACGCTGTGACCGCGCCGGAACTGGACCTCGACGAAGTGCGCGGCCAGGCTTCGGCCAAGCGCGCGCTCGAGATTGCAGCAGCAGGTGGCCATAACCTCCTCTTCATAGGTCCGCCCGGGACGGGCAAGAGCATGCTTGCGCGACGCTTACCGGGAATTCTCCCTGCGATGACCGAGGCGGAGGCGCTGGAGACGGCGGGCATCGATTCGGTGCTCGGCAAGCCGATCGATCTCGCTCGCTGGCGACAACGGCCCTTCCGCGCGCCTCATCACACGGCGTCCGCCCCGGCAGTGGTGGGTGGTGGCCCCGGCCCTCGCCCCGGCGAAATTTCGCGGGCGCACAACGGCGTGCTGTTTCTCGATGAATTGCCGGAGTTCAATCGCAACGTGCTGGAGGTGCTCCGCGAACCGCTCGAGTCCGGCACCATCACGATCTCGCGGGCGGCACACCAGGCCGATTTTCCGGCGAGCGTGCAACTGATTGCCGCGATGAACCCCTGTCCCTGCGGCTACCTGGGTGATGTGCACGGTGGCTGCCATTGCAGTGCTGACCGCGTTGCCAACTACCGCGCAAAGATCTCCGGTCCCCTGCTCGACCGAATCGACCTGCACGTAGAAGTCGGCAGGATACCGAAGGATGCGCTAAGGGATGACGGCCAGCGTGGTGAGTCGAGCGAGGCCGTGGCGGGAAGAGTACGTACGGCCCGGGACGTTGCGCTCGAACGCAACGGCATCTGCAACGCAAATCTCGACGGCGGGCAACACGACGCGGTGTGCCGCAGTTCCGAGGAAGGCTTGAGATTGCTGGAGGACGCGACGGAACGATTCGGCTTGTCAGTGCGCGCGTATCATCGCGTGCTCAGGGTGTCACGAACGATTGCCGACCTGGCAGGCAGCGACGAGATTGCGCCGCCACACATTGCCGAGGCATTGTCGTTACGGTTTCTGGATCGCCGCCGATCGTAAGAAACAGCATCAGAGTCGAGAAAAAGGGGTCAGATTCCTTTTCAGGAATCATAAAAAGGAATCTGACCCCTTTTTCTCGACTCTGACCCTTATCTCCTTATTGCGACTCGCCGATCATGTAGTCGACAGCGGCGTGGACTTCCTGATCGGAGAGGTCCACGCGGCCACCCTTCGCGGGCATGAATCCAACCGATCCCGTGTAACCGACGACTGCGTGCTCCTTAAGAACATCGATGCCCTGTGCGATGCGTGGCGCCCAGGTGGCCGCATCGCCGAGAACCGGTGCGCCCGCGATGCCGGCGCCGTGGCAGGCGAGACAGGCCGCGTTATAGACCTGCGCCCCGGATAACGCTGTGGCGACCGGAGCAGGCTCGGCTGCAATCTCGACAGTTGGCTGCGAAGCTTCCTGTTCTTCACCGGGCAGATACACCTGGCCGAACGGGCGAATACGATCGGCAATGGCTGCCTGAACTTCGTCGACGTCGCGCTTGTAGACCCCTTGCGTGAGGTCCTGCATTTTCATTGCGACGATGAGGATTCCAAGGGCGGCGGCGGCGAGTACGCCGATCACCAGTGAATACATGTCAAAAAACTTCTGATCGCGCTGCAATGTCATGCTCCGGTTTATTATGTCGTAACGGACCGGGTGGACCCGGTCGCAGGGCCGGAATTATATATGGAATGTGACGTCCGTGGGGGCTGGAGGGTCGTGCGACTGCTAGTCTGAAGGTCCTGTCCGAAAATCCGTTCCGTCCAGGGACCGAGAGCCCAGCCACTCAATCCAAGGGGAATTCATGCGATTCGGAGCACTTCTGCTCACGCTGTTCTTGCTACCGGCGCTGACACATGCTGACGAGGAAGGCTTCAAGCTCGGCGGCAGTCACGAGTCCCATGCGTTCGCTTACGAGGTCGATGTTCCGCTGGGGACGTGGTTCAAATGGTCCGACCTGGAGGACGACTACCGGTACGCCGATTCGGGATTCCTGGGCATCGAAGGGTACGGCGCAGTCGTCATGCCCGTCTGTTGGGAAGGATCCCGGCCGACTCAGCAAGCGTTGCTGGAAATATTCATGGAGCGTTTCGGTGAGGACTATCCGTCGGCTTTCGTGCATTCCCAGACCGACGTCCGCAAAGGCGATACCACGGGCACGCACCTGATCGGCAATGAGCCTGTCGATGGGGAAGAATATGCATATCACTTCTGGATCGTCGCAAACGACACCTGCGCCTACACGTTTGCCGCATGGGGGCCGGCCGCCGAGAAGGACACCGCCGATGATTTGCGGGCGCTGTGGCAGCGTTTCGAGTTCAAAGGCTCGCCGGCGGTACTGAACGACGGTGGGTCCGAGAAGGACAAAACAATCAATGCGTTTTTCCTCAACCAGATAGGCATGCACTATTTCGACGCTCGCAGCTACCGCGAGGCGTTCCGGTTTCTGTCGCAGGCCACCGACCTCGACGGCGACGAGTCGACCTACGTCATGAATGCGTTGCGAGTACTTGCCGAGATTGATGCCTACCAGGAGGCCTACGACTGGTTGCAGCCACGCATCGCGAGCTACGGTGACGACATCGACGTGCGCAGCTGGGATGCCTGGCTGGCCTACCAGACGGGTGATCCGGACAAGGCGGTTCTCATTTACGACGAGTTATTCGGTGCGGGCTACCGTGAGGACGATGAATTTGCGTTGTACGCAGGCTTGCTGGCGGACCGCGATGATTGGGACAAAATCGAAGCGGACCTCGCGGAATACGCGGCCGATGGCATGACCGAGAATCTGCAGAAATTGCGGGCTGATCTGTTCACTCGCCGCGGCCGTTACGACGAGGCGCTGGCGATCCTCGAAGAGATGATGACGGGCCGGCCATTCAATGCCGACCTCGTTTACTCGAAAATCGAAGTGTACGACGAGATGGGGCAGGCAGCCGAAGTGCTGCGCCTGGCGGAGCTGCTCATCGAGAAGAAGTACCGTTCGCTGGAGAGCTACTTCTATAAAGGCTATGCCGAGTACCAGCTCAATTCCTACATCAAGTCGCGGGAGTCTTTCAACGCGGCCCTCAAGTACTCGCCGACCAATAGCATTGTTCAGGAGTACCTGGACAGCATCAACAACATTCTGGGCGAAGGCGAAAACGCGAGCATCAGCGAACCGCTACAGGCCGTCGCTCTGCCGGAGGCGATGCAATCGCTGATTCAGGACGTATCTCACGTGGAGACGATTGACGGATACGGCGCCTACTTCATCAACCGCATCACCGGTTACGCATTCGACGGTAGTGAAACGTTGTCGAAAACCCACATGCAGCAGGTCAAGATCCAGGATGAACAGGGCATCGAACAGTTCAGCACGCTCGAGTTCAACTTTGATCCCGCGTACGAGCAGTTATATGTCAACAGCCTGGTGGTCAGGGACGAAGCGGGCGAGATCATCGCAGAAGGTGACCCGTCGGCTTACTACGTGACGAGTACGGTCGACGGCTACGAAGCCAGTACCGAGAAGACCGCGCACTTGCCGGTGCCGAGTCTTGCGCCGGGCGTGGTGATTGAGGTCGTCGTGACCAAGAGTGTTGGCGTCGAAAGGGGCGAGTTTCCGCTCGATATTCATTACCTCTCTGCCAGTCGGCCGATCCGATACAGCGCCATATTCGTTACCGGCAAGCACGACGAGCTCGGTCACGTGTCATTCGGCGTCGACGAGCCGGCCAGGCGCGGAGAATCACTCGTCTGGGAGCTGACATCCCCGATCGTGTATCGGTGGGAACCAATGCAGCCCTATTTCGATCGCATGCTGCCGTGGGTGACGATCGGCACGACGCGCACCGACTGGAACCAGGCGGGCGCAGACTATCTTGCATTGATTGACAAAAAACTGGATGCGGAGCGCGTCGCCGACACCGCAAAACGGCTGGTGCGCGGCATCGAGGACGAGCGCCGCAGGATCGAAAAGATCAGTCGTTACGTGCAAAAGGAACTGCATTATGAGGCCATCGAGTTTGGTCGGCGGGCTTACGTACCGAAGTCAGCCCGCGAAACCCTGCGCGACCGATACGGCGACTGCAAGGATCACGCGGTGTTGCTGTATTCGATGCTGAATGCGATCGACATTCCCGCTCAGCTCGCTCTCGTCAACATCAACCAACAGGTTCTGCCCGGCTTGCCGAACATCGACCAGTTTGATCACATGATCGTATCGGTACCGCTTGACGGCGAACGTCTGTATATCGATCCGACAGATAAGGACCTGAGTCTCGGTCGCACGCCGCCGCGTTACCTGGCGGGTAATCACGCACTGGTATTGCACGAAGTATCGGAGCTGTTGCCGATTCCGAAATTCTCCGTCGGCGACTCCGGACTGCAAGTCGAGCGCGACGTTGAGCGCACGGCGAATGACGAACTCAAAGTCGTCGAGATCGGCGTGTTTTCAGGCTACCAGGCGGCGGATCTCCGCGGCCAGTTGCGCGAGATTGAAACCTCGGAAGTACTCGGCACGATGCAGCGCTGGGTGGCTGACCGTTATTCTGACGCCATCGTCGATGACGCATTCGTCGACAATGTCTTCGAGGCGGACAGTGAACTCGTTGTCGAACTCCAATACCGGCTGCCGCTCGATGACGAGTCATTCAGGCTGCCCGGATTCTTCGAGGCGACATTCCTCGACTACGAACGCTTGCCAGACCGGCGTTTCGGTTTCGAGGTCACGGTACCGTTTAGCGTGTCGACAGTGACGACAGTCAGGCACTCGCCGTCCGCAAAGATCAGTGCGGCGTCGAAGAAAATCGATGCGGACGAGTCACGATTTGGCAGCTGGCGACGGAAGATCGACAGCGGGGCTGACAGCTGGGTACTGCAGCTCGAATACACGAGTGGTCGTGCGGAATATACGCCTGAAGACTACGGTGCATTCACGGATTTTCATCGGACACTCATCGGTTCCATCGAGCAGCCGATGATTGTCGAGTAGGCGAGCTATTCAAAAGCGGGCCATCGGCCCCATAATGGAGTCAGCTGACAATAAGGATAAGGAGACTGGCATGAGCGAATTCGAAGACCTGATGGACGAACTGAAACAGAAGCGCGACGAACTGCGGTTAAAAATCCACCTCGGTTCGAAGGAAGCACAGGAAGAGTGGCAGGAGCTCGAGAAGAAGATGCAGGATTTTTCGTCTCGCGCCGAGCTCGGCAAGACTGGCGAAGGTCTGGGCGAGGCGTTCGGCCAGCTGGGCCATGAGCTGAAGCGCGGCTACCAGCGCGTCCGTGACGCCATCAAGGACGACTAGGCCACACCGTTCGTCGTCCGGATAAGGCGTTTTGTCGCAGGCGCCGGCACTTCCGTCGCTAATACGGTCGAACTCCCTGCTACTACACAGGGGACAACCATGAAATCCATTATCAGCCTGTCGCTGGCCGGCATTCTTGCATCGAGCCTGGTTTGCGCAGACAACCTGACCGAAAAGAATGTCGAAAAAGCCCATGCGATCATCGATGCCGCAGTTACTGCCTACGGGGGCGAGGAAGGCATTGGGAGCCTGAATACGCTGCTCGTTGAGTTCGAAAGCATCAACTATTCCGTCGATCAGAGTCGGAGTGCCGAGCCGCCATGGGACAAGAGCGAGTCCACGGGCTTCAGGGCCATCGATCTGGACAACTCGATCTTCGTCAATCGTGCGACAAACGCCGGAGGCGGATTCGAGGGATACAACGGCACGATTATCAATGCGGAGGAAAGCTATCAGCTCGATTTCCGTGCGGGAACGGTAGCCAAGATCGCCGAGCCCGATTTCGCCACGACGTCAGGCCCGTTCGTGAGAATTACACCAGCCTTGCTGGTACGGACGCTCGAGGAGCGTTCCGCGAATGCTTATTACCTCGGTGATGCCGAGGTTGATGGAGAAGTCTACGACGTCGTCGGGTTCTCGATGACCGTCGGTCCGGCCATCAGCATGTACTTCGACAAGGAAGATCACTTGCTCCGCCGTAGTGAACGCTTATTCCCACAGGTGGGTCTCGTGCAGTACGAATTTCTTGACTACGAGACTATCGCTGGAATTCCGTTCAACAAGGTCTACAAATTATCCCTCAACGGCGATCCCAATTCTGAACAGCACAATGTCAGGACCGAAGTGAATAAGCCGTTGGATGAGCTGCTGATTGTCGATGCCAATCTCGAAACCATCCCGGTGGTCGAGCCGGACCCGTTGTCACGCCAGGAAATCGCTGATGGCGTTTGGCTGATCGGGGGAAGTGGCACGTATGCAATGTTTGTCGATATGGGTGACTACGTCTTCGCCGCAGGCGGTACCGCCGGGATCCCCGAGCGGATCGAGTCGTTGCGCGAAGTCGTCGGTGACAAGCCGCTGAAGTACGGCATGCTGACGCACCATCACTTTGATCATGTCATGGGTGTTTCAGCGTACGAGTCCGAGGGTGCGACTGTGATCGCAGCCGCCGCTCATGAAAACGTCGCTCGGCGCGCTGCAGAGAATGGCGATGTGCTGAGGGTCAAGCTGGTCGATGATCGTATGAAGCTCGAAGGAGCAGAGCGCACGGTCGAGATTATCGACATCGGGCCGACGGCTCACACGGAACACCTGCTGGTCGCCTACCTGCCCGAGGAGGGCATACTGTTCGAGGCAGATCACTTTACACTGCCGCGAGTCGGACCGATTCCACCGGCGGTAACATCAACGCAGACGTTTGCCCAGGCACTCAGTCGCGAGGAACTCGGCGTCAAGCTGATATTTACAGCGCACAGCCCGAGGGCGGCGACGATGGATGATCTGCGCACCGCCCTGGAGACGGAGGTATTCCAGGCTAGCCGTTGATTTTCCGGTGACTCACTACCGAAAAAGCCCCGCTTGCGGGGCTTTTTTATTGCCGCGGTGGTTCGCTATGGCTGCGTTTTAGTCTCTTTGGGCCAACGATCGACGGCGGGCTGCCCCACGACCAGCGCAGCCTTGCGCTTTACTTCCTCGGGTTTGAACATGCCACGCTCGATCGCCGATACCAGCCACTCCGAAAAATGGCCTCCCGATTTGTCGAAGCCGTCCTCGCGCAGCATCTGGTAAATCGCGGCTGCAAGCATGTGCATACCGCCATCGGTCGTGCGCCAGCGCGCGCCCGGACCCCAACCGAAGCCCATGCGGTTCGAGACGATCTGTTCGAGCGCCTGCGTCGAACTTTCGTCCAGCAGCTCCGGAAACGTGTTGTAACCGAGGGCAGGATCATGATCGTTCAGGATCGACATCATCCACGGGTCCAGGCGAAGCTCCTCGAGCGCAGCGTAAATTGACATGTCGCCGCGCTCGAATGGCGGGTGAAAGATTTCGTGCGTCGCTGTCCGTAACTGGGTTTCCATGGGATAGGAGTAATGCGACACGAAGCGTTGCCCCGTTACGCGGATGCCGTAGGGTTTCGAGAAGAACAGCAGCAGAACGTCAATCTCGGGATCAAGATGGTGCCCAAGCAGTCGCTCTTGCTCCGGAATGATGTCGAAGCGCTGCAAATACTCCCGGGTCAGGTCGACGCGCAGATCGAGTTGCGGGGCCGCAACTTTGTGCCAGTAGGACTCGAACCCGGCGTCGCGCATTGCGAGCAACACGGTCAGGACGTCCGGAATTGTCTCATCGCGGAACCACTCCCATTCACGGGCATCCCAGTATTTCGATTTCTCCAGGTTCGGCCGAAGTCGCGCCTCGGGCTGTTGCGCGGAGAGTATGACGTCGTCGAGTGTATTGACCGGTCCGGCGGAGAACAGCAGCGCAAGGTTCGGACCGATCAGCATGCCGGAAATCTCTGCGACCTCGGAAAGGCGCTCGAGCGCTGCGAGGGACGCCTCGTCGAACTGCGACCGTATGTGTTTGACCTCGGACCGGTAATTATCGTGTTGTACCTTGTTGCCGGAGAGGGCACCTATGAAAACGAGTGCCTCGAGGCCAGGGCAGGTCCGTACATTCCAGTGCGTGAAATTGGCATCGTCGTAGGATGCGGCCGCCACGGAAGTCGCAAACAAGGTCATGGTCAGAGCAACGCACGCCGTAATCGCCAGGCGGTAGGTCACAGTGCGCAGTGTTTGCTGGACAGCCATGATAGTGCTGACGAGATTCTCCTATTCCTTGATCCCTTCGAGGTCCAGGAAGAATGCGTAGTACAGTGCAGCGTCCTCCAGCCTCTGGAATCGACCGGTCTTGCCGCTGTGCCCGGCCTGCATGTCGGTGACGAGCATTAACAAGTTGTCGTCCGTCTTGTTGTCACGCAGTTTGGCGACCCACTTGGCTGGTTCCCAGTACTGCACCTGCGAATCATGCAGGCCGGCAGTGACGAGCATGTTCGGATAAGCCTGCGCTTTCACCTGGTCGTAAGGTGAGTAGGACAGCATGTAGTCGTAGAACGCCTTTTCTCTCGGATCGCCCCATTCGTCCCACTCGCTTGCAGTCAAGGGAATGCTCTCGTCGAGCATTGTGGTTACGACATCGACAAAGGGCACGCGCGTGGAAATGCCGTTGTAGAGTTCCGGCGCCATGTTGACGATGGCGCCCATAAGCAAGCCGCCGGCGCTGCCGCCACGCGCGTACAGGTGTTCGGGCGACGTATACCCTTCGGCGATCAGAAATTTTGATACGTCGATGAAGTCCGTGAAGGTGTTCATCTTCTGAAACTGGCGGCCGTCGTAATACCACTGCCGCCCCATTTCCGAGCCGCCGCGAATATGCGCGATGGCGAAAACGAAGCCGCGATCGAGGAGGCTCAGAAGATTGCGGCTGAACCCCGGGTCGATGCTGCTGCCGTAGGAGCCATAGCCGTACTGAAACAGTGGATTACTGCCATCGAGCTCGATTCCCTTGCGATAGACCAGCGAGACCGGGATCGGCGTTCCGTCCCTGGCTTCGGCGAACAGCCTTTCCGAATGATAGTCAGCTGGATTGAAGCCCCCAGGTATTTCCCGCTGCCAGACGAGTTGTGTTTGGCGCTCGACGAGATTGTAATCGTAGGCCGACTCGGGGCGCGTCATGGATTCGTAGCCATAACGAAAGACGGTGCTCTCGTATTCGTAGTTGTCGCCGGAGTCCAACGCGAAAGCGGCCTCGTCGAATTCAATGACGTGTACGCTGCCATCATGACGGTCCAGGACTTCGGCGTAGCCGAGGCCGTCTTTCTTGCCGGTCACAACAATGTAACCCGAGAAGATCTCCGCGTCTTCGAACAACACGTCGTCGCGGTGCGGAATGACGACCTGCCACGCCTCCTTCGACGTGTTATCGAGCGGTGTTTCCAGAAGTTGGAAATTGTCGGCGCCATCGTTGCTCCGAATGAAGAAACGATCGCCGCCGTCACTCACCAAATACTCGTGCTCGGCCTCGCGCGGCAGGAATACTTTCAGCTCCGATCCGGGCGAGTCGGCCGACACATAGCGGACCTCTGTGGAAAGTGTGCTGCCACTGTGCAGGTAAATGTGTTTTCCCGACAGTGATTTGTAGACAAATACGCTGAATGTTTCGTCAGACTCCTCGTAGATTAACTTGGCGGAGTCGCTCCCGAGTTCGTGCGTGTAAGCCTGGTACCAGCGCAGGGTCTCCGGATCTTGCCTGATGTAGATAATCGTCTTGCTGTCGTTTGCCCAGACGTGATATGGCGTGACGTCGTCAATCGAGTCTGCGAGATGCTCGCCGGTTTCGAGGTCGATGAAGCGCAGGTCATAAAAGCGCCGGCCACGGGTATCGACACCGTACGAAAGCGTCTTGTGATCCGGGCTGACCTGAACTCCGGTAACCGAGAAGTAGGCTTCATCACCTGCAATTTCGTTAATGTCGAGCAGGATCTCCTCGTCGGCATCGAGCGAATATTGCCTGCGGGCATGGATTGGGTATTCCTTGCCGGGTTCGTATCGGTGGTAATAGTAGTAGGCGCCATACCGGTAGGGCGCCGATGATTCATCATCGGTGATGCGCGCCTTCATCTCATCGATCAGTCGTTTGCGCAGGCCCGCGGAGGCCGAGAGTTTCGAATCGGCATACGCGTTCTCTGCTTCGAGATATTGCAGTACGTCGGGGTCATTCCTTTGATTCAGCCAGAAATAGTCGTCGACTCGAACATGACCGTGTCGCTCGAGCTCGACGGGGCGCTTGTTGGCCATCGGGTAGTCCGTACGGTCGGCCGTGCAGGCCGCGGTCATCGTCATCAGAACAAGTACTCCAAACGGAATCAGGCGCATACTATTTGTCGCTCCGGGAAATCAGTTCACAGCCAGTTCGGCATCGTGCTTCAAGCGCATGACGCGCCCTCGGCTCACGTGAAGGAGGTCGCTGATTTTCAACACCAGCGAGTCCTCGTATCTATGGAGATTGCCGTCCGCGTAAGCCACTTGCCAGAGCATGCCGACGATGCGCGATTTTTCACTCTCGTCCAGGTTGTTGTGCAGCAGCTGTGTGAATTCGTGCAGGGAAATCAGGTTTTCAGCCTTTTCGTCAGCCGCGTTGACGAGTTCTGCCGCGTCCTCGGGAGCGAGTCCGAAGTGGGACTCGACCAGGTCGAGCACGCGAGTGAATTCGCTGTCTTCGAACTCATGATCCGCCCGAGCGACATCGAGCATCAGCACCGCGGTCGCGGTACGCAGGGCCGCTTCGCGGTGCTCCGCACCTGACTCTGACGATGGCGGCGTCGATATCGCTTCGACCACCTGGTGGATCAGTCTTTTTATCATTCTATTACCGACAGTACCGGGGACAGGAAATTCGCATGATTGAGGACGAGCCGTGCCGATTCAAGCAAATTTAGATGAATTGTGCCTAATCCCTATCCAAGCAGTTCGTGCCCTTCGGGGAGCTGGCGGATCATCCACATGGCCAGGCGATGGCGAATTTTCGGCATCGTGTCCTGCCCTTTCGGTAATGGGCTGATGGCTTTGTCGTGAATCAGCAAGCGGTATGCGTACTGAATCTTGAGGTCATGTGAGTCCGTGGCCTCAAACTCGACGACGCCACGTCCTACGGCGTCCTCGATAACCTTGTCCAGGGCCAGCTTCAGAAGCTCTTTCTCATTCTTTAGTTTCTTGGCCACGTAATCGAGAATACCGCATCATCGTGGAATATGCTTTTTCGTTTCCCGCCGCTGCGGCAGCCTGTAGAATAGCGCCCCCACACAGCGCCCGTAGCTCAGCTGGATAGAGTACTGCCCTCCGAAGGCAGGGGTCACAGGTTCGAATCCTGTCGGGCGCGCCATTTTCCCCTTTTTCTTCAGATAGTTACGAGCGGACCTCCAACGCCGCTTTTCGGGTTGAACCCGATTGTGTGAGATTTGTGTGAGCGGCAATTCGCAATACCGTGTTGGGTCGTCTCTTACACACACTTTCGGCGGCTTCAATGAGTCGTGCGATGTCCGGCGCCGAATAGTGCGTCGTGATCCGATCGGACTTGTGGCCCAACAGATCCTGACGATCCTCAAAACCAATACCCGCAGCACGTAACCGGTGTCCGAATGTATGACGTAAATCATGCACTCTGACATTCGACAAATTCGCACGGGCTCTTGCCAGCTTCCAACCCCAGTTGTGAATTCGCAGAATTTTTCTGCCTCTGTAGGTGAAGACAAATTCTCTGCTCTCGCCGCGTTGCTCGTTGACTACCCGCCGGGCAATCGAATTGAGAACAATGATTCGTTCCTGAGAGTTCTTAGTCTCGAACTGGTCGTTGCTTGGCAGAATGAACAAACTTGTTTCAAGTTCCGGAAGCTCAACTTCCCAATCCCATCTGAGCTGACACACTTCCTGTTCCCTGCAGCCGGTATTTACCTTGTATAGGGCCATCCGTTGCAGATGCCCCGGCAACTCCTTGAATAAGCGATCCTGCTCCTCCCAACTCAGCGGATAGGGCTTTCGTGCTGGCCCCTTTTCCATTTCGATTAAGGGCGGCGCATCCAACCACGATTTGCCATTGTCGTGTCGCCAAACCCTCGCGGCGAGATTCAAAATCCGTCGAATGCAACCCAACTCCTTGTTGATGGTGCCGGCCGTGACCCCGTCCGCGCGACGGGCCTGCCGGTACTGAGCCAGCGTATCGTTATGAATACGATCGAGCTGGAGGTTGCCGATGTGCGGCATGATGCGATTGAACGCATACACGTCGCGATCAAGACTTCGCTTGTGCTGGTTTTCCTTGAGGTACTTGATTGCTGCCTGTTGAAACGTCCTTGTCGGTCGAATGCCGTAGACTGTGGCCTGACGAATCTCATTCAAACGGAATGCTAGGTATTGCTCCGCCTCCTCGAGATTACCTGTGCGACAGCTCTCCGCCAATCTTCCGTATCCCTTGATTCTCTTGTCGATCCACCAAATTCGACCTCTTTTGTTGAGGCCGGGTGATTTTCTGCGTCCCATGTTTCACTCCTTTTGGCGGGACGCCCATTGCGGGAGATATAGTCTTCTACCCAGGCGTCGAGTTCAAGCCGGTCGAAGGCGATGCCCTGATGGCCGATGGGAATTCTTGTGAGAAAGGGACGGACTTCGGTATTGAAGCGATTGCGATCCATGCCGAGATAAGCGGGTGCATCGCGAAAGCGCACAAGCCGCGGTAACAAGACAATAGATGCGTTCATTGATTTCACCGGCCTAGATACGCGGCTGAAATCGCTTCGCGAGAATGCCCGAGTTCGCGGCTGACTATGACTCGCGCTTTATGGTCCAGCGCTCGCTGCTCCGGGTTCTGTTCTTTCGATGACAGCCCACCCCCCACTGCACAAACCGATCCGGTGAGTTCGAGATAACGTCGCTGAGCGTAGCCGTGTCGCAAGCCGTGCAAACGCGATAGCCCTGCTTTCCTTGTCTGGCTCTCGTAACGATGAAGCTGCTCTACATAGTTCAGCTGGGGCGGTATTAGTGCACCGCCCCTGGCCAACGCTCTGGCCTCTATCAACAACCGACGTTGACTATCGTTCATGATTGGTACGGTTCTCGCCCGGCCTCCTTTGGCCCAGCTCGATTTGAGCTTGATGTGATCACCCTGCATGGCATAGGAAGGTTGGAACTTGATCGCTTCTTCACGGCGCAGGCCGAAGGCGGCCTGTAAACGAACGCTCATGCGAACGAATTTGTCTTCGATCTGTGCAAGCTTTTCCTCATCCAGAGATTGCGCTTTGGACTGTTTCGCCACATACGTTCGGGTACCGATGCCGTAGGCCGTGTTGTCACGCGGCATGATGCTCTCTCTGTTGACCTTCCTGGCCCACCAGCGAAGTGTCGATAGCCGGTTCTTCAGAGTGCCAGTTCTGATTCCCTCCTTCTGCCAATGAGCAACCAAAGCATTCACATGCTTTGGCTTCAGCGAGGTCGGTCGCATATGCCGGAAACCCAGTGCGTGTAGTTGATTGGCGGCTAGGTCCAATATCCGGGACCGCGTCGCTTGCGTAGAAAAGCTGCCGTCGCGATTTTGACGGCAGAGCTTCATTAACTGATGGTTCAGGTCTTTCATGGTGCACATATCTCATCGGTGAGTTTGGATGACCACTTCACATCCGCGAGGACTACGAAGTCCGATCTACGATCGGGTAACGGTCGCGGGATACCAGTCCCTATAGGCCTGAGCCTCGATCAGGTTCACCGGAGTTCTCTTGAAGAAGCTACCGATGACCACCAGTTGGCCTCCAGGGCCAGTTTTGAAACGAACAGAGAAATACCTCCTTTTTTGAAAGAGTGAGAAGCGCCTTAGGCGCTGAGTTGAAGATTCCGAACCCACAGGTTCAGCAGAGTCGAAGGGCTGAACGCATGGGTTCAGCTATGTAGAAGATGCCGAACACAGAGGTCCGGCTGAGTTAATTGACGCCGAGACGCCGTTGAGTCGATCTACCCGAAAAGCAGGCATTCGACCCTGGCAGGAAACTCCTACCGGGTACCGCTTTTACGCAGCGGCTGCGTATGATGGGAATTACGCTACAAGAGAAATCAACCCGCGTCCAGAGGCAAATCCTACGGTTGAGTACGACGATTTTCTTGCGTTAAGCCGCTAGTGTGCGAGGAGGTACGGTGGGTTCTTCTACGTCACGGTGAATGCGTGAAAAATATTTGGCGTCACTCGCTGGGACCTTGCAGAAAACGGCCAGAGTGCGCGAATTCGCTGGTTCAGAGCGCCGCGTCACTACAGCGCTTCGCACTGGTAGTGACGCGGCCAGACCAGATGCATTACTGCTGCGGCAAACGTCATTCGGTGGTACTCGCCGTGAATGTGCGCCCTCGTTTTGAGATCAGTGTTTACACGGTAAACACTGATCTTCCTATCAACTCGCGCTCGATCAGGTATTTCCGAGGCGCGATTGCCGGGAAACAGCCCTAAACGTATGCCATCGGGGCGATACATGATGATTTCGGAGGCAGACTAGTTAGCCGGTCTTATGTGCATCATGATAGGCTCCGCGTGTCGATTACATGAATACAAGAGAGCGCGCCAGCCCTATGTTTTACCGCCGCAAGCTCCTGCTTTCGCTAATTCAGGGCCTAAATAGGCCAGTCCAAAAGGTCGATCTTCAGAAGTACCTGTTCTTGCTTTGCGTCAGCCAAGACAAGCCGTCATACGAGTTCATTCCACACCGATTTGGCTGCTATTCGTTTCAAATAGATGCGGACAAGAGGACGTTGACAAAGTACGGGTTGATCAAGAACCGTGATGAATGGCAGCTGAGCGACGACACTCGGTATCTGCATTTACTGACGGCGCACGATCGCGATCGCGTGAACAATATTGTTAGGGAGTTCGGCGAAATACGTGGGCGAAGGCTAATCAAACACGTCTATAAGAATTACCCCTACTACGCGATTAACAGTGAGATTCGCGCTGACGTGTTGACTCTTCGGGAGCAGCAAGTAGTTGAGTCGTCGCGACCTTCCCCGGCTTCTGCCACGTTATTTACCATCGGCTACGAGGGCAAGACGCTGGAGCGATTCCTAAATCAGCTCATCCAACATCGAATTAAGATTCTTTGCGACGTACGTCGGAACCCTGTCAGTATGAAGTTTGGCTTCAGCAAGAATCCGCTTATGCGGGCCGTCAATGCAATTGGAATCACCTATGTCCATATACCCGCACTAGGAATTGCTTCAGCGAAGCGTAGCAATCTGACAACACAAGATCACTACGATTCCTTGTTCGAGGAGTACCGCCGAACCACTTTGGCTGATAATGGTGCTTCGCTGGATGAGGTGATGAGACTAATTCGAAGACAAGGGCGTACGGCGCTGATGTGTTTCGAAGAAGGACCGCAACAATGCCATCGTGGGTGCGTTGCTGAGGCGTTGCAGGCACGCCCAGAATTCCGATATCGCATGGTTCATTTGTAGAGATGGCGAAGACGCGGGTATTAATAACCGTTACGACTTATCCGCTGCCTTCGCGCTCGTACGATGAACTAATATGTACGGCCGGCGTGCTGGCAGACGGAAAATGGATTCGAATTTACCCGGTTCCTCTTACATTTCTTGAGTTTCGGAAATACCAGTGGGTCGAACTGGACCTGATCGAGCATAAGCATCGGCGTGACTTTCGCCCGGAAAGTCGACGCCCAAAGTATCCTGATTTGAGTGATCTTGAGGTCATTGAACACCTCGATACGGTACAGAACTGGTATGAGAGGAAGGCTGCCTGCCTGAAGCGTGTGTACACGAACATGACTCAGTTGATCGAAGACTCAAAAGCCCCCGGGAACTTGTCTTTGGCTGCCTTCAAACCGGCAGTATTCAGACGATTCACAGTTGAAGAAGACGATCGCGAGTGGAAAGAGCTATGGTTGGAGCAACTAAAACAGGTTGACATGTTTACAGGTGGCCAAAATCAATCTGAAGCGCGTATACCCATCGATAAGATCCCATACAAGTTCAAGTATCAATTCGAAGACGATGAAGGCAGGTCGTCGACCATGACAATAGAAGACTGGGAAATCGGCGCCCTTTATAGGAATTGTCTTGCTGCTGCGGAAGGTGACGAAGCTATCGCGATAGATAAAGTTCGAGAAAAATTTGAAACTGAATTCATTGAAGCCAAGGACCTAACTTTGTTTCTTGGCTCTACCCTGGATCATCACCGCAAACGACACAGTAATCCGTTCACAATTATCGGCGTCTTTTATCCTCCAAAGGAAGCCCAGCAGTCGTTGCTTTAGTTCTCAGAAGATCACGGGAGCTCTGAGTCGAAAGCCAGTCTATGTAGTCACTAGGTGCATCGAGCACGGTGCATAAAAAGATTGTTGAGCCTATCGTGTGAGAATTGTGCGACTGGTTGTGAACACGCTGTGATGAGTGCTGCACACTTTAGACGGCATAGGTAAACAGCAACCCAGCATAGGTCCTTGATATCAGTCAAACGGGAGTGTCTCAGAACGCAGAGGCCACAGGTTCGTACCGAGGAGCGCGTAGCGCGACGACAGGCGTCACCGCGCAGCGGTGCGCCCATCCTGCCGGGCGTAGCGAGCCGACAGGCGCACGAATGAAGTGAGTGCGCCCCGAAGGGGTGAGCCGGCGCAGCTGGCGAATCAACCCTGTCGGGCGCGCCAATCTAATCAATGGCTTCCGGTTTTCCTTCCTTCGCCGAGGTCCTTTGTACCCAGTTCGTACCCATTTCCGAACTCAGAAACGGCCGTTTCGAGTTAATTTTCGCTCGTCGGAACACCCTCAATTGTGTGGTCCGTTCCCGGGCTCGAGATCCGCAAACCCAAACAAAGGAAACACCCTCATGACTGAATGCAATGCTCACTGTGTCTGCGAATGCCACACTGGCCCCGCTGCTCGCCGCATAGAAGAAATCCTGCAGACGTCTCGAATCGGCCTGGCGATAGCGTCGTTGCTCAACGCTGCAGACGAGCTCAGGAGGCGCCTCAAGGAGCGCGGCGACGACGCAGATACGATTCTTACTCCCCTAGACGAGAGTATCGGCGCGACATTTGAGAGGATTGATAAGAACGGCTGATTTCGTACCAAAAAACGGGACACTGTTAGTCGAGCCGTTCGTGCCATTTGCGGCAAGCTCCTGGCCTATTGAGCGATATGTGCGGATTTGCTCTGTTTGTGGAATCTCAGCTGTCGCCCGTCTAGGCGAGCTGAATAGAAAACGCAAACCATGCAAAAACAACACCGGTTGCAACTGCGGTAATCAGCTTCCACTTGAGTAACCGGAAGTTAGCCCGATAAAGGAAAAGGCCCCATGCGCCGAGATTCTCCTTGTCGTATTTGAATTGCACCTTCTCGCCTGCCTGTTCTCGCTGTTCCCAGCGGTCTATTCCAATGTCAGTCATTCTGTACGCGGCCACATACTGAAGAATATCGAGAAGAAGTGTGAGACTAGCCAGCACAAACGCACCCGTGACGATCCAACCCGTCGGTGTCCAGAACACATTTGGGGCGAGCGTCAACCGGTCCGCTGACAAGACTGCCCAGACACCGGCAATTGTTCCGAAAGAGATTGTCCGTACTCCCTTACTTACGGTGTCTGTAAACCACTCCAACTGCTTGTCAAGTTCGTCGCGTGTGATCGGCGTAGCCATGGAACTGCTATTTCTTCTTCCGAACTGGAGGTTTGGTACTGCGTGGAGACTTCTTGCCCCGTCGATGAACCTTCCTCTTTTTCGCTTTGCGCTTGCCTTTCTTTTTGACCATCTTCAGCGTTTCTGCCGGTCTTTCCGGTCTCTACGTTCCTTGGGCCGTCCGGCTCCATGGTCCTTACGTTCTTTGTCGCGAAACGGAGGCTTCGTGCTCGTCGAGTCGGGCGGTTTACGGTCAGGTTTCGAGCGTTCTTTTTCGCTAATATCGATCTCTTCTCAATCTGCTGCCGACAATCGTGCCCTTGTTGTATCCAACCAAAAACAAAAGGCTAGGCGCTTGGGATCGGATTTCTTTGCCTCTGGCTTCCAATACTGTACATTTCGTGCGCTCGATCGGCCAGAGGTGTCTGCAAAACTTCCGGTAAACCGGCATGCCCATATCGGAAAATCGCGCCGAAACTGTCCGAAGCAATCTCAATCGCCCCAACTGTAAATTTGTGGTCCGCTGGATAACTCGACTGTACGGGCCTGCCGTGTCCGTATCCCGCAGCGATGCGCCATCAGGCAAACGCTGTAACTTCAGTTGTAGCGAGCCTCTGATCCCACAGCACCCAAAACTCGTCAGCCACATCTGGATCGACTAACAGGGCCTCAATGTAGATCTCTGCGAGCATAGGCAGCTCTAACCCCTTCGGAGTCGAAACCGCTAACTACGAAACTTGGTAGGACATCGAGTTTTGAGAGCTATTCGAACTTGATAATTGCTACCAATTGAGATCGGTTCTTGCGCAGATTTGCGCAAAATCAGGTGCGTAACACAAGAAAAATCAGTTCTTCTTAGACCAGATTCAGCGTCAATGTGATCACTATTTCGACATTTGGTGAAGGAAAGTAGCGGGCGGAGTTTCACTTGAGCAACCGGCAAATATATGCTCTTGCGAAGCCGAAACCAAGTTGGTTCTATTGCCAAGCCAACCAAGTCCATGAGCTTCAATTACATAGACCTTTACACGAATTGATGGCAGGTCGTCGTCTACTCTGCTCTGCGCAATCCGCGGCCTCACACCCACGGATCGACCGAAAAAATCGTCATTGGAGTGTCATTTGACAAGTCGTAAATCCTCTCGGAAAGTCGCCGTCGCTCATTGAGAGAAGTCACTTCGAATAGTAGAAAAAAACCTCATCAGATTGGAGCGTGAAATGACGAAGCTATCGAGTCGAGCGATCCTTTTCCTTTTCTTGCTCTTGGCGGGCCTTGGCCTGGCAGCGAGTGCTTCAGCGGCGAATTGTAACTTCAAGTGGAACAGCGTGTGTTACGAGTTCCTCGATGAAGCCGAACTGGCAATGCGCAATACGGACGTACAGCATGAATTGCTCAAGTACGTCAGCGAGGATGACGACTACGTTTATTACGAACTCAAGGACATGCCGCAACTGCCAGCCATCAGTTGGCAAGGGCAGTATATTTGGAACGGTCAGAACCCATCTTGGGGGCCACTGTTTGCCACTTACAACGAGGCATTGAGCTTTGTTCGTGACAAAGCGGCTCGGCCATCCAAGAAATACCCCACGCAGATCATTTCCGACGATTTGGTGTTGCGCGGCGAGAGGACCATTAGTGGCAAGGACTACGAATACTTCAGCCACAACTACCTGGCCATGCCGGTCTCTTATATCGATATCACCGATTACACATACTATGCGTATTGCAGCTACTACTCAGCGGGGACAGAAGACCAGAAGATCGGCGGGGCAACTCATTTCACCTACGCATCGGACGCCAACACACCATCTACTGTGCTGCCCGACTTCCATATCTTGTTGTTCAACAACTGTTATCAGGGCGGGGGTGTCTGGTATCGAGTCCAGGGGTTTCGTGTACTACAGGTACGTGAGACCACCGGCAGTTGCCCGTCGGGCTACACGCTCAACGGTAGCACCTGTGAAAGCACACTCAGTAAGCAGATTGAGAAAGTACAAGGATTCGCACTGCAGCCGCCGAGTCAGTGCACGATGTGCCCGAGGAACAACGAGTCCAATCCTATAAATCCGGCTGATGGCACCAAGTCGGAGACCGAAGTGGATTACGCCTCGTCAGCTGCCGGGGGATTGAGCTTTTCGCGGTATTACAACAGCACGGGCGCGTATCGCACGGCCAACGAGAATGCCACTGGCTGGCGACACACGTATTCACGGGAACTGAACGAACAACCGGATAAGTCGCCCGCGATTCAATTTGCATCATCGACCGATCAGTCGGACGTCTACACTACCGCTTCTGCTGCCTGTACAAGCGGTTGGGGCGACATCAAGGCCGATGTCTGGGGTGGCGACTTGTCGACCGGCACCGCCTCATTCGCCAACGGCAATACTTGTGAGATTTCCGTCGGCGGGTCCGTGAAGGCGAACTTTGATATTCGCTCCACCGTCGCGTGGACAGGGTTTACCCCATCTTCGACGGTCAAAACTATTACGCGACCCAACGGCATCAGTCATCGCTTTGTGCAGAGCGGATCGGATTGGATCAACGAGCTTGATGCCTCAGTGAAGTTAGAAGCCTCGGGCAGTAACTGGATATTTACGGATCGCAACGACACGCAGGAAACCTATAACAGTTCTGGTCAGCTCACCTCAATTGAGTTGCGCAATGGCCAGGTCCAAGCGCTCACTTATGATCTCACCGCGGCGCAGGGCGGTGATGATGACAGCGACACGCTCGACAAAGTGGTTGGCGAATTTGGTCACACGATCACATTCAGCTACAACGACGAGGCCCGACTGGAGTCGATCACAACGCCCGATGGCCAGATCGACTACGGCTATGACATTCATCGCAACCTGACGTCTGTGACCTATCCCGATGATTCCATGCGCGATTACCTTTATGAGGATTACTCACTGCCGAGCTATTTAACCGGTTTAGTCGACGAGAACGGCGATCGCTTTGCGTCTTGGGACTATGACAGCGTCGGTCGCGCCATTCTCTCTGAGCGCGGTTCTGGCAAGGAGAGCGTAGAGTTTACCTATAACACTTCTGGTACAACCACCGTTGATCTGGGTAACGGCGCGTCGCGAACCTACACATTTGACGTAGAACAGGGTAGTCGTGTGGTTTCGGATCTCAGTGGCGATGTCTGCAGCAGTTGTCCGGGCGGTGAGATTGACTCTCGTACCTACGACAGCAACGGTTTCCTCGATGAGGCTACCGACTGGAACGGCAACATCACCAAGACGGCAAGGAACAGTGAAGGACTGATCACAACGCTAACCGAGGCCGATGGCTCCTTGGTGGAGCGTGAGACAACAATGACGTGGCATTCGACGTATCGACTGCCAACGCAAGTCGGTACGTCGATCAATGATACAGACTATACGTACGACACCGATGGCAATGCCACCGAAATTGAGATTACGGACGGTACCTACTCGCGCACCTGGACCATGACCTACAATTCCGATGGGCAGGTGTTGACTGTCAATGGTCCGCATAGCGGCGCGACTGATACAACAACCTTCGATTACTATACCTGCAGTACCGGTGATGAGTGCGGTCAATTGGAATCCATCACCAACGCCTTGAGTCAGGTCACCGACTTTGACAGCTACGATGAGAGTGGTCGTCTTACCCAGATGACCGATATGAATGGCCTGGAAACAGACTTCACCTACGACAGCCGTGGCAATCTGCTGACCGTTGTGCAGACACCAACCGTGGGCACCGCCCGCACGACGACGATGACCTACGACGATGCGAGCCAACTAGCAACCGTCGCGTTGCCCAATGAATTGGAGCTCACCTATACGTATGACGCGGCGCACTACTTAAGCTCGGTGACCGACAACCTCGGTAACTACATCAACTACGATTATGATGCCATGGGCAATCTCGAGGACGAGGACACCTACGATCCGCTCGATACCCTGTCTCGGGCGAACGACTATGTCTCTGACTTGAACAACCGCCTCGAAACGGTCACCAACGGTGGCTTCGATACCGATCTTGTCTTTGACGATGTCGGCAACCTCACTGACGTGACCGAGCCTGATCTCACCGTCACCCAGCACGAATACGACGCGCTCAATCGTCTTGAAGAAACGTTGGACGCGCTCAGCGGTTACACCGACTTCGCCTACGATGCGCACGACAATCTGACCCAGGTGTCCGCTCCAAATGGTGCAGTCACCGACTACACTTACGATAACCTGGATAACTTGACTGAAGAGGACAGTCCAGATCGTGGTGTCATCACCTACACGCACGATGCGGCGGGGAACGTCGCGTCGATGACCGATGCTCGCAGCAAGGTAACCGACTACACTTATGATGCGCTGAATCGCCTCACCGAAATCGAATTGCATAACAACGACACCATTACCTTTCAGTACGACACTGGCACCTACGCCAAGGGTCATTTGAATAAGATTACCGACCCCAGTGGCGAGACCAGCTGGACCTACAACCAGTTTGGGCAAGTTACCGCCAAGACACAGAAGATTGGTACTATCTCGTTGACAACCGAGTATGAGTACGACACCAAGGGCCGGTTGGTGACGATGACGTATCCCTCGGGCAAGGACGTGGATTACACCTACGATGATCACTTGCCAGACGGTGTCAGCGTCGATACCACAACAATTCTGTCCGGTGCAACTTACGACCCATTCGGCCCGGTGAATGCTTGGACATGGGGTAACACCACCGTGCACAGCCGAAGCTTCAATACGAGAGGTCTGTTGACGAGCCAGAAGATGGTGACCGATACGCGCACGCTCACGTACGACGACAACGGCCAGGTCATCACTCTGGACGATGCACGCCACGATCTGGGATTCGACTACAATGCGCTAGGTCAATTAGATGACTTCACCGCGGCAGGCTCTTCTGCACTAACCGGACAGGACTTTACTTACGACGAGAACGGCAATCGTGAATCCATTGTCGAGAGCAGTACCACTTACAACTACACGGTCACAACAAATACGAATCGCCTTGCGAGCACTCAAGGACCGACGGCAAAGACCAACACCTACGATGCATCCGGCAACATCACCAATGACAATATTCATACCTATGTCTACGATGATCGTGGCCGGCTGGTTAGCGTGGATTCCGGCTCCGTGACCTACGAACACAATGGCCAGCGCCAACGCGTCAAGAAAGACGATGGCACAAATGAAACGCTGTATGTCTATGACGAAGTCGGTCAGCTGATTGGTGAGTACGATGATGCCGGTACTGCCATCCTGGAGCATGTCTGGTTCAACGACGCGCCCGTCGCTGTCCTGGACGGGACGGATGAGTACTACGTCCACACTGATCATCTAGGCACGCCGAGAATCATCACTGACGGAAATACCATCGTCTGGCGTTGGGAATCCGGACCATTTGGTGAAGATGCCGCTCAGGAAGATCCTGATGGAGACTCAACCGACTTCACCTACAATTTGCGGTTCCCCGGACAGTACTACGACGACGAGACAGGATTTCATTACAACTACTTCAGAACCTATGACCCATCAACCGGTAGATACCTAGAGAGCGATCCTATTGGGCTAGAAGGAGGTCTGAATACCTATGGGTACGTCGGCGGAAATCCACTGAGCTACATCGATCCTACTGGTGAGAGTGGAATTTTGCTTCCGATTTCCGGCGCGATAGGTCGCGAATGCCTAAAGAGCGGCGTATGCGTGGGCACCGTGGGGGCGTTGACAGGCGCGAGCTTGGCTTGCCTCATACATCCGGATCTCTGCTCAGCAATAATTACAGAAGCGTGTGCTGATGTGAACGATGTAATCGATGGTCTCTTGAAGCCGTACCTCAACGAGGAAAAGAAACTAACGCCGGGTGAGATCAAGAAACTAAAAGGTGCCGGAATTGATCCTGAACAACTTAAAGGCGGCAAGGCGACCGGCAAGCTCGACCTGTACAAGGACAAGAAAGGAAATATCAAAATCAAGCCGAAGGACGGTAGTGGACCGGGCGAAGACACCGGGATTAACATCAATGAGTTGTAATGACAATGAAATCTGAACTGAAGCTGCGTCTGATCCTGACGAGCAAGTCGCTTACCGCAGATGACATGGCTACTTTGGCGGGAATTAGCCCGTCAAAGTCGTGGACCAGAGGACAAGTTGTTCACCCCAGTGCAAAGAACGTACACAAAGAAAATGGTTGCCTATTGCAAATCGAAGATTCTTCTTTGTCATCGGCCGCGAAAAGACTTGAGGAGACGCTTCAGGCGCAATCTGCAGCTTTGCTTGAGTTACCGAAAGACGTCGATATCGAATTGTCATGCGTCGTGTACCTGAAGGGCGCTGCACCGGAACTGCATCTAGAGCCACAAACGGTTGACCTCCTTGCTTCGATAGGGGCCGGAATTGACATCGACATTTACACACTTGAGTAGCACGGTACTCGTATTAAGTGATAAGTCGCGTCTGGGTCAAAAAGTCGTTGTGCGGCGCACGCGTAGGCGCAGAAATATCCTAAGCCGCGGACTGCGTTGGAGAAATCGAAAACGTAGTCGGGACACGTCGTACGGCCGAGTTCTTTACAACTACTATAGAACGCTAGATCCGGCGACAGGACGGTATCTGGAGAGTGACCCCATCGGACTGGGCGGCGGTCTGAATACCTACGGGTATGTCGGTGGGAATCCATTGTCCGCCATAGATCCTTTCGGTCTGGACGATATTTATATTGCGGTCAGACCGCCGAATTCAAACGTGATTCGTGATGGAGTATTAAATCCGAATAGCCCTTTGAACAATTCCACTGGGCATGTGGCGATATCGAAAAAGAACAATAGTGGCGTCACCACTAACCGGTTAAGTCTTGGCCCGGACGAACAAATTGGTCCAGGAAGTGAAAGGGACATCTTGAACGGAAATATTGATGCTATTCCGAATCTCGATTTAATTGGTGACTTTAATGTTTACAAGTTCCCTTTGGACGACGCGAATATAGAAGCGTGCGAAGCAGCGTTCAATGAAAAGATACAGAATCCTGGGCAGTTTACGCCGACCAATCACTGTACAACCGCTGCACTGGCTATCGGCAAGGCGTGCGGAATCGATCTGCCGACCGGCCTAAGTCCCGTTCATGTTCCGGAGACAATTCCGGGAGTTCCCGGGTTCGACGCCCTGGCCCCAAATCCGTATGGCCTTGACAATCAACTGCGGGAGCAGCAAGCGCCACAAGTTATCAATGGCAAAGATCTATGACTGGACGGGTACCGATATGAGAGTTGTCCTGAAACTAGTTGGTATGGTGATTTGGTTGGGAGCGTGTTCTGTTGCCGAGACCGAGGAGAGTCAAGAGTTTTCTGACCTTCTGGGAGTCCTTGTGGACTACGCGAGTCAAAATCAGATGTCGATGGCCGATGTGCGGGAAGAACTTGCGGCTCTGACTTGGAATGCTGAGTACAGCTCCAAAGGTGGCGCTGGGCGGGTCGGTCCCGACACTTATGTAGACGTGCTGGCATCAGAGAATGTGATATCGATCAATGGAGTTAGGTGGACTGGATTGGAATCGAACACTGTTCAAATAGTATTTGTTGTCGGAGGCGAAGTGGCCTCCGAAGGTGCTGTTAGCGATGCGGATGAGGCAACCCTGGTTGTTTTCACACCAACGCACATCCGGTACTTCGACTTTAGAGTTAATCAAGCAGGGAAGTATCGGCGGGCGATCGCGAACGATTAGAATACAACTACTTCAGAGCCTATGATCCGAGTACGGGACGGTACCTTGAATCCGATCCAATAGGGCTTGACGGTGGCTTGAATACTTATGGCTATGTCGGCGGAAATCCGCTGTCCTACACGGACCCATTTGGGCTAAACGCAGAGCAAATCAAAGCAATGCTGCGGCTAGCGGTACGATCACAGGCGGACCTCAATGTGCCGAGCAAAATTGGAGTGGGGAAATTTCCCGGCAATGGCAGTGCGGTTACGAATCCTATTACTCGCAACATTACATTAGACAATTATTACCTCGATAAGGATCTCGATTGTTTCGAATTGAAAATCTTGCTCGAGACAATTATTCATGAGTCCATTCACAGAACACGCCCTCGTTGGGACAGCATACGGAGGCCGTTCAAACATGATGATATTTACAAAGAAGCTAGTGACCGGGTGAAAAACAGCAAGTTCTTGCAAGAAGAGCTGTCTAGGAGATGCGAATGCGCAGCATAATCAACGTAATGTCGGCTGTGCACTCAAATAGTAGGCATTTGATCCTTTTCCTTGCCGCCGCATCACTAATAGCAGGCTGTACGATGCAGACCACCGCAGTACTTTACAACGGCACAGACAAGCCAGTTTTCGTAAAGCTCTTTCGAGGCACGGATGAGGTCTCACAGGTCGAAATCGATCCTGCCACAAGTAAAGAATTGGACGAGTGGCTGCTCTATGACATTCGAGTATCCGTCGGTGGCAAGCAATTTCAGTACAAACGAGCCGATCCTGGCCCAGAGTACGTCATCTCGACCGGATTCGGCCCGTTTGTCAAAAGACGCGTTTACCTCGAGTTCCAAGGCGATGGTCGGGTATTTGTACTAAAGGGCCCCGACCAGTTCGGTCACGAGCCGCCTGCACAACCAGCGGGATTTCCATTGGTCGGTAGCTAAACAGCGAGGGGACACTACAACTACTATCGCACCTATGACCCACGTTCGGGGCGGTATTTGGAATCTGATCCGATTGGATTAGACGGCGGGTTGAACACGTATGGCTACGTTGGCGGCAATCCGATGTCGTTCGGTGATCGTTTCGGGCTACTGCCATCTGACTACGATGCGGCAGAGCAGATCGTAAGACAGTACTCCGCCGCTATTGGGATAAATACGCCTGAAATTTACGGAATCGGCCTTTCCGATAGGGACGACGCGGTGGGCGTAAAAGGTGTGACAGATTTAACGGATCCCGACCGACCAGTCCGGATATATGATCGGTATTGGGACAGGTGTCTATCAGACGCGCAATCGGCCGAGCTATTGAATACGTTCATCCACGAGACAATGCACTTTAATTCGTCCGCCCTGGATCGCTTTCTCTTGAAGAATTTCCAGGATAAGGGTCAGTTGGAAGGGGTTGGTACTGGTATCGGGGATCGGATCCACGACAGTATTTACGCCCAGTCACGCGCATACACCAATATGTTGAATCGCGAGTTTCAAGCGTTGCGTCGCGAGCTACTGGAGAAGAATCGCGGCGACTACATGGATCCCAAATGGGGTTATCCAGAAGCGTGCGGGTGTCTAGAATGATGGCCCATAGGAAAGCGTCGGGTCGTCGATATCACCCGCTTTGGTGGCTATCGACGATTCTATTAACCCTCTTTCTTGCTGCTTGTTCGCCGGGATTGTCCAAGTCTTCGCTTGATGAACACGACCGCAAGTGGACGCAAGCGGGCATTAGCTCGTACTCATACGACTTAGTCCGGTACTGTTTCTGCGAGGGGTCGGGAGAAACCATCAATGTGAATGTAAGAGAAGGCGGAGTCGTGTCAGCCCGCTATGATGGTGAAGCAGTAAGAGTTAGTCCTCCGAAAGGGCTTACAATTCGCGAAATTTATGATGTGCTTCAGTCTGCGATTGAGGACAGCGATGTCAAAGTAACGGCCTCGTTTTCCGAGGATGGGATCATCCCTGTAGACGTGTCAATCAAGCACGCCACTGCTATGGATGCCGATATGTCGATTACTGTGAGCAATTTCCGTATCCCAGATTAGTACTACAAGACTGTGGAATCAGGAGCGGATTGGTACTCTACAACTACTTCAGAACTTATGACCCGTCGACGGGAAGGTACTTGGAGAGCGATCCGATAGGTCTCAGTGGTGGTCTCAATACGTACGGTTACGTCGGCGGGAATCCACTGTCGTATATCGACCCACTGGGACTAATTGATCTTCACGTTCCTGGTACAACGGGACAAACAACCGTTCATGCCAATCCAGGCCCAGATGCTACCGATTTTCGACCTGAACACGGCCCTGACCATGTCCATCTTGGCTCGAATGATGGCCCACGAGTTCGTACCGACAATTTCGAACCTTTAACCGATGCAGACGCACGGCGGATGTCGAGAGAGCAGAAGAAATTCTGCAGCAATCTAACGGATAATCAGAAAAACTTAATTCGCGCTCGACAGTTGAATGTATTCCGACACGGTCGGGCACTACTGATGCTGTTGGCGACGCCAGCGATAGCTTTGGATTCCTTGCAGGCGGCGTGTCAGCAGGATCCATTTTTCTGCTTAGAGAATACCCCTTTCGTGCTCGACGAATTTGAGCCCGAATCATGTGACAGCGGATGTGAGGAATAGGGGATTTCCAGTGACCAAGAATGAGTTTCTGAAATTGATGAATTTCCCCGCAGAGTGGGAACTATGGGGGATGTACCCCGATGAACTATTCGACACGCAGATGTCGCGGCATCGGCCTGGGCACGAAGACGGGTCTGAGCATGATCGGAACGGCGCATTCCAATGGTGGATACGGAAGAGCCCCAGTAAAGATCAGCTCAGCAAGCTCCTCAAGCTGACTTATTTGGATCCTGATAGTCACATGGCAAATGATGTTCGCGATAGACTGCGGCGTGCGGAAAATTACGACAAAGAACTAGAAGTTGGTCTGAATACCGGTCGGTAAGTCTTGGCGTTAAGTGACTGATTGATTTATCGACAGACGCATACACGGATGTGTAATCGGCTCAGCGCCAGGGCGGGTCGTCTTGACCGGCGAGATCCCGGCGCACGTGCACGAGGGCGAGGATGTTGATCGTCTCTTTGCTGTCATCGATGGCATAAATCACGCGCTGACTCTGCACGATGAGTTCCCGAATGTGTGCCTCGTTGGCTTCGGGCACCTGCCGTCCCCTGCGGGGCAGTTCGTCAAGCGTAGCGACCGTATCAAGAATGCGATCGATGAAACGCTCGGCATAGACGGCTGAGTCCCGGGCGATGTAATCGAACAGATCGTCGAGGTCTGACTCTGCAGGTTCCGTCCAGACAACCTTCATTGAGACTTGCGTGCAAGCAGTCGGGCTTTGACCTCCTCGTGCGGTACGGTACGGTCTTCGTCGACCGCTTTAAGGCCAGCCTCGATCTTCTGCTTAACGTACAACTCGTACATCAGGTCGTCCCAGGTGGCCTGCTCGGGCAGGTTATCGACGATGCTGCGAGCAGCTTCTTTGATCGATGACATAGCGGTCTCCTTTAGCCCGTTTGTTGCAAGACGGTATCGAGCATCTCGATAACGAAGCGCTGCTTGGTTCTGGGCAGCTTCTGAATCTGCTCGATCTGTTGCTGCAGCTTAGGTGCGGGTCCACGTTTGCGCTTGCCGTTGCTGACGCCGACCAGGGCTTCAACCGAGACGGACAGTTCCTTCGCCAACACGGGCAGCATCGCCACAGCAACACGCAGCCGTCCGACCTCGTAATGTGCCAGCGTCTGCTGGGAGATCCCGAGCCGCTCGGCGAGCTGCACCTGCGTGAGGTCCTGTGCCTTGCGCCGTTCGGCGACACGTTGGCCTAGGTTCTGATAGAAGCGTTTATCCTGCGGTGTCACGGCGGTAATCCAAGGTGTTAATGACGCCATGAGTATATCTCCGGTTCCGGGAAGTAGAGTTGACATTACTCTATAACAGAGTACTCTGCAACAGAGTTATTTTTACCCAAACCCCCTTGACAGGTTTTTAGGAAAGGAGCGATTTATGGCCCGCATCCCGGATGATCAACTGGAGCGGCTGAAGGCCGAGATCGCAGTGGAGCGTCTGGCGGAGGGGATGGGCGTGGTGCTGAAGCGCCACGGCAAAGATCTGTTGGGCTTGTGTCCGTTCCACGATGATCGCGAGCCCTCGCTCGTGATCAGTCCGGAGCAGAATCTGTGGCATTGTCTCGGTGCCTGTCAGGCCGGTGGCTCGGTGATCGACTGGGTGATGCGATCGGAAGGGGTGTCGTTCCGGCACGCGGCGGAGTTACTGCTGGCCGACTATCAACCCTCTTTAGCCGCGACTGTGTCGGGCACCGCTGCGCGGAGCAAACTTGCCGCACACTCGACGGTAAAGAAGCTACCCACGGCCCTGGCCGCCGATGCCGGTGATGCGAAGTTACTCGTCCAGGTGATTGACTACTACCATGAAACTTTGAAGCAATCGCCGGAGGCCTTGGCGTATCTTGAGAAACGCGGCATCGCCGATGTGGAGGCGATCGATCGCTTCAAACTCGGCTTTGCCAATCGCACGCTCGGTTATCGCTTGCCGATGAAGAACCGCAAAGACGGGGCAGCACTGCGGGGCCAGTTGCAACGCATCGGCATCCTCCGCTCGTCGGGGCACGAGCACTTCAACGGCTCGCTCGTGATGCCGGTGCTCGATGAGGCTGGTAACGTCACCGAAGTCTATGGCCGCAAGATCAATGACCGGTTGCGCAAGGGCACGCCGATGCACCTGTACCTTCCGGGTGCGCACGCCGGTGTGTGGAATGCGGCAGCGCTCAAAGCCAGTCCCGAAGTCATCCTTTGCGAATCGCTGATCGATGCGCTGACGTTCTGGTGCGCGGGGTTCAGGAATGTGACCGCAAGCTACGGTATCGAGGGCTTTACGGCGGATCACTTGGCTGCGTTCAAAGCCAATGGGGCACAGCGTGTCCTCATTGCTTATGATCGCGATCCAGCCGGTGACGCAGCGGCGGAGAAACTGGCGAAGGCACTCATTGCCGCAGGCCTCGATTGTTATCGCATCCACTTCCCGAAGGGCATGGACGCAAATGCGTATGCATGCCAAGTGCAACCGGCGACGAAATCCTTGGGCGTGGTGATCCGTTCGGCGATCTGGCTCGGCAAGGGTAAATCGAAGCCGGTGACGAATGAGGCGATCACGACCGATAATCCTATTACTCCTTTAGTCGCCGATACTCCCTCGGTACTCGATGAAACCGAGCCGTTGCCGGCACAGCCCGAGGCAGAACTGCCCGCAGCGGTCATACCTGCTGTGCCGCAGGCACCGGTGGAGGCGAAGGTGACGGACACCGATATCGTCATCGTGTTGGGTGATCGGCGTTATCGCATCCGAGGTCTTGAGAGAAATCTTAGCTTTGATGTGATGAAGGTAAATCTCCTGGTCTCAGCGACGGCGCTCGGTGAAGCGGCGGTGCACGTGGACACTCTGGATCTTTATCAGTCGCGGCCGAGGGCTGCGTTCGTGAAACAGGCTGCTGTCGAACTCGGTGTGACTGAGACCGTCATCAAGGCCGACCTTGGCAAGTTGTTACTCAAATGCGAGGCGCTGCAGGAGGAACGTATCCGGGCGTTGCAAGCACCGGCAACTGAGACGGTGACCCTGTCCGAATCCGAGACGGTTGCGGCACTCGATCTATTACAATCGCCTGACCTCCTGACTCGCATCGCGAGTGATCTGACCCGTTGTGGTCTGGTGGGTGAGGACGCGAACAAGCAGATCGCCTACCTCGCGGCTTTATCGCGCAAACTCGATGCGCCGCTCGCGGTGACCATCCAGTCAACCTCGGCTGCGGGCAAGTCCGCACTGATGGATGCGGTGCTCGGCTTTGTGCCCGCCGAGGATCGTACGCAGTACTCGGCGATGACCGGGCAGTCGCTTTTTTACATGGGCGAGACCGACCTTAAACACAAGGTGCTGGCCCTTGCCGAGGAAGAGGGGGCATCGAGTGCCTCCTATGCCCTGAAACTCTTACAGTCGGAGGGGGAACTCACCATCGCCTCGACTGGCAAGGACGCGGTGACGGGAAAGTTAGAAACGCATCAATACCACGTTGAAGGGCCGGTGATGCTGATGCTCACCACCACCGCAATCGATCTCGATGAAGAGCTCCTGAATCGTTGCATCGTTCTGAGTGTCGATGAAGGAAGGCAGCAGACCGAAGCGATCCATGAGATCCAGCGGCAACGCCGCACCCTTGCCGGTCTCTTTGCCAGGGAAGATCGTGCATCCATCCGTTCATTGCATCAGAATGCGGAGCGCCTGATCCAACCGCTGGCCATCGTCAACCCGTACGCAAAGCACTTAACGTTCGTTGCCGATCGCACGCGCACGCGGCGCGATCACGACAAGTACTTAACGCTGATCGATGCGATCGCGTTGTTGCATCAACATCAACGTGTGATCAAGAGCGTTGAACACAACGGCCAGTGCATCCGCTATGTCGAGGTGACGCTCGATGACATCGCGGCTGCGAATCGACTCGCGCACGAGGTGCTCGGTCGTACGCTCGATGAACTGCCGCCGCAAACACGAAAGCTCTTGCAGCACATAGTCACCTGGGTGGCCGAGCGCTGCTCGCTACTTGCGATGAACCGCAGTGACTTCCGCTTTAGCCGCCGGGACGTGCGTGAGGCGATCGGTTGGGGCAACACGCAACTGAAAGTGCATCTGCATCGCTTGGAGGAACTCGAGTACTTGCTGGTGCATCGCGGTGGTCGTGGCCAGTCGTTCGTTTACGAGCTGTTATACGACGGTGACGCTGAGCGTGATGCGCCGCACTTGAGTGGCCTGATCGATGTGGCAGAGCTGGAACAGACTTACGATAAAAAGAAGTCGGGGCCAATATCAAACCGGTCGGGGTCCGGTCGGGCTCAAGTCGGGGTGGTGTCGGGGGAGAGTCGGCATGATCAGAGAGGAGCGAAGGTCAACGGCCGTAAGGATCACGCAGTGATCGATCCGGATGATGCGCTGGAACGCACTGTTCCGACGAATAAACCGCAATCGTCGTACCGTAGCGATACGGGCCCGTCACCGTCACTGGTGGCAAAAGCAGCCGACTAATGAAGCTGCAGAAACGCAAACTTAAGAAACGACCGGCCGCGTATCCGATCGCGCACAATGGCATCACGCCTTACTTAAATCGTTTTATCGAGTCCTCGGCGGTGAGCGGCTTGAGTGAGACCACGGTGGAGATCCGCCGCCGTATGCTCTCTCGCTTCATCCTCTGGTGTGATGAGCGCGATCTGGATCAGCCACAGGACATCACACGGCCGATCCTGGAACGCTATCGGCGTTATCTGTATCACTACCGCAAAGTCGACGGACAACCGTTGTCGTTCGCAACGCAGCAGCAACGCCTGGTGCCGATCAAGATGTTTTTTAAATGGCTGACCAAAGAGAATTACCTGCTCTACAACCCGGCCTCAGAACTGGAACTGCCAAAGGTGCATCGGCGCTTGCCAAAGCAACTGTTAACGGCTCCCGAGGTCGAGCGCATCCTCAATCAAACGCTGTTGCACGGTGAACTCGGTATCCGCGATCGCGCCATTATCGAGACGCTGTACTCGACCGGCATCCGTCGCGCCGAACTCACGAATCTAAAGCTCTACGACGTTGACACTCGTAACGGCACGTTGATGGTCAGAGAAGGCAAAGGCAAGAAAGATCGCATGGTGCCGATCGGTCAGCGTGCTGGTCACTGGATCGAGCGTTATCGTGACGAGGTGCGAGCGACGTTGGTGGTCGAGCCGGATGCGGGGTATCTGTTCCTGCACGAGTACGGTGAACCGCTCCACAAAAACCGGTTAACGGATCTTGTCAAAAAACACATCCGGGCGGCGGGTATCAAGAAACCCGGCGCCTGTCATATCTTCCGTCACACCATGGCCACTCTGATGCTCGATAACGGTGCTGATATCCGCTTCATCCAGGCGATGCTCGGCCACAGTGACTTATCCACCACGCAGATCTATACGCAGGTGTCGATCGTGAAGCTCAAAGAGATCCACGCGCTGACTCATCCGGCGGATCGTGAATCGACACCCTGAACCCTTGTAAGGGGCCTGGCGGCCATTGACACATAATGTGGGTTGTACGCAGCCGGCGCATGCCGATTGCGTATAACGTGCACATTATGTTCGGTGGTCGTGATCGTAACTTGCGTTCAGCGGTTAAGGCGTGGCTGCGCCACGTGTACAATGCAAAGTATGGTCGCTGCACTGAAACTTGCACCTCTCCCTAATGCGTTAATCGAAAAGTCGCGTCTGGGTCAAAAAGTCGTTGTGCGGCGCATGCGTTGGAGCCGAAGTAACGTAAGCCGCGGGCGGCGCTGGGGAAATCGAAAACGTAGTCGGGAATCGTCGTACGGCCGAGTTCTTTACAACTACTTCAGAACCTATGACCCGTCCACCGGAAGGTACCTGGAATCGGACCCAATAGGCCTTGCCGGCGGGCTGAATACCTACGGGTACGTTGGCGCCAATCCTATTCGGTACTTCGATCCTGACGGTCTCAAAGCGCGTGTTCGGTGCCGTCTGATTCCGGTCATCGGAGGGATAACTCGAGCCCGCCACTGCTATGTGGAAGTCGATCCGGATGACGGCGGCGACACAGAGACTTACGGTCTGATCGGAAATACGGGAGGGCCGCTTAGCAGAACGGGAACCATCTACAAGAATAACGCATTCGATACTGGCGGCACTTCGTGCGAATGGAACGATGAGCCAACAGTCGATCAGTGCGTTCGAGACGCCGTGAGCGAGTACGCCAATCCAAGTAACTATCGTTTCGTTCGCGGGCCAAATAGCAATACGTTTGCCGGCACGATCGCGAGAAAGTGCGGTCTAGCCAAGCCGAAAGGATTTGCGCCCGGCTGGAATGATGACCCAGCCGAGCAGAAGAAAGGCACTGAATACCAAAGTCCGGTGGAGCTGAGATGATGAGATTAGTAGCAATTATTCTCGCCTTGCTTACATTGGCGGCCTGCAACCTCCCGGCGAAATGGGCGGAAGAATTCGTCGAGCAACTGAAATGCGACATGTCACTTGCACAAGTTCAATCCCTAACTTCCAGGGATGTGCACGCGGAAGACGCGCCTAGGCGGGACATGACGCACTACATCAGGGACGGCAGTACAGACGTATGGCTCGTTTTTGATAATGACAAGCTGAAGTCGGCACAAGTATTGTGGGCGCAGGAAATGATGAAATATGCGTCGTATCAACAGATTCAGTTGTGCAAGTAGCAGTACGATCCGCGCCGCGTGTTCAGTGCAACTACACTACAACTACCATCGCACATATGACCCGAATACGGGGAGGTACCTGGAATCCGACCCGATCGGCATCAACGGAGGAATGAATACGTACGGCTATGCGCTTCAGAACCCACTGTATTGGATTGATCCGATCGGGCTCACCGTAACCTGTGTTTACGATTCCTCATCTGGCCGACTAACTTGCACCGACGACACGACGGGTCAACAGAGCGTAGATGAGATTTGCTATTCGGGTGCGCCGAATGCCGTAAACGATCCCTCACAGCAAGATGTGCCATTCGTGGGTCCGATTCCGATTGGCGACTATTTGATTGGCACGGGCGTTGGCAATCGTGGAACAGGACCGCAGTCGTTACCATTGACGCTAGCACCAAATAACACCCTGTTTCCATCCACACGTGATCCAAATTCATTCTTGGTGCACGGAGATAACTCGCAAGGTAATCAGTCAGCGTCTCAGGGGTGTGTTATCTGCTCACGTGGCACGCGGGACACAATCAATGCGGCTGGTGGCGGTTCATTGAACGTCAGAACAAGAGCACCGCGTACACCGAGCCCGTCCGGTCCGTCGGACTCGCCAGATCGCTCTCCAAGGGGTTTCTGAACATGTTTCTTAGAAGCTCAAAATGCTCCAGTTGACAATTGGTATGCACTTTACGTAGAGGTACAGAGCATTGAATAAACTCACCGGATTTATATGTCTTGCGATACTAACGTTGGGGTGTGGGTCTGCCGAATCTGACATTCATTTCCCTTTCGAATCGTGGGGGTGGGAGGACAGCGTTCAGCGAGTAATTCCCGATGATTTCTTGTCGCTATCCAGCATTGAAGTTGGAACGTCAACATTGGAAGACGTAAGAGAAAGATTCGGCCCAGCTGTCGAGTTTAGACGAGGTAACGAGAGCTACTCGCCCAGCTTGATCTGTTATTTGGCTGATACTGATGACACGGCAGTGATTTTTCAGTCTGGCCCTCTGGGCGGTTGGAGTGTAGTAACGGCCATATGGATTGGTCACTCACATCATATTGATGTAGCCAATTGCACAGCTTCCAGCAAGGTGGGCCGTGAAAAAGCATCCATTCATGGAGTCTTCCCTGGTTCCAGCTTTTCGACAATTGAACTCAATTTAGGTATGCCAACGTATCGCAAACTGCCTTACATCGCCTATAGGTTTCAAGACCAAGACGTATCGAGCTCCGATGGTCCTTTCGATATCACGTCTGGTTTGGAACTTGAGCTGAAAAACGACCGCGTAGCCTGGTTTCGGGTGTACCGACAAGCTTCAAACTAGGATAGTCTACAACTACTTTAGAACCTATGATCCGTCTACAGGTAGGTATCTGGAGAGTGATCCGATTGGTCTAGGAGGAGGACTCAATACGTATGGGTACGTTGGTGGCAATCCGCTGATGTGGAGTGATCCGTTTGGGCTTGATCGGCTCATCAATCCTCTCCCCGGTGGTCCGAACGGCCCGAGTATCACGTTCAACAATGACGTACCTGGCGGGCCGAGCACGAATCTACCGGTAACCGATGATACTGCTGACATGATTGAGAAAGCAGTAGTCGATGCAGGGTTTGACATCAATATCAACAGCACCAAAGGCGGTACGCACAGTGCGACCAGCCGGCACCCTCTAGGGATGGCTTGCGACATTAATGAAGTGGACGGAAAGAGGGTTGATGATCCAACGAACATGAGCCCGGTAAAAGACCTTCAGGATGCGTTTAATAGGCAATCAAATATTCGCGAGAACTACGGTCCGTTCTTGAACACAAAGACAGAATCAAACGGCACGGTCACCCAGAGACCAAACATGGCGGCTACGCACCAGAATCATATTCACGCAACCGGTCAAAAATAGTCATGATGAAATCATACGTGTATTTGTTACTCTTTTTGGGGCTATTCGGATGTGCACAGATCGCGAAATCCGATGCTCTAGTGGTAGTGGAGGATGCGCATCTCGTCCAAATCCTGAACAACATCGAGCTAGTTGAGGATCGGCGCGAATTCCCTCTACGAGTAAGGGTTTTTCGGCTAAGAGAACTCGGTGAATGTGACGGGCCATATGTACGATGCCCGAAGGAAATCTTTTACATAGCCGTTTCGACGTTTGATGAGGTTCCGGATCAGAAGCTATTCGTACTACCAGAATCTCTCGGCTGGCAGTTCGACGGTTGGTCGAAATGGCCATCTTCTGATAGTGCTAGCGAATCTGTCGTATTCGAAGCGACCTCGCAGACGGTGCTAGCTGACGGTGATGAGAAGAAGCCCTCCGCGCAGAGACATAAAGTACAGGTGAATGCCCACAGCGGAAGCATTGTCTTGGAAAACAACAATTCGGCGGAATGATTCCGTCACATTGAGCCGGAGAACACTACAACTACTTCAGAACCTATGACCCGTCCACAGGAAGATACCTTGAGAGCGATCCACTTGGCCTCCGAGGTGGCCTGAATACTTACGATTATGCTCGTCAGAATCCGTTGCTTTATTCGGATGCACTTGGCCTAACGCCAGGTCAGAACCAGTTCTTTAAGTGTTTGACGAGGTGGGGCAATGCGAATCCGGAAAATTGTTTTGCTCAGTTGCTCGCAGATATTGGAAAAGCGGAAGCCGATTTTCTAAAAGAGAAAGCTAGTGATGCTGCAGATGCGGCCTGCGAAATAGGAACCTGCGTTGCGGTTTGTGCAGTTGATTCATTTATTGGGCTTGATCCTAATTCGATCATGATTACTGCATCAGGGCAGGCGGCACAATTGAAAATACATCAGATCGCCCGTGCGTCCTACGGCAAAGCGGCAGCTAAGGCGGTGTCGCGGGCCATCGGATGGCCGATGACTGCTCTGGCCACAGGTCAAACCCTTCGGTGCAGTCTTAAGTGTGAATGAGCTTAATTATTCCAGTAGAAGAATGAGCGACGGACGCAAGATTGATACTTTCGTTGCAGTTGGCTGCTTGGCGTTTTATGGCATAGCGCTGTTCTACGATGCGCTATTTATGCGGGACCCGAGTTGGCTGCAACTGGAGGGATTGGTTGGGTTTAATTCACGATACCCAGATTATCTGAACCTTCTGTTGATCGCGTTATCTATCGGTACATTCTTGGCGGGATGCATTGGTTATATATTTTCGTGGGCAAAATCAAAGTACTTGCTGCTGGTGAGTCTTGTTTTCAACATTTTGCTAATTCCTGCGTTTGCCACTTACTTGAGTTCCGACGTTAGCAGCTTCGCTTCGCTTCTGTGGGCTGTATGCTTCGGATGGCTTTTGGCCAGCCCGCGCAGAGCAGCATGAAGTTACTCGGGAAGGTAAGACCTTAAGTCTATTCCACTTTGAGAAAGAAGGTACATTCCGAGAATTGCGATGAAAACTCCGGGCAATCCCAAATACAGGAGTGGCGGTATTGAGCTAATACGGCTCACCACAACGCAAACCAGCCCGAGCAATATTAGAAAAACACCCAGGATGCTCATGGAGCTCTGCCCAAGCTCAACTTCAACTCGCCTGCTGTAAGACGGTATCGAGCATCTCGATAACGAAACGCTGCTTCGCACGCGGCAGCTGACTGATCTGCTCCAGTTGTTGTTGGAGTTTAGGCGCCGGTCCACGCTTCTTGGCTTGCGCTGTCTCGCCCACGAGTTCGTCGAGCGACACACCGAGGAATCTGGCCAACGGCGGCAATGCCGACACTGGAATCCGTCGGTAGCCAGTCTCATAGGCGTTGGCCGTCTGCTGTGAGACCCCAAGATGTTCAGCGACCTGGACTTGGGTGATATCCCGGGCTTTGCGCAGCCCTGCTACGCGTGCCCCGAGTCGCTTGAAGAACGCGCGTTCATTTTTGCTGATTGCCACAGCCGGCACCCTGAATAGATCGACGTGGCTCATACGATAACCTCCCTTTCGCGTAACGCGGTTGACAGTACCACGATACGTGGTACTGTGCCACTCAGTTATTTTTACCCAAACCCCCTTGACAGGTTTTTAGGAAAGGAGCGATTTATGGCCCGCATCCCGGATGATCAACTGGACCGGCTGAAGACCGAGATCGCGGTGGAACGTCTGGCCGAGGGGATGGGGGTGGTACTGAAGCGCCAGGGCAAAGACCTGTTGGGGCTGTGTCCGTTCCACGACGATCACGAGCCGAGCTTGGTCATCAGTCCGGAACAGAATCTGTGGCATTGTCTCGGTGCCTGCCAGGCCGGTGGCTCGGTGATCGACTGGGTGATGCGATCGGAAGGCGTATCGTTCCGGCACGCGGCGGAGTTACTGCTGGCCGACTATCAACCCTCTTTAGCCGCTACTGCACAGGGCACCGCTGCGCGGAGCAAACTGGCCGCACACTCGACGGTGAAGAAACTGCCCACGGCACTTGCCGCCGATGCCGGTGATGCGAAGTTACTGGCCCAGGTGATCGACTATTACCACGAAACCTTGAAGCAATCGCCGGAGGCCCTGGCGTATCTTGAGAAACGCGGCATCGCGAATGCGGAAGCCATCGATCGCTTCAAGCTCGGCTTTGCCAATCGCACGCTCGGTTATCGCTTGCCGATGAAGAACCGCAAAGACGGTGCGGCACTGCGGGGCCAGTTGCAACGCATCGGTGTGTTGCGCTCGTCCGGGCACGAGCACTTCAATGGCTCGCTGGTGATGCCGGTGCTCGATGATGTTGGTAACGTCGTGGAAGTCTACGGTCGTAAAATCAACGACCGGTTGCGTAAGGGCACGCCCATGCATCTGTACCTGCCGGGTGCGCATGCCGGTATGTGGAATGCGGCGGCGCTCAAAGCGAGCCCCGAAGTCATCCTTTGTGAATCGCTCATTGATGCGCTGACGTTCTGGTGCGCGGGCTTTAGAAATGTGACGGCCAGTTACGGCATCGAGGGCTTTACGGCCGATCACCTGGCCGCTCTCAAAATGCATAACACGCGAAGGGTGCTGATTGCGTACGATCGCGATCCAGCCGGTGAGGCGGCGGCGGTGAAACTGGCGAAGACACTCATTGCCGAAGGCCTCGATTGCTATCGTATCCACTTCCCGAAGGGCATGGACGCGAACGCGTACGCGTGCCAGGTGCAACCGGCGACGAAATCTTTAAGCGTGGTGATCCGTTCGGCGATCTGGTTGGGCAAGGGTAAGGCAAAGCCGGTGACGAGCGAGGCGCTCACGAGTGAGGCGCTCACAAGTGAGGTAATCACGACCGATGATCCCATTACCCCTTTAGTGGCTGAATCGGTGCCGGATACACCCGAAGAAATATCGCTTGCGATGAACGACGAAGAACCGGTGTTGCCGGCAACCGTCATACCTGCCGTGCCGCAGGCACCGATCGAGGCAACGGTGAGCGACACCGACATCGTCATTGTGTTGGGTGATCGGCGTTATCGCATCCGGGGTCTGGAAAAGAATCTAAGCTTCGACGTGATGAAAGTGAATCTGCTGGTGTCGGGAACGGCGTTAGGTGAAGCGGCGGTGCACGTGGATACGCTCGATCTGTATCAGTCACGGCCGAGGGCGGCGTTCGTGAAGCAAGCCGCTGTCGAGCTTGGCGTGACCGAGACCGTCATCAAGGCCGACCTTGGCAAGCTGCTCCTAAAATGTGAGGCGCTGCAGGAAGAGCGCATCCGTGCATTGCATGCACCCGCAGACAAGACGGTGATCCTGTCCGAAGTGGAATCTGCCGCCGCCCTGGACCTTCTGCAATCACCCGATCTGCTGGATCGCATCGCGAGTGATCTGACTCGTTGTGGCCTGGTGGGTGAGGATGCGAACAAACAGATCGCCTACCTCGCGGCTTTGTCGCGCAAACTCGATGCGCCGCTTGCGGTGACCATCCAGTCAACTTCTGCTGCGGGTAAATCCGCACTGATGGATGCCGTGCTCGGCTTTGTGCCCGCCGAGGATCGCACGCAGTACTCGGCGATGACCGGGCAGTCGCTTTTTTACATGGGCGAGACCGACCTTAAACACAAGGTACTGGCCCTTGCCGAGGAAGAAGGGGCATCGAGTGCCTCCTATGCCCTGAAGCTGTTGCAGTCCGAAGGCGAGCTCACCATCGCCTCAACCGGCAAAGACGCGGTGACCGGTAAGTTAGAAACACACGAGTATCACGTTGAAGGACCGGTGATGCTGATGCTCACCACCACGGCCATCGATCTCGATGAAGAACTCTTAAATCGCTGCATTGTGCTGAGTGTCGATGAAGGCAGACAGCAGACCGAAGCGATCCACGAGATCCAGCGGCAACGCCGCACCCTTGCCGGTCTCTTCGCCAGGGAAGATCGTGCATCCATCCGATCATTGCATCAGAACGCCCAGCGGCTGATCCAATCGCTGGCCATCGTCAATCCGTACGCGAAGCACTTAACGTTCGTTGCCGATCGCACGCGTACGCGGCGCGATCACGACAAGTACTTAACGCTGATCGATGCGATCGCGTTGTTGCATCAACATCAACGTGTGATCAAGAGCGTTGAACACAACGACCAGTGCATCCGCTATGTCGAAGTGACGCTGGATGACATCGCGGCCGCGAATCGACTCGCGCACGAGGTGCTGGGTCGTACGCTCGATGAACTGCCACCGCAAACACGAAAGCTGTTGCAGCACATCGTCTCCTGGGTAGCGGAGCGCTGTGCGGTCCTGGCAATGAACCGCAGCGACTTCCGCTTTAGCCGCCGGGATGTGCGTGAGGCGATCGGTTGGGGCAACACGCAACTGAAAGTGCATCTGCGTCGCTTAGAGGAACTCGAGTACCTGCTGGTTCATCGTGGTGGTCGTGGCCAGTCGTTCGTCTACGAACTTTTATACGACGGCGATGCCGAGATCGATGCGCCGCACTTGAGTGGCCTGATCGATGTCGCGGAACTCGAACAGACTTACGACAAAAAGAAGTCGGGGGCAGCGACTCGCCGGTCGGGGGCTGGTCGGCCCCAGGTCGGGGTGGTGTCGGGGGAGGGTCGGCATGGTCAGAACGGTGCCAAGGCCAACGGCCGTAAGGGTCACGCAGTGATCGATCCGGACGACGTGCCGGAACGCACTGTTCCGGCGAATAAACCACGCTCGTCGTATCGTAGCGATACGGGCCCGACAGCGTCACTGGTGGCAAAAGCAGCCGACTAATGACGCTGCAGAAACGCAAACTTAAGAAACGTCCGGCCGCGTATCCGATCGCGCACAGTGGCATCACGCCTTATCTCAATCGCTTTATCGAGTCCTCGGCGGTGAGCGGCTTGAGTGAGACCACGGTGGAGATCCGCCGCCGCATGCTCTCTCGCTTTATCCTCTGGTGTGATGAGCGCGATCTGGATCAACCACAGGACATCACACGGCCGATCCTGGAGCGCTATCGACGTTATCTGTATCACTACCGCAAAGTCGACGGACAGCCGTTGTCGTTCGCTACACAGCAGCAACGTCTGGTTCCGATCAAGATGTTCTTTAAGTGGCTGACCAAAGAGAATTACCTGCTCTACAACCCGGCCTCGGAGCTTGAATTACCCAAGGTGCATCGGCGCTTGCCGAAGCAACTGTTAACGGCTCCCGAGGTCGAGCGCATCCTCAATCAAACCCTGTTGCACGGTGAACTCGGTATCCGCGATCGCGCCATCATCGAGACGCTGTACTCGACCGGCATCCGTCGCGCCGAACTCACGAACCTCAAGCTCTACGACGTTGACACTCGCAATGGCACGCTGATGGTCAGAGAGGGCAAAGGCAAGAAAGATCGCATGGTGCCGATCGGTCAGCGTGCCGGTCACTGGATCGAGCGCTACCGTGATGAGGTGCGAGCGACGTTGGTGGTCGAGCCGGATGCGGGGTATCTGTTCCTGCACGAGTACGGTGAGCCACTCCACAAAAACCGGCTAACCGATCTCGTCAAAAAACACATCCGGGCGGCGGGTATCAAGAAACCCGGCGCCTGTCATATCTTCCGTCACACCATGGCGACCTTGATGCTCGATAACGGCGCTGACATCCGCTTCATCCAGGCCATGCTCGGTCACAGCGACTTATCCACCACGCAGATCTATACGCAGGTGTCGATCGTGAAGCTCAAAGAGATCCACGCGCTCACGCATCCGGCGGATCGTGAATCGACACCCTGAACCCTTGTAGGGGGCCTGGCGGCCATTGACACATAATGTGGGTTGTACGCAGCCGGCGCATGCCGATTGCGTATAACGTGCACATTATGTTCGGTGGTCGTGATCACAACTTGCGTTCAGCGGTTAAGGCGTGGCTGCGCCACGTGTACAATGCAAAGCATGGTCGCCGCACTGAAACTTGCACCTCTGCCCAATGTGTTAGGCGAAAAGTCGCGTCTGGGGCAAAAAGTTATTGTGCGGCGCATGCGTCGGAGCCGAAGTAACGCAAGCTGCGGACGGCGTTGGGGAAATCGAAAACGTAGTCGCCGATCGTCGTACGGCCGAGTTCTTTACAACTACTACCGCACATATGATCCGAGTACGGGACGGTACCTGGAGAGTGATCCGGTTGGTTTGGCAGGCGGCCTGAATACGTACGGCTACGTCGCCGGCAATCCACTTTCCGCCATTGATCCGTTTGGACTGTTTGAGGTAGTGGGCGATCCTTGTCTTGGCCTAGCAAGTTTTGAGGACATGATGACTTGTAGAAGCCAACCGAGCAGCCAAAGGTTCTACAAACGAAAGAGAAACTTGGAGAGACATGCAGAACGGTTGCAGCGGGCGATTGCCAGTGAAGAAGATTGCGAGTGTAAGGATGAGTTGCAGGGACTTTTCGACAATTGGACCGTACGGCCCCTTGACAACAATCGAATCGGAATGTCCGCGTCCACTAGTATAACCCGCAACCAGACGGGAACCCCGATCGGTGGTTACTCGGAGTTTGATAATCAGGGGACAGGCTACATTAGACCCTATGCGTTCAACCACGAATTCGCCCACATGATTCCGAACGTAGATAGTCTCCCGAGTGAGACATTAGGTACCACGAGAGATACTCGGGAGCACGGCGTCGACGATTATGTTGGTCGCTTGCTAAGCACACAGGGAAATTCCTTGTGTGTCTCACAGTCGGACCTCTGGCGAAACATTGGCTATAGACAGTAGACTGACTAGCCCGAAAGAGTGATGAGAATTGGTACTCGTCAGTCTGACACTGATCCCGAATTCAAGTGGAGTGAGATTTTTTCATGAATTTTCGATTCGCAATACTTGTCACTTCCTTGCTCATTTTTGGATGTGATAACAGGCCAACTTCTCCCGATGCGCGGCAAGTGTACGCTTCCGCACTGCCAACGGTTGCTTCGGGGATAGAGCACTTTACGATCGAAGCGAAAAAGGTACAGCTCGGCACAGGAAATCAGGTGCCGAGCAAAGAGAAAATCGACGAATTTGGGAGATTCAGCTTCTCTGGCTCAAGCTCGCACTTTACCAAGAGCGATTTTCCAAACCTCGATGTTACTTTAATGTCAGATGCAGACCTCGAGGAGATTGCTTCGAGCGACTGCGAGGCTTACTGGAGCAACTTCCGTGCGAAGAGCCAGGAAAGCACTGGGCTGCTTAGAATATCGGAGGTTGGATTTAGTGAGAGTGGGGCTGAGGCGGTTTTTTACGTAGAGGGGGGCAGCGGATGCACTGCAGGTAGAGGCGTTTTGGTTTTCATGCGGCTTGAGGCGGGCCAATGGGTAGTCGCTAATTTGCACGAGCTCTGGGTCTCATGAGGCCACCGACGAACAAGTTTGGGTGCTGCACTACAACTACTATAGAACGCTAGATCCGGCGACAGGACGGTATCTGGAGAGTGACCCCATCGGACTGGGCGGCGGTCTGAATACCTACGGGTATGTCGGTGGGAATCCATTGTCCGCCATAGATCCTTTCGGTCTGGACGATATTTATATTGCGGTCAGACCGCCGAATTCAAACGTGATTCGTGATGGAGTATTAAATCCGAATAGCCCTTTGAACAATTCCACTGGGCATGTGGCGATATCGAAAAAGAACAATAGTGGCGTCACCACTAACCGGTTAAGTCTTGGCCCGGACGAACAAATTGGTCCAGGAAGTGAAAGGGACATCTTGAACGGAAATATTGATGCTATTCCGAATCTCGATTTAATTGGTGACTTTAATGTTTACAAGTTCCCTTTGGACGACGCGAATATAGAAGCGTGCGAAGCAGCGTTCAATGAAAAGATACAGAATCCTGGGCAGTTTACGCCGACCAATCACTGTACAACCGCTGCACTGGCTATCGGCAAGGCGTGCGGAATCGATCTGCCGACCGGCCTAAGTCCCGTTCATGTTCCGGAGACAATTCCGGGAGTTCCCGGGTTCGACGCCCTGGCCCCAAATCCGTATGGCCTTGACAATCAACTGCGGGAGCAGCAAGCGCCACAAGTTATCAATGGCAAAGATCTATGACTGGACGGGTACCGATATGAGAGTTGTCCTGAAACTAGTTGGTATGGTGATTTGGTTGGGAGCGTGTTCTGTTGCCGAGACCGAGGAGAGTCAAGAGTTTTCTGACCTTCTGGGAGTCCTTGTGGACTACGCGAGTCAAAATCAGATGTCGATGGCCGATGTGCGGGAAGAACTTGCGGCTCTGACTTGGAATGCTGAGTACAGCTCCAAAGGTGGCGCTGGGCGGGTCGGTCCCGACACTTATGTAGACGTGCTGGCATCAGAGAATGTGATATCGATCAATGGAGTTAGGTGGACTGGATTGGAATCGAACACTGTTCAAATAGTATTTGTTGTCGGAGGCGAAGTGGCCTCCGAAGGTGCTGTTAGCGATGCGGATGAGGCAACCCTGGTTGTTTTCACACCAACGCACATCCGGTACTTCGACTTTAGAGTTAATCAAGCAGGGAAGTATCGGCGGGCGATCGCGAACGATTAGAATACAACTACTACCGCACATATGACCCCAACACGGGGAGGTATCTCGAGTCTGATCCAATAGGTCTCGCAGGTGGCGAAAATACCTTTGGCTATGTATCGCAGAATCCTCTCAACTCTGTTGACCGGCTAGGACTAATTAAAGACTCTATTGATGCGGCAGCGGAATCTGCGATCGTAAGAGGTGACGTTAACAAACTTCGCGCTTTGTTAGAGGCTGTAACGGACCCTAAGAAAAGAAAGCTCATTGAGGAAGGAATAAAGAAACTAACAACAAGGGCGGATGATTATATTGCCAAGAACTGTAAGGGATCTGTTAATAGGGAGTTTCCAGGGCAGTATAGAGACAAGACGCTAGAACAAATATTTAAGGCGGCACGGGCCGGTGATAAGGCTGCAAGAACGGCGAAAAAGCTTCTTACAGATCCGAGGTTTCTGAAATGACAATGTTTAGCGTTAGTGTATTTATGGAGATGGCCTGTGAATCAGATGATGAGCCGCTGTGGGAGGAACGAATATTGCTGATAGAGGCCGGGAGCGAAGACGAAGCGGTGGAAAAAGCAGAGGCACGGGCTAAATCAAATGAACATTCGTATTCAGCGGATCAAGATAGAAGCATTGAGGTGAAATTTGATTCGATAGATCGAGTGTATCCGATCGAGGGGCTACTAAGAGATGGTGCCGAGTTGTTCTCTCGGTTCTTGAGAAATTCGGAGGTCAGTAGTCTTAAGACGCCATTCGACGAATGATCGTTGCTATTACTCGTTTGGAGTGGACTGAACAGACTTTTCCGGAGTGAACGGCTCCGGGCATTTGGGAGGCTCTTTTGTGTGAGTCAGGCCGCCTGAACGGCTTGATATTGCCGGAGAGACAATCGTGTGAGAATTGTGTGACTGAGTGCTGCACGGTTGTGATGAGTACTGCAATTGCAATGGGCGCCTCACCGTTTATCAATAAATAATTCAATCATTTACAGTTGAAATGGCGTGCTCCGAAGGCAGGGGTCACAGGTTCGAATCCTGTCGGGCGCGCCAGTAAGCAAGAAGGGACCCCAGCGGGGTCCCTTTTTGTTTACCTGGTGTGTTCCGCCCAAGGAGTCGGAGATTGTTCGACCAATTGCGATAGCAATTGGCGACGGAGCGGCGTTAGCCGCGAAGCCCGTAGGGTGAAGATCGCCCTAAGGCGATCTGAATCAATCCTGTCGGGGCCGCTCTCGGCCA
>Ga0209578_10000283_pt1 | contig 76741 bp, 71 predicted proteins | sample tdAd472_FD_187127 | JGI IMG/M metagenome (GOLD analysis project Ga0209578, IMG submission 187127) | Marine sediment microbial communities from the Atlantic coast under amendment with organic carbon and nitrate - tdAd47.2 (SPAdes)... | ecosystem: Environmental > Aquatic > Marine > Coastal >...
CCTTCGACAAAAAACCGGAGCGGGGCCTGCTTCGTATCCGGAAAGAGATGGGCCTGTTTGCCAATCTGCGCCCGGCGATCGTCTTCGACGCCCTTGCCGATGCGTCCTCCTTGAAACGCGACCGCGTCGAAGGCCTCGACATCCTGATCGTCCGCGAACTTACCGGCGGTATTTATTTCGGCGAGCCCAAAGGCATCGAGGACATCGGCGGCGGCCAGCGGCGCGGCGTCAACACCCAGGTCTATACGACCGAAGAAATTGTCCGCGTCGGCCGCGTGGCTTTCGAACTTGCCAAAAAACGCGGCAGGCGCGTCTGCTCGGTCGAGAAAAGCAACGTGATGGAAAGCGGCCTGCTGTGGCGGGAAGAAATCACGAAACTGCATGGGGCCGAATATGCGGACATGGAACTTGCGCACATGTACGCGGACAATTGCGCCATGCAATTGGTGCGCGCGCCAAAACAGTTCGACGTCATCGTGACGGACAATCTTTTCGGCGACATGCTGTCGGACGAGGCGGCGATGCTGACCGGGTCCCTGGGCATGCTGCCCTCCGCCTCCCTTGGCCAGGCGGATGCCGGGGGCCGCAAGGCCCTGTACGAACCCGTCCACGGCAGCGCACCCGACATCGCCGGCCAGGGCATCGCCAACCCCCTTGCGACGGTCCTAAGCTTTGCCATGCTGCTGCGCTATTCCTTCGACCGGCAGGCGGAAGCCGACGCCATCGAGGCGGCGGTCCGCGACGTCCTCGACGGGGGCATGCGCACCGCCGATATCTTGCAGCCGGGCATGGCGAAAGTGTCGACCTCCGTCATGGGAGACGCCCTGCTGCGCGCCCTCGACAAAGGCATCGCCTGAAGCCCGCTTGAAAAAAAGGGGTGGGCCGCGTATCTAACTCCCCACCCTTGACCCAACGAATTTGGACCGACCCATGGGATATCGCATCGCCGTCGTCGGCGCGACCGGCGCCGTTGGCCATGAAATGCTGCAAATCCTTGCCGAGCGCGCGTTTCCCGCCGACGAGGTGGTCGCCCTTGCCTCCAGCGCCTCAAAGGGCCGCGAGGTGTCTTTCGGCGAAAATGCGCAGCTGAAGGTCCAGGCGCTCGACACCTTCGATTTCACCGGCATCGACCTTGCCCTTTTCTCGCCCGGCGCCGCCGTTTCGGCAAAATACGCGCCCAAGGCCGCGGCGGCTGGGGCCATCGTCATCGACAACACGTCCCAGTTCCGGATGGAGCCGGACGTGCCCCTGATCGTGCCGGAGGTCAACCCCGAGGCGATTGCGGGTTATCGCGCCCGCGGCATCATCGCCAATCCAAACTGCTCGACCATTCAGATGGTGCTGGCGCTGAAGCCGCTGCACGATTTGGCGAAAATTCGCCGGATCGTCGTTGCCACCTATCAATCCGTTTCCGGCGCCGGGCGCGGGGCGATGGACGAGCTTTTCAACCAAACGCGGGCCATCTTCGTCAACGGCCCGGTCGAAAAAGAAGAGTTCCCGAAGCAGATCGCCTTCAACGTGATCCCGCAAATCGACGTCTTTCTCGACAACGGCGACACGAAGGAAGAGCAGAAGATGGCGGCCGAGACCCAGAAAATTCTGGACCCCGCCATTCAGCTGACGGCCACCTGCGTGCGCGTGCCCGTCTTTATCGGCCATGCGGAAGCCGTGAACGTCGCGTTTGAAAAGCCGATCACCGTGGACGCCGCCCGCGCCGCCATGAAGGCCTTCCCCGGTGTCGGCGTCGTCGATTACCGGACGGAAGAAGGCTATGTGACGCCCCAGGAATGCGCCGGCGAGGACAGGGTCTTCGTCTCGCGCGTGCGCGCGGATAGCACCGTCGAGCACGGCCTCAACCTTTGGGTCGTCGCCGACAATCTGCGCAAAGGGGCGGCCCTGAACGCGGTCCAGATCGCCGAAACCTTGGTCAGGGAGCATCTCGGCTAGGCGCTTAAGCGCGTGGCCGATGCCGCTTGCCTCGCCCCAAGCCTTTTCGGTAGTCTCGGCCGCCTCCCGACGTCAGACCGAGGTTCCCCATGTCCGAAACCGCGCCTATAACCGCCCGCCCGCGCCGCAGCGTCCTTTACATGCCGGGGTCGAACGCCCGCGCCCTTGAAAAGGCCCGCGGCCTGCCCGCCGACGGCCTGATTCTCGACCTCGAGGACGCCGTGGCACCGGACGCGAAGGAAGAAGGCCGCAAGCTGGTCGTGGCCGCCCTCAAAGAGGGCGGCTATGGCAAACGCGAGCTTTTGCTTCGGGTCAATGGCGCCGATACGCCCTGGGGCGAGGCCGATCTCGTTGCCGCCGCGACCAGCGGCGCCCACGGCGTGCTGCTGCCGAAAATCAGCAACGCCGCAGAGGTCCACGCCGCGCAAGCCACCCTGGAAGCCAATGGCGCGCCGGACAGCCTGGCCATCTGGTGCATGATGGAAACGCCTGCCGGCATCCTCCATGCCGAAGAAATTGCCGCCGCCAGCCCCCGGCTTGGCGGCTTTGTCATGGGCACGTCCGACCTTACGAAGGATTTGCAGGCGGCCCACACGCCGCTGCGGCTGCCGATGCTGACCAGCCTTGGCCTTTGCCTGCTGGCCGCCCGCGCTCATGGCCTGGCGATCGTCGATGGCGTCTATCTCGACCTTGGCGACGCAGACGGCTTTGCCGCCGCCTGCCAACAGGGCGCCGAACTTGGCTTCGACGGCAAGACGCTGATCCACCCGAAACAGATCGGCGCCGCCAACACGACCTTCGCGCCCTCGGAAGAAGAACTCGCCTTCTCCCACAAGATCATCGAAGCCCACAAGGCGGCCGCGGCCGAAGGAAAGGGCGTGGTGGTGGTCGATGGCAAGCTGATTGAAAACCTGCATGTGCAAAACGCGGAGCGCATCGTGCAAATGGCAACGGCCATTGTGGAAATGGAGAAGGAAGCAGCCTCGTGACGAAAACGAATGCGGGAAATTTTTTCGAAGATTTCGAAATCGGCCAGGAGATTGTTCACGCAACCCCCAGAACCGTTACCTCCGGGGACGTGGCCCTGTACACGGCGCTTTACGGTTCGCGCTTCGCCGTCCAATCGTCGGACCAGTTTGCCCGCAGCGTCGGCTATCGCCGCGCGCCGATTGACGATCTGCTCGTCTTTCATGTCGTCTTCGGCAAGACCGTGCCGGACATCTCGCTCAACGCAATTGCCAATCTAGGCTATGCGAATTGCCGTTTCAGCGTGCCGGCCTTTTCCGACGACACGCTTTCGACCCGCTCTACGATCATCGGCAAGAAAGAAAATTCAAACGGCAAGACGGGCGTCGTCTATGTCCGCTCAAAAGGCATCAACCAGCGTGGCCAGACGGTGCTGGAATTTATCCGCTGGGTCATGATTCCAAAACGCGACCCCGCGTCGCCCACGGTGGAGCCCACCGTTCCCGACCTGCCTGAAAAAGTGACCCTGACCCAACTGACCTTGCCGGCGGAAATCAAGTTCAACCTTTACGACAACGCCCTTGCCGGCTCCGCGTTCCGCTTCGACGACTATGCCGTCGGCGAAAAAATCGACCATGTCGACGGCATGACCATCGAAGAGGCCGAGCACGCCCTTGCGACGCGGCTGTATCAGAACACGGCCCGGGTCCATTTCAATCAGCACACGGAAAGCAAGGGGCGTTTCGGACGCCGCATCGTCTATGGCGGCCATATCATCAGCCTCGCCCGCAGCCTGAGCTTCAACGGCCTCGGCAACGCCTTTCGCATCGCCGCCATCAATGGCGGCAGCCATGTCGCCCCCTGTTTTGCCGGCGACACGGTCTATGCCTGGACGGAAGTCCTGGAAAAAGAGCCGATCAAGGGCTGGGACAGCCTGGGCGCGCTTCGGCTGCGAACCGTCGCCACCAAGGACCGCCCCTGCGCCGATTTCCCCTATAAGGGCGCGGACGGAAAATACGACCCGTCGGTCATTCTCGACCTGGATTACACCGTCCTGCTGCCGCGCTAACCCGTGGAAAGGTCTATCTTTCCAAAAAGTTGACTTCCGCCGAGGCGGCAGGCTACATCTTGCAGTGCAGCGCAACCACGCAATCGCCCTGATTTTCCACGAGGCACCGGACACCCCATGGGGAAACGCCCGCTTTCACCCCATCTGCAGATTTACCGGCCGCAAATCACGTCGGTTCTCTCGATTCTGCACCGTTTTACCGGCATTGCGCTGGCGCTTGGCACGCTCCACCTGGTTTTTTGGATCCTGGCCGCCGCCCAAGGGCCGGAGGCCTTTGCGGCCGTTCAGGCCTTTAGCGATTCCTGGGCCGGACGGCTGTTGATGCTCGGCTGGACGGCCGCGCTTTTCTATCATTTGGCGAACGGCGTGCGCCACCTGGTGTGGGATGCCGGCTTCGGTTTCGCGCCCGGCCAGGTTTCGATCAGCGGCGGCCTTGCGTTGATCGTTGCGGCAACGCTGACGCTGCTGGCCTGGCTGATCGGCACCGGGCAACTCGGGATAAGCCTATGAGCATGCGCTCGCCCTTGGGCCGGGTGCGCGGCCTTGGTTCCGCCAAGGAAGGCACCGGCCATTGGTGGGCCCAGCGCGTCACGGCCATCGCGCTCATCCCCCTGACCCTTTGGTTCGCCGCCGGGCTGCTCTCCGTTATCGGGGCCGAGCACGGCGCCGCGATCGCCTGGATCGGATCGCCGGTAACGGCGGTGCTGCTCGTTCTCTTGCTGGCGACGGGATTTTACCACGCCCAGCTCGGCCTTCAGGTCGTGCTGGAAGACTATGTGCATCACGAAGGGGCAAAAATCGCCGCCATCCTTTGCGTCAAATTCGCCTGCCTCCTTCTCGGGGCAGCCGCCGTCTTCGGCGTTCTCAAGATTGCGTTTCAGGGCTAGAAAAAATGGCTGCCTACGACATCATCGACCACACCTATGACGCCGTCGTCGTTGGCGCCGGCGGCGCCGGCCTACGCGCCACCCTCGGCATGACGGCGGCCGGCCTCAAGACGGCCTGCGTCTCGAAGGTCTATCCGACGCGCAGCCATACCGTCGCAGCCCAGGGCGGCATCGGCGCCGCCCTTGGCAACGTCATGGAAGACGACTGGCGCTTCCACATGTACGACACCGTCAAGGGATCGGACTGGCTGGGCGATCAGGACGCGATCGAATATATGTGCCGCAACGCGATTCCGGCCGTGCTGGAACTGGAACATTTCGGCGTGCCCTTCTCGCGCACGCCCGAAGGCAAAATCTATCAGCGGCCTTTTGGCGGCCATACGCTCAATTTCGGCGAGAAGATGGCGCACCGGGCCTGCGCCGCCGCCGACCGCACCGGCCATGCCATTCTGCACACGCTTTATCAGCAAAGCCTCAAGCACAAGGCCGAGTTCTACAACGAATATTTTGCCCTTGGCCTCATCCACGATGCCGACGGCGCCTGCCGCGGCCTGCTTGCCTGGTGCCTCGACGACGGCAAAATCCATCGCTTCCGCGCCCACGTCACCGTGTTGGCGACGGGGGGCTATGGCCGCGCCTTTTTCTCCTGCACGTCGGCCCACACCTGCACCGGTGACGGCAATGCCATGGCCGCGCAAAGCGGCCTGCCGCTCCAGGACATGGAATTCGTCCAGTTCCACCCGACCGGCATCTATGGCGCCGGCTGCCTGATTACGGAAGGCGCGCGCGGCGAAGGCGGCTACCTCACCAACGCCGAGGGCGAGCGCTTTATGGAACGCTACGCGCCGACGGCGAAGGATTTGGCGTCGCGCGACGTTGTCAGCCGTTCGATGACGGTCGAAATTCGCGAAGGACGCGGCATCGGTGAAGAAAACGATCACATCAATCTTCATCTCGAACATCTGGACGCGTCGCTGCTGCAAGAACGCCTGCCCGGCATCTCGGAAACGGCAAAAGTCTTTGCCGGCGTGGACGTCACGAAGGAACCGATTCCGGTTCTGCCGACGGTGCATTACAACATGGGCGGCGTGCCGACCAATTATCACGGCGAAGTGCTGCGGCCGACGAAAGAAAATCCGGACGCGGTCTGCCCGGGATTGATGGCGATCGGCGAAACGGCTTCCGTTTCGGTTCATGGCGCGAACCGCCTGGGCTGCAACTCCCTTGTCGACATCGTCGTGTTCGGACGCGCGGCGGCGCTTCGGGCCGCCGAGCTTGTGAAGAAAGACGCCACCCACGCGCCGTTGCCAAAAGACGCGGGCGATGCCGCCCTGGCACGGCTGGACAAGTTCCGCCATGCGAAGGGGTCGCTGAAAACCTCCGCCATTCGCCTCAACATGCAAAAAGCGATGCAATCGAATTGCGCCGTTTTCCGCAACGCCGAGGTTCTGGAAGAAGGCGCGCAGAAAGTCGACAGCATCGCCAAAACCATTGCCGACGTTTCGGTGGCCGATCATTCTCTCATTTGGAATTCGGACCTTGTCGAAACGCTGGAGCTTGAAAACCTGCTCATACAGGCGCGCGCAACGATTCATGGTGCGAAAGCCCGGCCCGAAAGCCGCGGCGCCCATGCGCGGGAAGATTATCCGACACGCGACGATGAAAACTGGATGAAGCACACCCTTGCCTATGTCGACCCGGACGGGAAGGTTCGCCTCGACTATCGTCCTGTGCACACGGAAACGCTGACGGACGAAATCGAAACGATCCCGCCCAAGGAACGCGTTTATTAGGCAGCGGGCATAAGGAAAGACGATGGTGGAATTTACACTGCCGAAAAATTCAAAAGTCGGCAAAGGAAAGACCCACAAGGCGCCGGCCGAGGCCGAACGCGTCAAGACGTTCCGCGTCTATCGCTGGGACCCGGACGCGGACGAAACCCCGCGCCTCGACCATTACGAGGTGGATCTGGACAAATGCGGGCCGATGGTTCTGGACGCCCTGATCAAGATCAAGAACGAAGTCGACCCCACCTTGACCTTCCGCCGCTCCTGCCGCGAAGGCATCTGCGGCAGTTGCGCGATGAACATTGACGGCGTCAACACCCTTGCCTGCCTGCACCCGATCGAAGACATCAAGGGCGACGCCAAGGTCCATCCGCTGCCCCATATGGAAGTCGTGAAGGATTTGGTGCCGGACTTGACCCATGTCTTCGCACAATACGCCTCCGTCGAACCTTGGCTGCGTTCCGACACGCCGCCGCCGTCGAACGGGGAACGCCTTCAAAGCCGCGAGGACCGGGCAAAGCTGGATGGCCTTTGGGAATGCGTTCTCTGTTTTTGCTGCTCGACAAGCTGCCCCAGCTATTGGTGGAACCAGGACCGCTATCTCGGTCCGGCGGTTCTGATGAACGCCTATCGCTGGATCGTCGACAGCCGCGACGAAGCCACCGGCGAGCGGCTGGACGAGCTGGAAGACCCCTTCCGCCTCTATCGCTGCCATACCATCATGAATTGCACGAAGACCTGCCCGAAAGGCCTGAACCCGGCGAAAGCCATCGGCGAAGTTAAGAAATTGTTGGTCGCCCGGCGCTAACGTCTCCCAGGCTTTTTCGTCAACGAGGCTTCCCCATGCCGGCCGGGCCGCTTGCCATCTATTGCCGCGAAACGAACGCCGGGGCCATCGCGCCGGACGCGGCCCAGCGCGCCGCCGTCGAGGCCTTCGACGCCCTCGCCAAGGCGCTGCACGCCACGCGCCCCCGCCAGTGGGGGGCCGGGTGGCGCAAATGGCCGCACCGCCGCACCGCCGCACCGCCGAAGGGCCTCTATCTATATGGCGATGTCGGGCGGGGAAAATCGATGCTGATGGACCTCTTCTTCGACGCCGCCCCGGTGCGGCGGAAACGCCGCGTCCATTTCCACGAATTCATGCTCGAAATCCATGCCGAGCTTCACAGCTGGCGGCAGGCAACGGCGAAAAGCCCGAAGGCAAAAGACCCGCTGCCCCAGGTCGCGGCCCGGATCGCCAAGCGCGCCCGGCTGCTTTGCTTCGACGAGCTGCAAGTCCTCGACATCGCCGATGCGATGATCCTGGGCCGCCTTTTCGAATCTCTCTTCCAGGAAGGGGTCGTCATCGTCGCCACGTCGAACCGGCCCCCGGACGATTTGTACAAAGACGGCCTGCAGCGCGAGAGCTTTCTCCCCTTCATCGCCCTTTTGAAAGACAAGCTAACGGTCTTCGAGCTTGCCGGCGACACGGATTACCGGCTGCGGCTGCTTCGCGATCTTAGCGCCTACCAGATGGGCACGGAGGCGGAGGCGGCCCTGGACCGGGCCTTCGCGCGGCTGACGATGGAAAGCCGCGCCCATCCGGAAACCCTTCTCGTCCAAGGCCGCGAAGTCCTCGTGCGCCGCGCCGCCCGAGGCGTCGCCCGCTTTTCCTTCGCCGAGCTTTGCGAACAGCCCTTGGGCGCCGCCGACTATCTGGAAATCGCCAACCAGTTTCATACGGTGATCCTCGATGGGATCCCCCACCTCGGTCCAGAAAAGCGCAACGAGGCAAAACGTTTCGTCACGCTGATCGACGCGCTTTACGAACACAAGGTCAAGCTGATCGCAAGCGCGGCCGCCGCGCCGGAGGCGCTTTACGCCACGGGCGAGGGCGCCTTTGAGTTTCGCCGAACCGCCTCGCGCCTGCTGGAGATGCAATCGGAGACCTATCTTGCGCGGCCCCATCTGGTGCGCAACGAAACGGCGGCGACGACGGAGGCCCTGGAAAGCCTTGCAGAAAGGGCGAATCTCCGGAAAAATGGTGAAATTGAGCCTTTGCCTTCCTAGGTTAGGTTAAAATCCGCCGGCAAGGCCTTTCGCCACCGGCAAAGCTAGGAACAATTCACACCTGCTTTTAACGACAGGGCATCCAGCCGGAAAACCGGCGGTGGAAGAAATGATCGACCATATCGTCTATCCGGCGCCAGGGGCGCTGACGGAAACCGGCCTCGACCCGACCCTCGACCTTGAGGCCGGGATCGCGCGGCTGCGCCGCGAGCGCAACGCCGTCATCCTGGCCCATTATTATCAAGACGCCGAAATCCAGGACCTCGCCGATTTTGTGGGCGACAGCCTCGACCTTTCGCGCCGGGCGGCGGCGACGGATGCGGACGTCATCTTGTTTTGTGGCGTGCGCTTCATGGCCGAGGTCGCCAAAATCTTGAACCCCACCCGCACCGTGCTGTTGCCGGACGCCGAGGCCGGCTGTTCGCTGGAAACGTCCTGCCCGCCGGACGCCTTCCGCGAATTTCGCGAGGCCCACCCAAACCATGTGGCGCTGACCTATATCAACTGTTCGGCCGAGGTAAAGGCGCTTTCCGACATCATCGTGACCTCTTCCAACGCCGAGACCATCATCCGGCAATTGCCGCAAGACCAGCCGATCCTGTTTGCGCCGGATCGCCATCTTGGCGCCTATCTCAACCGCAAAACGGGCCGCGACATGCTGCTTTGGCCGGGAACCTGCATCGTCCATGAGCAATTCTCCGAGCGCGAGCTGGTGCGGCTGAAAGCCCATCACCCGGACGCCCGGATCGCCGCCCATCCGGAATGCCCGGAAGCGATCCTCAACCACGCGGACCATGTGGGGTCGACTTCCTCGCTCATTCGCTTCGTAGAAGACGAGCCCGCCAAGACCTTCATCGTCGCGACGGAACCCGGCATCCTGCATGAGATGAAGAAACGGGCGCCCCACAAGGAATTCCTCCCCGCCCCCGGCATGGACGAGGGCTGTTCCTGCGCGATTTGTCCGTTCATGGCCCTGAACACGATGGAAAAGCTTTATTTGGCATTGGCCAATTTGGCGCCGGCGGTGGAAATCCCCGAAGCGTTGCGCCAGGCGGCCCTTCAGCCCATCGAACGCATGCTTGAAATGTCCCCTCTGCCCGAGCCCGCAAAACTGCGCGCGACCGGCTAAATTTTGCCGCCGTCCCCCCAATGACCCTAACCAACCAGGAAATCGCGGAAATCGCGGACCGCGTCCTTGCCGAGGACGCCGCTGCAAACGACGTGACCAGCCTCGCCATCGTCCCAAAAGACGCGGTGCTGCGGCTGAAAATGACCACCCGCGAGGACGCGGTGATCGCCGGCATGCCCATTGCGGCGGCCATTTTCCGCCAAATGGCGCCGAAAGCCTCGATCGCGCTTTGCGTGGCCGAGGGAGAAGAAGTGCCGGCGGGCGGCGTTCTTGCCCGCATTTCCGGTGACGCCCGCGGCCTGCTTGCCGCGGAACGCGGCGCGTTGAACGTCGTGCAGCACCTGTCCGGCGTAGCAACGCTTACCCGTGCTTACGTAAATGCGATCGCAGGAACGGGCGTTTCGCTTCGCGATACCCGAAAAACGCTTCCGGGGCTGCGTCGGGCCGAAAAATACGCCACCGGCCTCGGTGGCGCCGAAAATCATCGCCCCGACCTGGCGAGCGGCATTTTGATCAAAGACAACCATCTTGCCATCGCCGGCGGCCTCGGCGAAGCGGTGCGCCGCGCCCGGGAAGCGGGGCATGATTCCATCGAAGTGGAATGCGAAAATGGAACGCATGTGGCGGACGCGCTTGCCGCTGGCGCCGACATTTTGCTGTTGGACAATATGAGCCTGAAAGCCTTGCGTAGCGCGGTTTCCAGCGCTTCCGGGAAAGCCAAATTAGAGGCGTCCGGAAGCGTTTCTCTCGAAACCGTTCGCGCAATTGCAGAAACGGGAATCGACTTTGTTTCGGTCGGAAGAATTACGCACTCCGCACCCGCAATTGATGTCGGACTCGATCTCGACGAACAATAACGGCACGCATTTTTCGTAAATAGTTTCGAAACGAATTTTCGAAAGGATTGCACTAATGCTTGCAGAAACTTGTTGTTCGAGGTAAATCCCCTTCTTAGTATGCTTAATATGTGCCGCTGTTCTGAAAAGGAATTGATTCGAACGGATCGCTGAGCCGGTTTCCGGCTCGCGTTCGATTCAGGATTCAACATGGCACGAAACAAAATTGCACTCATCGGTGCGGGCAACATTGGGGGCACTCTCGCCCACCTAGCTGGGCTTAAACAGCTCGGCGACATTGTTCTATTCGACATCGTAGAAGGCGTCCCCAGCGGCAAAGCGCTGGACCTCGCGCAGTCCTCGCCCGTCGAGGGCTTCGATGCCGCGCTCTCCGGAGCAACCGATTACAAAGCCATCGCCGGCGCAAACGTTGTCATCGTCACAGCGGGGATCGCACGCAAGCCGGGCATGAGCCGAGACGATCTAATTCAGATCAACGCACAGATCATCTCGAACGTTGCCGAGGGAATCAAAAAGCACTGCCCGAAAGCCTTTGTCATCGTCATCACCAATCCGCTCGATGCGATGGTGGGGCTGATGCAAAGAGTAAGCGGTTTGCCGCCAGAAAAAGTGGTCGGCATGGCGGGCGTTTTGGATTCTGCCCGTTTTCGTTATTTCCTCGCCGAAGAATTCGATGTGTCGGTTGAGGACGTCTCCGCCTTTGTCCTTGGTGGACACGGAGACACAATGGTTCCATTGGTCCGTTATTCGACGGTTTCGGGAATACCACTTCCCGATCTTGTCAAAATGGGATGGACGACAAAGAAGCGTCTCGACCAAATTGTTAAGCGGACAAGAGAGGGTGGCGCCGAAATTGTCGGACTCTTGAAAACAGGGTCTGCGTTTTATGCGCCTGCCTCATCGGCCATTGCCATGGCCGAAGCATATCTCAGGGATAGGAAGCGCGTGTTCCCCTGTGCCGCAAGGCTAAACGGGGAATACGGCATCCAGGGAATCTATGTTGGGGTTCCCGTTGTAATTGGCGACAAGGGAGTGGAGCGAGTAATTGAAATAACGCTCAACGCCAGCGAAAGAAAAATGTTTGAAAAATCGGTCGCGGCTGTTCGCGGCCTTTTAGAGCTTACGGAGGGTATCATGGCAGCCAAGAGAAAAACTGCTAAGAAGAAGACCGCCAAGCGCAAGACTGCGAAGCGGAAAACAACCGCCAAGCGGAAAACAACCGCTAAGCGCAAGACTGCGAAGCGGAAAACAACCGCCAAGCGGAAAACAACCGCTAAGCGCAAGACTGCGAAGCGGAAAACCGCCAAGCGGAAAACCGCCAAGCGCAAGACTGCGAAGCGGAAAACCGCCAAGCGCAAGACTGCGAAGCGGAAAACCGCCAAGCGCAAAACCGCCAAGCGCAAGACTGCGAAGCGGAAATAGCCGTTCGATTTCGGCGGGTTTTCCCGCTGAAACGTGTATGACGTGGCCCGTTGGCCGTGTCAGCCAGGCAGGAACGAGGGGTGCGCCGCATCCCTCGTTCCCCCCGGTTTTTAAGGCCCCGCACACGGTTTCGGGGCCTTCTCTCTGCACCCTTGGCGGGTTTAAGAAGTCCGTAACCGCCCACGCCTAAGTTAGTTTTTGCAATGAACATTCACGAATATCAGGCAAAAACCTTGCTGGCGCGCTTCGGCGTCGCCGTGCCGCGCGGCAGCGTTGCCTACACGCCGAAGGAAGCCGAAGCTGCGGCGAAAGAGCTTGGCGGCCCGGTCTGGGTGGTCAAAGCACAGATTCACGCCGGCGGCCGCGGCAAAGGCGGCGGTGTCAAGGTCGTGAAATCCGAGACAGACGTGGTCGAGGCGACGAAGAAAATGCTGGGGTCGAACCTCGTCACCCATCAGACCGGCCCGGAGGGCAAGGAAGTCAAGCGCGTCTATATCGAGGAAGGCTGCGACATCGCCCGCGAACTTTATCTGGGCATGCTGGTTGACCGCGCCAATGGACAGGTCACCATCATGGCCTCCACCGAAGGCGGCATGGACATCGAGGAAGTCGCCGCGAACACGCCCGAAAAAATTCACAAGGTTTCGATTGATCCGGCGATCGGCATTCAGCCTTTCCACGCCCGCAATCTGGCCTTTTCTTTGAGCCTGCGCGATAAGCAAATCGGCGCGGCACAGAAATTTATTGTCTCCATGTACAACGCTTTCATGGAGCTGGACGCAAGCCTGGTTGAAATCAATCCGCTCGTTGTAACGGGTGCTGGCGACGTTCTCGCGCTCGACGCGAAAATGAATTTTGATGACAACGCGCTCTTCCGTCACAAGGACATCGAAGAGCTTCGCGACGAACATGAAGAAGACCCCTCGGAAACCGAGGCCGCGCGTCACAATTTAAATTACATCAAGCTCGACGGAAGCGTTGGCTGCATGGTCAATGGCGCCGGCCTTGCCATGGCAACCATGGACATCATTAAATTGCATGGCGGCGAACCGGCAAACTTTCTAGATGTCGGCGGCGGCGCAACGCGCGAACGCGTTACGACGGCCTTTAAACTTATCCTTTCGGATCCGAACGTTGAGGGAATTCTCGTCAACATCTTCGGCGGCATCATGCGTTGCGACGTGATTGCCGAAGGCGTCGTCGCAGCTGCCCGCGAAGTCAGTCTGAACGTGCCGCTCGTCGTACGCCTCGAAGGAACGAACGTCGAGCTTGGTAAAGAAATTCTGCAGCGCTCCGGCCTGCCGATCAAATCGGCGAACGACCTTGGCGATGCCGCCGAGAAAATCGTCCAGGCCGTAAAAGAGGCAGGCTGATGGCGGTTCTTGTCAACAAAGACACGAAAGTGATTTGCCAGGGGTTCACCGGATCCCAGGGCACGTTCCATTCCGAGCAGGCCATCGCCTATGGCACAAAAATGGTCGGCGGCGTTACGCCGAACAAGGGGGGGACGAAGCATCTCGACCTGCCCGTGTTCGATACGGTCGGCCAGGCGGTCGCCGCCACCGGGGCGAACGCCTCCGTTATTTACGTTCCTCCGCCTTTTGCCGCGGACGCCATCTTGGAAGCCCTCGATGCCGGCATCGAACTGGTCGTCTGCATCACGGAAGGCATTCCGGTGCTCGACATGGTTCGCGTGAAACGCGTTTTGTCCGAAACGAGCGCCCGGCTGATCGGCCCCAACTGCCCCGGCATCATCACGCCGGACGAATGCAAGATCGGCATCATGCCCGGCCACATACACAAGCGTGGCAGGATCGGCGTCGTTTCGCGCTCGGGCACGCTGACCTATGAGGCCGTCGCCCAGACGACATCGACCGGGCTGGGCCAGACGACCTGCATCGGCATCGGCGGCGACCCGGTCAATGGCACGAATTTCATCGATTGCCTCGATTTGTTCCTGGGCGACCCGGAAACCGAAGGCATTGTCATGATTGGCGAAATCGGCGGCACCGCCGAGGAAGAAGCGGCCGCTTTTCTGAAGGCCGACAAGCGTAAAAAGCCCGTCGTTGGCTTCATCGCGGGCGTGACCGCCCCGCCGGGACGCCGCATGGGCCATGCCGGCGCCATCATTTCCGGCGGCAAAGGCACCGCCGGGGACAAAATCGAGGCCTTTCGCAGCGCCGGCATCGCGGTGGCCGAATCCCCCGCCGAAATCGGCACGGCGATGCTTAAGACGTTGAAGAAATAGCCCACATCCTCATATAGTTAGCGAACCGTTAACCAAGCTTCATTACCTATAGGTGCTGGACTCACAGCATCCATCCGATCATGGCTTCTCGCCCTATTGAACCGACGCTTCTTTCCGGCGCCAACGCCGCCTTCGTCGAGGAACTGTTCCGGCGCTATCTGGAAAATCCCAGCGCGGTCGATCCCAGCTGGCTGCAATTTTTTTCCGAACATCGCGACGGTGCCTCGCCACAGGATCTGCGCGGCGCAAGCTGGGCCCCCAAGCGCCCCCTAACCCTTGCCGAAGAAGAAAGCGCGGCGCCAGAACAGGCGCCGGTGGCCGAGGACGTTCGCGCCGCCACCCTCGACAGCATTCGCGCGCTTATGATGATTCGCGCCTTTCGCGTGCGCGGCCATTTGATCGCCAATCTCGATCCCCTGGGCCTGCACCGCGAACCTCACCACCCCGAGCTCGACCCCAAAACCTATGGCTTCACCGAGGCCGATTACGACCGGCCGATTTTTATCGACAACGTCCTTGGCATGGAAACGGCGAGCTTGCGGGAAATTCTCGACGCCCTGCACCAAACCTATTGCAGCAATATCGGCGTCGAATTCATGCACATGCAGGACCCGGCCCAAAAAGCCTGGATCCAGCTTCGGGTCGAGAACGGGCGCAACCAGCCGGCCTTCACCCCGCTGGGAAAACGGACGATCCTTGAACGCCTGACGGAAGCGGAAGCCTTCGAGCAGTTTTTGCAGGTCAAATATCCCGGCACGAAGCGGTTCGGCCTCGATGGCGGCGAAAGCCTGGTGCCGGCGATCGAGCAGATTCTAAAGCGCGGCGGCCAGCTCGGCGTCCGCGAAGTCGTGATCGGCATGTCCCATCGCGGCCGGCTGAACCTGCTTGCGAACGTCATGAAAAAGCCCTTTTCGGCGATCTTCTCCGAATTTCAGGGGAACGCCGCCCATTCGGATGACTTCCAGGGTTCCGGCGACGTGAAATATCATCTCGGCGCCTCCGCCGACCGCGAGTTCGACGAGCAAAAGGTGCATCTTTCCCTCACCCCCAACCCGTCCCATCTCGAAATCGTCAACCCCGTCGTCCTTGGCAAGACGCGCGCCAAAGAAGTGCAGCTTAACGACAAGGAACGCACCCAGGTTTTAAGCATCCTCATGCATGGGGACGCGGCCTTCGCCGGCCAAGGGCTGGTGCCGGAAACGCTGGCACTTGGCGATTTGCAGGGCTACCGCTGCGGCGGCACCATTCATTTCATCATCAACAACCAGATCGGCTTCACGACCTCGCCGAAATTCGGGCGCGGCACGCCTTACCCATCGGACATCGCGAAAGGGGTGCAGGCGCCGATCTTCCATGTCAATGGCGACGACCCGGAAGCGGTCGTTCACGTCGCCAAGATTGCGACGGAATTTCGCCAGGAATTCCACAAGGACGTTATTGTCGACATGTTCTGTTATCGCCGCTTTGGCCATAACGAAGGCGACGAGCCGGCCTTCACCCAGCCTCTCATGTACAAGGCCATCGGCGAGCACCCGACAACCCGCGAGATTTATGCGAAGCAACTGGTCGCAGAAGGCGAGCTGAAAGCGGAAGAGCTGCAAACCATCTACGACGCTTCCATGCAGCATCTCGAAGGCGATTTCGAGGCGGCCAAGAACTACAAGCCGAACAAGAAGGATTGGCTGGAAGGCGTGTGGTCCGGCCTCGGTTTTGCCAGCGAAGGCAAGCGCCGCGGCGAAACCGGCGTGCCGAAAAAAAGGCTGCTGGAGATCGGCAACGCAATCGCGCGCGTGCCGGACGGGGTTCGCGTCAACCGCAAGGTCGTCCGCCAGATGAAGGCCAAGCAGAAGATGTTTGAAACCGGCAAGGGCATCGATTGGGCGACGGCGGAAGCGCTCGCCTTTGGCGCCCTTCTGTGGGAGGGCGTGCCGGTCCGTCTCAGCGGTCAAGACTGCACGCGCGGCACGTTTTCCCAGCGCCACGCCGCATTAGTCGACCAGGAGACAGAAGAAAAATATTACCCCCTCGACCATTTGAAGGAGGGCCAGGCGCCGCTGGAAGTCCTCGACAGCCCGCTTTCGGAAGCCGGCGTGCTTGGCTTTGAATATGGCTACACGATCACCGAGCCGAACGCGCTGGTGTTGTGGGAGGCCCAATTCGGCGATTTCGCCAATGGCGCCCAGGTGGTCATCGACCAGTTCATCGCGTCCGGCGAAAGCAAATGGATGCGCATGTCCGGGCTCGTCCTGTTGCTGCCCCATGGCTATGAAGGCCAGGGGCCGGAACATTCCTCCGCCCGGCTGGAACGCTATCTGCAACTTTGCGCGGAAGACAACCTTCAGGTCGCGAATTGCACGACGCCTGCAAATTACTTCCACATCCTGCGGCGGCAGATTCACCGCAACTTTCGCAAGCCTCTTATCCTGATGACGCCGAAATCCCTGCTGCGCCACAAGAAGGCCGTCTCAAGCCTGAAAGAAATGGAATCGGAAACGACGTTCCACCGGGTATTGCCGGACACGGCAAAGCTGGTGGCGGGCGACAAGGTGAAGCGCATCGTCTTTTGCACGGGCAAGGTTTATTACGATTTGGAGCAGGAAAGGGACGACCGCAAAATCCGCGACGTCGCCCTCGTTCGGATCGAGCAGCTTTATCCCTTCCCGGCGGACAGCATCGCCGAGCAGTTGAAAAAATATCCGAACGCCGAAATGGTCTGGTGCCAGGAAGAGCCGAGAAACATGGGCGCCTGGGCCTTCCTTGACCGCCGTTTGGAAGCCGTGCTGGCAAGCCTGCCGCACAAGGCTTCGCGCCCGATCTATGTGGGCCGGGTGGAAGCGGCCTCGACGGCAACCGGATTGTTGCGAACCCACAACAAAGAACAGGCAGAGATCGTAGACGATGCGCTGACCGTGTCCTAACGCCACGGACCGCCACCGACGAAGGAAAGTTTGAGGGAAACATGGCCAAGGAAATTATCGTCCCCGTCCTCGGGGAATCGGTAACGGAAGCAACCGTCGCCCAATGGTTCAAAGCCGTTGGCGACACGGTGGCCGCCGACGAGCCGCTGCTTGAGCTTGAAACGGACAAGGTCACCCTTGAAGTTCCAGCGCCGGTAGCCGGCCAGCTAAGCGAAATCGTCGCCGCAAACGGCGTCGACGTCGAAGTGGGCGCCCTGCTGGGACGGATCGAGGAAGGCAACGGCGCCACCGCCCAAAAACCCGCTGCGAAAGAAGCGGCCGCTCCGGCCGCCGCCGCTCCGGCGAAAGCCGCCCCGGCCACACCGGCGGCGTCGCCAAAGCCCGCCGCCCCTGCGGCCGATCTTCCCCTTGCCCCGGCCGTGCGCAAGCTGGTCGAGGAACAGGGTCTGAACCCGGCCGCCATCCCCGGCACCGGCAAGGATGGCCGGCTTACGAAAGGGGACGTGCTGCGCCATCTCGAAGGCGGCCAGGCGCCGTCCGCCCCCGCGGCCGAAACCGCGGCGGTGGAAACGCGCGGCGTGGAAGCCGCGACGGTGGAAACGCGCGGCGTGGAAGCCGCGGCGAGAGAAGAGCGCGTGCGCATGTCCCGACTTCGCAAGCGCGTCGCCGAGCGCTTAAAGGAAGCCCAGAACACGGCCGCCATGCTCACCACCTTCAACGAAGTCGATATGAGCGCGCTGAAACGCGCCCGAACCCAATACCGCGACAGCTTCGAGAAGAAGCATGGCGTGCGGCTTGGCTACATGTCCTTCTTCGTCAAGGCCGCCATCGTTGCGTTGAAGGAAATCCCTGAGGTCAACGCCCAGATCGAAGGCGAGGAAATCGTCTACAAAAACCATTACGACATCGGCGTCGCCGTCGGCTCGCCCCAAGGCCTGGTGGTGCCGGTGCTTCGCGACGCGGACCGCCTCGGATTTGCCGAAGTCGAAAAAGAAATCGGCGCCTTCGGCGCGCGGGCGCGGGACGGCAAGCTGACCATGGAAGATCTTACCGGCGGCACCTTTACCATTTCCAATGGCGGCGTTTTCGGCTCGCTGCTTTCCACCCCCATTCTTAACCCGCCCCAATCCGCCATCCTCGGCATGCACAAGATTCAAGACCGCCCCATGGCCATCGATGGCAAGGTCGAAGTCCGGCCGATGATGTATCTGGCGCTTAGCTACGACCATCGCCTGGTTGACGGCCGCGAAGCGGTTACCTTCCTGGTCCGCCTCAAAGAATGCATCGAAGACCCGGAACGCATTCTTCTCGATCTTTAAACAACGGACCGCAAAGGAACGCCCATGAGCGACACGGCATTCGACTTGGTTGTAATCGGCGGCGGACCGGGCGGCTACGTTGCCGCCATCCGCGCGGCCCAGCTTGGGCTGCGCACGGCCTGCGTGGATAAGCGCGGCCCCCTGGGCGGGACCTGTTTGAACGTCGGCTGCATTCCCTCGAAGGCGTTGCTCCATTCCAGCCATCATTTCGCCATGGCCGGTCAGGAATTCGCCGAACATGGCATCGCGTTTGGAAAGCTTGATCTCGACCTTGCCGCCATGATGGCGCGCAAGGAAAAGGTCGTCGACGACTTGACGAAGGGCATCGCCTTCCTCTTCAAGAAAAACAAAGTCACCCATTTCACCGGTTTTGGCCGCATCGATGCCCCCGGCAAAGTCGCCGTCGTCGAAGAAGGCGGAAAAGAAACGGCGCTCACGGCAAAAAATATCGTCATCGCCTCGGGCTCCGATGTGGCGCCGCTTCCCGGCGTCACCATCGACGAGAAAAAAATTCTAAGTTCGACCGGCGCGCTTTCCCTGCCCAAGGTGCCGAAGCGGCTTGCCGTCATCGGCGCGGGCGTCATCGGGCTTGAGCTCGGCTCCGTTTGGCGCCGTTTGGGGGCCGAGGTCACCGTGTTCGAATATCTCGACCGCATCCTCATGCCGATGGATGGCGAATTGGCGAAAGGCGCCCAAAAAATCCTTACGAAACAAGGGCTTCAATTCGAGCTCGGGGTCAAGGTGACGGGCGCCAAAGCCACCAAGCAAGGCGTGGAGATAGCCTTCGAAGCGGCCAAGGGCGGCGACGCCAAAACCCTTGTCGCCGACGCCGTTCTCGTTGCCATCGGGCGGGTGCCCTATACGGAAGGCTTGGGTCTTGAAAAAGCCGGCGTCGCGACGGACGCGAAAGGCCGCGTCGAAATCGACGCGCATTTTCAAACGAACGTGAAAGGCATTTACGCCATCGGCGACGTCGTGCGCGGCGCCATGCTGGCCCATAAGGCGGAAGACGAAGGCATCGCCGTCGCCGAAATTCTCGCCGGCCAGTCCGGCCATGTGAATTACGACGCGATACCGGGCGTCGTCTATACCTGGCCGGAGATTGCCGCCGTCGGCAAAACCGAAGAAGAGCTGAAAGCAGCGGGCGTTGCTTACAAGACCGGCAAATTTCCCTTCCAGGCAAACAGCCGGGGGCGCACCAGCGGCGATCTGGAAGGCTTCGTAAAAATTCTTGCGGACGAAAAGACCGACCGCGTGCTTGGCGTCCACATCATCGGACCGGCCGCCGGCGAGCTGATTGGCGAAGCGGGTCTGGCGCTGGAATTCGGCGCGTCGGCGGAAGACATTGCGCGGACCTGCCACGCCCATCCCGGCTATAGCGAGGCGGTGAAGGAAGCCGCCCTTGCCGTCGAAGGCCGCGCAATCCACGCGTAAGCGATTTTGGCAAACCGCCTCAACGAGACCCTTGGCCGCCTGCTCCGCCGGGTTTTCGGCGTTCTTTTTCTGATCGCCGGAATTGCCGGTCTCTTCCTGCCCGTTCTGCAGGGCATTCTTTTTCTATTGATCGGGGCGCTGCTGCTGGCCGGCGAATCCATATGGGTACGGCGAAAGATCGCGGGCCTGAAAAAACGTTTCCCCGCAACCTACGCGCATTTCCGCAAATGGCGGAAGAAATTCAAGCGGCGGCGGCAGTAACGCCCCGGGCGCGAACGCCGCGGGTGCAAACGCCATAGACGCACATGCCCCCTATCCGCGCGCGCGCGGATGGGCCTTGTCGTAGGTTTTTTGCAGGCCCGCCGTGTCCACATCCGTATAGCGCTGGGTGGTGGAAAGCGACGCGTGGCCCAGCAATTCCTGGATTGTGCGCAGATCGCCCCCGCCCGCCAAAAGATGCGTCGCAAAGCTGTGACGAAGCGCGTGGGGCGTCGCCGTTTCGGGCAGGCCCAGCTGGGCCCGCAGGCGCCGCATTTCCTTCTGCACGATCGCGGCCTGCAGCCGCTTGCCGTGCAGGCCGACGAAAAGAGGGTCCGAAGGTTCCAGGGAAAAAGGGCAGGCGGCCAAATAATCCGCCACCGCGGCGCGGACGATTTCCAGCACCGGCACGATGCGTTCCTTTCCTCCCTTGCCGAGAATGCGGAGCGCTTCGCCGGAAGGCGCCTGGTTTCGGTTCAACCCCAGCGCCTCGCCGATGCGAAGGCCGCCGCCATAAAGCAGGGTGAAAATGGCGGCGTTCCGTTTCGCGATCCAGGGCTTCACCGTGCCAAGCGAGGCGCCCGCGCCAGCGGCCGAAATGGCGGCGATGGCTTCTTCCGGCGCCAGCGGCCTTGGCACGGCGCGCGGCGTCTTCGGCGCGCGCACGGCCGCGATCGCCGGGTTGTGCAAAAACCCGCGCTGGTCGAGAAACCGGAAAAACCCGCGCAGAACGGAAAGCGCCCGGGCAATCGAAACCTTCGCCTTGCCCGCACGGGTCTGGGCGGCGAGCCAGGCGCGAAAATCGGCGGCCTTTAAATCGCCCAGGACCGCAAAGCCCGGCCGTTCGCCGCGATGCTCGGTCAAAAATTCGAGAAAGGCGGCAAGATCGCGGCCATAGGCGCTTCGCGTATGGGCCGAATAGCGGCGTTCCGCCCCAAGCCAGACCTCCCACGCCCGAACGGCCGCCGCCAGTTCGGGGTCGGCCGGGGGTGGGAAGCGCGATGCCATGGCCTAAAGGATGGACTGGCCCGTCTTCTGCCAATCGGCGAGAAAGGCAGCGAGGCCCTTGTCGGTCAAGGGGTGCTGAAACAGCTGGCGCAGCACTTTCGGCGGCACGGTGGCGACATGGGCCCCCATTTTCGCCGCTTCGATCACATGGATCGGATGACGGATGGACGCGACCAGCACCTCCGTCTCGAAATGCTCATATTGTTCATAGATCCGGCAGATGTCGTCGATCAGCCCCATGCCGTCCTCGCCGATGTCGTCGAGGCGGCCGACAAAGGGGGAAACGAAGCTGGCCCCCGCCTTCGCCGCCAAAATCGCCTGGGCGGCCGAGAAGCAAAGGGTCACGTTCACCATCGTGCCATCGTCGCGGAGCTGCCGGCAGGCGCGCAGGCCGTCTTTCGTCAGCGGCACTTTCACGGCGATGTTCTTTGCCAGTTGCGCAAGCTTGCGCCCCTCCTTCACCATCGTTTCGTGATCCGTCGCCGTCACTTCGGCGCTGACCGGGCCATCGACAATTTTGCAAATCTCTTTCACGACCTCGAAAAAATCCTGGCCGGTCTTCGCGACAAGGGACGGGTTTGTCGTCACCCCATCGAGCAGGCCGCTGGCGGCAAGATCGCGGATTTCCTCAAGGTCGGCGGTATCAACGAAAAATTTCATCGGAACTTCCAGGTGAAGGTGGCAAAACGAAATCGGGCGATTGGCTCTGGATGCAAGCCTTGACTAGAGTGTAGTCCATGCCATCGGCCCCTGCCAACGTTCGAGCGGACGAAACGGACATGCGCCTGCCGGTGCTGCTGCCGTTGCGGCTCGCCCACCCTTATGACTATGCCGCGTCGGCGGACAGCGATCTTAGGCCGGGCGATTATGTGCGCGTCCCCTTTGGCAGGCGCGAGGCCATCGGCGTCGTGTGGGACGCGGACGTGGACGCGCCCGAGCCCACCCGCGCCTTCAAATTGCGGCCCATCGGCGAACGCTTGGCAAGCCCGCCCATGCCGGCGGCGCTGCGCCGCTTCGTGGCCTGGGTGGCCGCTTACACGATGAGCCCGATGGGCCTCGTCCTGCGCATGACCATGCCCATCCCCGAAGCCCTTTCCCCCGCCCCGGAAACTTTTGGGTTTCGGCGGCGCGACGGGGCCGCGCCGGACCGCCCCACCGCGAAACGCTCGCAACTACTTGATTTCCTTGAACGTTCTGGAAACCTGCCCCAGCCCCAGGCGACCCTGGCGCGGCGCGCCGGTGTCGGCGTCGGCGTCGTGCAAGGGCTTTACGAGGCCCATGTGCTGGAAAAATGCCCCCTGGCGCCTGCGCCCATGGCGAAACCGGATGGCGCCTATCCGGGGCCGACCCTTTCCGGGGCGCAGCACGCCGCTGCCGAGGCCTTGAAAGACGTCCTCACGGAAGGCGGCTTTCAGCCCTGTCTGTTGGATGGCGTGACGGGTTCGGGCAAGACGGAGGTTTATTTCGAGGCCATTGCCCATGCCCTGACCCTGGGCAGGCAGGCCCTTGTCCTGTTGCCCGAAATCGCCTTAAGCGCCCAATGGCTGGCGCGCTTCGAAGAACGCTTCCAGGCCAAGCCGGCCGTCTGGCATTCGGAACTTGGCCGCGCCGAACGCCGCCGCAATTTCCGCGCCGTCGCGACCGGCGAGGCGCGCGTCGTCGTCGGGGCGCGCTCGGCGCTTTTTCTGCCCTTCCCCGAGCTTGGCCTCCTTGTCGTCGATGAGGAACACGACCCTTCTTACAAACAGGAAGAAGGCGTCATCTACCAGGCCCGCGACATGGCCATCGTGCGGGCGAAACTGGGAAAGCTTCCGGTCGTGCTGGTTTCCGCCACGCCCTCGCTGGAAACGCTGCGCAACGCCGACACCGGCCGCTATCGGCGCCTGCATTTGCCCCATCGCCATGGCGGCGCCGATTTGCCCGACGTGCAGCTGATCGACCTTCGCAAAGACCCGCCGCCGCGCGGCGCCTGGCTTTCGCCGGTGCTGCGCAACGCCTTGGCCGCAGCCCTTGCCCGGGGCGAACAGGCGATGCTGTTTTTAAACCGGCGCGGCTATGCGCCGCTGACCCTTTGCCGGAAATGCGGCCATCGCTTTCAATGCCCGGCCTGCACGGCCTGGCTGGTCGCCCACCGCCAGACGGCGCGGCTGCTTTGTCACCATTGCGGCTATGGCGAGCCTGCGCCCGCCGCCTGCCCGGCCTGCGGGACGGAGGCGAGCCTGGTGCCATGCGGGCCCGGGGTCGAGCGGCTGGCGGAAGAGGCGCGCGAGCTTTTCCCGGACGCCCGCATCGCCCTCATGACCAGCGACACGATCCCCACCGCCGAGGCCGCGGGCGCGCTTGTCCAGCGCATGCAGGCGGGCGAAATCGACCTTCTCATCGGCACCCAGATCATGGCCAAGGGGCACCATTTCCCGGGCCTGACCCTGGTGGGCGTGGTCGACGCGGATCTGGGCCTTGCCGGCGGCGACCTTCGGGCGACGGAGCGGTGCTATCAGATGCTCCACCAGGTCTCCGGCCGGGCCGGGCGGGAGGCCCAGGCGGGCCATGCCTACCTTCAGACCCATCTGCCCGAGACGCCGGTGATGCAGGCCCTTGCCGCGGGCGCCCGCGACCCCTTTCTTGCCGCCGAAACCGACGCCCGCGAAGCGGGCGCCCTGCCGCCCTTCGGCAAGCTCGCCGCGCTCGTTCTTTCCGGGGTCGAAGCCGGCCGGGTCGAGCGCTATGCCCAGCGGCTTCGCCGCGCGGCCCCCGAAGGGGACGGCGTCCAGGTGTTCGGACCGGCGCCGGCGCCCCTGGCCATGCTCCGCGGCAAGCACCGTTTTCGCCTGTTGGTAAAGGCCGAGGCCCGCGTGCCCCTTCAAAAGGTGCTGCGCCGCTGGCTCGATCCTCTCGCCCCGCCGGGGGGCGTAAAATTGCAGATTGATATCGACCCTTACAGCTTCCTTTAGGGGTCCGGGGAAACGTCCGCAGAGTCTAGAAAAACTTACGCTTTCCCCGGGTTGCAACCCTCAAGCCCCTATGCTACGTATCCGCAGTTTTTCAGAGAGGACGCCTTCGCGGGCAAACGCAGCCGATCCCACTCAAGGGGCTCCCTTAAGATCGGTTTCACCCTCGATTAGGCGCTTTAAAGGATCTCGCCCTTGTCGTCCGAAGCCACCGGCATTTCCGGTCTTGCCAGTCGTTACGCCAACGCGCTCTTCGAACTTTCGGACGAGCAAAGCGCCCTGGATTCCGTCGCGGCCGATCTCGGCACGCTGGAAAGGATGATCGCGGAAAGCGCCGACCTCGGCCGCATGATCCGCTCGCCCGTCCTTTCCCGAAAAGAACAGGCAAACGCCATCGCCGCCATCGCCGACGGCGCGAAGCTTTCCGCCCTAACCGCCAATTTTCTGGGCCTGCTTGCCAGGAAACGCCGCCTTTTTGCCTTGCCCGCCGCCATCGCGGCCTGGCGCAAGCTGCTTGCCGCCAAGCGCGGCGAGGTAACCGCCGACGTCACCTCGGCGACGGCCTTGAACGAAGATCAACTTGGCGCCATCCGGCGCGCCCTCAAGCAAGCCACCAGCAAAGACGTTGCCATCCGCACCCGGGTGGATCCAGGTCTTCTTGGCGGCTTGATTGTGCAGCTGGGCTCACGGATGGCGGACAACTCTCTACGCTCGCAATTGGAACGCTTGAAGATCGCCATGAAGGGAAGCGCGTAATGGATATCGGGGCTGCGGAAATTTCCGCCATTCTCAAAAAGGAAATCGCGGAATTCGGGACCGAGACAACGGTCAGCGAAGTCGGCCAGGTTTTGTCCGTCGGCGACGGCATCGCCCGCGTCTATGGCCTTGACCAGGTGCAGGCCGGCGAAATGGTCGAGTTTCCGGGCGGCATTCGCGGCATGGCGCTCAACCTCGAACAGGACAATGTCGGCGTCGTTATTTTCGGCGACGACCGGAACATCCGCGAAGGCGACACCGTCAAGCGTACCGGCCAGATCGTGGAAGTGCCGATCGGCAAGGGGCTGCTGGGCCGCGTCGTCGATCCGCTTGGCAACCCGCTTGACGGCAAGGGCCCGATCGAGACGGACGCCCGCCAGCAGGTGGACGTAAAGGCGCCGGGCATCATTCCGCGCCGTTCCGTCAGCGAGCCGATGCAGACGGGCCTGAAGGCGATCGACGCGTTGATCCCCGTTGGCCGCGGCCAGCGCGAATTGATCATCGGCGACCGCCAGACGGGCAAGACCGCCATCGCCATCGATACCATCCTCAATCAAAAAGCCGCCAACGCGGCGGACGACGAATCCAAAAAGCTCTATTGCATCTATGTCGCCGTGGGGCAGAAGCGTTCGACCGTTGCCCAGATTGCGAAGACGCTCACCGAAAACGGGGCGATGGATTACACCATCATCGTCGCCGCCACCGCGTCGGACCCGGCGCCGCTGCAGTTCCTGGCGCCCTATGCGGGCTGCACCATGGGCGAATATTTCCGCGACAACGGCATGCACGCGCTCATCATTTACGACGATCTTTCCAAGCAGGCGGTCGCCTATCGGCAAATGTCGCTGTTGCTTCGCCGGCCTCCGGGACGCGAAGCCTATCCCGGCGACGTGTTCTACCTGCATTCCCGCCTGCTGGAACGGGCGGCGAAGATGAACGAGGACCATGGGTCCGGTTCGCTGACCGCCTTGCCGGTGATCGAAACCCAGGCGGGCGACGTCTCCGCCTACATTCCGACGAACGTGATTTCGATTACGGACGGCCAGATCTTCCTCGAGACGGATTTGTTTTACCGCGGCATTCGCCCGGCGGTGAACGTCGGCCTTTCCGTGAGCCGCGTTGGCTCGGCCGCCCAGATCAAAGCGATGAAGCAGGTCGCCGGCTCCATCAAGCTTGAGCTGGCCCAGTTCCGCGAGATGGAAGCTTTCGCCCAGTTCGGTTCGGATTTGGACGCCGCCACCCAACGCCTGCTCAACCGCGGCAAACGCCTGACGGAATTGCTGAAACAGGGCCAATATTCGCCCCTTCCCGTCGAAGAACAGGTGGTGGTGATCTTCGCCGGTGTGAAAGGTTATCTCGACAAGATCGACGTGACGGACATCACCCGATTCGAAGAATCGCTGCTGGCCGAAATACGTGCGAAGGGACAAGGCCTTCTGGAAAAAATCCGGACGGAAAAGAAAATTTCCGACGAAACGGAAGCCGAGCTGAAAACCTTCTTCGATACTTTCACCAAGACCTTCGCGTAAACCACTAGGCCCGGACCGCCGCTTATGCCCAACCTTAAAGACCTTCGCGTTCGGATCGCCTCCGTCCAGTCGACACAGAAAATCACGTCGGCGATGAAGATGGTGGCCGCCTCCAAGCTTCGCCGCGCGCAAGAGCAGGCGGAAGCGGCCCGCCCTTACGCAAGCCGGATGGACCGCATGGTCGGCTCCCTTGCCGGCAGCCTTAGGGACTTCGATGCGGCGCCGAAACTTCTGATCGGCACGGGCAAGGAAGAAACGCACCTTCTGATCGTCGCCACGTCGGACCGCGGTTTGTGCGGCGGCTTCAATTCCACCATCGTGCGCGCGGCGCGGGCAAAATTGCGTGCGCTTCAGCAGGACGGCAAGCAGGTAAAACTGATCTGCGTCGGCCGCAAAGGGCATCTGCAATTGCGCCGTGAATTTGGCAGCCTCATTCTCGATGCGATCGAAGGCCCCAGCAAAGGCCGCGTGACATTTGCCAACGCAGAAGATATCACCGGCCGCCTTTTCAACCTGTTTGAAGAAGGCGCGTTCGACGTTTGCACGGTCATCTACAACCGCTTCGTTTCGGCCATCGATCAGGTGGTGACCGAACGCCAGTTGATTCCCTTCCCCGTTTCCGAAGAAGAAACCGTCGCGGAAGAAATGCTTGGCGCCATCTACGAATACGAACCCGAAGAAGAAGAATTGCTTGGTCAGCTGTTGCCGGAAAATATCGGGGTGCAACTCTATCGCGCGCTGCTTGAGAACGCGGCAAGCGAACAGGGCTCCAGAATGACAGCCATGGACAACGCCACGCGCAATGCGGGCGATTTGATCGACGCGTTGCAGCTTAGCTACAACCGTACGCGCCAGGCTTATATCACGAAGGAATTGATTGAAATCGTATCCGGCGCCGAGGCGCTATAAGAGAGAGACGGCTCCGACGAGGGGGCGAGAGGAAGAAAGAACATGGCAGGACAACCCGGTAAAATCACACAAGTGCTTGGCGCGGTCATCGACGTGCAGTTCGAAGGCGAATTGCCGCAGATTTTGAACGCGCTTCATTGCGACAATCACGGCAACCTTCTCGTTCTGGAAGTCGCCCAGCATCTGGGCGAATCGACCGTCCGTACGATTGCCATGGATTCGACCGATGGCCTGGTCCGCGGCCAGGAAGTGACCGATACCGGCGAGCCGATCAGCATGCCGGTGGGGCCCGAAACCCTTGGCCGCATCATCAACGTCATCGGCAACCCCATCGACGAACGGGGCCCGATCGGCAACAAGAAAACCCTGCCCATTCACCGCGCCGCCCCAAGCTTCCAGGACCAGTCGACGGAAGCCGAAATTCTTGTAACCGGGATCAAGGTGGTCGATTTGCTGGCCCCTTACGCCAAGGGCGGCAAGATCGGCCTCTTTGGCGGCGCCGGCGTCGGCAAGACCGTCATTATCATGGAACTCATCAACAACATCGCCAAGGCCCATGGCGGGTATTCCGTCTTTGCCGGCGTCGGCGAGCGGACGCGCGAAGGGAACGACCTCTATCACGAGATGATCGAATCGGGCGTCATCGATTTGGAGAGCGGCAATTCAAAAGCGGCTCTTGTCTACGGCCAGATGAACGAGCCTCCCGGAGCGCGGGCGCGGGTGGCCCTTTCCGGCCTGACCGTCGCCGAATATTTCCGCGACGAAGAGGGCCAGGACGTTCTTTTCTTCGTCGACAACATCTTCCGCTTCACCCAGGCCGGTTCCGAAGTGTCGGCCCTGCTTGGCCGCATTCCAAGCGCGGTCGGCTATCAGCCGACCCTCGCCACCGATATGGGCACGCTTCAAGAGCGGATTACGACGACGAAAAAAGGTTCCATCACCTCGGTGCAGGCAATTTACGTCCCGGCCGACGATTTGACGGACCCGGCCCCGGCGACGTCCTTTGCCCATCTGGACGCAACGACGGTGCTGTCGCGTCAAATCGCCGAGCTTGGCATCTATCCGGCGGTGGACCCGCTCGATTCCACCTCGCGGATGCTGGACCCGCGCATCGTCGGCGAAGAACATTACCAGGTCGCCCGTGACGTGCAGCTGGTGTTGCAGACGTATAAATCCCTGCAGGACATCATCGCCATTCTCGGCATGGACGAGCTTTCCGAAGAAGACAAACTTACCGTCGCTCGGGCACGGAAAATTCAACGCTTCCTTTCCCAGCCTTTCTTTGTCGCCGAAATCTTCACCGGCAAGCCCGGTGCCTTCGTGAGCCTCGAAGAAACGATCAAGGGCTTCAAAGGCATCGTCGCCGGCGAATATGACGACCTGCCCGAAGCCGCCTTCTACATGGTTGGCACCATCGACGAAGCCATCGCCAAGGCGAAGGAGATGGCCGCCGAGGCGGCCTAAGGAGCGCATCCATGGCTGATAAAGTTGCCTTCGAACTCGTTTCCCCGGAAAAACTTCTGATTTCCCGCGACGTCGATTTTGTCGTCGTGCCGGGGGCGGAGGGCGATTTCGCCGTGCTGCCGGAGCACGCACCGTTTCTCTCGGGCGTGCGCGCCGGCATTATTGAAATCCATGAGGAGGGCGGCGAAAAAACCGGCCTCTTCGTCGCCGGCGGTTTCGCGGAAACGACGCCGACGCGCTGCACGGTGCTGGCCAAGGAAGCAACGCCCCTGGACGAGATGGACCGCAAGGCCATCGAACGGCGCCTTGGCAACGCAAAGGAAGATCTTGGCCTTCACCCCGACGATGGGAAAGCGAAGACCGAGCTTGCCACCGCCGAGGCCATGCTCGCCGCCCTGGACGGCTGGGAAAAGGCCTAAAGCCGCCCTTTCCCGCCCTTCTTGGCAGGCCCCCGCCCCCCACTTATACTTTTCAAAACGCCACAAAGGATGGACGGCCCCCATGCCCGCACCTTGGTCCCTCGACGATATTCCGTGGAAAGATTTCGACCCCGCCAAGGTGGACCCGGACCTGCTCCGCATCGCCAAGGCCGCCAGCCTTGTCGAGCGCAACGCGAACGATTACGCGATCTACCTATGCCATATCTTCGATGACAACCCGGAATTTCAGAAAATCGTGCATCAATGGGCGCGGGAAGAAGAACAGCATGGCGAAGCGCTTCGCCGCTGGGTGGAAATGGCGGATGCCAATTTTGATTTCGAGAAAAGCTTTCGTCGCTTTACGGAAGGATTTCGCATTCCCATCGACGCCGACCGGTCCGTTCGCGGCTCCCGCACCGGCGAGCTGATCGCGCGTTGCGTGGTCGAAGTCGGCACCAGCTCGTATTACTCCGCCCTTGCCGATACGTCGGAAGAACCGGTGCTGGAAAAAATTTGCCGCAACATCGCCAGCGACGAATTTCGCCATTACAAACTTTTCTATACGTACATGCAGCACTACTACCCCAAGGATCGCCCAAGCGTCTTTGCGCGGTTGCGCATTGCCCTTGGCCGTGTTCTCGAATCGGAAGATGACGAATTGGCGTACGCCTATTTCTGCGCAAACGATGAAGCGGAACCCTATGTGCGCAAGGAAAGCAGCGGCGAATATATGCGGCGCGCCTATCGCTGCTACAAGCCGCAGCATCTGGAGCGCGCCATCGCGATGACGATGAAGGCGTCCGGACTGCGCCTGAACGACCGGCTGCTGCGCGGCCTTGCCTGGACCGCGCATCGTTTCTTGCGCTGGCGGGCCCGCAGCGCAACCGCTTAAACCCGCCGGTCCGGCTTATCTTTTTTTCGAAAAGTCCCGAAGGGCGCCCGCGAATTCCGCGAGCAAATCTTCGTACAATCGGCGCTTAAAAGGAATGGCGAGGCGGGGCAACGCCGCAACCTCCGCCCAACGCCAAGCTTGAAATTCCGGGTGGTCGCCATCGATCCGGATGTCCGCGTCGCGCCCGAGAAACCGCAGGACAAACCATTTCTGTTTCTGCCCGCGATATTTGCCGCCCCAGACCTTCCCCGCAAGCGCGTCGGGAAGGTCGTAAAAATACCAATCCTGGCTTTCGGCAATAATTTCCGCCGCCCGCGTCCCAACCTCTTCTTCCAATTCGCGAAAAAGCGCTTCCTCCGGCGTTTCGCCGGGGTCGATGCCGCCTTGCGGCATTTGCCAGGCATCGCTTTGCATGTCGATGCGGCTGCCGACGAAGACCCGCCCTTCGCCGTTCAACAGCAAGATGCCAACGCCAAGACGGTAGGGAAGGGCTTTCGCGTTTCCCGTTTTTTTCATTCCGGCTTTTTTGTTTGGGGGATGGCGCTAACCGGCACCAGGACGAACCCCTTCTTGTCCAACGTGCCTATCCAGGCGGAAAGCCGTTCCAGCGTTACCGGATAGGGAAAGCCGATGCCGACCGCGTAGCCGTGGCGCCTGGCCAGGGTTTCAAGGGCCGCCAATTCCCGGTCGATCGCCGCCCGGGACGCCTGGTTGTCGAGAAAACGGTTGTTCGCCACCCAGGGCAGGGCCAGCTCCTGAGCCACCTGGGGCACCAGGCTGTTCGAAGAGGAACGGCTGTCGAGGAAAAGCAGCCCCCGGCTTTTCAGCGCGGTCAGCACCGGCTTCAGCGCCGTCGCAGAAGTAGTGAAGCGCGACCCCATATAGTTCGTCACGCCCACATAACCGGTCACCCGCGCCAGCGTCCATTCCAGCCGGTCGAGGTTGCGGGCCGGGCTCAAACTGGTGAGCAAGGCCTGGGGACCGGGGTCGTTGGCCGGATAGTTGAGCGGTTCCATCGGCAAATTCAAAAGCACTTCATGGCCGGCCGCGCGGGCAAGCTGCACCCAATGGGTTAAATTCTCCGCATAGGGCGCGAACGCCAGCGTCACCGTGCCGGGAAGTTCCTGAATGGCGGCTTCGGTTGCCGCGTCGCTCAGCCCCAGCCAGTTGATGACAAGGGCGATCCGCGGACGGCGATCCGTCGGGTCGAACGGCCGCGCATATACTTGCCAGGGCTCGCGCCCATCGCTGGCGATGGCTGGAAGCGGGCCTTTCTGACTTTCTTCAACAAGCTGCGGGTCCGGTGCCGGCGGCAGCGCCTGGCGTACGGCCGGCGCGGCCGGTGCGACCGGTGCGACCGGTGCGACCGGCGCAATCGGTGCGGGAACAACGGCCTGTTCAACCGGTGGCGGTGGAGCGTCCGGTGCGGGTTTTTCAACCGGTGCCGGCGGCGCGGGCGTTGGCGCTTCGGGCACGCTTTCCGGGACGGCAATTTCGGGGCTTAACGGCGGCGGCAGTTGCACAATCACCCGCGGCGAAACGGTGCGGGCTTCGATCGGCGCCCTCTCCTCGGCGACAAGCAGCCAGCCGATGACGCCGCCGATCAGCAAAACCACAACGGCCCAGCTCAACGCCAGAAGGCCGCCGCCGCTGGAAGCCTTTGCCGGTCGGTAACGCCCCTGCTTTATCGGCTTTGGCAAAGGTTGTGCCTCAAGAGGGTGGCTGTTGAAGCCGGTCGGAATAAAGGGAAACGCCCCGAATAAGATCCAGCGCGCGAAGCAATTGATAGTCTTTCATCTCCGCTTTCTCTTTCCCTTTTTTATCGGGATGGGCGTTTTTCGATTCCCCGTCCTCGTTTTGCAAAGCGCCGCGCAAATCTTCTTCGCGCGGCCGTTTGATATTGGTCAGTTTTTCGACCCGCGCCGGTTCGACAAGAATGTCGGGATCGATTCCCTTTGCCTGAATGGAGCGCCCCGACGGCGTGTAATAACGCGCCGTCGTCAGCCGCATGGCCCCATGTTTTCCAAGCGGAATAATGGTTTGCACGGACCCTTTGCCGAAGGAACGGGTGCCGAGCACGATGGCCCGATGGTGGTCTTGCAGCGCGCCCGCAACGATCTCCGAGGCGCTTGCGGAACCCCCATTGATCAGCACAACCAACGGAAGCCCGCTCACCAGATCCCCGTCCTTTGCATTAAAGCGTTGCGCATCTTCCAGCGAACGCCCGCGGGTCGAAACAATTTCGCCCTTCTCAAGAAACGCGTCGGAAACGGCAATGGCCTGATCCAAAAGACCGCCAGGGTTGTTGCGAAGGTCCAACACCACCCCTTTCAGATTTTGTCCCTTTTCTTTTTGAAACTTTTTAATGGCCTTTTCAATGGCGCCGTCCGTCTGTTCGTTGAAAGAGCTGATGCGGATATAGCCGATATCGCCTTCCAGGCGGGAGCGGACGGATTTGATCGTAATCTTCGCACGCGTAATTGCGACTTCGAACAATTCGCTCCCTTCGCGGCGAATGGTAAGCTTGATTTTCGTGCCGATATCGCCGCGCATATGTTCAACCGCTTCCTGCAACGTCAAGCCAAGGACCGGCTTGCCATCGAGGTGGGTGATGTAATCGCCGGTCTGAAGGCCGGCGCGGTAGGCCGGCGTGTCGTCGATCGGCGAAACGACTTTTACAAACCCGTTTTCCATCGTGACTTCGATGCCAAGGCCGCCAAACTCGCCACGCGTGCGCACCTGCATGTCCTCGAAGTTTTTCGGATTGAGATAGCCCGAATGCGGGTCCAGGGAAATCAGCATCCCGTTGATGGCCGCTTCGATCAATTCCGGGTCTTTTACCTCGTCGACATAGCTTGCACGGACACGCTCGAACACTTCGCCAAACAGGTTTAGCTGACGATACGTTTCGTCCGGGTCTTTTTCCTTTGCCTCAAGCGTTGCAGAAAACAGGAACGCCACCGCAACGGTGGCCGCCAGAACGAAAATGCGCATTATCCGCTAACCTTGTTTTTGCCTGCCGCCAGCCATGGCAGCGGGTTGATGGAACGGCCTCCATGCCGCAATTCGACATAAAGGGTCGGGCTTCCGCGTGCCGGCTGGCCCATGATGCCCACCGGCTCGCCGGCCAGCACCCATTGGCCTGCGGCGCCGTCGATCCGAAATAATCCAGCCAATAGAGTATGATAGCCTTCGCTGTGGCGAATGATCAAGAGCGGTCCGTAACCGCGAAATGGGCCGGCGAAGACGATCTGGCCATCGAAAGGCGCGATTACCTGGGCCGATTTCCGGGTTTCGATCCGGATCCCCTTGCTGGGCGCGCCAAATTCGGTCTGTTCGCCATAGCGGCGGACCAGCCGCCCCCGGGCCGGCAAGGGCAGCGAGCCCCGGGCGGCCTGGAAAGACGCGACGCCCTCGCTGGGAAAGGGGGGGGTCGCCGTTGTTTTCGGCGCCCGTTCCAGGCGCGCCAGCAATTCGCGCAGATCCTTTGCCTGCGCGCTTAATTTACGCAACCGCGTCTTTTCCTTTTTGCTTTCCGCCCGCGTCTTTACTTCCAGGCCCTGTTTGCGGGAAAGCAAATGGCCGAGACGGCCGCGCTCTTTTGCAAGCGCTTTGGTTTCCGTCACCAGGTCTTCCTGCCGGCGAACGATTTCCGCCCGCAGGCTGGAGAAGACGGCAAGCTCGCGCCGCAAAGAATCGGCCTTCGATTCGATGATCGGTACGGTGTGACGGATAAGCTGAATGCTGCGAACGGTGTCGATGGAACGCGCCGGCAAGATAAGCAGCGTTTCCTGCGGCGTAATCGCCAAACGTTCAAGCGCCGCCAGCACGTTCCCAAATTGATGATGGCGCTTGCGCAACGCACGGTGACGTTCGCCAAGCTTGTCTTCAAGGGCGCCGAGGCGGGCTTCAAGCGAGGAAACCCTTTCTTCACGTTCTTGCGCGCTTCGTGCCGTCGAAATCATTTCCTTGCGGATTTTGCGAATGTTTTTTGAAAGGGCGGCGGCTTTCTTTTCAAGCGTCGCTTTGCGGCCAAGGCCTTCTTCCATCGCACGCTCGACGTCGCGAAGCGCCTTCCCCGGATCTTCGGCGCGCGCCGGGAATCCCAAAACCACCGCCAGGAAAACGAGAGAGAGAGAAAGAGACCGCATGTCAGGCCATTGCGCGCTTTGCCGCGGCAAGGCCGCGATCGGAAACCAGCAGCGACCGGCCGGTCATTTCCTTCGGCTGCGGCAAGCCCAAAAGTTCCAGCAGCGTCGGGGCAACGTCCGCAAGGGCCCCATCGGCAAGCTGGGCCTTGGGCCCGTTCACCAGCAAAATGGGAACCAAATCAAGGGTATGGGCCGTATAAGGCTCGCCGTCGTCCTGCATCTTTTCGACATTGCCGTGATCGGCGGTAATCACCAGCACGCCGCCGGCCTGGGTCACAGCGTCTGCCACCCGGCCGAGACAGCCATCCAGCACCTCGACCGCCTGGATCGCGGGCGCAAGCTTGCCCGTATGGCCGACCATGTCCCCGTTCGCATAGTTCGCGACGATTAGATCAAAGCCAGCCGACCCAATCGCCTCGACCAGACGGTCCGTTACTTCGGGTGCGGCCATCTCCGGCTGCAGATCATAGGTAGCCACCTTCGGCGACGGCACCAGAATGCGTTCTTCACCGGCGAAACGCTGCTCGCGGCCGCCGTTCAAAAAGAACGTCACATGCGCGTATTTCTCCGTCTCGGCGATACGAAGCTGCTTTTTGCCCGCGTCCGCCACCACCTCGCCGAGAAGGCCTTGCAAGGGAACGTTCGGAAAAAGAACGGCGTGAAGGGCGTTCAATTCTTCGGAATATTCCGAAAGCCCGATGGCGCGCGCGGGCGGGATCGTTTGCTGCCGGGCGAAGCGTTCAAAATCCGGGTCCAGCAGAGCGGTCAGCAATTGCCGAACGCGATCGGCGCGGAAATTCGCCATGAAGATGCCGTCGCCTTCGCGAAAACCGCCATAGTTTTTGAGAACGACCGGCTGGACAAATTCGTCCGTCACGTCCTCGCCATAGCTTTCGGCAATGGCGGCAACCGGGTCGTCGGCGCGCCGCCCCTTTCCTTCGGCGATGGCGCGGTAGGCTTTTTCCGTTCGCTCCCATCTGTTGTCGCGATCCATCGCGTAATAGCGGCCGGTAACGGTGGCAAGTTTCAAACCGGGCAGGGCCTGGGTCTCGCCGAGAAAGGCTTCGACATAGGCTTTCGCGCTTTTTGGCGGCGTGTCGCGGCCATCGAGAAAGGCGTGCAGGGCGACCGGCACACCGGCGGCGCTGAGCAAGCGCGCCAATGCCAAAAGATGCGCCTGGTGGGAATGGACGCCCCCCGGCGACAACAGCCCCATCAAATGACAGGTGCCGCCGCTTTGCTGAAGCCGGGCGACAAAGGTTTTCCACTCGGCCTTCTCGGCAAGGCTGCCATCGGCTAGGGCGGCATCGATCCGGGGCAGGTCTTGCCGGACGACGCGCCCGGCGCCCAAATTCATGTGGCCCACTTCCGAATTTCCCATCTGGCCGGCGGGCAGGCCGACCTCGCCCTCGGAAGCCTGCAGTAACCCATGGGGGCAGGCCGCCATAAACCGGTCCCAATTGGGCGTCTTGGCAAGGGCGATCGCGTTCATCTCGCGCGCCTCGCGGTGCCCCCATCCATCCAGGATGCAAAGCACCACCGGGCGGTATGTTTTCTGGCTGGCCATGCAGCTTATATAGGCGAAATCGCCCGGCGGCGGTAGCCCGGCGCCCGCCCTACGCCCCGCCGCCGCGGTGATAGGGGTGGCCCGCGAGGATTGCCTGGGCGCGGTAAAGCTGTTCGGCAAGCATGCCGCGCACCAATAAATGCGGCCAGATCATCGGCCCCAGCGAAAGCACGAAATCCGCCCGCTCCAAGGCCGCGCGGTCCAAACCCTCGGCACCGCCGATAAGCAGGCAAAGCATGCCGGCGCCGTCGTCCTGCCACCGGCCGAGCTTCTCCGCAAACGCCTCGCTCGAAAGGGGCGTGCCGCCGGCGTCCAGGGCAAGAACCCGGGCGCCCTCGGGCACGCGGGCGAGAAGTTTCTCCGTTTCCTTCGCCTTGCGCGCCGGCGGCGGCAAATTCGCCTTCAAATCAATCTCTTCCAGCTGGATCGGCCAGGCAAGGCGGGCGGCATAGGCCTCGAACAGGGCCCGCTCCGGGCCGGAACGCGCCCGCCCGACGGCAAGAATACGAAGGGTAAAGGCCATGGGCTCTTAAGATTTCGACCCGGCCGCGCCGGACCCGGCCACGCCGGAGCCGGTTGCATCCGGCGCCAAGGGCACGGCCCACATTTTTTCCAGATTGTAAAAGGCGCGAACTTCGGGCCGGAAAAGATGCACGATCGTATCGCCCGCATCGAGCAGAACCCAATCGCCCTGGGGCAGGCCTTCGACCGGCACGGTTTCGAAGCCTTTCGCCTTCAATTTTTCGACGATGTGCTGCGCCATGGCCGCGACCTGGCGGGAAGATTGGCCGCTGGCGACCAACATCCGATCCGCGATTTCCGATTTCCCTTCGAGGTCGATGACGACGACGTCCAGCGCTTTGTCGTCCTCAAGGGAGGCCTGAATCAATTCTCCAGATTGCCTGGAAGAGATGCGTTTCTTTTCGCTCAGTGTGTTTTGCCTCCGGAACGCCTAATGGAACTTACCACCTGCCGGCGGGGGAAAGCCAGCGCCCCGCCGCCCACCTGGCGGCCGCGCAAGCGCGTTGCCGAAAGAGGGTTCAGCGCCGTCTTCAAAAACACCCAGGCCGGCGGCTTCATCTCAGCAAGCTTTGTCGCAAGCCGGTCCGGCAGGCAGGCGCGGCCATAGTACCGCGCCGCAAGCCCCGTCAATGCGGAGAACGCATAGGAAGGCCGGTTAAAAACCGCAATCGGCACCGTCTCGAAGATTGCCTGCCAATCGCGCCAGCGGGAAATCTGGGCAAGGTTGTCCGCCCCCATCAACCAGACGAAACGGCATCGCGGAAAATTCCGAAGAAGGGCCTGCAGCGTGTCGATGGTGTAGCGGGTGGCGAATTGCGTTTCCAGATCGGTGACGCGAATGCGCGGATGCCGCGCGATGCGTTCGGCGGCGGCAAGGCGCGCCTTCAACGGCGCCATGCCTTTTTCCGGTTTCAATGGGTTCTGCGGCGAGACCAGCCACCACACCTCGTCAAGGCCCAGGGCGCGCAGGGCAAGCAGGCTCACATGGCGATGGCCGTCATGGGCCGGATTGAAAGAGCCGCCAAGAAGGCCGACGCGCAAATTCGGGCGCTTGCCTGCCGGGCCCAGAAGGTCGCTTCCGTTTTGAATCTTCAGGGGCGCACCTGCCCATCGCCGAGGACGTGATATTTATAAGTGGTCAATTGTTCGACGCCGACGGGGCCGCGGGCGTGCAGCCGCCCCGTCGAGATGCCGATTTCGGCGCCCATGCCGAATTCGCCGCCATCGGCAAACTGCGTCGAAGCGTTCTGCATAACGATGGCGCTGTCGACGCGCTCCATAAATTTTTTCGCCGCCGCCGCATCCTCGGTCACGATCGAATCGGTGTGTTGCGAACCATAGCGGTTGATGTGTGCAATCGCCGCGTCCAGACCGTCAACCACCCGCACGGAAAGAATCGCGTCCAAATATTCCGTCGTCCAATCCGCTTCCGTTGCCGCCTCCGCTTTTGGATAAAGCGCGCGCGTTTTTTCATCGCCGCGAAGCGCGCAGCCGGCCTGCGCCAGATCCTCTAAGATCGGCGGCAAAAATTTCTCGGCGACGGCCGCATCGATCAACAGCGTTTCCATCGCACCGCAAATGCCGGGGCGGCGCATCTTCGCGTTGACGGCGATCTTGCGGGCCTTCTCCAGATCGGCTTTTCGGTCGACAAAGACGTGGCAAATGCCTTCGAGATGACGAAAGACCGGGATCTGGCTTTCCTGCACCACGCGCTCGATCAGGGATTTGCCGCCGCGGGGCACGATCACGTCGATGGCGTCCGTCATCCGCAGCATCTCGCCGACGGCGGCCCGGTCCCGGGTCGGCACCATCTGGATGGCGGCCGCCGGCAAATCGGCAAGTTTCAGCCCATGCTGCAGGCGTTCGAGGATGGCGGCCGCCGAATGGAAGGATTCGGAGCCGGGGCGAAGAAGAATGGGATTGCCCGCCTTCAGGCACAGGCCGGCAGCGTCCGCCGTGACGTTCGGGCGCGCTTCGAAAATCACGCCGATGACGCCAAGGGGCACCCGCACGCGGCAAATGCGAAGCCCGTTCGGGCGCGTCCATTCGGCCAGCACGCTGCCGATGGGGTCCGGCAAATCGGCAATCGCCTCCAGGCCCGCGGCCATGGCGTCGATGCCCGCCCCATCGAGGCGCAGCCGATCCAGAAAAGCAGCGGTGATATCCGCTTTCTGTTCCGCATAGGCCACGTCTTTTTCGTTTTCCGCCAGGATCGCCGCCTTGTCGCTACGCAGCGCGGCGGCGGCGGCGCGAAGGGCCGTGTTCTTTGCCTGTTCCGGCGCCCGCGCCAAAACATTGGCGGCGGCACGCGCGTCCCTGCCAAGCGCCTGCATGCGCAGGTGCAGCTCGTTATCGGGATTGGATTTTGCAACGCTCAACGCGTTTTCCTCTTTGGTTTAACGCAGCACGAGGTCGTCGCGGTGGATCATTTCGTCGCGCCCACGGTAGCCGAGAACCGCAGCGATATCACGGCTTTTGTGGCCAAGAATGCGAGCGGCATCGGCGGAAGAATAGGCGGAAAGCCCGCGCGCAATTTCCTGCCCGTCCGGCCCTTTTACGATCACCGCGTCGCCGCGCGCGAAGGTGCCCGCAACCTTGGTGACGCCTGCGGGCAAAAGGCTTTTGCCATCCTTCAACGCCTTCACCGCGCCGGCATCGACGACGAGATGGCCGCACGGGCTTAAACCTCCCGCGATCCATTGTTTGCGTGCCTGCTTCGGTTCCGAAGAAGGCAGGAAGCTGGTGCAGCGCCCGCCGGCTTTCAGCGCCTTCAGGGGATGCGCGCCGCGGCCATCGGCAATGACCATCCGGCAGCCGGCCGCCATGGCGATGCGGGCGGCCTGCAGTTTCGTCACCATGCCGCCGGTGCCATGGGCCAATTGAGTCGCGCCCGCCATCGCTTCGATCTCGGGCGTAAGGTCGCGCACTTCTTCGATGTGCCGCGCCTTCGTATCGCGCCTCGGATCGGCGCTGTAGAGGCCGTCGATATCGGAAAGCAGAATAAGCGTATCGGCACTGACCATCTGGGCAACGCGCGCCGCCAGGCGGTCGTTGTCCCCAAAACGAATCTCTTCCGTCGCCACCGTGTCGTTTTCGTTGATCACCGGAATGGCGCCAAGGGAAAGCAGTGTGTTTAACGTCGTGCGCGCATTCAAATAACGCCGCCGCGCTTCCGTGTCCTCAAGGGTCAACAGAACCTGGGCGATGGCGATGGCATGGGGCGCCAGGGCTTCCTGCCAGGCATGGGCCAGGCGGATCTGCCCGGCCGCCGCCGCCGCCTGACATTCCTCCAGCCGCAACGTGCCCGCACCAAGGCCGAGCGGCGCGCGGCCGACGGCAATCGCGCCGGAAGAAACGAGAAGGATTTCCCGTCCTTCCCGGCGCCAGGCCGCGAGGTCGCAGGCGATCGCGTCCAGCCAGTCCTGACGCAGGCCGGTGCCGTCTTCGTTCATGAGAAGGGCCGAGCCGATCTTGATGACGACCCGCTTTCCCTTCTCGACCCCCTCGATGGGGCTCTGGGCATGCGTTGCGTTGCTCATGGCGACCAGGCTTCTTTTTGTGCGAGCGATGGGTCCTCGGCATCGCTTCGAACGTTAAACAACAGCTCCGACAGCACGTCTTCGACATGGGTTTTCGTGGCGGTCGAAAGGGCGTGCACCTTCTTCCCCGCCGCCGCGCCAAGCGCCGCGCGCCGCTCGGAAATTTCTTCCGGCGTCAGCAAATCGCATTTGCTTAAAGCGACAATCTCCCTCTTGTCGGCAAGACCATGGCCATAGCGCGCAAGTTCTTCGCGAATGGTTCGATAGGCGTGCGCGACGTTCTCTTGCGTGCCATCCACCAAATGAAGCAGCACGCGGCAGCGCTCGATGTGGCCGAGGAAACGATCGCCAAGCCCCGACCCTTCATGGGCCCCTTCGATCAGCCCCGGAATGTCCGCCAGCACAAATTCCTCGCCAGCCACGTCTACGACGCCAAGCATGGGCTTCAGCGTCGTGAAGGGATAATCCGCGATTTTGGGCCGCGCCCGGGTGACGGTGGCAAGAAAGCTGGACTTCCCCGCGTTCGGCAGGCCGACCAGCCCGGCATCGGCCAGGAGTTTCAGGCGAATCCGGATCCATTTTTCCTGGGCGGCGCCGCCTGCCGTTGCCTGGCGCGGCGCCTGATTGGTCGAGGATTTGAACCGTACATTGCCGCGCCCGCCCTCGCCGCCGGAAAGCAAAAGAATGCGTTGCCCCGCCTGCGTAAAATCGGCGATCAGGGTTTCGCCATCGTCCTCGAAGATCTGGGTGCCGACGGGCAGGCGCAAGACCACCGCCTTGCCGGCGCGGCCCGTGCATTGGCGCCCGGCGCCGTTCTTTCCGCTCTCGCCCTTGAAATGCTGTTTGTAGCGAAAATCGATCAGCGTGTTCAGGCCCGCCACCGCCTCGCCGATGACGTCGCCGCCGCGCCCGCCATCGCCGCCGTCCGGCCCGCCGAACTCGATATATTTCTCACGGCGAAACCCGACGCACCCGTCGCCGCCTTTGCCGCTTTGAAGATGAATTTTTGCCTGATCGAGAAATCGCATTGCCGTTCCCTCCCATGGGAGAAGCGGGCATCAAAAAAGGGGAATGGTAATCCATTCCCCCCGGTCGTACACATCCCGTGGGAAAAGCCTAGCCAAGCGGCTCCACGGAAACATAGGTGCGGCCGCCCGTGCCATGAAAGCGCACGCGCCCTTCGCTGGTGGCGAAGATCGTGTGGTCCTTGCCCATGCCGACATTCGTGCCGGGATGCACCTTTGTGCCGCGCTGGCGAATAAGAATGTTGCCGGGGACAACGGCCTGGCCGCCATAGCGCTTGACGCCCAAACGGCGTCCCGCCGAATCGCGTCCATTGCGCGAACTGCCGCCTGCTTTTTTATGTGCCATCTCGGGTCTCCTTACTTCTTCTTCGCGGCCGGTTTCCTGGCAGCCGACTTCCTCGGCGCAGATGTCTTCGGCGCGGATGTCTTCGACGCGGCCTTCTTGGCCGCGGCCGTCTTCGGCGCGGGTGTCTTCGGCGCGGACGTCTTCGTCTCGGCCTTCTTGGCCGCCGGTTTTTTCACCGCTGCTTTTTTCGGCGCGGGCGTTTTCGTCTCTGCTTTTTTCGGCGCGGGCGTTTCCGCCTTCTTCGTCTCCGCCTTCTTCGGCGCGGGTGTCTTCGTTTCTGCCTTCTTCGGCAGGGCGGCCTTGCGAGGCTTCGGCGTGGCCCCCGGCATCACCACTTCGTCGATCCGAAGCACGGTGCCGTCCTGACGGTGGCCATGCATCCGGCGATAATTGTGGCGGCGCTTCTTCTTGAAAACGAGCACCTTGTCGGCTTTTTCCTGGGAAAGAATCGTTGCCGTTACCAGCGCGCCATCCAGAAGCGGCGCGCCAAGGGTCGTGGCCTTGCCGTCCCCAATCATGAGGACGTCGCCAAATTCGACGAGGCCGCCTTCTTCGCCAGGCAGCTTCTCGACGGTGATCACGTCGTTTGCCGAAACCCGATATTGTTTTCCGCCGGTGCGGACGATCGCATACATAGGAAACCCGCTCTTCAACCGAATTAAAGGTGGCATCGCTGGAAATGGCCGGAAGCCGCGGGAATATACCGCGCAGCCTAGAATTGTCAACGATTTCCCCCATTTTGGCCGATTTTCGAGGAACGGCGGCGGCCTTGCAGGGAAAGGCCGCCGCCGCTAGGCTGCCGCGCCCAGGAGGGGTGCCAGAGTGGTCGATCGGGGCGGTCTCGAAAACCGTTGTGCCTTCGCGGGTACCGTGGGTTCGAATCCCACCCCCTCCGCCAAAAAACGAAGGAGATCACCATGTCGAGCGAGGGACTGCATGCGCCGCGCGAGCGGCTTCGGGACGAAACGATCGCCCAGCATCAAGCCATCCAATCCGTCATCGAGGAACTGGAGGCCGTCGATTGGTACCGCCAGCGGGCCGACGATTGCGACGACCCCGCCCTGAAGGCCATCTTGCTGCACAACATGCGCGAAGAAATCGAGCACGCCTCCATGGGGCTCGAATGGCTGCGCCGCACCAGCAGCGATTTCGACAAGGAATTCAAAGCCTATTTGTTTTCAGACGGCGACATCGCCAAAATCGAGGAAGACGCGACCCGCTAGCGCCGGTTGGCCTCGTAAATCGGCAGCATGGACGGCACCAGCGCTTCCAGCCGCTGAATGCGCGTCTCCGGCAAGGGATGGGTGGATAAAAATTCGGGCATGCGGTTGCCGCCCGCGGCCTTGAAGTTTTTCCAAAGCGCCACCGACTGGCGCGGATCGTACCCGGCTTCGGCCATGTAACGGATGCCGATGTGGTCCGCCTCGCTTTCCTGGTCGCGGGAAAAGGGCAGGATGAAAGCAAGGGTCGCCGCCGCCGCAAGCACCTGCAGATAGATGGCGTTCTGGTTGGGTTCGGCCTCGGCGGGCTGGCCTTCCTCTTTGGGTTTCGAGACGGCAAGAACGGCGGCAAGCCCGGCCTGGACCAGCACCGCGCGGCTGACCCGTTCGGCACCGTGGCGCGCCACCGCGTGGCCGACCTCATGGGCCATCACCGCGGCAAGCTGATCGTCGTTCTTCGCAACTGTAAAGAGGCCGGTGTTCACACCCACTTTTCCGCCTGGCAAAGCGAAGGCGTTCGGGTTGTCGTCTTTGATAACGGTGAACCGCCAATCGAAATCCGGGTTCGGACTAATCGCCGCGATGCGATGGCCGACCTCGCGCACCCGTCCGTTCAGCGCCGGGTCGTTTGAGATTTCGCTTTCGGCAAGAATCGCGTTGTAGGCTTCCAGGCCAAGGGCCGCATCGCTGGATTCAGGGATCAGAATGAATTGGCTGCGGCCCGTGATCGGCGCCGTCTGGCAGGCGACCAGAAGGCCAAGGGCCAAAAACGCGGCCCCCCACCAGGCTTTGGCCGCATGCCGCCGCGCCAGAAATTTTCCCATCATGCGTTCCCCTGCCTTCTCACGATCCGTCTGAAAAAAACCCGCTTGCCCGGCCAAGCATAGCCCAGAACGCAAAATCCGTAAGCCGCGTTGCTGTGGCAAAGCGCGGCACAAGCGCTTCGGGCAACCCGCTAGACGGGGCCCTATGATCGGCGCGGGCCGCTTGTCAGCGAATCACGCTTTTTTCGTCGCATTCGGGGTTTCGCCGGCGGCGCGGCGCGTCAGCGCCCGGTCGAAACCTTCAAGCTGGGCAACGACTTTCCCATAGACCGTCGCCGCCGGGTAATGGCCATCCGCGTCCGGTTCGCCTGCGGGCAGACCGGTAAAAAGTTCGAGCGCGTCGTCGAGCGTCTCCACGCTCCAAAGGTGAAATTTCTTCGCATCGATCGCCTCGGTAATTTCCTTGCGAAGCACGAGATGCGCCGCGTTCGCCGCCGGAAGGACAACGCCCTGGGTGCCGCTGAGACCGCCGGCTTCGACGCAGGCGCGGTAAAACCCTTCGACCTTGTGATGGGCGCCGCCGATGGCCTGGGCCATGCCGTGCTGATTGACCGAACCGGTAATTGCCAAATCCTGGCGCAAGGGCACGCCGGAAAGATCGGAGAGAATGGCAAGCAGCTCCGCCAGCGACGCGCTGTCGCCATCCACGCCGCTGTAATTTTGTTCAAACGTAATCGAACAATTGAAGGAAAGCGGAAAGCGCCGTGCAAAACGCCCGCTGAGAAAACCCTGCAGGACCATGGCGCCCTTTTGCTGAATGGGCCCGCCAAGTTTGGTCTCGCGCTCGATGTTGATGACGCCGCGCCGCCCGGCGGAAGCCCGCGCGGTGATCCGCGACGGCATGCCGAAAATGTGATCGCCAAGATCCAAAACGGAAAGCGCGTTCACCTGACCGACCGCCTCGCCGGTGGTCGCAATCATCATCACACCCTTGGCGATGTTTTCCTGCATCCGGTCTTCGACGCGGGCATTGCGGCGACGGCGGCGGTTGACGACGGCAACGATGTCGTCTTTCGTAACGACCTGCCTGCCGGTTTCCTTGTCGAGCTGGATTGCCTCCGCCAGCATGTCCTTCACGTTTTCATATTGCGAGCTCAGCTTCTGCCGGTCGCTGGCCCAGCGCGAAACCAGGCCCAGCAAATAATGAACGGCCGCGTCCTCGCAAAGAACGCCATCCAATTCTTTCGCCATGTCGCGAACGAGACCGGCATAGACCGCCAAATTGGCGTCCGTCGCGTCCATGTCCGAATCGATGTCCGCCTTGATCTTGAAATAGGTGCGCAAATCCGGATCGCTGGAAAAGACGCGGTACCAGTCCGGCGCACCGACAAGGATAACGCGGACGGAAAGGGGGATCGGTTCCGGCTTCGGCGCCCCGGCGATGGGCAAGCCCCCCATCCGATGCAATTCTTCGATCCGGATTTCCCGGTCGCGAAGCGCCCCTTTCAAAAAATCCCAGGAGAAGGGTTGGCGCGCCAGGCTATCGGCGCGCAGGATCAGGACGCCGCCATTGGCCCGGTGCAGCGCCCCGGCGCGGATCATCGTGAAGTCGGTTTCGACGACGCCGCCCTGCACCGGACGGTATTCGATGCGGCCGAAAAGGTTCTCGTAGGAAGGGTGGGGTTCCAGCACCATGGTCGGGCCTTCCGAATCGCCATGGTCGACGAGCAAATTCACCTCGTAGCGCCGCTCCGGCGGTTCCACCCCCGCCGGCAGACTGTTCGGCGGCGGAAGGCGAAAAAGATCGATGTTGTCGAGCACGTCCTCGCGCATCTGGACAAGCCAGCGCGCAAGGCCCGGATATTTTGAAAATTCGTCGATCAAATCGTCAAGGATGCCGCCGACGGCATTGTCCGCGACCTGGCGGTTCAGCCCATGAATGTCCTCTTCCAACGCCCTTTGCAGGCGCGCCGCCTGGCGATTGATGCCTTGTAGGGCCTCGGTGATGTGGTCGCCCGCTTGGCGCATTGCTTCGCGCTTGGCCTCCGGAATTTTCTCGATCGGCATCGGCTCGCCTTCCGCGTCCAAGGCGACGACGGCCATGCCCTGGGGCGTCTGAATCACCGTCAGGCCGGCAGCCTTGGCCTCTTCCCGCAAGGCTTCGATCTGTTTCGAAATTTCCTGACCCAGCCGGTTGCGGCGCTGGTTTATTTCGGCCTGGTATTCCTCCGAACCGAAAGCCGAGGAAAGCGCCTCGCGCAGCTGCGGCAGAAGCGCCAGCATCCGGTTGCGAAAAGCTCGTCCGGCCCCCGCCGGCAGGCGATAGGGCCTGGGCGCTTCCGGCCGGCGGAAATGGTTCAGATAGACCCAGTCGTCCGGCGGCGGCCGATCGGCCAGAAAGGCTTCCAGAAAAGCGGTCGTCGCCGTCATGCGGCCGCTGCGATCGGCGCCGACGACAAAGGCGTTGAAGCCGGGGCCTTCGGTCGAGAGGCTTAGCTCCAGCGCCTCGCGGGCGCGAAGGTGGCTGGAAAGCTTGAAGACATCGCCTTCCGCATCCTTGTCGATTGCAAACGCCGGAAAGCAGCAAGCCTCGCCGCCGAGTGTCTTTGCCGCCACCGCCGCCTTCCTTTCCTTATGCCTTCGCGAAGGCCTTCGCCATCTCGCGCAGTTTAAATTTCTGAATTTTGCCGCTCGGCGTATGGGGCATCTCTTTCAGAATTTCCAACCGTTCCGGCAAATATTGCTTGGCCATTTTCTGCTGGTTCAAAAACGCGACCATCTCGGCAAGGTTGAGGCTCTGCCCTTCTTTCAAGGTGGCGAAGGCGCAGCCCAACTCGCCAAGCCTCGGGTCCGGCATCGCCACGACGGCCACTTCCTGAATGGCCGGGTGGCGGTAAAGGGTCTGTTCGACCTCTGCCACCGGCACGTTTTCGCCGCCGCGAATGATGATGTCTTTCGAACGGCCGGCAATGCGGATGTAGCCTTCTTCATCCATGTAGGCGATGTCGCCGGTGTCGAACCAGCCTTCGTCATCGGTGCCGAACATCTCCGGCTTTTTCAGATAGCCGACAAACGCGCCGGGCCCGCGCGCCTTCAACAGGCCCGGCACTTTCGCCGGGGCCGTCTCGCCGCTTTCCGGATCGACGATTTTCACCTCGAAACTATCCAGCGGCGCGCCATCCGTTGTCGCCGATTTTTCGATGCTTGCCTCCGGCGGCACCGCCGTGGCCACGCCCACCTCCGTCATGCCCCATGCCGAGATCACGCGGATGCCAAGCTTCTTCGTCGCTTCGTTGACCAGCACGGCGGGAATCGGCGCGCCGGCACAGACGAATTTATCGAGGGTTTTGACGTCGTAATTCTGTACTTCCGGCGTGTGCGTAAGGTCGGCAAGAAACGGCGTCGCGCCCATCGAAAAGGTCACGCCCTCGGCTTCGACCTGCTTCGCGCATTCCTCGGCGCTCCAAATATCTTGCAGCACGCCCTTCGACTTCAGGTAGATCGGCATCATCAGCCCATAGAGAAAGCCGGTAAGATGCGCCAGCGGCGACGCCATCAGCACAACGTCCTTCTCCGTCAAATCGAGCCCTTCGCAATAGGTTTTGACGCTCGCCACCAGGGTGTTCGCCGTGTGCATGGCGCCCTTGGGCTGTCCGGTCGTGCCCGACGTATACATAAGCAGGCTGATGTCGTCGGGACCGGGGCGGCGCTCCTTGAAAAGGGCGGCCTTGTCCACCTTTTCGTCCAGCGCCGGATCCAACAGCACTTTTTCGAACGCGTTCGCGCCGGCGCCATCGACCACCACAAGATGCTCAAGTTTTGGAAGATCCCCGCGCAGGCCCTCGATCATTTGCGGATAATCGAATTTCCGGAAATTGCGCGGCACGATCATCACTTTCGATTCCGCAAAACCGACCATGTAGGAAATTTCCCGTTCCCGGAAAATCGGCATCAAGGGATTGATCACCGCACCGATCCGCGTCGTCGCCAGATATACGGCGACGAATTCCCACCAATTCGGCAATTGGATCGACACGACATCGTTTTTTTCCACGCCAAGGGAAACCAGCCCAAGGGCGATGCGATCCGAAAGCGTCTGCAATTCCTTAAAAGAAAGGACCGAGTGCTTTCCCGTCATGGAATTGACGTTCGACCAGGCGGTCTTGTCCGGAACCGCCGCGACGGCTTCGTCGAGATAGTCGGTCAACAATTTGTTCGGCCAGTGCTTCTTTGTGCCTTCGCTGGCAAGGCGCCACTTTGGAAGAATCGGATCGAATTGCATTGTTCTGCCTCTATTCAAAAGAAATGCGCACGCCACCTCCCCCGCCGAAAGGCGGGGACAGGCTGCCTCCAGAAGCGCTTCGGTGGCTTCCCCCCCAAAACGCACAAAATCGCCGATTATGCTAGCCCGCCGGGGAAATCCGTCAAGGGCTGCCGCGCGAAATCTGCCCATGGTTGACGAAAGGGCGTCCTTTCCCTGAAATGGGCCTCTTTTCGAAGAAGCAAGGCATATGTCGCCCGCAACCCTGGCCTCCCTCCGCTCGCCCTACGTCCTGTTGACCGTTGCGATGTTTCTTTCGGCGTCGAATCTGATTGTCGGCCGGGCGGTGGTTGATCACGTGCCCCCGGTCGCCCTTTCCTTCTGGCGCTGGGCGACGGCGCTGCTTTTTCTGCTGCCCTTCGCCTGGCCAGCGCTGTGCCGCCAGCGCGCGCGCCTTTTTCGGGAATGGAAGCTGCTTTGCCTTCTAGGCTTTCTTGGAATTGCCGGCTTTCTAACCCTCGCCTACACGGCCCTGCAATGGACAACGGCCATCAATGCCAGCCTCATTAACGCCACCGTGCCGGTGCAAATTCCCATCATCGCCTGGCTGATGTTCCGCGACCGCGTGACGCCGCGTCAGACCGTGGGCGTCTTGCTGACGATCGTCGGCGTGTCGATCATCGTACTGCGTGGCGATTTGCGCCTGCTTGGCGATTTGGGTTTTGCCTGGGGGGATCCGGTGATGCTGTTCGCCACTTTTTTCTGGGCCTTCTATTCCGTGCTGCTGAAACGGTTGCCGGAAGGGCTGCATCCGGCGGCGGTGCTGACCGCGGTCATTGCCTTAGGACTGCCGATGCTGTTGCCGTTCTACGCCTTGGAAATAGCCAGCGGCAAAAGCATGATTTTGGATGAAACGGCCATTGCCGCCATTCTTTATGTCGGCATCTTCGCCGCCGTGGGCGGCTTTCTCTTCTGGCATCACGGCGTCGCCAAAATCGGGCCGAACCGAACCGGCGTTTTCTTCAACCTGGTGCCCGTCTTCGGTTTGTTTCTGGCGATGCTCCTGCTCGATGAAAAACTTTACCCATTCCATTTTTTCGGAATCCCGCCGATCTTTATCGGCATCTGGCTTGCCAGCATGCCGCCGCGCCGGCGCGCCTAGAACGGAGCCGTCCTGTTGGAAAGTCTGCCTCTTCTTAGCCTGCTTGCCTTGACGCTGGTTCTCACCGGCGCGGTGGCGGGCGTTGTCGCCGGCCTCCTTGGCGTCGGCGGTGGCATTGTCATCGTGCCCGTTCTTTATTTTCTGTTCGGCGCCATCGGCCTGGACGATGCCGTGCGCATGCATCAGGCGGTTGCAACGTCGCTTGCAACCTTTCTCGTGACGGCAAGCGTTTCGGCCCGCGCCCATGACCGGCGCGGCGCCGTTGACCGCGCGCTTTTAAAACGCTGGGGGCTTTCGATCTTTTTCGGTGTCGTCCTCGGCGCAAGCGTCGGCGGACTTCTGAACGGCGCGCTTCTGACCGGTGCGTTTTCGGCCCTTGCCCTTTTCGTCGCCGCCCATCTTTTTTTCGGAAACACGGCGTTTCAGATCCGCGACCGCCTGCCCACGGGCCTCGGCCTGCATGCGGCGGGCGGCCTCATTGGCGGCCTTTCGGCCATGATCGGCATCGGCGGCGGCACGATGAGCGTGCCTTTTTTAAGCGCGTTTGGCTATCCGATGGGACGCGCCGTCGGTACGGCGGCGGCGATCGGGCTGCTTATCGGCGTGCCGGGCGCGATCGTTTTTGCCGTCATGGGTCTCGACGTCCCGGCAAGGGGCGCCTATTCCCTGGGCTATATCAGCCTGCCCGCCTTCGCGCTGATTTCCACGGGCACCGTTTTCGCGGCCCCGTTCGGGGTACGTCTGGCCCACGCGCTTCGCCCCGAAATCCTGCGGCGCGCTTTTGCGCTTTTCCTGGTGGCGACGGCGATCCGCATGGCCTGGGGGCTGTTCGGGTAGGCGGCGTTCCTTACGCCGTATCCCGCAACGCCAAACGTTCCTTTAACATTTCGGCGAACGCGCTCGCGGGCATCGGCCGGCCAAAGTAGAACCCTTGCGCCTGCTCGCAGCCTTCGCGCCGCAGCGCCGCGATTTGGCCTTCCGTTTCCACGCCTTCGGCGATGACGCGCAAACCAAGGCTGTGCCCAAGCTGGACGACGGTTCGCACGATGGCGATGTCTTGAAGGTTCCCGCACATGTCGCTTACGAAGGACCGGTCGATCTTTAAAACATCGACAGGGAAATTCTTCAAATGGCTCAGCGACGAATAACCCGTTCCGAAATCGTCGATGGCGATCTGGATGCCTTTTTCTTTTAAGGCCCATAAAATTTTTGCGATCCGCGCCAGATTGTTTTTCGAAGCCACCTCTTCCGTAACTTCGAATTCCAGAAATTTGGGATCGGCGCCGGTTTCCTCGAGGATTGTGGAAACTTCCTTTTCCAGATCGCCGCGGCGAAGCTGGGTCAGAGAAACGTTGATGCTAAGCCGGATCGGCGGCAGGCCTTTTTTCTGCCAGGCAACGCTCTGTTCGCAGGCGGCGCGAATGACCATCTCGCCGATGGGCACGATAAGCCCGCTCAATTCCGCGACCTGCAGAAAATCGCCCGGCAGGACCAGGCCATGCTCGGGATGATTCCAACGTATGAGGCATTCCGCACCGATCAATGCGCGCGTCTCGAGATCGATTTGCGGCTGGTAGTAAATTTCAAACTCGTTTTGGGCAATCGCCTGACGAAGCGCAAGCTCTTTGCGTTTGCGATTGCGGATAAGCTCGTCCAGCCGTTTGTCGTAATGGCGCCAATTGCCGGGGCCTTCGGCCTTTGCCTGATAAAGCGCGATGTCGGCATGTTGAAACAATTGCTCCGATGTCGCCTCGTCACCGGAAAAGCCGCTGATACCGATGCTTGTGCTGGTATGCACAAGGTGCCCGTCCGGCTCGAAGGGCGCGTGAAAAAGATCGATGATTTTCTGAGCGATGGTGCCGATGCTTTCCATGTGGCTTTGGTTGGTAACGACAACCGCAAACTCGTCGCCGCCAAGCCTGGCAATCAAATCCGTCTCTCTGGCATTGGCTTTCAGCCGTTCCGCCACCAGCTTCAGCAACCCATCGCCCGTGGCATGGCCGAGGGTGTCGTTGATTTCGTTAAAGCGATCCAGATCCAGCAACAGCACGGAAAGCGAGCGGCCCGTCCGCTTGGCGTTGGCGATTTTGTCCGCAAGGGAAATGTGGAACTGGGACCGGTTGGCGAGCCCGGTGAGGGCGTCATATTGGGTCAAATTCTCATACCTGGCCTCGCTGCGCTCGGCGCGGTAAAGCGCCAGCTCCTGCGCGCGCTCCAGCTTTTTATAGGCCGTTTTTGCCCGGTCCTCGGCCTGCCTGCGGGCCGTGATGTCGCGGCAAAGGCCAATAAAGGTGCGCCGGCCATCCAGGCGCATCTCGGTCACCGCCAGATCCATTGGAAACTCGATGCCGTCCCGGCGCAGGCCCACCACTTCGCGGCCAACGCCGATGATTTTTGCCTCTCCGGTTCGGATGTAATTCCGGATAAAGCCGTCGTGGCTGCCGCGGTTTGGCTCGGGCATCAGCATCCGTACGTTCTGGCCGACGACGTCTTTTTCCTCATAGCCGAAGATGCGTTCCGCAGCACGGTTGAAGCTTCGTATCGCGCCGCGTTCGTCGATCATGATCACCGCGTCGAAGACGCTGTTGCCTATGGTGCGGAGGTGGGTTTTTCTTTCTTCCGCTTTCCAGAAAATCGCGTGCGTGCTGATCAGCGTGCCTACCAGCACGCAGAGATAGCTGGCCATTTTTAGAAGATGCGCCGCATCGAATGCCCAATCGAAGAGACGGCTGGAGGACGCCATGAAAAGCGCCTCCCCGGCAAACCCGATCACCAGCGCAAGCACGAGCCAATGTTCGAAGGCGTTGTGCCGCCACGCGCCTTTCCATAAATACCCGCCAAGCGCCATCAGGAAGAAAAAGGCGGGCAGAAATTCCTGCGGCCGATGGAAAAAATATTCCGGGTAATAGGCGCGGGGCAAGGGGGCCAGGGCGAAGAACAGAAAGCTCGCCAGCGACAGCGCCGCGATCGCCAGATAAAGCGTGCGTTCGCGAAAGCGTGTCGTGCGGGCAAACTTTTTTTCATAGAACCAGGCTGCCACACTTAAAAAAAGCAGCGCCGCCAGAATTTGACGCGCGCCGAACCAGCTCCAGGGAACAAGCGAGGACAAGTCGGACGGCAGATAGGCCGCAAAAAACTCCGACGTGACCACCGCATGATACCCGTCGAAAAAAGCGGCGCCGATGAAACCCGCGCCGATGAAAAGAAATTTGTTGTCGTTTTTTTTCGTATGAAAATGGATAAGCGCCATGACACCGATCGTGAACGCCATGGGCGCCGCAAGAAGTTCCATGACGGTATGAATGTGGGTGTTGCTTTGCCATTCCACGCCGCGCAGCAGGGCATAGCTCGCGGCAAGACCGAGGCCCACGCACCAATAAATCGCTTGCCGCAGGCGCGCGAAACGCAAATCGTCCGCCTGCCCGGAGGCGAAAAGCACATTAAGAATCGTGCGGCCCATCTTCCTTCCCGCTTGCCTTCCCTGAAACCGGCCTTCCATCATGGGGAAACCATGGCAGCCCGCCCTTAAGATGCGGTTACGGCGGCGCCGGACAATCGTATGTGGCCAAAGGGATTAGACGGGTTTTGCACAAAGAAAAAACGGCTGAAAACCGGGAAAATGTTCGCTAGGGTTTTTTTCTGAAACCCTTTCGCCTCATGGCCGGGGCGGAAAATCCCGGCCAAAGATGAAGACGGGGCGGAAAACGTAGGCCATGGCCGGAACCAAAAAGAGCGCGGCCAGCGCCGAAACGGACAGCCACACGCACATCAAAATGCCCATCTCCGCCTGAAAGCGCAGCGAGGAAAACGCCCAAAGCACGATGCTGACCGAAAGCGTGCCCGCCGTCACCAAAACGCCGCGCCCGGCGCTGTGCAGCGCCTTGGTAATCGCCGTCATGGGATCGTTCGTCTCGCGCATTTCCTCGCGGATGCCGTCGGCCACATAGAAGGCGTAGTCCACGCCAAGCCCAATCCCAAGGGCCACCACCGGCAAGGTGTTGACGTTCATGCCGATGCCCTTCGCCGTCATGTAGCTGAACGTCACCACGTTTGAAAGCGCGACCGGCACCATGAAGAAAAGACCCGACGCCATGTTCCGGTAAACCATCACACAACAGAAAAACAGCCACAGCAGCGCCAGGGCGATGGCTTCCATCTGGCCCCGCAGAATCACCTCGTTCACGGCGCCAAGCACGCCGATCAATCCGCCGGCCAATTGGTATTCCGGCGCGTTGGCGCCGCTGCCGCCCGTGCCGGTGTCGTGAAGAATGGCACCCTCCGCAACAACCGGCCGAAGCTCTTCTTCCAGTTCTAGGGGGTGCGTTCGAATGTATTCGCGGGCGCGTTCGATCCCGGTGCGAATGGTGTCGCCCTTGTGATCCCGGAAAAACAAAACCACCGAACCTTCACTGTATTCGATGTTCGCATATTGCTCCTGATCGCCAGGCTCCGAACCGGAAAGGTAATGGAAAAGATATTCGCCATTGTCTTCCCATTTTGGCGCCAGCTCCGCATAGCGGGGATTGCCTTCGTGCAAATTCCTGTTGATGACGGAAACGATGTCGGCGAGGGAAACCGACCCACCCACTTCCGGCTGCGCTTCCATGTAACGCTGAAAGCCACGCATGTTGGAAAGGATCTTGGGCGATTTCAGGCTGTCCCGCGGTCCGCGCATCACCAGAAACATCCGGTCCGATCCGCGGTAGGTTGTGTTGATTACCGCTGCATCCTGGTTGTAGGGAGACGTTTGCCAAAGAATGGGCGAGCCCGGATTGGCGTCGCCGACCGTCAATTGCAGCGAAAACACGCCGGCGATCAGGAACAGGGCGGCGGCCCCCGCCAGGATGCGTTTGCGCCAGACGCCGGTGACGGCGGCAACGCAAAGGTTCAGGATGCGGTGCAGCGCCGGCTGGATGTTGAGCGGGTGCGCCATCCGTTTCGGATTTTTCGACCAGCTCAGCAAGACCGGCGTCAGAACCACCGCGCTGATGGCGATGCTGCCGACCCACACCGTGCCGATGATCGCGACCTTTTGCAAAAGCGGGATCGGCGTCAGCGCAACGACCAGCATGGCGCCCGCATCGGCGATCACGCCCAGCATGCCGGGGCGGAACAGATTGACCATGCTGTCCCGGGCCGCCTTTTTGTTGTCCGTATAGCCCGCCGCCAAATTGTCGTCGAAGCGCGTAACCAGTTGAACGGAATGGGAAATCGCCCGCGCCGTAATTAAAAACGCAATGACGATCACCAGGGGGTCGAAATTGAATCCCAGCAACGCCGCCACGCCCATCGCCCAAAACCCGCTGACGGCGCCGGACAACAATGGCAGGAAGGTGCCGCGCCAACTGCGCATGATGAGAAACAGCAACGCCAAAAGTCCGGCGCAGGTCAGCATAAAAATCGTCGCGGTTTCCTGAAGGTAATGCTGAACCCATCCGTAAAGAACGGGTTCGCCGATCACGCGAATCTTGACGCTTTCGTCGCGGTAAGGATCGAGAATGTCGTTGATCTGACGAAAGGCCGTGCCGTAATCGAGGTTGCGGTCAATAAAGTCGATCGTCATCAGGGTCGAACGCAAATCGCGCGAAACGTAGGTGCCATAGACCTGCTTGCTGGCAAGCACGGCGTCGCGCAGTTCCTTCATCTCGCCCGCGCTGCGCGGCACATGGCGCATCAGCGGCAAGGCCTCGACGCCGAACAGGCCGGCGCGCACCCTCTTCAATTTGCGCGCGGCGATGGAAACGATTTGAAAATGGTTGATGGCGTCCAGCTGGCGAAAATCCAGCTGCAGGGCGGCGACTTTTTCAAGAAAGGGCGCCTGAAAAATATCGCCTTCCGTCGGTTCGAACATGATCGTGACCATGTTCGAGCCGCCGAAGGACTCTTTATATTTTTCGTTTACCTGGACGTAAGGGTGACCATGGGGAAGCATGTCCGTAAAGACGGTGGCGATCCGGGTTTCCCGGAACGCGGTTGCCGCCAGAAAAAGCGTGGCGAGCGCCAGGAGAAGCACCACGGCAAGTCGATGGCGAATGGTGAAATCGGCAAACGCTTCGATGATGGCGGCGAGCTTCCCATGGGAAATCATCCGGCCTTCCCCCCTCTTTGATGGACGGGCTTGCCTGCGCCCGCTTCAACAAAAGAGTATGCAAAAAGATGGCTACTTTTTCGAGCCCGAAGATCGGCGCGGCTTTTCGGCTGGGTTAGACGGCGGCCTCTTTGCGGGCGGCGCGCTTGCGGTCGTTGGGATCGAGCAGGCGCTTGCGCAGGCGGAAACAGGATGGCGTAATTTCCACCAATTCGTCATCACCGATATAGGCGATGGCCTCTTCCAGCGACATTTGCACCGGCGGTGTCAGCACAACGGCTTCGTCCTTGGAATGGGTGCGAATGTTGGTGAGCTGCTTGGCCTTCAGCGGGTTGACCTCGAGATTGTTGCTGCGCGTATGTTCGCCGATGATCATGCCGGGATAGGTCGCCTCTCCCGGCGCGACGAACAGCTTGCCGCGCTCCTCCAGATTCCAGAGCGCATAAGCGACCGTCTCGCCCATGCCCGTTGAAATCAGCGCGCCCGATTTGCGGCTTTTGATCTCGCCCTTGAACGGCGCGTGGCCGTGGAACAGGCGGTTGAGGATGCCGGTGCCGCGCGTATCGGTCAGGAATTCGGAATGGTAGCCGATCAGGGCGCGGGTGGGCGCAAGGAAGGTCAGGCGCTGTTTCGCGCCGCCCGTCGTGCGCATGTCGGTCAATTCGCCGCGGCGCTGGCCCAGCTTTTCCATCACCGCCCCGGCATATTCCTCGTCCACATCGACGACCACCTGCTCGATCGGCTCCAGCCGCTGGCCGGTTTCCGGATCGGTTTTGAAAAGCACGCGCGGGCGGCTGACGGAAAGCTCGAAGCCTTCGCGCCGCATCATTTCGATCAGCACCGCGATTTGCAGCTCGCCGCGCCCGGCCACTTCGAACTCGCCGGCCGTGCCGGTTTCGCGCACGCGGATGGCGACATTGCCTTCGCTCTCGCGGGCGAGGCGGGCTTTGATCAGGCGGCTTGTCACCTTGTCGCCGTCGCGGCCGGCCAGGGGCGAATCGTTGACCGAGAACGTCATCGCCAGGGTCGGCGGATCGACCGGCTGGGCCGCCAGGGCTTCGTTTTCCTGGGGCTCGCAGATGGTGTCGGCGACGGACGCCTCTTTCAGACCGGCGATGGCGACGATGTCGCCCGCCGCCGCTTCCGTTACGGGCACCCGCTCCAGCCCGCGAAAGGCCAGCAGCTGCACGATGCGCCCATCGTCCGCCTGGGTGCCGTCCGGCCTTAAGGCCTTCACCGTTTGATTGACGCGGCAGATGCCGGAATGGATGCGCCCGGTCAACACCCGGCCAAGGTAATTGTCATATTCCAGCGTCGTCGCCAGCATGCGGAACGGCGCTTGCGGCTGGGCCTCGGGCGCGGGCACGTGGCGCAAGATCAAATCGAACAACAGGTCCATGTTCTCATGGGGCCCGTCCGGCGCTTCCGCCGCCCAGCCCTGTTTTGCCGAGGCGAACAGGGTGGGAAAATCGAGCTGCGCTTCCTCGGCGCCAAGGGCGGCCATCAGATCGAACATTTCGTTCTGCACTTCGAACGGGCGGGCGTCGGGACGGTCGGCCTTGTTGACGACGACGATGGGGCGCAGCCCCAGGGCCAGCGCCTTGCCAAGGACGAATTTCGTTTGCGGCATCGGCCCTTCGGCCGCGTCCACCAGAACCAGCACGCCGTCCACCATGTCGAGGATGCGCTCGACCTCGCCGCCGAAATCGGCATGGCCCGGCGTGTCGACGATGTTGATGCGGCACTCCTTCCATTGCACGGAGGTGCATTTGGCAAGGATGGTGATGCCGCGTTCGCGCTCGATATCGCCCGAATCCATGGCGCGCTCGGCAACCTGCTGGCCCTCGCGAAAGGCGCCCGATTGCTTCAGCAGGCAATCGACCAGGGTCGTCTTGCCATGATCGACATGGGCGATGATGGCGATGTTGCGCAATTGCATGGCGGTTTCGAGGCCAGCGGCCCCGCTCTTAAGGTGGCGATAGGTGACGGTGGGCCTGCAACATAGCTGTTCCGCCCCCTTCCGCAAGGGGTGCGTTGCGCAACGCCGCAGGCTTCGGCGTTTTTTCTTGTCTTTAAGAAATGGAGCGGGCGATGCGCTCCAACTAATCTCAAAAATACTGTTATTTCAATTGGTTATGCGGTCTCCTGCCTGAATTTGTACCACAAAAAGTACCGAATATGTACCGCATAATTTCAATGGATGGAGCGTAAACTCTTTAAACACTAACACGACCGGCTCGGCAAGCGCAGCTCATGGAAGGCGGCGAAAAGTGGTTCGATCACATAAACAACCGGACCGGATAGGGATGAGGCTGCAAATCCGGCATCCGTTTTACGATCTGGGCGAGCCTTCCCGCATAGTTCAGTGTGACCGGCATGCCGTCATACGGGCCGTCGTTGTTCCAATCCATTTTGGTGAGCCCGAGTGTATCGCTGCACACATCGCCGAAATCGCCCCGCCCCGCATGTCGGGTGATAAGAAGCGGTTCAGGCGTGCCCTTCCCCTCCTTGAAATAGTGAGCGCCACGCAGCGCCACTTCGGGGAGATCGCCGCGGCTCCATAGGAGCGCTTCATGAGCGCCGATCGGCATCAGGCTCCCGCGTTCGACCGGATAGCCCGCCACTTTCTGGGCGGCGTCGACGCGATAGCCGCGCCATCCCGTGTCCTGTTGCACCTGGATCAGCTCGACAGCGTCCACCGATGAAAGGGCATTTAGACATCCATCGATTTCTTCATCACGAAAAGGCGTGTTCTTGTGGATCACAACCCGTTTGGGCAGATCGCCATAATGCTTCCTCTGATAGATGGTGAGGCTGCGGGCGATGATTTTCAGCATCTGCGTGTGATTGAGATAGGGATTATCCCCGTAGACGCTGACGCCGTCCGCTTTGTAGGCGATGAATTCCAGTCCTGAGCCTTCCGCGTCGAACACCTGCGCACAGCAGATCGCGAAGCGGGGACCGTCGTCCTCCGCCCGACGCATGGCGTAATCGATGCCGATAAAGGCTGTCTGCGGGTGGACGTCCTCCAGCACCCAGGGAACGCCCCCCGCCTTGGTGTAGAGAGCGATCGAGAGCCGCCACATGACGCTGGCGCGGCAATGATAATCGAGCGCCTTGTCGCTCCGGATAAGCTGCACGCTGACGCCCATGCTGGCGCCCACGGCTTTCAGATAGTCGTGCAGATCGAAGTCTTCCTCATCACGCTCCACAAAGGCCGGCTCCCAGGCCACATCGATGCCGATGAACACCACGTCGAAATCATTTCGCGTCGCCTTCAACTGCGTGATGGCGCGCTGCAAGGCTTCGGCGAGCACCACATAAGGCTTCCTGGCGCGCAGGACGTCATCGGTCAGCGTGTCCGGCAAGATGATTTCGCTCGCCGACCCGGCGCCGACGGGCCTGACACCGAATGTCTTCGACATGCTCTGATAGTCAGGCCGGTAAGCAGTGGCGTCGCGCGGGCGCAGGTTGCTTTCCAACTCGCTGACGAGGCCCCGCATTTTTCCGATCATGCCCTGCTGGCCGATCATGGCGATCCGGATCTGATCCGGAACGCCGGCGATCCAGTTTCGGCTATAGGGGCCATAGCGCAGGAGACCGCGCAGCGGATGCACGTCCACGTCATTGTCCGCAGTTGAGCCGAAGCGCAGAAGCGGCTCGCGCAGGCGTTCATGCGCCGTGAGATCGAAGGGCCGCTTGTCGCTCATTGGCTCCTCCCGCTGAAACCGCTAATCGTGTTAATGATGAAGCTGGCGCCGATCCCCTTTGTGAACGGTCCCGCAGTCAGCGTGGCCTCTCCTTTATCGGCGCCCAGGAGGATCGTTCGCCAGCTTTCGAGGAGATCATTTGACTGCGAATTATACCGTAGCGCCATGCGTTCGCGTACAAAGTCCTTCGCCTTGTTCTTGTCTTCCGGGCTCGCCTCATCGTTCCAAATGAGGTGCGTTCGCGGATTGAGCAGCAGCCAGAGACGATCGTCCCGATAGTCGAGCCGAAGGCCGCAAACCTCGATCCAGTCGATCCCGGTCCCGGCGACAACGCCCTTGACGGCGTTCGGATTTCCCAATCCACGGAAACGACTGGCGGGTGTTACGCTCGGTTCAGCAAGCACGAGCGTTTCGCCGCGTCGATATTTTAGTTCAAGTCCGGACGCCGCCGAGATTGCCGTAAAGAGCGCATCGCGCAGGAGCCGACGTTCGCCCGATTCCCGGACGAGACGGCTGTCCAGAATCGGATGTGTATTCCACTCCTTGATGTCGTTGCCTGAATAGGCGGCGCGCAGATCATCATCGTCGCCAAAAGCGATGACGCCGTCGCGGATGCGTGTTGCAACGCCCTTATGTCCTGACGCCTCCAGAACTTCGCGCACTTCCTTCGAGTTGCCGATCTCGCACCCGATCAGGCGGGCGATCTGTGGATAGGCCGTCACAGGAAATCCGTTGGTACGAATGACAGGAAACTTCTTACCGCGCTTTCCGGTCTGGATCGCTGCGCGGCGACCCGCGCGTTCCGTGCGGAATTTGGCGGCGACACCGTCCAGCTCCGGGAGGAAGGTCGCGATCTCTGACATCGCTTCGTCGAAACCCTGAGCCTCGACAAGATGGGCGTCTATTCCTTTCACCCGCGCCTTCCGGATCAGTTCACTCACCGCCGGAAAAACCTCTCCATCGCCGCGATGAAACCAGTAAAGGCCTTGGGGCAGGCCGCCTTCATCGATAGCGTGGGTCAGCGCCTCCATGACGGAACCGTCGCGGCCGCTATAACCCATGATCGCGAGGCCGCGCGTCCGGCACGCGTCGACTAGCGCCCGGCGCAGCGTTTCATCCTGAGACTGAAGTTCCGAAGCCGTGTTCTTCAGACTCCGGCTCTGAAAATCGCCATGCAGCTTTCCGTAAACCGGCCACCGGCTTTCCGAAATCGCCTCGACGACGGTCGATGGATTGTTGAGGTCGCCGTCGGTCAACCGGCCGGTCGTCTCAAACTGTGCGGCGGCGGCGTCTTCGACGAGCCGGTCGAAATTCGCGGTCCAGACGATGTCGCAGAGATTCTTGTCCATCAACGCGACCAAAACTTTGTGGCCATGCGTCGGCCGCGCCGCCGAGACGGCGTCTTCGATATAACGGCGTCGGTCGCTTTCGGCATGATAAGCTGCCTCGAAATACGCCGCGTATTCGGACGGATCGTCGGGCGGCGGATAGTCGCCCGTCTCATCGAAATAGCGCTGAATGAGACGCCGCGCGCGCACATCGGTATTGTCCGGCAGCGCCGAGTCGCGCACCCCTTTCTGAGACCGGTAAATCGAACGCTTGAAGTCCCAGATCATATCCCAGCCGGTTTTGATGCCGGCGGCGCGCGAGGCGCCAGCGCCCAAAAGCCACATGATCGACCGGCCCCGGCGCTGAAACAACCGGAGGAAGGATGGCAGATCGAGGGTCAGATCCGCATCGGCATTAGTTGGACTTTGATCGTTCATCTCAGAATTTTACATGCTCCAAGTCTTTGAATTGTGCGAGCAGGTCAGGAATTCTCGATGATGCCTCGACCCAGGCGCGCGCTTCGGGCGACATCCAGTCCAGAACCTTGAGAATACTCTCATAGTCCTTGTCGAGGCGCCGGGCGTGAACCGGCTCATGATGGGCTATCCGGTTTCGGAGCAGACGCATATGCTCGAACGGACTGTGCGCCGCCTTGCGGTTCAGTTTGGGTGCGCCGGGAAAGGCGTGCCGCAGCGCCGGCCGCCAGAGGGTCATTTCGTAATTCGCTTTCGGCGCACCTTGCCGGCGACCGCCGGCGCCAAGAAGCGACACCCAGAAGCCGAAAGACAGATTCGCCACCATATGCGGAGCGTCGACAGGATGACCCTCTTTCGCCAGGCCGCGCTTCGATTCATCGATTTTCTTAAGCGCATGGGCGTCGAGGCCCGGCCCGGCCGCGTCATACCAGGTTGCGCCATACTGGACCGTCAGCGATGCGCTAAGGGCGTTGCGAAGGGTCACTTCGAGCGTCTGCAACGGGCCGTAAAAGGCCGCGCTGATCGCTGTGTTCCAACCGTAAAGACGGAAGGCCGCCTTGCGGTCCCCGCCGCAGGCGTCTACATATTTCGTGAATCGGTCAGTTGAGAGCGCGGTCTCGATGGCGTCGAGCGTCGGCCCATCCCACTGGTCGATCTTGACTTCTCCTACGTTTTTTGCCATATTAGCACCGTAAGCCCCGGACCCGCCTCTGCTTCGCATGCGCCCGGGGCAAAGCTTTTTTTAGGCCCTCTTTTTCCCATCACGCCGTTTTCTTGATCCCGGCCGCACGACGATGAGCCCGGCGGCGCACGGCCTTGCGTGTTTCCCTCGCTTTCTCATCGGCTTCACGGAATTCCGGTTCGAGCTTTTTCAGCTTCGCCACCAGACCGGAGAGGTCGTAGATATTGCTCAGCTTGCCGCCGTGCCCGGCATGATGCCGTTCAATCCGCGTCACCAAACCGGCCTGTTCGAGATCGGCGATGTAACGCTGCAATTGCCTCTTTGATATACCGAGTCGCTCCGAAAGCGTCTCTTTACTTGGATAAGGTTTGCGCGCGTCTTCCCACCAGAAGTCGCAGAGCTGCATCAGAACTGCGAGCTGGGTCGGATTCAGGCCGAGACGGTTCTGCGCCCGCAACAACAGGGACGGCACGATGCAGAAACCGAGATCCATGACCTGTTTACCCCATTTGCGTTCCGACGCTTTCGAGGCTTTCGCCGTGCGAAGCTGGACGACTTTGCCGTCCCCTTCATTGTCATTTTCTGCGTCCGCTGCAGAGCTTGTCTTTGTACTCATTGTCGATTACTCCAAGTTCGCTGTTGAAGCTTATATTCGCTTGAATTTGCTAGATTTCAAGATTGATGCCGTAGTCAAATATGACATCAGGGTCTGGTCAGCGACGACAAGGGCGCCCAGGTCGGGAATGTCCACTAAAGAAGGACCATTCACGCAGCACTCCGGGAGGTTAGATAAACGAGCATGTATAACCCCTGGTCGGATCTGACCGTGGGGGTCGCTGACAAAACTTCATTTTGTCTGCAATGACGCCGCCGCGGACGCGCCTCAGGCGATCAGCCAGACGAATGTCGTGCCTTCCAAACGCAACGGTATGTCGCGAGGCGGCGCAGTCTTCGTCTCCGCCTTCCGAAAGGCGGGGCCGGCGAGGGCGGCGCGCTGTCCGGTGGGAACGCGCTTCAGAAGATCGCTCACCGAATCCAGCACCGCCCGCCCGAGCGACGTCGTCACCTCGGCGGCGTATTCCTTCTTCGCCCGTTCCGCTACCCGCCGTCGAAGCGTCTGACCGACAAGGCCCGGATCGGCCCGGGCCACGTCGACAGCGGCGGACATAATGGCGACGCCGACCGAGAGAAGATCGTTCTGGCGCGCGAGGAAGGGAATGACCGCCTTTTCCAGCGCCTTGTCGTTAAAAGGCGAGAGCAGCATCAACAGCTCGCGGACATCTCCCTCCCAGGCCCCTGCATCTAAAAAATCGCCTTCCTCTGAAAACGACTTCCAGAGGTCTTCGTCCAAGGCTTTTTCTCCGGACTCGTAACGTGGGTGGCCGGCGAGCAGCGGCTTTACCTGGTCCCAGTCCGACATCGGCAAATGAAAAGTGCTGATCGGCGATGTGCCAAGCCAGTGATCGCTGGGCAAGAAGAGCCCGACTTCCGTTTCACCGCCCGCATAGTGATCCCAGAAGCCGACATAGACCACCGAACTGAGGTCCTGCTCGAATATCGCATCCACCGTTGCAAGGCCGAGCCCGGCAATGTCTTGCAACGCGGCGACAGCGCCTGAAAGCGTTTCCATGCATCGACGCCATTTCAGCTCCGTGTCCGGATCATGTTTGGACGTGTTGTAAAGCTCGCGCAGATGATGAAGGGCCTCCAGTGTCGTCGATTGTGCGCCAAGGGGCGCGAGATCGCCGATGAGCGTGTTCAGGGTCGTTCTCCGGCTCGCGCCCGGAAAAACGACAGATTTCAGGAAATACTCGATCCGGGACGTAAAAGGCTCGATGAGCCCCGATAGGTCAGATCGTGTGAACGTCTCCTGCGCCAAAGCCTTCACGCCTTTCAAGACTGCCTCAGCGTCCTGGATGATCGCTTCTCCCCGCGTCTGTATGTTTACGGTCATTGTCTCACGCCTCTATTTCCAACACCCCGCGCATGAAGATTTAACAGAATTCTCTTGCCGTCTGGATGAATAGTTTATTTCGTTTTTTGATGGCGTTTAGTCTCTCATAGAAATTCATGGACACTTTGATTTAATGCTCCCAGCAAAAACTAGAGGCGTCTGAATACGCGCAATCACTGAGACAGTATATCGACATTTTGGATCTGATATTGTTCGCGATTCAACCGAGACTTTACACGAGCGGATCTCGACTTGCGTTGTTCCAATTCCCTTTCCAGCCGCTCGAAGACTGGCCAATAGACGTCTCCATATCTGTCGATCAATCGTGCGACGACATTCAGGCCGTCTTCGATCTCCTCTTCAGATATGGTTCGACGCGAAGGCATGATTGGCCGTCTCGATTGACTAGCTCGCTGTCGGTCGCGGACGCGACCAGACGAGATCCGCCTTGCCGTCCTGCTCGAACAGGGCCGCCCAGATCGGTTCGACAAAGCTTGGATCGTCCAGAAAGACCTTGAGATAGGGACGCGGGCTCTGGCCTTCGGACATCTTCCGGTGCGCGAAACCGAGGTCGCATTGTCCGGTCTTCACAAAGAAGTCCGGGGAGTTTTCATTCTTCTTGGCACCGTTCGGAACGATGCGAACTTTGCGCGCCATGCTCAGGGTCGAGATGGTGCCTTCATATCCTTCGTGGGTGAGACGAAACTGGCCGATGGTCGCCATGGTTATGTACTCCTCTGCTACTTTGATGAGTTGGGATGAGGGCCGCGCGCCTTGCGGGCTTTCTTGAAACCACTATCGCTCGCAAGGAACGCTTCGAGCATGGACGGGATCAGCGCCGCCACGGATGCTTTTTCCTTGTACGTCTCTTCGTAAATCTGAGCGTACAGCTCCAGATCCGCGTTGACGTCAGGATCGATGGCAATGGTCAGCTTGACGGGCGTCGTGTCGGGCAAGGGTCCGATCTTGAGAGAGGTGGCGCTCATACGTTCAATCTCCGTAGGGCTTCAATACGATGTCCTTGTTGACGATCACGCGCAGCCGGTAGCCGGGCCGCACCGTGATCGTTGGTTGGACATTCAGTTGCTTGGTGATGATTTGCTGGCCCGCCTGGTTGATCGTGCGCTGGCCGCCGTCGCGAAGGGCTTCAAGAATTTCATCGTCATTGCTGTCACGACCGAGTTCGGCGCTGACGGAAAGAACCGATGACAGGATGGCGGCCTGGAACAGGCGCCATGTGTGATAGTCGACCCGGTCTTCGAGGCCGGCGTAACCGGCCATGTCGACGCCCGGCAGGTTGTCGATCACGATGGACGAGCCGTCCGGCATGATGATGCGCGACCAGACGACGAGCGCGCGTGACTGGCCATAGGCGATGACGCTGTCATACCGGCCTATAAGTCGCGAGCCTTGCGGGATGAGTAAGTGTGCGCCCGTCGGCGTGTCGTAAATATTCTCCGTGACCTGCGCGATGACCTGACCGGGAAGATCGGAATTGAGCCCCGTCACCAGGCTTGCGGGAATGATCGTGCCGGCCATGACCTGATAGGGCGAGATGGGCGCCTGCAAGCGATGTGGGTTGTAAATCCCGTCATCGACTTCGGCGCCGAGAAAACCTTCTTTGTGCTGCTGGAAATTCGGATCGAGCGCATCCGCGAATCCTGTCGAAGCCGTCCTGTCTTCGACGCCTGCATTGATGACGGATGCGAGCTGATCAAGCCTTGTGGGCGCGCCGTCGTCGCTCGCGGTCAAAACCCGCCCGCCCTGCGCACTGTTGTTGATGAAGAAGAGGTCAGACGTCCGCGCCTCATCTGCGGCGCTGGGCGCACCGGTTCCCGATCCCGCGCTCGCCACGCGCGCCGGCCGGTATCTGAACGGGTTTTCCGGCGCGTCCTCGATCCGCGGCGCGCCTATCATGGCGGCGCCAAGGTCGCCCGGCAGCGGTGGGCCGAGCCTTGACGGCATGTCGCCATAGCTTTCGGGCAAGGACGCAAAGGCGTCGGGCATGGGTTTGTGCCGCGTATTGTACAGTTCCGTGTGCGCCTCTTGCGCGCGATCCGGCGTGCGCAACGCCATTGCGGCGGCGCCAAGGATCAGGAGGGCGGCGACCGACGACGCCCCGATCAGGACACGCTTGTTAAAGCGCTTGACCGGCCGGGGCTTGGCGCGGATCGCCAGGCTGTCGTCTTGTTCAACCGCGCTCATAGGCCCGCCATCCAATTTCTTGGAGCGGCGGTGCGTTCGATCCGAACCACCTCTTGATCGTCTTCACCGAGGCGCAGTTCGGCAACCGCAAACAAGCGGTCGATGATATAGTATGAACCATTGATCCTATAATTGACGAGCTGGCTGTCGCCATTGCGCCCGACGACAAAGAGCGGCGGCGCCTCGCCTTGATCGAGACGGGACGGAAACTGAATATAGACTTTCCGGCCGTCATCGAAAGCGCGCAATGGACGCCAGTGGGGGGCGTCGCCTTTGATCTCATAACGGAAATTGATGCGATCAAGGCTGAGGCCGCGATCAATGACAGTGCGCCCCTGCGCCTGCCGGCGGGCAGCATCGCCGCGCGCCGTGACCAGTTCTTCATGCGGATAACGCCAGGACACCGCCGCCATATAGGTTTCGCGGTAGGACGTCATTTCGATGTGGTAGGTCCGTTTGGAGGTGGTGATGATGAGGTTGGTCTTGAGACCGGAGGCGATTGGCTTCACCAGAATGTGCGTCTGACTGGCGTCGCCAGAGCCTGAGACCGTATCGCCCAGGACCCAGCGCACGGTGTCGCCGGCGGAAACCGACATCAGCTCCTCGCCGGGTTGGAGCGCTATGTCTGTCACCTGCTCCGGGGCAGTGTAGACTTGATAGAGCGCGCCAATCGTATAGGGATAAATCTGGATGGCGTTGATGAAGCTTGTCGCGTCGGGTTCAACGGCGGCGCTCCGGTTCGCCTCGTCGATGGCTTCATAGGGTTTCAACTCTGGGACCGCCGCTATTGGCGATTCCGTCAGCGGTTTGAGTTGTCCGGCCATCGCGAGCGGCTCGATCCTCTCGATGATGAGGGGTTCCCCGTTCGGATCGTCCGCCAGATAGACGGCCTCCATGAACTCCGCGTCATCAAGAACGAAGTTGTCATGGGGATTGGTGGAAGCGCAGGCGCCCAATGAGACGAGCGCGCCGATTATTACGAGAGTGCGGATCATTGATTGCCTCCTTGAGCGAGATCTTTTGACCAGTTGATGCCGTGGACGTAGAGCCCGAGCGGATTGCGATGCAGGGTTTCTTCGTCACGAGGCGGATCGAAGACGATGGCGAGAACCCCGGTATAGGTCGCCGATGACACCTGAACGCCCGACCGAAATGTCGTTTCGCGCCAGCGCAGATCGAAACTGTCTTGAGAAGACCGCACGATGCTTTGGATTTCGACGGACACTGAGCGTTTACCGACCTCCGCGAAAGGATCGTTCTCGCGGGCGTAGTCGTTCAGGGTGAGCGCCGCCTGATCGGTCGTGAAGGCGTAGGCTTTCAACCAGTTTTCGCGCACGACAATGGGGTCGATCGACACCGACCGCACCTGTTTGACAAATTCCGCGAGTTGGTACGCAATCTGAGCGTCAGTCGGTTTATAATCGGCAACCGCCGATTGCACCGTGCGGACGCGGCCGTCTGTTTCGAGTTCGACGACATAGGGCGTGATGATGCTTTGTGTGGACCGCCAGATGAATGCGGCTGACATGACAAAGGCGAGCGCCAAGGCGACGAGCGCAGTCAGGCGCCAGTTCTCCGCCTGCACGCGCGCCGATCCGATCCGGTCATCCCAGACCTGTGCTGCGCGCTGGTAAGGCGTGACGGCTTCCGGCGTGGTTCCATATTTTTGCTGTTGTCTTTTCCAGAACATCGATCAGTCCTCATCCTGTTTGAGACGCGGACCGTCGCCCGACCCGCCCCCAGAACCGTTATTGGCGCCGTCACGCAAGGCCGATGCGGCTGCGAGGCTTGCGTCTCTCTGCAATTGCTGTCGTTGAACCTGCCGCGCCCAATTCGGCGCGCCGCCCGTAGCGGACGGGGCGGTGGCAACCTCACCAAGCGTTCCGCCTGTGGCGCTGAAAGCTGTGCGGCCTCCGCTTTCGAAGCTCCGCTTCACAGGAGCGACGGCCCGAGAGGCTGCCGAGCGAGCGCCGCTTGCGAAACTCCTCGCGCCAGCCTCCGCCATGGCTCCCACGCCGGCGGCGGCGGCGCGCCATCCGTTTGCGCCGGAGGCGGCCTTTCCGAGGGAATAGGAAGTCGCGGCGCCGCCGCTAAGAGATGCGCCTGCCTTGATGGCGCCGCCTGTTGCTGCTGCGCCTGCACGCATGGCGCCGCCCGCGAGCGCGCCTCCGGCGACAGCGCCCGCTCCAACCCCGGCTGCGGTTCCCACGACTGCGCCTGCGCCCAATTGCGGCGCGCCTGAGACGAGGCCGGCGGCGATGCCAGGACCGAAGATTCCAAGTGCGACGAGTGCAAGCGACGCCAGAATGACGGTGGCGGCGTCTTCCAGGGTTACGTCGCCCGGCGTGATTTCCGCCGTCACAGATCCGAAGAGAGTGGAACCGATGCCGACAATCACTGCCAGCACCATCAGTTTGATCCCGGATGAGATGACATTCCCGAGAACGCGCTCAGCCAGGAACGAGGTCTTGTTCCACAGTGCAAAGGGAATGAGGACGAAACCTGCGAGTGTCGTCAGCTTGAATTCGATGACCGTGACGAAGAGCTGGATCGCCAGAAAGAAGAAGGCGAAGAGTGTGATGAGCCAGGCGAGAAACAGAATCGCGATGGTGACGAAGTTGACGAAGAAGCCGACGGGACCGGTCAAATCGCCGATTTCTTCGAGCAAGGGATGACCGGCGCTGAAGCCGGTATCGGCGACGAAACCGGGGCGCAGCAAATCGGCGGCCGTAATGGTCGAGCCGGAGGCATTCAGACCGAGCTGCGCGAAGCTCTCGAAGATGACATTGGCGAGGAAGGCGAAATTATTGAGGATGAGCGCGAAGAAGCCGACATAGAGCACCTTCTTGACGAACGTGCCGATGATGTTGTTCTCCGGCCCCATCGCCCAGAAGAGCCCGGCAAGGACGACATCGATGCCGATCAGGAACGCCGTCAGATAGGCGACGTCGGGACCAAGCAACCCGAAACCTGAATCGATATAGGTCGAAAAGGTCGCCAGAAACCGATCGATGATGCCGAGGTCTTCCATCGCTCTCCCCTGTCAGCGCGTGTAGGCGCTGGAGCCGCCGACGAAGCGGGCGAGCTTTTCGCGACCCTCTCGCTCGATCTGCAGATCGCGGGCGCGCGCCAGCGCGTCGGCGCGATATTGCGCGGCCATCAATTCCTGCATCTGCATGCTCTGTTTGACGCCGAGCGCGGCGATCTGATTGCCGGTCTGCGAAACCGAGAGATTGCCTTCCGCTACCGCCGTTTCCGCCAGCATCGCGTCCAGGGATGATGTGTCCGCTTTGAGCGTCTGAACGATCTGCGACTGAACCAACAGCGTGTCGTTGAACGCCGAACGGGCGGACACCCATTGCATTTCTGCGGCGGTCGCCATTTGAGTGCGCGACCAGGCGGAATAGTCCTCAGGGAAGTTTTCCTGAAAGAGCCGGTCGGTTTCGCTGACGACGTAGGAGATCGATCGCGCGCGGTCCATGAGAACCGCAATCTCGCCCAACAACCGGTTTATCTCAGCCTGCGGATTGTATCCCGTGCGCACGAGGTTGGTCGCCTGGTTGATGAGCATGTCCGCTTCGTTCTGAAGCTGCTTCACCTGATTGTTGATTTGCTCCAACGTGTTCGCCGCTGTGAGGATGTTCTGAGCGAGATTGGAGGGATCGATCACGATGTCTCCGACCCCGAAAATCGCGTGGGCGGGCGGCGCTATGGTCATCGGCGCGGCCGCCAGTAAGAGAGCTGCTATTATTCTGCGGCGCATGGAACATCTCCTTTTGTTGAGGGGGTGGCGGTTATGAGATCGGCCGCCCAGCCCAGATCGCGGGCGCGCAGCCATTGGACGGCGAATGCTTCCGGGTGTGCGCCCTGAACGTCATCAATGAGCTTGTGATCCGCTTTGGATGACGCGGCGCAGAAGGCGAGACTGACTGGGCCGAGATCGAGATCGAACAAACGATTTCCGGAACGCGACTGGAAATAATAGTCCTGTCGCGGACTCGCCTCCGCGATGATTTCGATCTGACGGTCGTTCAATCCGAACGCGCGATAAGTGTCCTGCTGCTGAGGTTCGAGTGCGCGGTCATTCGGCAAAAAGATGCGCGAGGGGCAGCTTTCGATAATCGCAGGCGCGATGGTGCTGCGGGAGATGTCCGATAAGGACTGCGTTGCGAAAATAACCGAGACATTCCGTTTCCGGAGAACTTTGAGCCATTCGCGAATGCGCTCGGAGAAGAGCGGGTTATCGAGAAACACCCAGGCTTCATCCAGAATGAGCAAAGTTGGTCGGCCGTCGAATCGCGCCTCCAGGCGGTGAAAGAGGTAGGTCAGCACAGGCGGCACGAGCGAGGGCTGGTGCATCAGCTCCTCCATCTCGAAGCATTGCCAATCGTTTTGCCCGAGTGATTCGTCATCGGCATCGAGCAAGGCGCCGTGGGCGCCTGCGAGCGTGTAGGGCGCGAGCGCCTGTTTGAGCCGGTTGGATTGCAGGAGCACCGACAGGCCGGTCATCGTCCGCTCTGCTTTCGGCGCCGCGCTCAACGATGTCAGCGCCGTCCAGACGGCGTCTTTCACGTCGGGATCGATAGCGACGCCTTCATGGGCGAGCAGACCGGACACCCATTCCAGCGCCCAGGACCGCTCTGCATCTGCATCGATACGGGCGAGCGGCTGAAAACAAAGCCCCCTGTCTTCACCGAGCGCATAGTGTTCGCCTCCCATGCCGGCGGTGATGGCGCGGGCCGATCCGCCTTTGTCAAACAAGAAGACTTGAGCCCCGGCGTAGCGCCGGAACTGAGCTGTGATCAAAGCGAGCAGCACCGACTTGCCGGCGCCGGTCGGGCCGACAACCAGCATGTGTCCGACATCGTTCTGGTGGGGCACGAGCCGGAATGGGGTGTTCGAGTTCGCGGTTGCGTAGAGAAGCGGCGGGCCGTTTAAATGAGCATTCTCGACTGGGCCTGCCCAGACGGCCGAAAGCGGCATCATGTGAACGAGATTGAGTGTGTGGATGATCGGCTGACGCACATTGGCGTAGGCGTGACCGGGCAAGCCGCCGAGCCATGCGTCGACGGCGTTGACCGTTTCGTTCATCGCAACGAAACCCCGTCCATTGATGATCCGCTCCACCTCACGGATCATCTCGTCGGCGGAGGCCGCGTCCTCATCCATGACCGCGACCGATGTCGTCACATAGCCATAGCTGACATGATCTTCCCCGAGCGCCTGAAGCGCCGCATCGGCGTCCGCCGCTTTATTGTCCGCATCTGTATCGACGAGCGCAGAAGCTTCATTCGTCATGACCTCTTTGACGATGGCCGTCAGGGATTTTCGTTTGGCGAACCACTGACGCCGGTATCGGCCGAGAACCGTTGTCGCCTCCGATTTGTCCATCGGCAGGAAACGGGTCATCCAGCGATACGGAAATCCCAGACGATTCAGATCGTCGAAAAGGCCCGGCTCGGTTGCGTTCGGAAAGCCCTGCAGGGAGAGGACGCGCAGATGGTCGCCGCCGAGCATCGGTTCCAAGCCGCCAACAAGATCGACGCCTCCCAGAACCGCATCGAGATAGGCGGGCGTTTCAGGAGCGCAAACCGGATGGCGTTTGGACGACAGGCTCGATTGGAGGTAAGTCAGCGTCTCGTCGTCTGTCAGAAAACGCGCTTCGGGCACCACAGAGGCGATAAGATCAAGACTGCGGTCGGTTTCAGCGATGAACCGGGCGAGATGATCGAAAGCGGCGAGCCCGGCTTCTTCGGCCGGCTTTTCAACAAACGCATCCTCGATGCGATTGACGCTGTCGGCAGGCGGCAGAAAGGCGAAAGTCAGCGTGTAGCGGCTTTCGAACAGAGCGCCGGCTTCTGTGAAGCGTCCCCTGCGTTCCTCGTCGATCAACCAGCCCACCGGATCGCGCCACTGGCTTTCCGGATAGTCCGTCGCCGGTTCGCGAGCCGCCTCGAAATAGAGCGCCCAACCGGAACCGAAACGCTTCAAGGCGTTGTTGATGCGTGAACAGACGGAAACGAGGCTCGCCGCCGTCGCGCTCTCCAGATCGGGCCCGCGAAACATCGCTGAGCGCTGGAAGCTCCCATCCTTGTTCAGGACGACGCCAGGCGCAATCAGACAGGCCCAGGGCAGAAAGTCTGCAAGCCTCTTATTTGACTGCCGGTATTCCTTGAGATTCATCATGCGAGATACCCCTCATGGCGGATGTGGCGTAGAACTACGTCCATGAATTTCGGGTCCCGTTTCGCCATGAAGACGCAGGCGCCATGTGCGATGATCCAGTAGAGGATGCCGGCGACCCATACCTGAAGCCCCAGGCCCAGCGCAGCCGCGATCGTGCCGTTGAGGATGGCGGCGTTGCGGGGCGCGCCGCCCATCAGGATCGGCTCGGTCAAGGAGCGGTGCACGGGTATGGCGAAACCTTCGGTCATCAGATCGTCGCGCCGCCGCCGAACGAGAAGAAGGACAGGAAGAAGCTCGTCGCTGTGAACGCGATGGAGAGCCCGAACACGATCTGGATGAGTTTGCGGAAGCCGCCGCCCGTATCGCCGAAGGCCAGCGTCAGGCCGGTGATGATGATGGCGAGCGTGCCGACGATCTTAGCCACCGGCCCCTCGATCGACTGGAGGATGGAATCGAGGGGCGCTTCCCAGGGCATGCCGGACCCGGCCGCATGGGCGGGACCAACAAGGACGATGAGACCGAGCGTGATTGCGAGTGCGCGGCAAGTGTTTTTCGTCAGAGTCATGATGAGCTTCCTTTCATTTTGACGATTTGGCTGACGGGTGAGGAAAATGGCTCCAGGCGGTAGTCGCCGGCCTTGCGGCCAAGCACCCGGCTGATTGTCCGTATCCGGCGTTCCGGTCCGCGCCCCGCGATGAACACGATGAGATCGATGGCTTCGGCGATCAGGGCGTGCGGCGTCTGCGCCGTCACTTCCGACACAAGCTGTTCAAGGCGCTGGAGTCCGCCGCCTGCGGAGTTGGCGTGAATGGTGGCGATTCCGCCCGGATGGCCCGTGTTCCAGGCTTTGAGCATGTCGAGGGCTTCGCCGCCGCGAACTTCGCCGACGATAATCCGGTCGGGTCGCAGCCGAAGCGTCGAGCGAACGAGATCGGCCATGGCGACAGCGCCGGCCTGAGTGCGCAGATTGACCTTGTCCCTGGCCTCGCATTGCAGCTCGCGCGTGTCTTCGAGGATCACCACGCGATCGCCGCTCAGTGCGACCTCTGCAAGCAAGGCGTTTGCGAGGGTGGTCTTGCCCGACCCTGTGCCGCCGACGATAAGGATGTTCATGGCGTCGTAGACGGCGGCCCTGAGCGCGTCGGCGTCCTCTGCGGTCGTGACACCGGTCTCGACATAGTCATCGAGCGTGAAAACGCGGGCGGCGGGCTTTCGAATGGAGAAGCACGGCGCCGTGGTCACGGGCGGAATGACGCCCTCGAAGCGTTCTCCCCCGCCCGGCAGCTCGGCGCTGACAATGGGGTGGAGCCTGTCCACTTCCTGACCGATATGGCTGCCGACGACGCGAATGACCCGTTCGGCTTCCGCAGCGGGCATGACGGCCCCCGTCTCCATGCGGCCGCCGCCATGGGCGTCGATCCAGACCTTGCCATCGGGATTGACCATCACTTCGACAATGGCTGGATCATCCAGCGCCTCGACGACAGCCGGTCCCATGGCGGTTTTCAGCATGGTCTCGGTTCGAAGGTAGGTTTGCGCGCGCGCGTCAGGCATCGGCATGCTCCCGCTCCGGATCGTGCAGGCGCATCAATTCGTCCTTGGTGAAGAAGGCGCTCTCGTCGGACATGACATCCTGGAGTGCGGCGAAGATGACGGTCTCGCCGTCCGCGAGGACGGTTCGCAGGCTCTCAATAAAGCGCTCGAAGCGCGCAGCGCCCTGCGCCTGGGCGGCGCGCTTGTCTGCATCCGGCACGGGGGGGATGACCGTCAGGAAGTAGCGAACGAACAGCGCAAAGGCTTCCGCTGTGATAACCTGACTGCGATTGAGGCTTTCGGCCTGCCGGGTCATGCGGTCGAGGCGCCGGATCAGCGCGGCGTCCCGTTTGACTTCATGTTCGCCCATGAAAAACGCGGTGAGGGCGTCGTTGACGATCTGGGATTCATTCGATCCCGGACGTTTCGCCAGCGCCTTCAAACGCGTGATTGAGGGGGTCGATATAGGACCAGATGCGGGGTTTGGTGGAGGGCATCGTTCAAAAATCCATCAAGTCAATCTTGGGGGTTCCCTTGTCGACGCCGTAAGCGCGGCGCGCGGTGTCGGTCGCACGGGCGAGGTCCGCCGCGCGTTTGATCGCAACCTCATCGCTATCGCTGACAGGCGTATCGCTGCGATCCTGTTCGGCGGCGTCGATGTCCGATTGCGCAGGCGCGTCGATTTCCGGTTTCAAATCCTTGCCGCCATCATCCGCATCATGACCGTTCCCGAATGAGGACCGGACGAGACGTTCATCGACCGCGCGGCGCCTGGTGCCCCAATCTTCCTTGCGAGAGGGCGGCCGGTCCTCATAAGGCGTTCCGCGATCGCCGATCGACGCCGGCGCGCCCACGCGATCGGAGAAATTGGCGTCCTCGAAATATCTGAGCTTCTTTGCGCGGATTGGCGGCAAGCCGGAAACAAGGACGATCTCGTCATCGGCGGGAAGCTGCATTACCTCACCGGGGGTGAGGAGCTGACGCGCCGTCTCCTGCCGTGAAACCATGACATGGGCCAGCCAGGGCGCCAGACGGTGTCCGGCATAGTTGCGCATGGCGCGCATTTCGGTCTTGGTGCCGAGGGCGTCGGATATTCTCTTCGCCGTGCGCTCGTCATTGGTCGCGAAGGCGACACGGACATGGCAATTGTCGAGGATCGAATTGTTTGGCCCATAGGCTTTTTCGATTTGATTGAGAGACTGGGCGATCAGAAATGCGCGCAAGCCGTAACCCGCCATGAAGGCCAAGGCGCTCTCGAAGAAGTCGAGCCGGCCGAGCGCAGGAAACTCGTCGAGCATCAACAAGACTTGTCGCCGGCGATCGCCATCGATCTGGCCGTCCAGTTTCTCGGTCAACCGGCGGCCGATCTGGTTGAGAATGAGCCGGACGAGCGGCTTGGTGCGTGAAATGTCTGAAGGCGGAACAACGAGGTAAAGCGAGACCGGCTTTTGCGCATCGATCAGGTCCGCGATGCGCCAGTCGCAAGCAGATGTCACCTCCGCCACGGTTGGGTCGCGATAGAGACCTAAGAAGCTCATTGCCGTGGACAGAACGCCGGACCGCTCATTCTCTGACTTATTCAGAAGCTCGCGGGCGGCTTGCGCGACCACGGGATGCGGCCGCGCTTCTCCATCGTCGCCCAAATGGTTCGTGGACATCATGACCCAGAGGGTCTTCTCGAAGGGGCGGTCGGGATCGGACAGAAAGCGCGCGACCTGCGCGAGCGTCTTTTCTTTCTCGGCGTAGAGAACATGCAGGATGGCGCCGACCAACAGAGCGTGGCCGGTCTTCTCCCAATGGGTGCGCCGCTCCAGGGCGCCTTCAGGATCGACCAGAATGTCCGCAATGTTCTGGACGTCGCGAACCTCGTTCGCGCCTTTGCGGACCTCCAGTAGCGGGTTGTATTTGGCGCTGCCGGCGTTGGTCGGATCGAACAGAAGGCAATGAGAGAATTTCGAGCGCCATCCGGACGTGAGTTGCCAGTTCTCACCCTTGATGTCGTGAATGACGGCGCTTTGCGTCCAACTCAGTAGGGTTGGAACAACGAGACCAACGCCCTTGCCGGATCGCGTCGGCGCGAACGCCATGACATGTTCAGGGCCGTCATGACGAAGATAGTCGTCATCGAAGCGCCCAAGAAAAACGCCGGAAGGCTTGAGCATACCGGATGTCTGCAAGTCCTTGCGGGCGGCCCAGCGTGACGATCCGTATGTCGTGAGATTCTTGGCCTGCCTTCCGCGCCAGACCGAGCCTATGGCGGCGACGAATGCACCGAGAAATCCGCTGCCGGCTGCAATGGCGCCGCCTCTTGCGAATACGCCGGGCGCGTAAGCGTCGAAGGCGTACCACCATTCAAAGAGGCGCCACGGATAGTAGACGGGGGTCTCGCCAACATAGAACCACGCCGGTCCGAGATAGGCGTCATAGGAAAACTGCGCAGCGACCCATTGCGTTGACAGCCAGACACCGCAAACAATCGTGGCAAGCACGATAATAATCTGTCCAATGAGTATTGATTGCGGTGACACGTAACGTCCTCATGAAATCTGATGAGGACAGCTTCGTGCTTGGAGCAAGGACTCGTCTACTCCGGAAAGAGTATAGAAATTTAAGTGTTTTCAGGGTGGTGAGCGGAAGATTTCGTATTCTTGATTTTTGCCGCAAGCATGATTGGACTATTTACGGAAAACCAAATGTGGCGATAGCCGAGATATGGGGATCGGAGAAAAATCGAGGATATATCAGGTTTACTCGCGGCGCCGCGGCACGCATTCGCTCTGAAGGTCAGCGTTTTTGAAATCACAAAATGTGACTTCAAACCTTCTCATCCGAGCGCCGGTCCAATTCCTACAATATTCCCAGACCGCCTTGCGGGTCGCCACATGCAGCGCGCGAACGAAAGCGCGTCTCGGCATCAAACTCTGGAACAGCTCTCGTTGCGAACGCTTCAATCAATCCGTCGAGGCTGACGCCGCAATGCGCCGCCACGATTTTCAAACGCTCATACTGGCCGTTCGGCAGGCGGATGGTGGGCACACTTGTATTGGATGTTTGCATTCCGTAATGTCTCCATTCTGTCTCGCTCAGACGACCGGCGTCAGCAATTTCATGCCCGCCTCATTTGAGGCTTTGCGGTCAAACGTCACCGTTTCCTGCGCGCCGGCCAGAGCGGCAGTCTGTGCGATGAACGTATCCGCGAAATCGACTGCGTTTGAACCGCGATACACAGCCAGCGCGCGATAGGCCGCTTCCGCATTTTCCAGAATCAATTCCTGCGACCGCAACAGTCCTTCAACAGCGTTCGCGATATCTTCGCGCGAGGTTTTATAAGCTCGGGCCAGGACCCAGCTTATCTCCGCCAAAACGACGGCGCTGATGAAACCGGGATTGTCAGCGCTCAAGCTCTCCATCAACCGGGTCGCGGCCGGCGATTGTTCGTCATCGTCCTGGACGAGAAATCTGACGACCACATTGGTGTCGATCCCGATCAATGGCCTGTGGCTCCATTGGCGATCGCCTCGTCCATATCCTCAAGGGAGACAGGTTCTTTCGGTTTTCGAATGAGCCCCTTCAGAGTCTTGACGGAGTGCGTCGCTGCCAACACGGCAAAGTTGCCGTCCTCCATCTGAACGAAATCCACCCGATCGCCGGGGCCTACGCCGAGCGCCAGCCGCACATCCTTCGGCAGAGTCAATTGCCCCTTCGATGTCAAAGTCGCCGTGCTCATGACCGTCCTCCTTACTTTATGTAAGGATAAATGTAAGGAAAGCGCAAACTTCTGTCAAGGCGCCCCCCCCCCCCCCCCC
>Ga0209578_10000284_pt1 | contig 76516 bp, 66 predicted proteins | sample tdAd472_FD_187127 | JGI IMG/M metagenome (GOLD analysis project Ga0209578, IMG submission 187127) | Marine sediment microbial communities from the Atlantic coast under amendment with organic carbon and nitrate - tdAd47.2 (SPAdes)... | ecosystem: Environmental > Aquatic > Marine > Coastal >...
TAATCACACAGGTATCGTCGATGGTTGCGTGACCTGCCACGACGGCACTACCGCCGAGGGCAAGACCCTGGATCATATTTTAACGACCAACACCTGTGAGACCTGTCATAACACCACCACCTGGGAGTCCACGGTGGTTGATCACACGGCTGTGATCGGCACCTGTTCCAGCTGTCACGATGGAGCGACGGCTACCGGCAAGGATTTGACCCACGTGGCGACAACCGCGGAGTGTGACAGTTGCCATCTGACCACGGCCTGGGAACCGGCGACGTTTAATCACACAGGTATCGTCGATGGTTGCGTGACCTGCCACGACGGCACTACCGCCGAGGGCAAGACCCTGGATCATATTTTAACGACCAACACCTGTGAGACCTGTCATAACACCACCACCTGGGAGACTACTCTAGTTGATCACACGGCTGTGATCGGCACCTGTTCCAGCTGTCACGATGGAGCGACGGCCACCGGCAAGGATTTGACTCATGTGGCGACAACCGCGGAGTGTGACAGTTGCCATCTGACCACGGCCTGGGAACCGGCGACGTTTAATCACGCAGGCATCGTTGATGGTTGTGTGACCTGCCACGACGGCACTACCGCCGAGGGCAAGACGTTGGACCATATCCAGTCCACCAATACTTGTGAGACGTGCCATAACACGGTGGCCTGGACAACGACTATCGTCGACCACGCGGAAGTACTAGGTAGCTGTGCAACCTGTCATGACGGGACGACAGCAACAGGTCAGGATCTGGATCATTTTCAAACTGCTCAGGAATGTAATGACTGTCACATGACGACTTCCTGGTTGCCGGACACTTTTGTCCATATTTCGGCCAACTACCCGGGTGATCATAGCGTCAATCTGTCCTGCACTTCCTGTCATGCCACCAATGCTGAAGTCGTAACCTGGCAGTTTCCTGCTTATGCGCCGGACTGTGCGGGTTGTCATGCCAGTGATTTTGATGCGGGGGAACACAAAAAGGTCGACACGCCTAGAATTAACTACACCGTGTCCGAACTGCGCGACTGCGCCGGCGCATGTCATGAATATACCGACACAACGTTGACGACAATACGCGAATTCGAAACTGGTGAGCACCGGGTAAGGGATAGTAGTTTTGATTAGCAATAGCCCGATAAATATGAGGTATCGAAAATTTCTCGGCGCCATGATGCTGTTGACAATCTTAATCCTTTCCGCGTCGATAAGTGAGCAACTGTCCGCGCAAACCGGGGATGCGGAACTGTCTCCCATTGCCATCATGGACCTTAACAGCGGTCGGGTGACTATCCGATATCCGCTGACTCACAATGTAGTCAGCTGGCTCCAGAATCTTCCTTTTCTCCTCAACGGGCGAGTGGCCTATATCCTGGATCAGGGAGGTGAGAGCAGTTACGACCCGATCATTCATCTGGGATTCTTCTCCTCCGAAGATGCTGCGCTGGCGCTATGGGATGAGATCTCAATGCCTGATTCCGACTGGCAGATTGGCCAGGTGTCAGATGACCAACATGCTTTAGTAATGAGTAGTCTGAGCAATGAAGCAGTAGCGATGGATGAAGGTCCTGAGTTGATCTACTACTTGTCTCTCGACAATCGTATAGAAGAGCAGATGTCGGCAGACAAAATGTTGAAATCGGCGAGGGGATATTACGATAACGGCCAGTATAAAAAAGCAGCCTTGCATTATCACGTGCTGGCGACCATTGCCGACGAGGCAACTGCGGCGTGGTCAACAGAATTAATGGGGCTGAGTCTTGAGCGACAGGGTGATATCGAGCTCGCTCTCAATGCTTACCGTCTTGTACTGGACGTATATCCTGATGCAGCCGGAGCACAAAGAGTGAAACAAAGATTGATGGGTTTGCAGTCGCGAGCTGCGGATCTGCAACCGGCGCTGCGACAAAGCGAAAGGGCGGACACATCCGATGACTGGCGTATTCGAGGTGTTTTTGGCCAGTATTACAGAACACTCTTCCGTGAAATCAATGACCAGGGACGCGAAGAGGTGATATCACTCCTGACATCGGATTTTGATTTTCGTGCTTCTCAGGTAACAGACAGCTACAGACTGGACGCACGTATCAATGGCTATTCGCTAATTGACAGGTTGGACAGCAGTGATTCAGATCTGAGAGTGAAGCGGGCTAATATCGATTTCGAGCATCTTTCCAGCGGATTTGCTGTAAAGCTAGGCCGGCAGCGAGAATTTGACAGCGGAATATTCACTTCATTCGACGGAGTAACAGCGAGTTATCCGCTGCTTGATTCACTCATATTCGCGGTAAGTGCCGGGAGACCCGTGTATTTTGCTGATGTCTATGACTCTTTCGACTATTCATTTTATGCAGCCAGCCTTTCCTGGAGGATCAATGACGCATGGGGTCTGGTGTCTTATTATAATACTCAGGAATTGAATGGAGTGACCGATCGAGAGGCTATTGGCTTGCGTGCCAAGTACAATAGTCCGCGGTTTAGCAGTTCACTTCTCCTGGACTATGACATCGCATTTGCAGAACTGAACAACGTGATGTTGAATGCGAATTTCATGGTCACTGACAATACTACTCTTAGCGCGGTAGTGGGCCAGCAACACTCGCCATTTTTAACGGCATCCAACATACTGATCGGGCAAGGGGACCTTAATCTCGATGTTTACCTGCAGTCCAGGGAAAATGTCGATAGTTTGCTTGACGACGCGTTGGCCAGAACCTCGCTCAGTCGATATTACTCCTTAACACTCAATACCATGCTTGATGACGGCCTTCGGTTTATCGGCAACTATTATGATTCCGAACTGTCAGATATACCTTCTTCAAGTTTCTTGCTGGGAGAGGAAGTGTCGGCCCAATCCAACCTCGAGTTCAGCCAGCAATCTCTTAGTGCCCAGCTGATCAAGGATTCATTGTTTTATAAAACCGAAAGTACGTCACTCGGCTGGCGCTACAGTAAAGGAACTAACAGTGAGTCGAACCAGATATTTATTAATGAAAGGCTTCGTTTTGGAACCAGCGTTACCGTAGCCCCAAGGTTCTCCTATTCAGTTATCGATTATCTCCAGAATAGTGATCAACAAAATCAAGTTCGCTATTCCATTAATGCAATCTATCGCCCTACGCGTGCGACGGAGTTGAATCTGGAAATAGGCAACGAAGCAATCGATCGAGAGCTGGGAGGTGTTACTTTTGACAGTACCTTTCTCTTTCTTGGCTATCGACTGATTTTCTAAGAGGTGGTTTGTGATTCCTGAATTTGGTCATTTCTCCTTGATTATGGCTTTGTGTCTGAGCTTACTGCTGGGCACACTGCCCTTATCAGGGGCCAGTCGTCGCGATGTGCTCTGGATGAATATGGCGCGTCCTCTTGCGGCCGGAGTGTTTGTATTTCTTGGTATAAGCCTGGTTACCCTGGCGTTTGCGTTTGCCAAGGATGATTTCTCAGTCCGCTTTGTCGCTCAACATTCCAATTCCATGCTACCTATGCGATACAAGCTTACAGCGGTTTGGGGCGGGCATGAGGGATCTTTCTTGTTGTGGACGTTTATGTTGTCTGCCTGGGTGTTGTGCGTAGGGATCTTCAGCAGGGGGTTGCCCAAGGATTTTATCGCTCGAGTAATGGGTGTGCTTGGCTGGTTGTGCGTCGCCTATATCCTGTTCATGCTTGGAACTTCAAATCCATTCGAGCGGGTAGTACCGTTGCCCCCGGTAGACGGATCTGACCTGAATCCGGCGTTGCAGGACTTCGGATTTATTGTCCACCCGCCGGCACTTTACATGGGTTATGTGGGCTTCTCGGTCGTATTCGCGTTTGCCGTCGCAGCATTAATCAGTGGCCGTATGGATGCAGCGTGGGCGCGCTGGGTTAGGCCCTGGGCAAACGTAGCGTGGGGAATTCTTACTCTAGGTATCGCACTGGGGAGCTGGTGGGCCTACTACGAATTAGGCTGGGGAGGTTGGTGGGCTTGGGACCCAGTGGAGAATCCGCCGTTGATTACCTGGTTGTTTGGTACTGCGTTACTTCATTCTCTTGCGGTTGCAGAGAAGCGCGGAATTTTCAAGTACTGGACCATTTTATTGGCAATTCTTGCTTTTTCTGGCAGTTTGCTAGGTACTTTTATCACGCGATCGGGGTTGTTAACCTCGGTGCATGCCTTTGCTTCGGATCCGTCCAGAGGCATTTTTATTCTAGCGATATTAGGGAGTACTATCGGTGGGTCTTTGCTGCTGTTCGGATTTCGGGGCCACTTGCTAAAAAGCAAAGCAAGTTTCAGCCTGTTTTCTCGAGAAGCCATGCTGCTCGCCAACAATGTAATCCTGGTTGTTGCCAGCGCGTCGGTACTGCTTGGTACGCTATTCCCAATGGTGTATCAGGCGATGACGGGGAATCTTATTTCTATTGGCCCCCCGTATTTCAATTTGATTTTTGCCCCGTTGATGGGTTTGCTGGCAATTATACTGGCAGTCGGTTCTATCAGTCGTTGGAAGAAAACTTCGCCAGCCATTTTGCTGCAGCAGCTGGGAATCATCGCTGTTATATCGGTACTGCTGGGAGTTGTTATTCCTCTCATTGTATTACTCAGGTTCTCACTGGCGGCATCGGTTGCAATTACGCTAGCAGCCTGGATAGTGCTGGGAATACTGCGAGACATCTGGAACAAAACTTCCAACAAGTCTAATCGATGGCAGGGATTGCGAGCCTTGAATTTTAGCTATTGGGGTATGCAGCTGGCCCACCTCGGCATGGCGGCTATGATAGTAGGTGTGGTTTTGACGACGGTTTTCAGTAAGGAGACTAGTGTACTGTTATTGCCTGGCCAGACAACTACAGTGGGAGAGTACAGTTTTACATTCAATGGAACTTCAATTGTTGAGGGTGCAAATTTCAAGGCTGACGAGGCCACTCTTGATGTCCAGCGAGACGACAAATCAATGACTGTTCTGAAACCTCAGAAGCGACTCTACATTGCGAGCAGAAATGTGTCGACTGAAATGGCAATAGAAGCCAGCTTATTCAGAGATTTGTTTATTACACTAGGGGAGCACAAAGGTGCCGGTGCCTGGTCCATGACAATTTACGTCAAGCCATTTGTACGTTGGATATGGATGGGTGCAACCTTTATGGCGCTAGGAGGTTTGCTTTCTGCATTGGACAAGCGGTATCGAAGAGGAAAGCTGGCCAGCAAAAATAATGAGCTTATGGGCAGCGATCTGGCTGTTGGCGGGGCTGCTTAGATGATTTTCTGGTTTGCTACAGTTGGGCTTCTTCTGCTGGGTTCGCTTTTTGTTGTAGTGCCTTTGCTCTATTCTCGTGAGGATGGCGATAGGGGTGACGATAGGGATGACAAGAATCGCACCGAAGCAAATGTAAAGCTGTATCGGGAGCGGTTTGTCGAGCTTCGAGAGGAGCTTGCGGCGGGAAATCTTGATGGCGCCGTCTTTGAAAGCCTGGTCGCCGAGCTGCAACGTTCATTGTTACGGGATGTGGGCGTTCAAAAGAAATGGGGTATTCCTTTATCTGGTTCCAGTAATGATTCGGCAGCGCTGGAGGAACAGTCAACTCACAATGAAAAGATTTTGTCTGGACTGCCAGGTACAAGCAAGCTCGTGCCAGTGCTGTCTCTATTACTGATCCCAATACTGGCCCATGGCTTATACGACAAGTGGGGGTACTATGATGATATACAACTCTCAGATCTGTATAGGCAGGCAATCCATCCCTCTGAGAATCAGGAGGAACTCAAAGATCTTGTAGCAAATTTGAAAGATGGGGTTAGTCGATATCCTGATAACCAGTGGGCCTGGTACTTTCTTGGGCGAAGTTATTCCAGGCTTGGTATGTATAACGAAGCCAAGAATGCCTATCAGGAAGCAATCCTTTATCTGGACACCGAGCCGGACAAGATAATGGCTATGAGTCAGTTTGTGCTGGCATCATTTCTTGGGGCTGAGAGAGTATTGACTCAGGATGCGACGGCGATGGCTGATCGGGTATTGGAAGTAAGCCCTAATGATCAGACCGTGTTAAGAATTCTTGCCACAGCTGCCAGGGAAAAAGAGGATTTAGAAACGGCAATTGTCTATTGGCAACGGTTGGCTCGGGTAAATCCTGCGTCATCTTCAGCTCGCGTTTACCGTTCTAACATAGCTGCTGCGCAGAACATATTGCAGGGCAATGAATCAGCAGAAAAGGGGAAAGCGGACGTGGCTGGTTCTCCGCAAATAAAAGTTAAGGTTACTTTGGCTGAAAATCTGGATCTTATGCCAGGGCTGCGGGTTTTTGTTGCCGCCCACGATGCTGCTCGGAGAGGTACGCCGCCACTTGCAGTTGCACAACTTACTGTCGCTGAGCTCCCGACGACAGTATTACTGGATAACAACTCATCCGTTGGACCGTTTAATCTTTCCTCTGCGGATTCAGTATTCGTTTCCGCCCTTGTTTCGCAGCAAGGAGCCGCAAATCCCCAGCCGGGTGATTTTCGAGCATTAACCAAATCCTTCAATCGCAGCGAAGATATAGTTGAGGTCGATTTGCTAATTGCCGAGCAAGTCCTCTGACCTGTTGGTAGCAATTGGAGCAAGCCTTTTACTCGTTGTTTTTTTCGATACTCGTACAAGCCCTTGATGGCAATTTCCAGCAACACAATATTCTCCAGGGAAGTCGCATCCAAGTTTCAACTGAACCTTGAAATTCCTTTTTCGCTAATTCTTTCAAATCAAAGATAAGCACCACCTCTCAGGTTTCAGTATCCGCTTTGTAGATCTTGGAATGTCTGTGGACGTTGAAATAAACCTTCCGTTTTCGATCGCCAGGTCGTTAACAGTTTTTTGCTCAACTGAACACACGATGCTCGTCGGCACATCTTTTCTTTATACTCGACTGATTTGCAACCATATCAATTATGTAACAGTCTAGAAATGCCGATACTACAGAAGAGATTGCCATTTGCGTAATTCCCGGTAGTTCTTTCTTAACTGGTGTAGTAACAGGAATGATTGTCTCCAGGTCAGCGAACGAATCGCTACCCAGCAGCACAATCGCTTAAGCGAACTTCCTGCGGTTCGAGATTTAGAAAAGTGGTGTTCCAGAATATTGATCTGTTCCACTGTTTCGAGATAACCTAGATGTACTATTTGCTCTTCACCACGAAGTTACCTGCGTCAATCCTCAAGTAAGTCAACTCCAAGAGCTCGAGCCATGCCGCAGGATCCCCAGGTTCGCGGATTTACTTCGAGGACATAGAATTGCCATCCGCTATCCCTGATAAAATCAAGCCCTGCCAAAGCTGGAAAACCCGAGGCCCGAGAGTGCAGTTTCATTGTAGTCTGCCAGGGATGCTGGCTGACAATCTCCCGGCCTGATGCCGGCCTAGGTGGAATTCAGCCAGGTTCGACGGCGCAGCCACCTCGCTTTATGATTGGGGACCCATTGATTACCGGATTTATTTACCATAGAAGCGTGTTACCAGCGCTTCAATTCGCCACGCTGGACAATTATCCTGTTCGAAGATATCTTTTGTTATTCTCGCAAGCCAGTACCGGTTTTTCCACTGCAGCGACAGCGGGCACATGCGCTTAGCCGAAAAATTTGCGCGGGTAACCCTGGTTTTTATCGAAGCACTGGAGAGTAGCTGATTGTTTTTGCCAGTACAGTTAATGCAGAATTGAGGGAGTCGTGTTGTATTTACCAAACACGCTGGATCCCAAGATCCAGTTATTGAATTTGCCCGATAATTAGCGGCACCGTATCCGAGCCTGGGATTGCCCTGGCTCGGGGTGTTTCCAGGGCACAACGAAAAAACAGGCAATCCCGAATACCCCATGAAATTTCTCGTCGCCGGTGACATTATCCTTGCTGAACCGTGGTCTAAGGAAACGGATTCACGCTTCCAACAGGTCGTGGACCGTGTTCGGTCGGCAGACATTGCGGCGGCTAATCTGGAAGTAGTTCTGTCAAGCGGGATCGGCCATCCCCAGATCGAAAGTGGAGGCTTGCACCTCACCGCACCGGGTCAACTTGCCGAAGAGCTCCAATGGGCAGGTTTCAACATGGTCGGACACGCAAACAACCACTCGTTCGACTGGGGAGTTGCGGGACTTCTGCAGAGCGTCGAGAATCTCGACCGTGCCGGCTTGATAAACGCGGGAGTAGGCGAAGATCTGCAGAGCGCTCGCAAGCCAGCATTCTTGGAGGTCAAGGGGAAGACTGTTGCGCTGGTCTCCATGACAACTACTCTGCAGAGGTACGCAAGGGCAGGACGGTCTCGCCACAATGTTTCGGGTCGTCCTGGTGTGAATCCTTTAGAGATTCGTGGCAGCCACCTGCAAACGAGGATCGATTCGGCGCTCTGTAAAGGCTTAGATGCTCTAGGTACTTGCGGGATTCGCTGGGGCGGTGTTCCGGTACTTAAACCCGACGAGGAAGATGTCAAAGCCAATCTGGAAGAGATTAAACGCGCGAAGCGGGAAGCCGACTTCGTGATGGTCTCCCTTCATAGTCATAGTAGAGGAGCCTGGCGGCAGCGGTTTGCGCGACAAGCTGTCGAAACAGGAGCGGATGTCGTGTTCATACAGGGCCGCCATTATGTACAGGGCGTCGAGATCTACCGCGGCCGCCCTATCTTCTATGGTCTCGGGAGCATTGCAATGGAGCTTCAGAAGTTCAAACACCTTCCAGACTCGAAATACCAAGCCTATTCACTGGGCGATGACGCAACGGAAAGTGACCTTGCGCAGCGCTTGGAAAGGGTCCATCAAGGACCGTACTATAAAAATCCCAGGCTGTGGCAGGGGATTATCGCGTCATTCGAGTTCTGTGATAACAGCGTTTCCGACATCTCGCTAATCCCAATCGACATGGGTTGTAACCGGGCTGGAGAAAAACGCGGACGACCGCTATGGGCGGAACGGGAACTTGGCACCGATATCCTCCGGCAGGTTATGCGTACTTCGAAACGATATGGTACAAGAATCACTATCGCTGGAGACGATGTCTTGGGGACAGTGAAAGTATAGTGTTACAGTTGCTTGCGAAGGATTCAGAGTAGTGCCGGGTGCCATTTTGGGGCGTGTCGCTACCAGAGGTGCACGAAACTCGGACTTTTCTTGGAGCCGATAAAAACGTGCCACATATGTTACGAATATCGATTTATCGGTTTTCCTCGAGAGTGACAAACTGCAATGACGAAAGGTCGGCCTGAGCTTCCAGATTACAGGCCAATAGCGCACTCGTTCCCAGTAAGAAGTGCTTTCTGCGTTCCTTTTCCGACTTATGCAAACTCGGCAACCTGGCTTGGTCTGCGAAAACCAGGCTGTATAGTGACCCGTGCCGATCGATAATCAGTGGCATCTCGCTGAAAAAGCGCAAGGCTGTCTCCGAATTCTTATATATTTTCAGCAGCAAGTAGAGATCCTGGGTGCCGGTTATTCGGTTGCCGAACTTGCGTTTATAGGTCAATACACCGTCTTTTATGAATCCTCTAGAACCACCGAAATTCACTTTTGAATAGCCCTGCTGCTCTAGGTACTCCATGCAGCAATAGTAACAGGCAAACAGTGCCCCGTTTCGCTGAAGCTCAATACTCCCGTCACGTATACCAAGGGCGAAGACCTTAGGGACTTCATCCTGTTTTGAGATGAGCATTCCAGCTACTGATTTCCTACCCTGCCTGATTAACAACAGCTCCGGAGTACCATATTTGGCGAAAAGTAGTTCTTTACTTTTGATAATGGCGCTGTCCCCATGAGATCTGGCGATATACGGTTGGTACATGTGCTGAAAGAAGTCGTCAACTTCTTTCGGGTCACGAGTGACTTCATAGTGGAACTGCGCCTTACGGAACTTGCGATAGTCTGCCTTGTAGGTTTCCTTTCTTTTTAAGTCCTCCGGCACGGGAATCGGTATTTCTCCCTGCACCCAAATTGGTGCCTTGATGTACCTGCTCTCGAAAAAGCTCAGTTTTTTCCCGCCCATCTCGATGAACAGTGCAAGAGAATCGGGCACAGACCTTTTGGCCTTCCTGGCAGCACTCCAGAGCCAAGACGGCCCAATGGGCGTTATCTGACACCCGGGTTCGAATAGAAATTCAGCCAGATAATAAGCGGTTTTCGTGCCAACGGCGCACACTATGGACACCTTTTCGCCATTCGCCTTGCAGTTGCCTTCAATGCGGATCAGATCAATTTTCAAGCTAAGTAAAAAAGAGCGAATTCGATCAGGCAATTTCATTTGCGCAGCGCCCAGATCAGCCGCCGAAACTGATAGAGCAACAGTGAGGGCCGCGACCATGACAGTGACTTGATGGCAATCGGCTGGCACATACGCTTGATCAAATTGGCATTGGAATGGGCATTGCTGAGCACATATTCTGGCATTTTGGCCCAAGTTTTGCCCGCAGGGTAATCCGTGCTGGTTGGTAAAGTATCGCCCTCAAGCTGCTGACACCAGGACTTGAACATGTCGATTCCGAGAGCTGGTACGAAACCGTATGAACCCCATATGCGTGGATTGATTTCGAGGAAATAGTAGTGTCCGTGTCGATCTTGAACGAAGTCGAGACCGGCAAGTCCGGAAAACTCAAGTTTTGTAAGCAGTTTGGAACTGTACTTCATAAGATCAGAAGACACGATACTTTTTAGTGCAACTGCCGGCCCCGTGCGAGGAGGATGGATAGCGATTTTCTCGCCGGCGAGAAAGTGCACTGGACGTCCGCGGTCAAAAAGCCCGCCCACCTGAACCGGGACGCCGTCTATGTATTGTTGTATAGCAGGCAGCTGACCTGAGTTGTCATGCAGCTCCCGAATGGCACACTCCGCCTGTTCAATAGTCTCCGCGATTCTGACCTGCTCCCCCCTGCAGCCGCCTGCGCCCTTGATGACGACTGGCAAACCAAAGGGTTCCAGATGAGAGCGAAGATCTTCACAATCCAGAGAGCCTTCTGCTGCCATTTTTTGAAGGTATAAGGTTTCAGGTACCGGCAATGCCAATGAACTTGCAAAGGCCTCCATCCGGTGCTTGTCACCATAGAGCTCATGAAAATCAGGGCTTACTTGCGGCTGCACTTTGTCGAGCCAGGTAGGAGAAGAAGACCAGATTAGGATTAACGTTGACTCGTCCATTGGCAGGATAGCGTCTGGTCGTACCACTTCCACCGCGTTTTGAAGCGCTTCCAGGCGATCTGCTAATGCCAGTGAGACCGGCGGTAACAGTATTGCATTGCGTGGCATGGACACATGAAAATCAAATTCTCGAAGAATAAAGACCTCAACGTCCAAATGTGCCAGATCCGCAGCCAGGCGGATGGAATTAAACCCTCCCCATTCATCGACGATTAGTATTTTCATGTTGACCTGAACGATTTTCCCTTGGTTGATTATCGCATTGTTCATCTCAAAATGCTGCCATGGGCAGAGAGACAGCTCTTTACAATACTATCAGCCAAACTGCTACCGAAACTATGATACTTCCCTATCGTCGATGATCCCGTGACCGAGTCGACGCAACTGTTCTAGCGGCTCCGCTTAAACGCCTGGCGTGTGCTCTGAGTTTAAAAGCAGGGCTGTCGATCTGTTGTCAGGAATATTTTGACTCTAGTAGAGTCAGGTATATTCACTATCGCCCCGATTGGGGTTTTTCTATCTGGCTGGTCCAGCTATAAGGCCGGGTGGCGCTTTCCACCATGCGCTGATCCCGGCAGCTCCGCCTGACTCAAGGGACCTAGACTGAGGATTTATGCCGGTAATCGCACAGATCGTTAATGATACAGTTGGCACATTTCGGGCTGCGCGCTATACAGACGTAACGCCCGTGCAAGATGAGCCAGTGATGAGCATCCAGCAGGTATTCCGCCGGTACTGCGCGCATCAGGCGCTTTTCCACTTCCAGGACGTTTTTGCCTGGTGCAAGGCCGGTGCGGTTCGAGACTCGAAAAATGTGGGTGTCTACCGCAACAGTAGCTTCTCTGAAGGCAGTGTTAAGCACCACGTTGGCAGTTTTTCGGCCGACTCCCGGTAGTGCTTCCAGCTCGGCCCGACTGGCCGGAACTTCCGAGTCATGTCGCTCCACCAGGGCCTGGCAGGTTTTGATGACATTGGCAGCTTTTGTATTGAACAGGCCAATGCTTTTTATGTGTTGCTTGACACCTTCCACTCCCAGTTTCAGCATGGTTCTGGGTGTATTCGCTACCTTGAACAAGGTCGCGGTTGCCTTGTTGACGCTGACATCGGTGGCCTGTGCCGACAATATCACGGCAATCAGTAGCTCAAAGTTGGAGTTATAGTTCAGCTCGGTGGTGGGTGCCGGATTGGCCTGCCGCAGTCTCTCGAATATTTCTGTACGTTTCTGTTTGTTCATGACATGAATAGGCGAGTGGTTTTCCAGGTAGTTTTGTTATCTGGGCAGCGTCTTTTGCAGAAGGTTACAGGCTGCTACAAGGCAGCCAAGTATTATCAGCGCGCCGGGCTGTAGTAAAGGAAACCTGAACCTGCTGCCTGAAGGTTCTGTGTTTATGGGGCCGTCGAAGGAGCTGCCAGGAAATGGTTTAAGTAACTCCAGTTGGGAAAATAAGGACCCTGTGCTCAGCCATTCCCGCAATACCGCCATAGTCAGTATTATCCAGAAAAATCCAAGTGCAGTCTTAACGCTGTCTTTCAGAGCCGCGCTGCTTCCGACGCAGCTGGCATAGGTTTCCATTCGATAGAGAAGTGCAGCATTAGCGCAAATCAAGGGGACGTAAATGCCTATGGCTCGGTAGAGCGGATAGAAATAAACCCGCATAACGAGGTCTATCACGCTGACGTAGCTGGCGATTATCAGCAGGAAGAACAGCAGGCGCCAGGTAGTACTGTTAATTCGTGGCAACACGGAGGCTGTAATGTAGCACAAGAAAGTTGCACACGTGGTGGCCGTGCTCAGTCCGATGCCATTTACCACTGTGGTTGAAACTGCCAATACTGGACTTATTCCAAGCAGCTGAATCAGCACAGCATTACGGTGCCACAGTGTGCTGGGTTCAACTGGGTTGATTGTTGCGGCGCTCACGTGCCAGTCCTTGAGTGGCCGTATATTCTGGGTAATGTACACCGGTCGACTAACGGAACAAGCAGATTGCCGGCCAGTACCGCGAAAGCAACGGAGTCGAGGTAGCTTCCCCAGACACGTATTGAATACATACTGATGCCGATAATCATGCCATATAGCAGTTTGCCGCGGGGGGTTGAAGCAGAGCTGACAGGATCGGTAGCGATAAAGAAGGCACCCAGCATGGTAGCCGTGCCGAACAGGTGCAAATAGGTACTGCCATAGACAAACACGCTGTTTTCACTGTAGAAGATCAATGAAAGTGCAATGACAGTTGTAATAATACTGAGCGGTATATGCCAGCTGATTATGCGTTTGTACAGTAGAAACAGGCCTCCCAGCAGGTAACCGATATTGCTAAGTTCCCAGCCGCTCCCTGACTCATGGTCCAGTAGTCGTAACGGTGTGACACCAGACTCAAGGATTTCAAGAATCGCACTGCTGGCAGCCAATTTTTGCTCCAGTAGCGGGGTCGCCATGGCCAGACCATCGATGTCATTGCCAGTGCCCGGCCAATGGAATGTAAACTGCAGGCTGGTAAGCAGGTTGCTAAAAGTCAGCGGATTGAATTCCAGTGCGTCTCGTGGCGCCACGGGTATTTTCCAGCTGGTCATTTCCAGCGGAAAGGACAGTAACAGAAACACGTAGCCACACATGGCAGGATTGAACAGGTTCTGGCCCAATCCACCAAAAACCTGCTTGCTCAGTACGACGGCAATGAAAACGCCACTGATTACCAGCCACCAGTCGCTGCCAGGTGGTATTGCGATGCCAAGCAATACTGCAGTGACCAGGGCACTGTTGTCCGTCAGGGTCCAGCGCACTGGTTGTTGTCGCAGTCTGAGGCTTAATGCTTCGAAAGCGACGGCGGCAATTGTGGCCAACAGGATATTGAGCAGCGTACCGACACCAAAAAACCAGGTTGATACCAGCACTCCAGGCAAGCTGGCAATAACCACCAGGCGCATGATGTGTGCAGTGTCCCGCCCGGCGGTTTGCTGGGGTGAACACTGCATAGCCAGTTGGGTTGTCGGTATTCCTGTCATTCGTCGTTCTTCCGCGATGCAGGTTGCTCAGGTCTATCAGTCCCTTGCCTGCGTGCCTTTACACGGGCCACGGCGTCGGCAATTTCTATTTTTGCCTGTTGGCGGGAAAAAGTTTGCAGGCTGTCGTCAGAAACATCGGGATTCTCCGGCCTCGCCACCGAACGTCGACGTGACCCGCGGCGTTGCATTGTGTCTCTGGCGAGGCGCTGTTTACGGCTTTCGTAACGTTCTTTTCGGTAGGCGCTGCGTTGTTGTTCCTGTTGCTTTAACAGCAATTCCAATTTGCCGGCCCGGTAGTAATGTACCAGTGGAATATTACTCGGACATACATAAGCACAGGCACCACACTCGATACAATCTGGCAGACCGAGTTGTTCTGCTGTGGCATAGTTTTCTGCGTGCAGTGACTGATAAAGAAATTGTGGCATCAGGCTGACAGGGCAGGCACTACTGCAAAAATCACATCGGATACAGGGGCGGGCCGTTGGCTGGATTGGGAATTCCGGGCGGGATCCTGCAATCAGGCAGTTGGTTGTTTTGATCACGGGGACATCTGTATCCTGCAGGGTATAACCCATCATCGAACCACCCAGGATCAACCGGTCGAGCTGGTTCAGGTCCACTCCGCACAGTGATAATAGGAAACTTACCGGCGTACCTAACAGCACCTGGAAGTTTTTGGGTGTTCTCAGGCTGTCACCGCAGACCGTGGTTACTCTCGAAATCAGTGGCTGACCCAGCTCGATGGCATCGTGGACTGCTTTGGCGGTCCCGGCATTAAATACAAGTATCCCTATATCGACAGGATGTTTGCCGCCAGGAATCTGCTGGCCGGTGATGGCTTCGACTAACTGCTGTTCGCTGCCGAGCGGATAACGTGGTGTCAGTTCAAGCAGTTCCAGGTCGCTTTCAGGTAAAGCATCCCTGAGCTTTTCGATTGCATCCTTCTTATCGCTTTCGGTGACAATAACACAGCGAGTAGCCTGGCTGGCATACTGCAGAATGCGTGCACCGGAGATTACTTCGCTGGCAAACTCTCGTAGTAGTGACTGGTCGGCCGTAATATAAGGTTCACATTCCACGGCGTTGATGATCAGCAGTTCCATGGGCTTTTTGGCGTCGAATTTGCGGTGGGCAGGGAAGCCGGCTCCGCCCAGACCGCTGATGCCAGCTTGTTGTATGCGATCAACGATGTCTTCCGGTGACAGAGTCTGCCAGTTGTCTACAGTGTTCAGTTCAATCCATTGGTCTTGTCCGTCGGTCCGAAGTTCAATGGCGTGCTGGCTGGAACCAAATTCGTCTGGAAACGGATAAGGACCGATATTGATCACTTTGCCGGAGGTCGGTGCATGGACTGGCAGGCTTGAACTGTTTATTGCCTTTGCCAGTATTTGACCTTTCAGCACAGAATCGCCAGGTTTTACAAGCGGTTCTGCCGGGCTGCCCTGATGCTGTTGCAACGGGACTATCAAGGCTTCGGGAATTGGTGTAGCCATGATGACCGATCGCAGGCTGTGTTGCTTGTGACTTTCCGGGTGTATGCCGCCGGCAAGACTTGAACTTCTGACAGCTCGAGTGCGGTCTCGGTTTGAAGCAATTTTCACGACAACACACTCTCTAAGGTATGGTCGGTCTTAATGCCCTTTTCCCTAAGATGAGGGAGCTCCCAGTATTTATTCGTGTGAACAGGAGCTGGCAGCATATCGATACAGTCAACCGGGCAGGGTTCCACGCAAAGATCGCAGCCTGTGCATTCACTGGCTATGACGGTGTGCATCAGCTTGGCGGCTCCGACAATGGCATCTACCGGGCAGGCCTGCATGCACTTGGTACAACCAATACATTCAGCCTCCCTGATGTAAGCGATCGAAGGGCTGGCCAGCTCTCCATGCTCAGGATCTAACGCTATAACAGGCAAATGCATGAGATTAGCCAGGTGACGGATAGTGCGATCACCGCCGGGCGGACATTTGTTGATGGCGTCACCGTTGGCGATGGCCTCGGCATAGGGAGCGCATCCTGAAAAACCGCACTGTCCGCACTGGGTCTGGGGTAACAGCAGCTCGATTTTCTGCCTCAGGTCTGGCTGCTGACCTTGCAATTGTTCAAGACGTTTCGATTCTTGCGATACCGTTTGTAAGCGGGCCAGAATTCGCCAGCTCAGATAGATCACTATTAATCCTGCCAGGATGCGGACCAGCACAATGAACCAGGGTGTGAAGGCAAGTGCTCCCATGCTCAGACGACCCCGGCGAAACCCAGAAGTGCCATGGCGGCCAGGCCAGCACTGATCAATTCTATCGCCAGCCCCCTGAATGGTATCGGAACATCCAGCAGGGCAAGGCGCTCACGAATTGCTGCGAATGCCAGCAAGATCAGTGAGAAACCCAGGGCGCTTCCGCAGCTCAAGGCCAATACTTCGAGTAGCTCAAGGTTTCTTTGAGTAGCCTGCAAAGCGGCGCCCAATACCGCGCTGTTGGCGCCGACCATGAAAAGCAGCATGAGTTGCTGCCGGGCTTGCTGCGGAAACAGCCAGCGAGTCAGTTGTATCAAGGTGCTGGTAAGCAGCCCGGCAATGGTTACCAGACCTGTCAGTGTCAGGAAGTCCAGATCAAAAGGCTGCAGTACATAAAAGTTCAGCAGATGGTGTAAGAGCATCGTGCCGATCATGACTGGAGCGCTGAACAGGGCCAGCAGAACCGCGGTGTTGAATTGTCTGCTGCTGTTGAAAAACGAAGACATGCCGAGAAATTGCATCAGCACCAGGTTGTTCACCAGTGCTGCACTCAGCATGATTGTTAAGAATTCCGTCACGCAGACTCCGTTGCAAGTTTACTGCGGGCAGCATTCTACCACGGGGTGGGCCAACGCTTTGCGTCTGACAGCGTAACAGGGAACAGCGTTTGAATCAGAGTGTCAGCAGAACTGTGAACACTCGTTGTCGAACAGTCCGGCTGAGTATGGGGCTGGAATCCGGTAACGTGCCAGGATATCGGCTCGGGTCTCAATTGCTTCCTGATGATTGATTACCATCTGGTATCCATTGCTGTTGGAAAAGATGATGTCCTCATCTTCGTTGGAATTCAGCAAATCAACGAATTGGCGGAAGTCCCGGACCTGCTCACCATTGACATAGTCGACTATCCAGTTACGCCAGTCGTGATAGCCAAGGTTTACATCGGCAGCCAGAATCTGCAGTGCCACCACCAGTTCCATGCGATCCGGTGAGCTCCATTCGTTTCGGGCCTGCAGCAAGTTGACTGGTGCTGTGCGTGCCCAGTCGGAGCCCCAGCGCCTGATCAGGTTCATGTTTAACGGTACAAACAGCACGCCCCCATAAATATAGTACTCGGGAACCTGGTCGTATTGCTGTCCGGCAACCAGGCTGTAATTTTCCAGTGCTTCTCGGGCTTTCACCGTCGCTTTGCGAAGTTCACCATCGCGCACATAAGTAACAGTGATTTCGTCGCCAATATGAGCCAGGTCAATCGCGTGTTTGTAATCGGTACGCATATCGTCACTGAAGTTGATGCTGCCGTCGTCGGCGACATCAAAACCGTTAATGCTGAGAATGACGTCATCACTTTGCAGGATCCCGTCCACCGGTGATTGATCAAATACCTTGATTACCAGTATGCCGCTGTCGCCTGACTCCAGGCCGCGGGCGCGTTTTGCCGCTGGGCTGTCAAGCGTCTGGGTGCGAAATCCAAGATCCGGAAAGCCGTCGTTGACGCCGTCACGGCTGTCTTCAAGTACATGCCTGATCACACTGGGTGGCACGAAGTAACCAAGATTCTCCGCACGTCCACCGCTGCTGGCCTGCATTACGACACCGACGATCTGACCGTCCTTGACGACCGGTCCGCCGCTGTTACCGGGATTAATGGCAGCATCGATCTGTCCGGCCAGTAAAAAAGTTCCCGCATGGGCATAACGCTGATGTTCAACCCGGGATAAAATACCTTCGGTGACGCTGAGCGTCTTGCCGCCAATAGGGTAGCCGAACACTGAAACGGCTTCCCGGGTCTTTGGTAGGCTGCCTATGGAGAGGGCCTGCAGATCACTGAAAAAACTCTGGTCGTCAACGGTAATCAGGGCAAGGTCAGACTCGTGCGAGACAAAAACAACTTGCGCCTGGAAACGATCAGGATCATTGTGTTTCTGGGCCTGAATAAAGCTGGCATTGGCAACCACGTGGGCGTTAGTAAGAATCAGGTTGCCTTCGATCACGGTGCCGGAGCCGCTGGACTGGCGGGGGGTTAATAGTCTCCAGGGCGTAAAGTAATCGGGTTCCGCGGACGTGGTGTAAATCTTGACCACTGAATCTTCGATTTCACTGATCTCGGTATCCTGGGCGCCTGCAGAAAACGGCAGGCTCAACAAGCCGAGGAAGATCAGCATGGACCAAGTAGACTTGCAGCTTGAAAATGTCAGCATCAGTAAATCCCGTAATGATCGTAACAAGTCAGCTATCGTAAACCAGACTCGTGTACGAAAGTAAGCAATTCGTCGGAACACAATAGCCGACAAGCTTATTACGTAAATTTACTGCTGACCAGTTCAGGTTACACGCATACCTGGTTGGGCACCGGAATCCGGTTCCAGCAGCCAGATGTCCTTGCCGCCAGGACCGGCGGCCAACACCATGCCTTCTGACAGGCCGAACTTCATCTTGCGGGGCTTTAGATTAGCCACCATGACGGTGAGACGCCCGATCAGTTGCTCCGGACTGTAGGCGGACTTGATACCGGAAAACACGGTTCGGGTAATGCTCGTACCGGCACTGTCCTGTCCAAGTTCAAGTTCAAGCCGCAGGAGTTTGTCGGCACCTTCGACATGCTCGGCATTGATAATACGGACGATACGCAGGTCAACTTTGAAAAAATCGTCGATCTCGATTTCGCTTTCCAGTTTCAATGTGTCTTCTGGCGCAGCCACAGTTTCAGCTGCAGCAGATTGTATACTCACTTCTTCACGAGTTGCTTCGACCATTGCCTGCACCTTGTCCATTTCAACCCGTTGCATCAGCGGTTGGAATTTATCGATAGTAGTGGAGGTCAGCACTGACTGGCTGTCCTGCCAGGTCAGGCTGTCTACCTGGAGAAAGGATTCGGCTTTCCCAGCCAGGATGGGCAATACCGGCTTCAGATAAATTACCAGCAACCGGAACAGGTTGAGCCCGGTGCTGCAGACAGCCTGCACTTGAGGATCCTCGGCATTCTGTTTGGCAAGCACCCAGGGTTGCTTGTCATTGATGTACTGGTTGGCGCGGTCAGCGAGGGTCATGATTTCCCGAATGGCTTTGCTGTACTCCCGTTGTTCATAAAGCGCAGCAATATTTTCACTGGCCGCCTGAAACTCGGCTACCAGTTCCGGTTCACTGACCTCCGGTGCCAACTGCCCCGCGAATCCTTTCTTGATGAAGCCGGCGCAGCGGCTGGCGATGTTTACCACCTTGCCAACCAGGTCGGAATTGACCCGTTGAACGAAGTCTTCGAGGTTGAGATCCAGGTCGTCCACGCCGTCGGACATTTTGGCCGCGAGATAATAGCGCAGGTATTCGGGATCCAGGTGCTGCAGATAAGTATGGGCATTGATAAACGTGCCCCGCGACTTGGACATCTTCTTGCCGTCCACGGTGAGAAAGCCATGAACATGGACCGCGGTAGGTGTTCTGAAATTGGCGCTTTCCAACATTGACGGCCAGAACAGGGTATGAAAATTGACGATGTCCTTGCCTATAAAATGGTAGAGTTCGGCGTCGCTGTCCCGGTTCCAGTAGCTGTCGAAATCGTAATCGGTACGCGAGCACAGGTCTCTGAAACTGGCCATGTAGCCGATCGGGGCGTCAACCCAGACATAAAAATATTTGCCCGGATGATTAGGGATTTCAAATCCAAAGTAGGGGGCGTCGCGACTGATGTCCCAATCCTGCAACCCACTGTCCAGCCATTCCGCCAGTTTGTTGGCAACCTGTGGCTGTAACGTCCCGCTGCGGGTCCAGGTTTTCAGAAATTCGGTAAAAGCAGGTAAGGTAAAGAAAAGATGCTCGGATTCTTTTTCTACCGGTGTTGCCCCGGAGATGGTCGATTGCGCATCGATCAACTCCGTAGGACTGTAAGTGGATCCGCAAACTTCGCAATTGTCCCCGTACTGGTCTTCAGATTTGCACTTCGGGCAGGTGCCTCTGATAAACCGGTCGGCCAGAAACATTTGTTTTTCCGGGTCGAATAGTTGAGTGATGTTGCGGCGACTGATGTGTTGGTTTTCTTCCAGGCGAGTGTAAATCAGCTCACACAGCTCGCGATTTTCTTCCGAGTGAGTGGTGTAATAATTATCGAAGTCAATATGAAAGCCGGCGAAATCTTGCTGGTGCGCGGTATTGATACGGTCGATATGCTCTTCCGGGCTGATGCCCTGTGCTTCGGCACTCAGCATAATCGCGGTGCCATGGGCGTCGTCGGCACAGACATAGATACAGCCGTGGCCGCGCATTTTCTGCAGACGAACCCAGATATCAGTCTGAATGACTTCCATGAGGTGCCCGAGATGGATGCCTGAATTGGCATAGGGCAGTGCGCTGGTAACAAGAATTTTTCGGTTTGCCACGATGTTTTCCTTGCTGAAGTCTGGACTGGCTTCCGGCGGAGGCGGAAACGCAACGGCTGGCGATGATACTGCAGATAGGCGCGGAATTCAGCTATCATTCGCGTTTTCAATTTTTACTCCAAGAGTACCCGCTAGCATGGCAATCAAATCAGACAGGTGGATAAGGCAGATGGCTCAGGAAGAAGGAATGATAGAGCCATTCGCAGAACGGCAGGTGAGAGAAAATGATAGTGGCCGGGTGATATCCTACGGCACTTCCAGTTACGGATACGATGTGCGTTGTGCCAGCGAGTTTAAAATATTCACCAACGTGCACACTACCAGTGTGGTAGATCCGAAAAATTTTAATGAAACCAGCTTCGTAGCCATCGACGAAGATGTCTGTGTCATACCTCCCAATTCATTCGCCCTGGCGCGAACCGTAGAGTACTTCCGAATACCGCGCGACGTACTGACCATATGTCTGGGTAAATCTACTTATGCCCGTTGCGGAATTATCGTCAACGTGACCCCCCTGGAGCCGGAATGGGAAGGGCACGTAACGCTGGAATTTTCCAATACCACACCCCTGCCGGCAAAAATATATGCCAACGAAGGCGTAGCCCAGATGCTGTTTTTCCAGTCGGATGAGCAGTGCGAAACCACGTACAAACAACGCGGTGGCAAATACATGGGTCAGACTGGCGTAACACCGCCGAAGGCCTGACTGGTTGCAGTCGACAGCGCTGGCAAAAAGCGTGGAAAAAATGGCGCTCGATTTCGCCGACAGTCAAAAAACCGTCTTTTTCGGTGTCAGACAATCAGATGAGAGTTCCCTTCCAACTTCCTTTTCTCGGCTGAATCCCAGCAAACGCGCAGCTTTTCGCGTATTACAAGAAAACTTCCCATAACTGGAATAGATATTGCACCACTGAACGCAAGTTGCGTGTTTGGGTGGAAAGGCTACTCGTTGTGTCGACAGATCGGCTGGCAAGTTTAGGCAAGCGCAGGTTGGCACAAGTCAGTACAAGTTCTTATTAGTCAGAACGGGTCGGAACGAGCAAGTACAAGAAAATTCCACCAGATCGATCACTGAAGTACATGCAACGTGAACTGAACGCCGGGCATGCTGTTTCTGCCAAGAAAGCTGCAGCCCGGTACGTCACTTGGATCGAGTCCGAATAACAACAGGAATTCTAGTAATGACGGCCGTAAGAGAGTCTGTTAATAAAAAAGCTGAGGCAAAGAGTGCTGATAATGGCCACCAGAATCTCGAAGAAGTTGTGGATCGCTATGCACCATTGGTTAAGCGCATAGCACACCACCTGTTACTGAGAATGCCGGCCAGTGTCCAGGTAGATGATCTGGTTCAGTCAGGGATGATCGGCCTGATCGAAGCTGCCCGCAAATATGATGTATCGAAGGGTGCCAGTTTCGAAACCTATGCAGGTATCAGGATTCGTGGCTCGATGCTGGACGAGGTACGAAAAGGTGACTGGGCTCCACGTTCGGTGCACAGGAAATCCCGAAAAGTCGCTGAAGCCATTAAGATAATCGAGGCACGAACAGGGAAAGACGCGAAAGACAAGGAAATAGCCAAGGAGCTGGAGATCGATCTCAATGAGTACTACTCGATTTTGCAGGACGCCTCTGGCAGTCGTCTGTTCAGTTTCGATGACATCATGGAGGGGGACGATTCCGCGATCGAGGCAGCGGCAGGTGAGCTGCCTGGACCCTGTGACGGCTTGCAGCGGTTAACGTTTCAGGAACACCTGGTTGCGGCTATCGACAACCTGCCAGAGCGGGAAAAACTTGTACTTTCCCTGTATTACGATGAAGAGCTGAACCTGAAAGAGATTGGTGAGGTCATCGGTGTCAGCGAGTCCCGGGTAAGCCAGATTCATAGCCAGGCTGCGCTGCGATTGCGGGCCCGGCTGGTAGACTGGAGCTAGCTTAGGGCTGGACCTTGCACTGGACCTTGCAAAGGAGCAGAGCCGGCAAGACACTGGAGCTGGGAAAGGAAAGGAAAGGAAAGGAAAGGAAAGAAAAGGAAACAGCCCCGACACTCCCCTGAAATCTATAAGAATTGCGCTACAAATCGTTCAGCATAGCCTGAGAATCAGCGTCCCACGCAAGCATGATTGATGTTTCTTGGTTATAATCCGCGCCGTTGCCAGTCCGTTGGTCCCGATTGATGTCGTCTGAATTTGCCTCTGCTTCATCCGCTATGCTCAGCGCTCGCCAGCTGTTTTGCGAACGCGATGATCGTCTGCTGTTTGAGTCCCTGAATTTCGACCTCGAAGAAGGCCAGGTATTGCAGGTCAAAGGAAGTAATGGCAGTGGTAAAACAACTCTGCTGCGCATCCTTTGCGGACTCAACGACAACTACCGCGGTGAAATCGACTGGTTTGGCAGACCCATCCAGCACCAACGCGATGAATTTTACGGTTCGTTGCTGTACCTGGGGCACCGGGTGGGTGTCAACATGGTTCTCAGCCCGATGGAAAATCTGCGTTGGGCCTGTAACCTGCAGTCACCGACCAGCGACCAGCAAATTGTTGAGGCGCTGGAGCGTCTGGATCTGCGTGGGTTCGAAGATTCACCCTGTCATAATCTCTCAGCTGGCCAGAAACAACGGGTTTCGCTGGCGCGATTACTGATCAGTCCAGCCCGGCTCTGGGTGCTTGATGAACCGTTCACGACGCTGGATGTGTACGGAGTAGCGGTGCTGGAAGATCTGCTGGCCGAGCACGTCACGCGCGGGGGATCAATCGTGGTTACCACTCACCATGCCCTGTCGGTGAAAACCGGTATCCAGTATCTGAACCTTGATGATCAGTAAACGAAAGGATGGCGGGCTTGTATAAAGAGCATTCAACATCAAGCGGCCTCAGTGCCTTCAGCACCACTCTCAAGCGTGATCTGCTGGTGGCTTTCAAGCGCCGCAATGATTTGCTGAATCCGCTGATGTTCTTTTTTATTGTGGTATCGCTTTTTCCCATCGGCATCACACCAGATCGTGAAGACCTGGCCGAGATTGCTGTTGGGGTACTGTGGGTCTGTGCTTTGCTGGCGTCGCTCTTGTCGTTGGACAACTTGTATCGCTCCGACTATGAAGACGGCTCCCTGGAGTTGTTGATTATGAGCCCGCACTCGCTTTATTTCATGGTGCTGGCCAAGATTCTCAGCCACTGGCTGGTCAGCGGCGTGCCGCTGGTACTTTTGTCTCCGATTCTGGGTTATATGCTGGCGCTTCCTCCGGAGGCCTATTTCACTATGATCATAACCCTGATTCTGGGCACGCCAATTCTCAGTCTGCTGGGGTCAATAGGTGTGGCTTTGACGGTGTCGCTGGGCAGTCGCGGTCTGATCCTGGCGATGATCATATTACCCATGAGCGTGCCGGTGCTGATTGCCGGGACTCTGGCGGTAGGGCAGGCGGTAGACGGCAATCCGGTGGGCGGTCACCTGGCGATTATGGGGGCACTGCTGGCCATGGCGATCAGCCTGGCACCACTGGCTTCCGCGGCAGCCTTGAGAATCACCATTAATTAGAGAGTTTTCAAACCGTTGAGTCAACAGAGTCCTTACGGGCAAATGACAATCGGTTACAATACGTAACAGGCCGCCGGATAGTGGCGTGATATAGTGCAGATTAAACCGGTAACGTACTGAAAGCGTAAGAATTTATTATGTGGCAATGGTTTCATCGGTGGGGTTCGCCGAAATGGTTTTATGAGCTGTCAGGGCGCTGGTTGCCCTGGCTTACCGCTGCGATGGTGATATTTCTGACCGTCGGGGTAGTGTGGGCTCTGTTATACGTACCTCCTGACTACCAGCAGAGCTTCACCACACGGATCCTGGTTATACATGTGGCAGTAGCGGGAACCTCGCTGGCGTTTTTCCCGATCATGGCGGTGGCCGGAACCATTACCCTGGTTTGGAAAATGAAGATGGCCGACATGGTGGCCAAGACCGTCGCCCCGCTGGGTGCCTGGTTTTCGGCTTTGACCCTGGCTTCGGGCTCGATCTGGGGCAGTGTCATGTGGGGCACCTGGTGGGAGTGGAGTGATGCCCGGTTAACGTCCATGCTGTTCCAGTTTTTCCTGCTGGTCAGTGTCGTTTCACTGCGTTCTGCGCTGAACGACTCAGAAACCGCGGCAAAAGCCTGCGCGGTGTTATCTATAGTTGGCTGTGTCAACGTAGTAATCATAAAATACTCGGTAGAATGGTGGAACTTGTTGCACCAGCCGGCCAGTAATCTATCCATGGAATCGGGAAGCGTGAATGGGCCGGAATTCTGGGCCCCGACTGTGATTATGGTCGTGGCCATGTATCTGTTTATGGCGGTGCACATAATGATGGCCACCCGTAATGAAATCCTGCGACGGGAAAGCCGATCACAATGGGTGCAAGAGCTGGCTGTTGCGGCGAAGTAGGCATCGGAGATGATTGACGGAATTCAATTTTCCAGTTTCAGTGAGTTTCTTAGCATGGGCGGCTATGGCTTTAATGTCTGGGCTGTATACCTGCTATTCGCAGTCTTTCTGGCTGTAAATCTGCTGGGGCCGTTGCGAAGCCGGAAAAAGCTCATGAAAGAACTGCAGCGCCGGGCAGTTCTGACAGAGAAACAGCAATCGGCGGCTTCTGTCAGCGATGATGGTATGGTTTGATTAGATGGTCACCCTGTATTTAGCACGTGGAGAAAATCAGTGAAGCCCCATAGACAAAAACGGTTGGCTATCGTTCTTTTTATAGCCGTAGGTGTTAGCGTCGGTATTGGTTTGACGGTTTACGCCCTGCGACAAAATCTAAACATGTTCTTTACCCCTACCCAGGTCGCTGCCGGGGAAATACCACTGGACCGAGAGATTCGCGTCGGTGGTATGGTCAAGGAAGGATCAGTCCGGCACGCGGATGATTCCCTGGAAGTCAGGTTTATTACCACCGACTACGCCAGGGATGTGCCGATTCATTACGAGGGGATTCTCCCCGATTTGTTTCGTGAAGGGCAGGGTATCGTAGTGGAAGGACAGGTCGACCAGGGTGGTGTTTTGCAGGCATCCAGGGTGCTGGCCAAGCATGACGAAAATTACATGTCGCCCGAAGTAAAGGCAGCGCTTGATGCGGCCCATACAGATCAGCCGGGCTATCAACAATCGGCGCAGGGATTGCCCGATGGTACCTGAACTAGGTCAATTTGCCTTAATACTGTCATTCTGCCTGAGCGTGCTGCTGGCAACCCTGCCCATCGTTGGCGCAGCACGCGGTAATATTTTGTGGATGAGCTTTGCCCGGCCGTTGACTGCCGGCATTTTCGTTTTTCTCGCCCTCTGCATGGTAGTCCTTGGTTATGCCTTCGTAACCGATGATTTTTCCGTACAATTTGTAGCCGGTCATTCCAATACCTTGTTGCCATTGCAATACAAGGTGACTGCCATCTGGGGAGGTCACGAAGGTTCGTTCCTGTTCTGGACCTTCATGATGAGCTTCTGGATGCTGATGGTGAGCATCTTCAGCAAAAGTCTGCCGCTGGATTTCGTTTCCCGGGTACTAGGAGTGTTGGGTTTTCTGTGTGCCGGTTATATTCTCTTTATGGTGGCTACCTCCAATCCGTTTGACCGGGTAATTCCATTGCCACCGCCGGACGGTGCCGACCTTAATTCGGCCTTGCAGGACATTGCCTTTATCCTGCACCCGCCGACCTTGTACATGGGGTATGTGGGTTTCTCCGTAGTATTCGCCTTTGCCATAGCAGCCTTGCTGAGCGGCCGACTTGATGCCGCCTGGGCACGCTGGTCGCGACCCTGGGCCAATATCGCCTGGGTGTGGTTGACCGGGGGCTTGGCACTGGGTAGCTGGTGGGCTTATTACGAGTTGGGCTGGGGCGGCTGGTGGGCCTGGGATCCGGTTGAAAACCCGCCGTTGATTACCTGGCTGTTGGGCACGGCACTGATGCATTCCCTCGCTGTTACGGAAAAGCGTGGAGTATTCAAAAGCTGGACGGTACTGCTTGCGATTCTGGCTTTTGCCGGCAGCCTGCTGGGAACATTTATTACCCGCTCGGGCCTGTTGACCTCGGTTCATGCCTTTGCCAGCGATCCGACCCGAGGGGTGTTTATTCTTGCCTTTATCGGTCTTACGGTAGGCGGATCGCTTGTGCTGTTTGCCATGCGTGCGCCGCTGATCAAGAATGAATCGAGTTTTTCCGCCATTTCGCGGGAAGTCTTTTTGCTGGTGAATAACATTCTGCTGGTAGTGGCCAGCGCTTCGGTATTACTGGGCACGTTGTTCCCAATGGTCTACCAGGCACTAACCAATGGGATGATTTCCATTGGTCCGCCATACTTCAACGCCATCTTTGTGCCGCTGATGGCAGTCCTGGCTGTGGCTATGGGGATCGGCCCCGTGAGCCGATGGAAGAACACCTCGATTGCCCATTTGCGTAAGCAACTGACGTTGGTTGCAATTGCCAGTATTGTTCTGGGAGTCGTTGTCCCGCTGATCATCACGCTGGAATTTTCGTTGCCAGTCACCATCGGTATATCTCTGGCGTTCTGGTTGTTGCTGACAATCGTCAAAGACATAAAAGACAAGGTGACTAACAAGGACAATACTTGGAAGGCATTGCTGGGTCTGCCAGCCAGCTATCTTGGCATGCAAATCGCTCATTTCGGAGTGGCAGTGATGATTGTCGGCGTTTGCCTGACATCCAGCTACAGCATGGAAAAGAGTGTGCTGCTGTCAACCGGACAGTCGATAGACCTGGGTGTTTACGACTTTCAAGTTATGGGCTCCCGCCCCATAACCGGGCCAAATTACATCGGTGACGAAGTTACCATCGTGGTCAATCGCAACGACGAATTCCTGCGCGAACTGCATCCAGAGAAACGGATTTATCTGGCGAGTAGTACTCCGTCTACCGAGATGGCCATCGATGCGGGTTTATTCCGCGATCTGTTCGTTACACTTGGCGAAGGAAGAGATAATGGCGCTACCTGGTCCATGACACTATACGTCAAACCTTTTGTTCGCTGGATCTGGATGGGCGCCATTTTCATGGTAATAGGTGGAGTAACAGCTGCTCTTGACCGGCGTTACCGGAAGTTGCGAGTCAAAGACAAGCAGCGGCTGGAAGCTGAAGACAAATTGACCACTCAACCGCAAGCCGTGTGAGGTAAGGCACCTATGCTGCGATTAAAATTTTTCCTGCCGGCAATCGTTTTCATTGTTCTAGCAGGGTTCATGTGGCGTGGTTTGTACCTGGATACCACTGAGTTACCCTCGGTTCTGATTAATAAGCCATTGCCTGAATTTGAACTGGAAAATGTCTATGATAACCAGCTGACCGGGAAACAGAGCCTGCCTGAGGGGCCGTTCCTTTTAAATGTCTGGGGTAGCTACTGCCTGCCCTGTCTGGTTGAACATCCTACCTTTATGCGGTTGTCGGAAAGCGATGTTATCCCGATAGTCGGTATCAACTATAAGGATCAGCAGGATGCAGCGCTTGACTGGCTGGAAACCAATGGCGATCCGTTTAATTTCAGTATCATGGATCCGCTGGGACGATTGGGAATCGACTTGGGTGTATATGGGGCACCGGAAACCTTTCTGATCGACCGGAACGGGATCATTCGATATCGACATGTCAGTGTGCTGGATGAACAGGCCTGGGAAGAAATTTTCGTGCCTGCCATCGAGGAACTGGAACGCGAGGGCTCCTGAATGATTCGTTTTGCTTTGATGCTGGTGTTAACAGCCGCTGTGCTCGGTCCTGTCGATTCTGCGTTTGCGCAGGTTGATACTTTCGAGTTTGAAACCGAAGAGCAGCAACAGCGTTTTCGCAGATTGTCGAATGAGCTGCGCTGCCCAATGTGTCAGAATACCAATCTGACTGGATCCACCGGCGGCGTAGCTGAAGACCTGCGACGCGAAATTCATCGTATGATCGTGGATGGCATGACTGATCGGGAAATTGAGCAGTTCATGTTTGAACGCTACGGTGATTTTATTTTTTACCGGCCAAGGTTGCGTGCCGAAACGGTACTACTCTGGTTTGGTCCCCTGATCTTTTTTGTGGTCGGTGGAGTTGTAATCTCCAATATCATAAGAAAATCCAAGGCAGTTCCCTCGGAAACTCTCAGTGAAGAGGAACAGCAGCAACTTGACAGGCTGCTGGACAAGTAGCTTGTATCTTTATTACTAAACCCACGTTAGGAAAATTTTTTGTTCTGGATTTCTAGTATAGTTCTTCTGAGTATCGCGGCCCTGTTCGTGCTGTTTCCACTGTGGAAGCATTACCGGCCAGCGACCAGCAGTGACGAAATCCGGACAGAAACCAATCTGACTATTTTCGCAGAGCGGCAACGTGAGCTACAGAAGGAACTGGAGCAGGGCAATCTCGATTCTACCCAGTATGAAGCGTTGTTGCTGGAGTTGAAAAAATCGCTCCTGAGTGACACGGTAAAATCTGGTGTTCAAGAAAACAGCAATCAAAAGAAAAAGCAGAAGCAGGGAAAAGCCGGCAATGAATCGCTTGACAAAGCAATCCCTCTGCTGGTGGTACTGCTTATCCCCGTTGTGGCTTATGTCATGTACGATCGCTGGGGATACCTTAATGATATCCAGCTAATGGATCTGTATGAGCAAACCGTCGCATCTGGCAATGATGAGCAACAAACCCGGGACCTGGTAATTGAGCTCGGTCGGGTTGTGCAGCAAGATGAATCCAACCAGTGGGCTTGGTATTTCCTGGGCCGGAATTTCTCCAATCTGGGCATGTTCAATGAGGCTGAAATTGCCTTTCAAAGATCCAGTGACCTCATGCCCGACGGTCCTGACAAAGCAGCGACCTTAGGATTGCTGGCACAGATCAAGTACCTGATTGGCAGTGGCGAATTGAGTGACGAAGTGCTGGCGGTAATTGAACAGGCCAGATCTATCAATCCCTCGGAAAATGCTTCCCTGCAGCTACTGTCTGTCGACGCGGAGATGAATGGCGACTACCAGGCTGCAATCGGGTACTGGCGCCTGATGATTCAGTCCAATCCGAACTCGGCTCAGGCCCAACAGCTGCGCCAGAGAATTTCTGAAGTTCAGCGACTTATTGCCCAGGAAGGGGGAGCTGATGTTGAACAAGGGCCTACTATCGAGGTTAACATCTCCCTGGCTGAAGGCCTGATTCTGCCGGCCGGATTGCGGCTGTTTGTGGCAGCGCGCAATGCGGCGCAGGAAGGTATGCCGCCACTTGCTGCTACGGATTTACGCGCGGACGACCTGCCAGCTACGGTTACCCTTGATAGCACCATGGCGATTACGCCGATGTTCAATCTGGCCTCGGCGGACACCATTTATATTAGTGCCACTGTATCACTGACTGGCTCGGCCACGGTCCAGTCGGGAGATTACCGGGTAGTGTCGGATAACTTTGCCCATAATAATCAGCATGCCGTCATCGATCTGGTGATCAGGGATGTGGTGCCCTGACCAGGTTGAGCTCCGACTCGACACTTGCCTGGTGGAACAGGCCTCATGTACCTGTCCGAATTCCTCACCATAGCAATTGCACACCTGTTTGCCGTGGCCTCACCTGGCCCCGACTTCGCAATCGTGTTACGCCAGAGTGTTACCAATGGTCGCTATGCCGGCCTGTGGACCAGTGTCGGGATTGCGCTGGGCATTCTGTTGCATGTCACCTATTGCGTGCTGGGTGTGGCGTTGCTGTTATCCAGTTCCCCGAATCTGTTTCTGGCGGTAAAGCTGGCTGCCGCTATTTACCTGGTATTGCTTGGTTTCCGAGCCATCAAGGAATCAATGCGCCATGCTGAAACCCAGGTCCGCTCAGATGACAAGCAGGCAAATAGCCCTGGGAAATGGTTGCTTACCGGGTTTTTCACCAATGGCCTCAATCCCAAGGCGACACTGTTCTTTCTGGCACTTTTTACCGTGATTATCGACATCGAGACACCATTGGTGGTGCAGGCGTTCTACGGAGTTTATCTATCGGTCGCGACCTTTTGCTGGTTTGCGTTGCTCTCTGTATTTCTCGCTATCGACCCGGTCAGGAGCTGGTTCCTGAAGTCCGGGGTATGGTTTGAACGTATCATGGGCCTGGTGCTGATCGGTTTGGGTCTGCAGCTGGCGTTGACGCTGCCGCCGCTGCTGTCCTAGCCGATCGCAAAGGTCTGCGGGATGTAATACCGGATTTTTTTACCAGAGGTACCATCTGGCGCCGGAATTTTTGCTACACTAGGCGTTCTGTCTGATATTACAGTAACTTACGATGGAAGAATTGCCCACACAGTCACCCACACAATTGCCTGATCAATTGCCCACTGAATTGATAGACAGGTTTGGTCGTCGAGTCGACTACGTCCGCCTGTCGGTCACTGATCGCTGTGATTTCCGTTGCGTTTATTGCATGACGGAAGACATGAAATTCCTGCCTCGTAAGCAGGTGTTATCCCTGGAAGAACTCCATGAGGTGGCTCGGGCATTTACTGAATTGGGCGTCGAGAAGATTCGCATCACCGGTGGGGAGCCCATGGTGCGCAACAACATTATGTCGTTGCTTCGAAATATTGGCACCTTGCCAGGCCTGCGTGAGTTGCTGTTGACCACTAACGGTGCTCAGTTGACCCGATACGCGAAACCGTTGAAGGAAGCCGGGGTCAACCGGGTCAATATCAGTATCGATAGCCTGCAGGCAGACCGTTTTGAGCGTATTTCCCGGGTTGGAAAGCTTGATCGCGTGATTGCGGGAATAGAAGCGGCGATTGCAAACGGCTTTGATCGGGTGCGGCTCAATGCCGTTATTATGAATGGGTATAACGAGGACGAGGTGCTGGATCTGGTGGAGTTCGCCATGACCCGTGGTGCTGATATTGCGTTTATTGAGGAGATGCCGCTCGGTCAACCGTCTGATCATGAGCGGCAAGACACCCTGTGCAGTAATGACTGGGTCAGACAGGTGATAGAGCAGCGTTATGAGCTGCTACCAACCGCCAGTCGAACCGCAGGTCCTTCCAAGTACTGGCAGGTTAATGGTGTGGGCAATCGGATTGGATTTATTTCACCTGTAAGCCACAACTTTTGTGCCGACTGCAATCGTGTGCGGGTTACGGTTGAGGGTCGGCTTTTACTATGCCTGGGCAATGAGCATTCTGTCGACTTGCGGGCTATCCTGCGCGACCCTTCCAAAAATTTCGATGACCTCAAGCGAACCATTGTTGAAGCCATGGATATCAAACCAGAACGTCATTATTTTTACGATCGGGACCATGCGCAACCGGTCCGCTTGATGAATATGACCGGCGGCTAGTGGGCTGACACTCTATGGTTGATAACCCACTGAATATAAAAGTAATTACCGTATCAGACACGCGCACTGAAGAGACTGATAAATCAGGCGTAGTGCTGGTGGAGAAGCTGCAGGCAGCAGGCCACCAGTTGTTGGATAAAATCATTATCCCCGACGATGTTTACCAGTTGCGGGCGGCGGTATCAGTGGGCATCGCTGATCCGCAGACCCAGGTGATTCTGATGACTGGCGGAACGGGGTTTACTGCGAGGGACAACACCCAAAAGGCTATCGAGCCTTTGCTGGAGCTGCCGATCGCTGGATTTGGCGAATTGTTCCGCCAGCTTTCCTATAAGGAGATCGGTACTTCCACGATACAGTCACGGGCTTTCGCTGGTATGGCCAACGGTACAATTGTGTTCTGTGTGCCGGGTTCTCCAGGTGCATGCCGAACAGCCTGGGACCAGATAATTGCCGAACAGCTGGACAACTCCCACAAGCCCTGTAATTTTGTCGACAAGCTAAAAACTTTACCGTGAAATCCGCAATGCGGCATCTCATGGCTCATGGCTCATGGGACACATGGGACACATGGGACAAGGGAAGAGAGACAGGCGAAAGTTCAGTTGCGAAGAGTTTGTTCGAACGAGATGGCAATAAAGAACCAGCCAGATGCGCTTTTGTGATCGACGGCAGTGGGCTTATGACTGCGCGCTAGCGAATAACTGGCTGGTTAGTGGTAAATGAAGGAATGTAATTCATAATGCTCCCCTTCCAGCATTATCAAGTTGCCTAAACGGCAACGTACATGATCAGGGCAGGGATCGCGACTGCGCTAATAACAACGGCAGTACTGATCGCCACGGCCTGAATCGTTGGCCATGCTTTACCCAGTACTCTACTCACTTTCAACTCCTTTCGTGTCTCAACTGGTTAAACAAAAAGAAACTACAGCCTATCTGTAGTTTCGGAGCGCATAATAGCATAAAAACGGGTCTAAAGGTAACAAAAGAGGCTATTATGTAACCCAAAGTAACAATATTGTACGGAATTGTGCGGACGATCACGCGGGATGGATGGGTCGCTGAATGTTGGCATCCATCAGATCTGGAACCCGGGTACATTTTTGCCAGTTTCTCCCAGGCTGGGTAAACTGGCTGCTTTTGAAAATCGGCCCGGGCCACACGGCCTCCGCCATCTTGGGAGACAGTGCCAGTGCGGGTCATGAGCTTTAATTGCAATGGAATAAGAGCAGCCGCACGCAAGGGTTTTTTTGATTGGCTGGCGACCACTTCGGTCGACGTGGTCTGTCTACAGGAGACCAAGGCTCAGGAACATCAGCTGGATGACGAGGTATTTTATCCGGCCGGTTTCAACTGTTTTTATTTCGACGCGGAAAAAAAGGGCTATTCAGGCACCGCCTTGTTCTGCAAAAAAATTCCTGGCAAGGTAACAACCGGATTGGGCTGGGAGATGGCGGACCAGGAAGGTCGTTACATTCAAGGCGACTTTGACAATATCAGCGTTGCGTCTTTGTACTTGCCGTCGGGCTCGGCGGGTCCGGAGCGGCAGGCAAGGAAATTTGATTTCATGGAACGCTATATGGATTTCATGAAACAATTGCGCTGTGACGGGCGTGACTACATTATCTGCGGTGACTGGAATATCTGTCATAAAGAGATTGATCTGAAAAACTGGCGGCCCAACCAGAAAAACTCAGGTTTCCTGCCCGAAGAAAGACAGTGGCTGGACCAGCTTTATGACGATGTAGGCTTTGTTGACGCGTTCCGCCTGGTCAACCAGGAGCCGGATCAGTACAGCTGGTGGTCAAATCGGGGCAATGCCAGAGCGAATAATGTGGGGTGGCGTCTCGACTATCAGGTCATCACGCCAGGACTGAAAGACAAGGTGAGGGCGACAGAGATTTACACGGAGGAAAATTTCTCCGATCATGCACCGGTAATTCTCGACTACGATATAACGTTATGAAACGACTTGGAATATTCTCTTTAACCTGGATTCTTCTGATCGCTGCCATACCAGCGACTTCCATAGCCCAGCAACTGGTTGCCGTCATCGATAGCAGCAAAGGGGTCATGGAGGTTGAGCTGAACCATCGAGCAGCGCCTACAACCGTTGCAAATTTCGTCAATCTTGCCTTGCGTGGTTACTATGACGGCCTGACATTTCATCGTGTGGTGCGAAATTTTATGATTCAGGGCGGCGACCCGGTTGGAAATGGTACTGGTGGTCCCGGTTACAGGTTCAGTGGTGAAATTGTCCTGAAACACAATCGACCTGGCATTATCTCCATGGCCAATTCCGGACCGGGAACAGATGGCAGCCAGTTTTTTATTACCCATCTGGCAACTCCGGACCTGGATGGCCTGCACTCGGTATTCGGCCGGGTTACCTCGGGAATGGAATTGGTTTACGACATCCGCCGCCGAGATGTTATCAACAGCATTACCATCGTTGGAGATCCGACTGCGGTACTGGAGAGGAAGCGACCTCAGCTGGAAGAATGGAATGCCATCCTTGATGAAGGGTTTGTGGATCTCAGGCCAGCTCCACTGGCCAGCCAGCAATAGTGATTGTGCTTAGGGCAAGACTTTCTTGAAAGGCTTGACCGTCACTTTTTTATAGACTCCTGCGGCCACGTAGGGGTCATCATTGGCCCATGCTTTAGCCTGTTCCAGGCTGTCGAATTCGGCAATTATCAGACTTCCAGTGAATCCTGAGTCACCGGGGTCTTCGCTGTCCGTGGCGGGATGTGGTCCTGCGACCACAATGCGTTTCTGGGCGACCATCTGGTTTAGCCGCTTGAGGTGGGCGGTTCGGGCACCCTGGCGTTTGCCCAGGCTGTCTGTTACGTCTTCACTGAAAATGGCGTATAGCATAGAGTCTTCCTCGCCCGTGGCAGGCTCATTTTGTATTTATTGTTGTCAGGCTCGACAGGTCAGTGGCTCAGGACTGCCCACCAGATCCTGAGCTTTCCTGTTCGGCGACCTCAATGTAGCGGGAGAGATAGGGCATCTGGGCGAACACGAACAGAAATGTAATGATCAGGTTGCCCCAGACCTTGAAGTTAATCCACATTGCTTCTGATAGTGTGAAAGCGACCGCCAGGTTCACTGCGCCAAGGACGGTGAAAAAGACTATCCACACAGTATTAAGGGTATTCCAGACTTCCCGTGGTGCCTCGACTGCATGCCCCAGCATGTGCTCGATGGCAGATTTTTTGCTGACAAATCGGGAGCCGAAAAACACGGCAGCAAATACCCAGTTGGCAATTGGAGCTTTCCATTTCAGAAAATCCGTATTACGAAAGTAGATGGTAGGCAAACATGCCATAACTACCACAATCAGGGTAATGAACTGGAATTTGTCCAATCGCCGTTGTACTAGATAAAGTCCTCCGTAGACGAGAATGGAAGCGACCAGCAGGAACTCAGCCGCGCTGAATATGCCACCCAGGGTGTAGTCGTACCCGACCACACTGATGACCCGTTCGTCCAGCGACCAGACGACAAAGAAGACAACCAGCGGTATGTAATCAAGAAATTGTTTCATAGTGATACGACAATCCTGTGTTGGTAAATCCCTGAAATCCCTATATTCCGAGGTATTATACGCACCTTCTGCCTTTTACCAAAAAGAGTCTGTTTTTGGTTGAGCTTGTAATAGAATGCCCTGTTTTGTTTAACTGCAAGTCCGGGCCGGCGATTCTGTCGATAAAATCACACCCGGGCGTGCATGGCGCGAGTCCATTAATGGCTGAATATCTGCAGGTGCACCCGGACAATCCGGAACCACGCCGCATCAAACAGGCTGTCCAGGTGCTTACAGCGGGGGGAGTGATTGTTTACCCGACAGATTCCACTTACGCATTGGGTTGCCATTTAGGTGACAAGGCTGCGCTGAATCGTATTCGTCAGCTGAGAAGGCTGGATGACCGCCATAATTTTACTCTGGTGTGCGAGGACCTGTCTTCGCTTGCCAGCTACGCCAGAGTCCACAATAGCGCCTATCGAATCCTCAAAGCCTATACGCCGGGACCTTATACCTTCATATTGAAAGCGACGCCGGAAGTGCCACGGAGGCTGATGCACCCGAAACGTAAAACTATTGGACTGCGGGTGCCGGATCACCCGGTCGCACAGGCATTACTCCGCGCCATGGGCGAACCGATAATGAGCACCAGCCTGATTCTGCCAGACGACGATGAGCAGATTACCGACCCCTTTGAAATTCGCCTCAAGCTCGGCAAGCTGGTGGACCTGATAATCGACTCAGGACCTTGTGGGCTGGAACCGACTACCATGATCGATCTGGTGGAGGGTGTGCCGGTGGTGGTCCGTCAGGGGAAGGGTGATGCCGAGCCTTTCATGTAAAATAGTGCATGCTCAACGCAGATCATAATAACCAGACGAAATAGCCAGGTGAAATAGCCAGAAAGGGAGAATAAGTTGTCTACCGTTGATTCAAAACAGCGCGTCTTGTCAGGCATGCGGCCCACAGGCCGGTTGCATCTCGGGCACTTGCACGGGGTGCTCAAGAACTGGATCAAACTGCAGCATGAATACGAGTGTCTGTTCTTCGTTGCCGACTGGCACGCGTTGACTACCCATTACAGTGATCCGCTGGTAATCGAAGAAAACGTGCTGGACATGGTGATCGATTGGCTTGCGGTAGGAGTCAATCCTGGCTCGGCAGCAATTTTTATCCAGTCGAAAGTACCGGAGCATGCAGAATTGCATTTGCTGCTATCGATGATGACGCCACTGGGCTGGTTGGAGCGAGTACCCAGCTACAAGGACCAACAGGAAAAGCTTAAAGAAAAAGACCTGGAAACTTACGGTTTTCTGGGCTATCCACTGTTGCAGGCAGCGGATATCCTGATCTACCGGGCTGGCCTCGTGCCGGTGGGTGCAGACCAGGTTGCCCATGTCGAGTTGACTCGCGAGGTGGCGCGTCGCTTCAATCATTTGTATGGTCGAGAGCCGGGCTTTGAAACCCTGGCTGAAGCTGCGGTGACTAAAATGGGCAAGAAGGCAGCGCGTATGTTCTCTGAGCTGCGCATTGCATACCAGGAACAGGGTAATCAGGAAGCTCTGGAAAAAGCCCAGGCACTGCTCCGTGAGCAGCAAAATATATCCCTCGGTGATCGTGAGCGCTTGTATGGATTCCTGGAAGGGTCTGGCAAGATGATCCTCGCAGAACCTCAGTCCTTGCTGACACCGGCGTCGAAAATGCCGGGGCTGGACGGTCAGAAGATGTCCAAGTCATACGACAATATTATCGCCCTGCGAGAACCAGTGGACCAGATCCAGAAAAAGATCAGCACCATGCCCACCGATCCGGCTAGGGTGCGGCTTACCGATCCTGGTGAGCCAGACAAGTGCCCGGTCTGGCAGCTGCATGAGACCTATTCCGACGAGGAAACCAAGCGGTGGGTATGCGATGGCTGCAGGCACGCCAAAATTGGCTGTCTGGAGTGCAAGAAACCGGTTATTGATGCGGTGGTGGCGGAGCTGGAGCCGATCCAGAAAGAAGCGGCGCAATATGAAAAGGATCCCGACCTGGTCAAGAGCATCGTCGCCGAGGGCTGTGAAGTAGCCAGGGACAAGGCTAAGGAGACTTTGCAGGAGGTAAGGTCGGCCATGGGTTTAAGTTACTGGTAAGTTCCTTCGACGCGGATAATTTAGTGGGCCTTCGAGTTGCTAAAAGTGCTAAAATTCTGGCGTTAGGCTAGCGAGCAGACAGGAATTCAATTGACAGTATCCGGTACTGAAACAGATGGCACAACGGGACTCGAAGACCAGCCCGGTCAGGAGGAGCTGCCGTTTGCTTATGTGGCCGGCAAGGCCGTCACTGAGCTTCCGAGAGATCTCTATATTCCACCGGATGCGCTGGAAATTTTCCTGGAGTCATTTGAGGGGCCACTGGATCTGTTGTTGTACCTGATCAAGCGGCAGAACATCGATATCCTGCAGATAAACGTTTCCGATATCACCGAGCAGTACATGGCCTACGTTGATTTGATGGAATCTTCCCAGTTTGAACTCGCTGCAGAATACCTGGTGATGGCGGCAACGCTGGCGGAAATCAAATCGCGGATACTGTTGCCGCGTCAGGAAGCCGAAGAAGAAGACGAGGAGGATCCTCGTAGCCAGTTGATCCGGCGCTTGCAGGAATACGAGCGCTACAAGAAGGCAGCTGAAGATATCGGCGAGTTACCGCGGATGGAACGTGAATTGTATCAAGTGAGCGCTGCATTGCCGGAGATCGAACGGGTTGCCCAGGATCCGGAAATCGATTTGCAAACTGTGCTGCAGGCGCTGGCCACTGCATTGCGCCGGGTGGAAATGTTTGAGCATCATCATATCCAGCGCGAAACCTTGTCAACACGGGAAAAAATGTCAGAAGTGCTGGCCAGAATCTCTGCGGAAAAATTCGTACCCCTGGTCTCGCTTTTACTGCGGGAAGAAGGCCGGCTGGGTGTAGTGGTTACCTTTCTCGCCGTCATGGAGTTGATGAAAGATTCCATGATTGAAATTGTCCAGAGCGAACCTTTCGCTCCAATTCACGTCAAGGCACGCAGTTAAGTAATAGGACCGGTAATAGAGAGGAAGCCGGTTTCGGAAAGTTATGGCAGATGTAGACAACAAGATAAAGATGATAGTCGAAGGCCTGTTGCTGGCCGCTGGCAAGCCTCTTGGCCTGAGTGTGATTGCCAGTGTTTTCAGCGAAGATGAGCGGCCCGACAATGCGGAGCTGAAGGAAGTACTGGAGGCTATCGCCGACGACTGTAATGATCGTGGTTTTGAACTCAAACAGGTCGCATCCGGCTACCGGTTCCAGGTGAAACAGGATATCAGTGAATGGATCGCCAGGTTGTGGGAGGAAAAACCACCACGCTATAGCCGCGCACTGCTAGAGACCCTGGCGCTGATTGCTTACCGGCAGCCTATTACTCGTGGTGATGTAGAAGAGATACGCGGCGTGGCGGTCAGCTCGAATATTGTAAGAACACTGGTTGATCGTGAATGGGTCCGCATAGTAGGGCACAAAGATGTCCCAGGTAAGCCTGCGTTATATGCAACGACCAGGCAATTTCTCGACTACTTCAACCTTAAAAGTATCCAGGAGTTGCCTCCCTTATCGGAAATCCGGGAGCTTGCGGAGGCGAGTGAAGAATTCGATGTAGAGGACGATCTGGCAGATCGAAATGTGCTGGAGTTGCCCGAGGAAGGAGCCGAAGCGCAAACAGAAGTACTTGATGAAGAAGGTGAACTGGTGACTTTCGAGCCTGAAGAGCTGCCAGACGAAGAAGAAGCGGCCGCGCTTTCCAGGAAGCCGCTGGATGAAATTCTTGGCCTGCCTGGCGAAGAACAGGAAGAACAGGAAGAACAGGAAGAACAGGAAAAGCAGGAAAAGCAGGAAGAAGAGGAAGTGCACGAATTCAAGGAGCAGGAGGCTCAGTACAAAAACATCGAGCAGGAATCCGCTGAAGACGAAGGTCAGCAGCAGATGGCTCCCGCATCAGAATCTTCATCTCGGTAATAGATTCCCAAAACCTTGAACGACGAAAAATTACAGAAAGTTCTGGCGCGTGCCGGATTCGGTTCCCGCCGTGAAATGGAGCAATGGATCCTTACCGGTCGAGTCAAGGTCGATGGCCGTGTTGCCACCTTGGGCGATCGGGTTAGCGGTGATGAACGAATTATCGTTGACGGCAAAAAACTTGCTCTGAAAGGCAAGGACAAAGAGCGTTGCCGGGTTCTGTTGTATAATAAACCCGAAAGGGAAATTTGTACCCGGAATGATCCCAATGGACGTCCAACAGTGTTCGACCGGCTGCCAGGCCTGAAACACGGCAGATGGATTGCGGTGGGCCGGCTCGATTTCAACACCAGTGGCCTCTTGTTATTCACGACTGACGGCGAACTGGCTAATGCGCTGATGCATCCCAGCTCTCAAATAGAGCGCGAATATGCAGTACGGGTGATGGGAGAAGTGACCCCTCAGATAGTGCGGCAGATGCATGAGGGGGTGCTGCTGGACGGCCATCTTTGCCGATTCACCGATATTCAGCATTATGGGGGTGAAGGCGTAAATCAATGGTATCACGTGGTAGTCATGGAAGGCCGTAATCGTGAAGTCAGGCGCTTGTGGGAGTCCCAAGGGCTGAAAGTGAGTCGACTGAAAAGAGTCCGTTTCGGGCCAATCTTCATCCCCAGCACAGTAAAACGGGGTAAGTTTCAAGAGCTTGCCGCGCCTGAGATTGAAAAGTTGCGTAAAGCGGTTGCCGCGTCCGATTCTTAAAGCGATCAGGGCGCGAAGGAGCGCGCATCCAGAGCCTGTCCATGCAGGTGCTCACCTTCGGGGCCCATCAGGTAAAGGTAGATTGGAACCAGTGATTCAGGAGTCGGGACACTGCCGGGGTCTTCTGCCGGATAAGCAGCTGCCCGCATCCTGGTCCTGGTGCCGCCTGGATTGATGCTGTTCACTTTGATGGAAGTCGTGTTAGCCAGTTCGTCGGCAAGCACCTGCATCAGCCCCTCCACTGCAAATTTGGTGACGCTATAGGCACCCCAATATGCACGACCCTGACGGCCAACGCTGGAAGACGTAAAGAGCAGGCGACCGGCTGTTGATCTTGTCAACGCCGGCAGCAGCGATCTGGTTAACAGGAAGGCTGCGTTGACATTGACTTGCACCAGTTCCTGCCAGTCCTTGTATGGATAGTGTTCGATGGGGCTGCGTGGCCCCAGCAATGCTGCGTTGTGTAATAAACCGTCGAGGCAGGGAAATTGCTCGTCCAGGGAATCGGCGAGAACCTGACAAGCTTCTTCATCTGCGGTGAGCAGATCCAGCGGGTGAATGATTGCGGTGCCTGGATTGGTTGCTTCTATTTCGTCATACACCGCTTCGAGTTTGGCCACCGTTCTGCCGGTCAGAATGACATTGGCGCCATAAGTGGAAAAAGCAATCGCTGTGGCGCGTCCGATACCATCGCCCGCACCGGTTATCAGAAAGGTTTTTCCAGCAAGCAGATCATCCGGGGGATTGTAGTCAAACACTGGCTTGTCCTATGCAAATTTCAGAATTGATAACAGGCCTTCCAATTCATTGATCGAGTTGATCAGGAAGTCAGCGGGCCATTCTTCCGCCCGTACATCAGTGCCAAGGTAACCATAGGTGGCCGCAATTGCGATCAGATCAGCGCTTTTTGCGGCCTGCATATCACGCTGATGATCGCCGATATAGACTGTTCGTTCTGTATCACATGCGAGTTGTTGGCAGGCTAATAGCAACGGCTCTGGATTGGGTTTTCGTTCCTGCACATGTTCCGGGCACACCAGGCTGCTACAGCGTTCCAGCAATTGCAGGTTTTCTAGCAGTCGCAAGCTGTATTTTTCCGGTTTGTTGGTAACTACGCCCCAGGGTATATCGGAGTTTTCCAACCTGGTAAGTAACGTCAGTACTCCCGGATAAGGCGTTGCAGCGGTTTGCTCCAGCTGCTGGTAATAAAGGTCCAGCAGCTCCTGCAGTCGGCTGGCAAAAGCAGAATCCTGCTCTTCCAGGTTAAACGCCAGTTTGACCAGCGCTCTGGCACCATCGGAAACAGTTTGATGTACCCGCTCACTGGTCACTCTGGGCATGTTTTCCCGGTCCAGCATGATATCGAGCACTTTTTGAAAATCAGCCGCGGTATCCACCAGCGTGCCGTCCAGGTCAAACAGCACACATTCAATACCGGTATCCAGGGTTGTTTGCTCAATCATGTGTTAATCAGAATTTGCCTGGTCGGGCTTGCGATATTGGGTCAGGTAATTGACGTCGAGATTATTTTGCAGGAAGTAGTTTCTGGTCACTGGGTTGTAACCCATTCCAACCTGGCCGCAGAGGTCGAGTCCGGCCTCGCGGCACCAATGCGCCAGCTCTGAGGGTCTGATGAATTTGCCGTATTCATGCGTGCCCCTGGGTAGCAGATTGAGTACATACTCGGCGCCAACGATGGCAAACAGATAAGATTTGGGATTGCGGTTGATGGTGGAGAAGAAGACCAGTCCGCCAGGTTTTACCAGGCGTTCGCAGGCCTGCACAATCGATTCCGGAGAGGGCACGTGTTCGAGCATCTCCAGGCAGGTTACTACGTCAAATTGTTCAGGTTGCTCGGCGGCGAAAGTCTCGGTGGCTACTTTGCGGTAATCTATTTCCAAACCACTTTCCAGCTGATGCAGTTTGGCGACGGCTAATGGTGCGTCAGCCATATCGATTGCGGTCACTTGCGCTCCGTGATGCGCCATGGCTTCAGACAGGATTCCACCGCCACAGCCGATATCCAGAACCCGCTTGCCTGCCAGATTGATGGCCTGGCTGATATAGTTCATGCGCAGTGGATTTATTTCATGCAGCGGTTTGAACTCGCTGTTGGGATCCCACCAGCGTGATGCCAGGGCCTCGAACTTCTGTATTTCCAGTTTGTCGACGTTACTCATTCGTTTGCTTCACCAATTTTCTGTTGCCAGTGCAGGCCAGTATCCTGGACCGCCCGGTATTCCATGGTAGTCAGCTGTCCCTTCTGCAAGACTGCTTTTCCCCCGACCCAGACGTCGCTGACCTGAGATGCCTGGGTGCTGTAGACCAGGTGCGAAAAAGGGTTGTACAGCGGCAGGGCGTTGAGAGTGTCCAGGCGAATTGCTGTAAGGTCGGCAAACTTGCCTGGCTCGATACTTCCGATGCTGTCGTCAAGTCCCAGTGCCCTGGCACTATTAATTGTTGCCATTTGCAAAGCCTGATGGGCTGGCAGGGCGCTGGCGTCCCGGGCAACGCCCTTGGCCAGCAGCGCGGCAGTTTTCATTTCGGAAAACATATCCAGGTCATTATTGCAGGCACAGCCATCTGTACCCAGGGCCACGTTAACGCCAGCTTGCAGTAATTTGTCCACCGGGCAGAATCCGCTGGCCAGCTTGAGGTTGGACTCAGGGCAATGTACTACGTGGGCACCGGTAGTGTGGATCAGCTCGATCTCGTCATCTTCCAACTGAGTGGCATGGACACAAACCATGCGCGGACTCAACAGGCCTAATTCAGCCAGTCGTTGTAACGGGCGTTTGCCGGTTTTCTGAACCGCTTCCTCGACTTCGGCCAGTGTCTCATGAATGTGCATGTGAATCGGCAGGTCAAGTTCTTCAGCCAGGGTCGAAATTTTGTTCAAGGGGGCGTCGGAGACTGTGTAGGGCGCGTGTGGACCAAAGGCGGTATGCACCAGTTCACTGTTGCGATAATCGTCGTGAAGCTCGGTGGCTTTGAAAATGTACTCTTCAGGATTCTGTGCCCAGACAGTCGGGAAATCGAGCACCGGGCTGGTCAGTTGCACTCGGATGTGTGCGCTGGTGGCAACCCTCGCTACTGCATCCGGGAAAAAATACATATCGGCGAAGCAGGTAGTACCACCTCTGAGCATTTCGGCAACCGCCAGCTCTGCTCCCTGGTAGACAAATTCTTCGCTAACAAACCGGCCTTCCAGTGGCCAGATATGCTCCTCCAGCCAGTTTTTGAGAGGGATATCGTCTGCAATGCCGCGAAACAGGCTCATCGCAGCATGGCCGTGAGCATTGATCAGTCCAGGGATCAGGACATGCTGATCCAGATCCACCACTCTGGCGGCTGGAAAACGCTCTCTGGCATCACTCGAAGGCAATATTGCGTGGATCCGTTTGTCTGCGATTGCCACCGAATGGTTTTCCAGGGCAACCGCTTCCGGCACCACTGGAATGATCCAGCGCGCATTGATCAGCAGGTCAATTTCCGCTCCCATTTTCGGCGCCACTCCCTACCCCATAACAGGGCCCATTTTAAGCCGTTCTGACGGCTTGCCAAAGAGGGCGGCATTATACCGTCTGGCGGCAAAAATAGCTTGGTCAAATTAAACCGATGGCAAGGGTTCAAACTGATTGATTCAGAACGATATTTTCGTGACGGATAGATGGTATTTTGACTGTAAATCGGGGTCTGTTTTGTGTTAGTATTAGCAGCTTGTTTCAGGGCGGAAAATTATCTTGCTAACAATACAAATTTGTAGCATATCCAGGCTCGTTTCGACGCAGTTCTGGCATCAAAAAATCACCACGCTACAGCCCATAATCAGTTACTAAATCAGTTGACTCGCTGCAACCTATACACATGAGGATGATGGGGGCTTATGTCTGAGTTTGCCAAACAGGTTTCTCCAGTAGCACTCGAAAGCGAAATGCGGGAATCTTACCTCGCGTACGCTATGAGCGTTATCGTGGGGCGTGCTCTGCCCGACGTGCGTGACGGTCTGAAACCGGTTCACCGGCGCGTGCTGTTCGCGATGAACGTCCTTTCCAACGACTATAACAAGCCCTACAAGAAATCGGCCCGTGTAGTTGGTGATGTAATTGGTAAGTACCATCCTCATGGCGATACAGCTGCCTACGACACCATCGTGCGAATGGCGCAGAGTTTTTCTCTGCGCTACCCGCTGGTCGACGGGCAGGGCAACTTCGGGTCAGTAGATGGTGACGCCGCCGCCGCCATGCGTTACACGGAAATCCGCATGGCCAGGATTGCTCATGACCTGCTGGCGGATCTGGACAAGGAGACCGTCGATTTTTCCGACAACTACGACGGCACTGAGCAAATCCCCGACGTCCTGCCGACGCAGATTCCCAATTTGCTGGTCAACGGTTCGTCCGGGATCGCGGTGGGCATGGCGACCAATATCCCGCCCCACAACCTTACTGAAGTGGTTAATGCGTGTATCGCGCTGCTTGATGATCCAGCGATCGAGCTGGAAGGCATCATGGAGCACATCCATGGGCCTGATTTTCCCACCGGGGCAATCATCAATGGTCGTGCGGGTATTCTGCAGGCATACCGAACCGGACGTGGGCGAATCTACGTACGCGCCAAAGCTGCGATCATCGAGGACGAGAAAAGTGGCAAGGCCACGATTATCGTCACGGAAATTCCTTACCAGCTTAACAAGGCAAAGCTGATAGAGCGTATCGCCGAACTGGTTAAGGAAAAGAAGCTGGAAGGTATTACCGAACTGCGTGACGAGTCTGACAAGGATGGCATGCGAATCGTTATCGAACTTCGCAAGGGTGAGGTGCCAGACGTCATTCTTAACAATCTGTATGCTCAAACCCAGATGCAGTCGGTTTTCGGCATCAATATGGTGGCGCTGGTAGACGGTCAGCCGCGCGTGTTGAACCTCAGGGAAGCTCTCGATGCTTTCGTCCGCCACCGGCGCGAGGTGGTTACCCGCCGCACCCGCTATCTGCTTCGCAAGGCGCGGGAACGGGGTCATATTCTGGAAGGCCTGGCCGTTGCTCTGGCGAATATCGATGCGGTCATCGAATTGATCAAGACTTCGCCCAGTTCCGCAGAGGCCAAGGAAAAATTATTGGCGCGATCCTGGCGTTCGGAAAGTGTGATGAAAATGCTGGGCGAAGCAGGTTCCGATGCCTGCCGGCCCGAAAACCTTGATCCCCAATACGGCATCCGGGACGACGAATACTACCTGTCGCCGGAACAGGCCCAGGCGATTCTGGAATTGCGATTACACAGACTTACCGGTCTGGAGCATGAAAAGCTGATCAATGACTACCAGGAATTGTTGACACAGATTGCCGACTATATAGACATTCTGGACAACGAGCCAAGATTGATTTCGGTAGTCAGGTCAGAGTTGGAATCAGTAAGGGAAAGTTATGGTGATGAGCGGCGTACTGAAATTGTAGAGTCCCAGCTTGATCTGACAGTTGAAGATCTGATTACCGAGGAAGAACGGGTAGTTACCATTTCGCAGACCGGCTACGCAAAAACCCAACCATTAACCGATTATCGTGCCCAACGCCGGGGCGGAATGGGTAAGGCCGCAGCATCGGTAAAAGAAGAGGATGTTGTCGAACAGCTGCTGGTCGCCAGTACCCACGATACATTGTTGTGCTTTAGCAGTGTCGGCAAGGTTTATTGGCTGAAAGTTTTTCAGATTCCGCTGGCCTCCCGAACATCGCGCGGTAAGCCTATTGTTAACATACTGCCGCTGGAAGAAGGTGAGCAGATAACAAGCCTGCTGCCCATCAGGGAGTTCTCGGAAGATCGTTTTGTGTTCATGGCAACTGCCAATGGCACCGTGAAGAAAACTGAGCTTACCAGTTTCTCAAGGCCCCGCAGCGTAGGTTTGAAAGCACTCGAACTGGAAGAAGGAGACGTACTGGTCGGCACCGCGATCACTGATGGCAAGCAGGATGTCATGCTGGTCAGCAGTAGCGGTAAGACTATCCGCTTCAAGGAGAGTGATGTGCGCCAGATGGGACGAACTGCCCGTGGCGTGCGAGGTATTCGAATGACGGGAGAGCACCGCATGATCGCTCTGATCATTCCGGAACCGGAAAAGCAGATTCTGTTTGTCAGCGAAAATGGCTACGGCAAGCGTACTGAGGTGGGAGAGTTCCCGGTATACGGTCGCGGCGGTCAAGGTGTGATCGGTATTCAGGCAAGTGCCCGCAACGGTGCTGTAGTAGGTGCCGTCCAGGTTACAGACAGTGATGAAATCATGCTGATTTCCGACAAGGGCACGCTGGTTCGCACACGCGTGGGGGAGGTGTCAGTTCAAGGGCGCAATACCCAGGGAGTGACGCTTATCAAATTGAAATCCGAAGAGCGTCTGGTGGGACTGGAACGGGTAGACGAGCCGGAAGTCACTGAATCAGTCGAGAGCGATGACGACTGAACTGCAAACTGATGGTGATGCGGTAGCTTTCCTTGGGCCAGCCGGCACGTTTTCTCATTCGGCTGTGCTGGCGGTATTCGGTCAGAGCGTAAATTTACTGGACTGCGCTACCATCGATGACGTGTTTAGCGTTGTACAAAATGATCAGGCGAAATACGGCGTAGTCCCGGTAGAAAATTCCACTGAAGGTGCGGTGAACAACACCCTCGACTGCCTGGTCGACACTGCATTGAAAATTGTTGCCGAGGTAGTGGTTCCGATCGAGCACCACTTCATGGTTAAACCCGGTACCGATGCCAACGCTCTGAATAAGGTAGTTTCCCACAAGCAATCGCTGGCGCAGTGTCGAAAGTGGTTGGCCAGCCATTGGCCGCAGTTGCCCCAGGAGGATGTGGCCAGCAATGCCCGGGCAGCCCAATTTGCTGCCGAGCAGGAGGGGGTTGCTGCTATTGCAGGAAAGATGGCGGCCGATGCCTATGGTCTGGAGATTGCCTCGGCGGCAATCCAGGATCAAAGCAACAACAGCACGCGCTTCCTGGTAATGGGTAAGCATGGTCGCTCCCCAAGCGGCAGGGACAAGACCAGCACGCTCATCTATACCGAGAACAGACCGGGAGCGCTCTTTAGGGTGCTTGAGCCTTTCGAGCAGTACCAGGTAAGCCTAACCAGAATTGAAACCCGACCATCCAAGAAAGAGGTCTGGGATTATGTATTTTTTATCGACTTCGAGGGCCACGTCAGCGATGAACCGGTGAAACAGGTTTTGTCCCAGCTGACCGGGCGGACCCTTGAGATCAAGTTATTGGGATCTTACCCGATGGCTGAAACGTTACCAGATTAAAGGTCTTAACCAGACCTGCCAGAATACCTTTGGAGTGAACAGCTTGTCGCTACCAGAAGACAAAACTATTCTCGTTGTCGGTCTTGGCTTGATCGGCGGTTCGTTGGCTTGTGGGCTACACAGCAGACAGGCAAACCTGCGCCTGCTGGCGTTGGATAACGATCAGGTCCAGCTTGATCTGGCGCGCGCAGAGGGCATAATCCAACAAGGAAGTGCAAGCGCAGCGGATATTGTGCCACAGGCAGATCTGGTGGTGATTGCAGTTCCAACCCTGACGGTACCCCGGGTATTTGAGCATATTCGCGCGCACCTCAAACCTGATGCGGTGGTGACCGACGTAGCCAGTGTTAAAGGGAATGTAGTCGCCGCTGCTGATGAGATTCTGGGTGACATGGCACGTCGTTTCGTTCCAGGTCACCCCATCGCAGGTTCGGAAAAAAGCGGCTTCGAGGCGGCTGATGGTAATCTGTTCGTCAATCGCAAAGTCATAGTGACGCCGGGAGATGGAACCGATATTCTAGCTGTGCATCTGGTGCATGGGATGTGGCGGACCCTCGGCGCCAAGGTTCTTGGTATGTCGGTTGGCAGGCATGACCAGGTTCTGGCTGCTACCAGTCATTTGCCTCACCTGCTTTCTTATGCGCTGGTTGATGTGCTGATTCGCAATCAGCAGAGTGAAGACATTTTCCGCTATGCCGCCGGTGGCTTTGCCGATTTCAGTCGGCTGGCATCCAGTGACCCAACCATGTGGGCCGATATCTTTACTGCCAATGCCGATGCTACAACTACTGTCCTGGATGAGTTCATCGAGCACTTGAATCGCTTGCGAAGTGCACTGGTCCACAATGACTATCAAATGTTGCGCGAGACCTTTGCCATCGCAAAATCTACCAGGGACAGTTTTATCAGGAAGCTAACAACGACCATGCAGTCAAAACCACAGGACGAAAAGAAACAGATCGACTACCAGGTAAGCCCGGGCGGGCAGCTGTCAGGGCAATTCCGCGTGCCGGGAGACAAATCGGTTTCCCATCGCGCAGTCATCTTTGGTTCGCTGGCCGAAGGTGTTACGCGGGTAACAGGCTTTCTCGAAGGTGAAGACGCATTAAATACGCTGGAAGCGTTTCGGGAAATGGGTGTTACGGTCATTGGCCCTGAACAGGGTGAATTGACTATCTACGGCGTTGGCATGCAGGGATTACAGGCACCTCGTAAACCACTTTACATGGGCAATTCCGGCACTGCTATGCGCCTGCTGGCAGGTCTGTTATCCGCGCAAAAGTTCGAAAGTGAGCTAACTGGTGACGAATCGCTTTCCGCACGACCGATGAAGCGTATAGCGGACCCTCTGCGCTTGATGGGGGCCAGAATTGAAACTACGGCAACTGGCACACCACCGTTGAAGATCGAAGGCTCTCAGCTGCATGGGATCGATTACCAGTTGCCTATGGCCAGCGCCCAGGTTAAGTCCTGCCTGTTGCTGGCTGCCATGTTTGCCGACGGAGAAACCAGTATTCATGAGCCAGCAGTCTGTCGCGATCACACTGAACGTATGCTGCAGGGTTTCGGTTACCCGATTGAACGGAATGGGCAACAGGGCACGGTTCGGTTGGCGGGCGGTCACAGTCTGACCGCCACGGCTATCGATATACCGGGTGATATTTCTTCTGCGGCGTTCTTCCTGGTTGGTGCTTCCATCGCACCAGGTTCGCAGCTGTGCCTTGAGCACATTGGGATCAATCCAACCCGCACTGGCATCATTGAGTTACTGCAGTTGATGGGGGCCGATATTCAACTGCAGAACAGCAGGGAAGTTGGCGGAGAGCCGGTAGCCGACCTGCTGGTAACTCACGCGAAGTTACAGGGAATCGAGATACCAGCGGAACTCATTCCTCTGGCGATTGACGAATTTCCCGCCTTGTTTATTGCCGCTGCCTGTGCGCAAGGCACCACCCGTCTGCGTGGTGCCGAAGAGTTGCGCGTCAAGGAAAGTGATCGCCTGCAGGCCATGGCTGACGGCCTTCAAGTGCTGGGCATAGAGCATCAGCTGTACGTTGATGGTATCGACATCACCGGTGGTCAGTTGGGCGGTGGTGAGATCGACAGTAAGGGTGATCACCGCATCGCCATGGCTTTTGCCATGGCGGCTTTATGCAGCGACGCACCTGTCGTAATACGCAACTGCGCCAATGTGGCAACCTCGTTTCCAGGCTTCGTGGAACTGGCCAGCACTGCTGGTTTAAAGCTTCAGAGCCAGCCGGTCTTAGATGTCGCGGGTTAGTGTTGAACGCTCCTGTCATAACAATCGACGGTCCCAGTGGTTCCGGTAAAGGTACGATTTCCCAGCGGGTTGCGAAGCGACTGGGTTACCACCTGCTGGACAGCGGCGCTCTCTATCGGGTACTTGGTTGCGTGGCGCTGAAACGCGATATCGACCTGTCAGATCATGCTCTGCTGGCGCACACCGCCAGTGAACTGGAGATCCGCTTCGGTGATAATGGGCCCGGGTCCGTCATTGTCGACGGCGAAGACTTTTCGGACCTCATCCGTCAGGAGGTTGCCGGTGAAATGGCTTCCCGCGTTGGTACAATTCCGGCGGTCCGCGAAGCGCTTTACGAACGGCAGCTGGCATTCCGTCAGGCTCCCGGTCTGGTGGCCGATGGCCGCGATATGGGGACCGTCGTATTTCCCGATGCCAATGTCAAAATCTACCTCACAGCCAGCGCCGATGAACGTGCCAAAAGGCGATATAACCAGTTGATTGGTAAGGGTATTGGTGCTATTCTGCCCGACCTTTTGCGGGAGCTCGAGGAGCGGGACGCACGAGACAGTCAACGTGCGGTTTCACCCCTGAGGCCTGCCGAAGATGCACATACCCTTGATACCACGTCATTGACGATTGATGAGGTGGTGGAAAAAGTGATGAATCTGATAGCGCAATTCGCTGCTTGATTGTGTTGTCCGGAATGTCACCGTAGGGCCGTTCTATTGCTGTTTGACCAGTATAGGCAGCAACAGAATAAACATTAACTGACCCGCACCGGCTGGGTGTGCGGATAGATTATGTGAGTTGTTAAAAACATCACATAATCTTTTGATTTTTTTAGGAAATATATGAGCGAAAATTTTGCAGAACTATTTGAAGAAAGCCTGAACGAAATTAATATGACGCCGGGCTCTATTGTGACTGGCACCGTTGTAGATATCGACTCGGACTGGGTTACTGTCAACGCTGGGCTCAAGTCTGAAGGTGTTATTCCCCGAATCCAGTTCCTTAGTGAAAATGGCGAATTCAGCCTGGTCGTCGGCGACCAGGTTAAGGTGGCGCTGGAAACTGTTGAGGACGGTTTCGGCGAAACCCGTCTTTCAAGGGAAAAAGCCAAGCGAGCCGAATCCTGGCAGCTGCTTGAAGATGCGTTCACCAGAAGTGACGTAGTTAAAGGTGTCATCAATGGCAAGGTCAAGGGTGGCTTCACGGTCGACCTTAACAATATTCGGGCATTTCTCCCGGGTTCACTGATCGATGTGCGACCTATTCGAGATACCGCGCACCTGGAAGGCCAGGAGTTGGAATTCAAGCTGATTAAACTCGATCAGAAGCGCAACAACGTAGTGGTGTCCCGCCGCGCGGTGCTGGAATCGGTCAGTTCGGAAGAACGCGATGCGCTGCTTGAGAAGCTGCAGGAAGGCATGACCGTCAAGGGCATCGTCAAGAATCTGACAGACTATGGTGCATTCGTAGATCTGGGAGGAGTAGACGGCCTGTTACACATCACCGACATGTCCTGGAAGCGAATCAAGCACCCAAGCGAAATCGTCAATGTTGGCGACGAGATTGATGTCAAGGTCCTCAAATATGATCGCGAACGTAATCGTGTATCACTGGGGCTCAAGCAGCTTGGTGAAGATCCATGGATATCAATCAAGGGACGTTACCCGGAAAACACGGTCGTCAAGGCTACTGTGACGAACCTCACCGACTACGGCTGTTTTGCCGAATTGGAAGAGGGTGTCGAAGGTCTGGTTCACGTTTCAGAAATGGATTGGACCAACAAGAACATTCATCCATCAAAAGTCGTACAGCTGGGTGACGAGGTTGATGTGATGATACTGGATATCGACGAAGAACGTCGTCGTATCTCCCTGGGCATCAAGCAGTGCTTCCAGAATCCCTGGGATCACTTTGCCGAGGCGTTCAATAAGGGCGATCACATCAAGGGAACCATCAAGTCGATTACTGATTTCGGTATTTTTATTGGCCTGGACGGCAATATCGACGGCCTGGTGCATCTATCCGACATCTCCTGGGACGAGCCGGGTGAGGAAGCCGTACGAGCTTATTCCAAGGGCGACGAAATCGAGACAGTTATTCTGTCTATTGATTCCGAACGCGAGCGAATTTCGCTCGGCATCAAGCAGCTGGAAGACGATCCGTTCATGAACTACGTTGCCGAATTTGAAAAAGGCAGCATAGTGAAAGGCAAGGTGGCATCTGTCGACGCAAAGGCCGCGACTATAAGCGTGGCTGAAGGTATTGAAGGTGTGTTGCGTGCATCGGAAATCAGCCGTGACAAGGTAGAAGATGCCCGCAATGTGCTAAATGAAGGCGACGAGGTCGAAGTTAAAGTCGTCAGTGTTGACCGCAAGAATCGCGTACTCAGTCTTTCTATCAAGGCAATTGAAATTGATGACGAAAAGGCTGCTATTAAGGATCACAAAAATCAGGAACCAGGTGATGCAGCTCCCGCAACTATTGGGGATCTCATTAAGGCTCAAATGGACAAGTCGTAAACGGCTGGCGATCAGCCTGAACCGTTAACGTAAGCGAAGGAGTAAGGCCATGACCAAATCAGAATTGATTGACCGTATCGCGGGAAAGCAAACGCAGTTGTCTGCCAAGGATGTGGAACTGGCCGTCAAGGCGATCCTTGAGTACATGTCACAGTCGTTGGAAAGCGGTGGCAGAATCGAGATTCGAGGTTTTGGCAGTTTCTCCTTGCATTACCGGGTGCCCAGAATTGGCCGCAATCCCAAAACGGGAACACCAGTCGCTCTTGCCGGTAAATACGTTCCGCATTTCAAGCCCGGCAAGGAGCTGAGGGACCGTGTCAATCTGAGCATGCAGACAGAGCAGCATCTGTAATAGCTTGGGTCCTGCATCCTAAAGTCAAGAGCGACCCGGTGTTGAGCCGGGTCGCTTTTTTTTCGCCCTGGACCAACAGCAGTTCAATCTGCCTGTTATAATAGGGCTGTTCACCCGTTGACGGAGCCGTCGGCTGACAATGCACAATCTATCTCGGCTTGCAGTCTGGATTTTTCTTCTGCTGGTGTTTTTCGCCAGTATCGGATTTTCCTTTCTGAATACGGCGCCGGTACCATTGTCTCTTGGCATCTGGACTTTTTCCCCACAACCAGTGGCAATTTGGATCGTGGCAGCATTTGCCCTCGGAGGCTTTCTCGGCCTTATATTTGGCACCGGACTGGGCAGACTGTTGAAAACCAGGCGCGAAATAGGTCGTTTGCGTGAACAGCGTGAAAGCGCGAATCTAAGGATTTCAGGGCAACAAACCCTTTCCTCTAAGGAAACAGAATGACCGAGTCAGGAATCACTTTTTACCTTTGGCTGCTGGTTGCTGTTTTTGCGGGCTGGCTGCTGGCTCAGATAACAGGGAAGAAGCTACGAGGGACGCGGCGCTCAACCAGTGATATTTACCACGAATATTTTGTAGGTCTTAATTACCTGCTGCGTGACGAGCCCGATGAGGCTATTGACACCTTCATCAACGGGCTGGAGATCAACGGTGAAACCATTGAAACACACCTGGCGCTGGGTACCTTGCTGCGACGCCGCGGTAAAGTTGACCGAGCTATTAAAGTGCATCAGGAACTGCTGGGCCGTTCGGGGCTGTCGAGTGAATTCGCTGATTCAGTTCGTCTTGAGCTTTCAAACGACTATATTGCAGCGGGGTTGCTGGATAGAGCTGAGAGGTTGTTAAAGGAGCTGCTCAGTGACGGTAATCCCATGAGATGGGAAGGGCTGGCACAGCTGGTGACCGTTTACCAGATCGAAAAGGAATGGGATCAGGCAATTGGGGTAGTTAATCAGCTGATCCAGAATCCACGGTATCGAAAAGACAAATCGCTCAGAAGCGTAGCAGCCCACTATTGTTGCGAGCTGGCGGAGCTGGCGCTGGCTGATGGAGATTTGCAGCTGGCCAGAGAGCAGATACGTAAGGCGCTTCAGTTTGATCGGTCCAGTGGTCGATCGGGATTGCTGTTGGCTATTATTGAACAGAAATCCAGTAACCTGGAAAAATCGGTCAAAGAACTGATCAGGGTAGCAACCAATCATCCTTTGCTTATTACTGAAGTGGTAGAGCCCCTGGCCACCTGCTTCAGCCAGGATACGGAAGGCAAGATTTCTGGTAGCCTCAAAAGCGTCCTGTTCAGATTGCTGGAAGAAAATCCTCGTGCCAGCGTGTTGCTTGAAGCGGTAAAGCTGGTTAAGGAAGAAGAGGGCGAGGAAGCTGCCGTTCAGTCTTTGGCCGAAGGGCTGCAAAAGAATCCCTCACTTAAAGCTTGCCAGGCATTGTTGGAAAATCAGTTGCAGTTTTGCCAGGAAGATGCGCGCCGCTACCTACGGCTGGCAATAGAAGCGCTGCAGAACTACCTGGACTCTAAGCCTGGCTACCGATGTGACCACTGCGGATTCGAAACTCGCAAGTTGTACTGGCAATGTCCCAGTTGCCAGAAGTGGGACAGGCTGGGACCGATCCTTGGAGCCGAGGGTGATTGAGGGTTGGCTGATTGATCCAGATACCGGAAGTTATTCGGACAAACCTTGGACATGGAGGAGGATTGCTTGAGTAGTGCAGAGTTAACAGCAGATAATAAAAGAATCATCGTTGCGCTGGACGTGGCCACCGTCGGAGAAGCCAGTAACCTGCTTGATCAACTGGATGCCGACCAGTGCCGGGTAAAGGTTGGCAAGCAGCTGTTTACCAGTTGTGGTCCGGAGCTGGTCAAAAAGATAAACGATCATGGCTTTGACGTGTTTCTGGATCTCAAGTTTCACGATATTCCAAACACTGTCGTCGGAGCAGTACAGGCGGCGGCAGATCTTGGTGTATGGATGGTCAATATCCACGCATCAGGAGGGCGGGCCATGATGGAAGCAGCGGCGAATGCTATAGCGGTTCGGGGAACTGGGGCACCGCTCCTGATTGGCGTCACTGTGCTCACCAGCATGGCCAAGGAAGACCTGGCAGAAGTCGGAATTACTGACAGTCCCGAAGAGCAGGTTAAGCGACTAGCGTTGCTGAGTGCTGATTGCGGCCTGGATGGAATAGTGTGTTCGGCGGCCGAGACTGCCATGTTGCGGGAGCTGACTACAACGGATTTTTGTCTGGTGACTCCGGGTATACGTCGGGCTGAAGACGCTGCCGGTGACCAGAAGCGGATTGTTGGCCCTGCCCAGGCAATAGTAAATGGCAGCACCTACCTCGTTGTAGGCCGTCCCATCAGTCAGGCTGAGTCTCCGTTACAGAGCCTGCATGCTTTTAATTCTGAGGTTTCTAGCGTTCTTTGAGAGCTTTACTAGACTTTGAGTAGCAGTGTTTTCGCTGCCACTTTGGTTGTCTATCAACCAAAGATCAAGTCTTAGTTAAGTGAGGGACCACTATGAAGCTAGTCAAAATTTCATTTAATGTTTTGCAAACTCTGTTGTTTTGCATGGTTGTGGCTTGTGCGCCGTTAGCGATCGCGGCCGATAATCCAATCGGTAACGCTGTTGCGCATCAGTTGGTGGATATCAATTCCGCTGATGCCGCTACTATTGCCGAAGTCATGGATGGCGTGGGGATCGTAAAAGCAGAAGCGATCGTCGCCCATCGTGAACTGGTCGGGAAATTTCAGTCACTTGATCAGTTGCTCGAAGTCACGGGTATCGGTCCAGCGACGCTGGAAAAGAACCGCCACAGACTGACTGTAGTGGCGGATTGAGTTAATTTCCAGCTCATTCACTGAATGGGTAACCGACCGGGCGCCGACTGTCTTGTTGCACGCTCGGTCACCCATTAAGCTGAGGCAGTCTGTTTCACCTGATCGGTTGCCTGCTCGCCAGTCAATTCTTACAAGATTCATTCTGTTCTTCCGTCAACCGGCATCTTAAAATGATTACTTTTCGATGCGGGATCTCTAAGATGATAGATTGGGTAATGCTGGTTACTGCCTTGGTGGTTTCAGCAATCCTGACCCTGTTCGTTCTTCGATTCTATCGGAGCAGAAGCTGGCTTGATGAGCCGGATGCTCGCAGTGCACATAAAATACCCATGCCTTCCTCCGGTGGAGTCGCCATGGTCGTAACGTTCGTGGCTGGCATACTGTTTTACCTGCGCGACGGTTTGTTAAGTCCTACAGAAAGCCTGATTTTTATCGGTTGCCTGCCAGTAGCATTAATAGGTCTGATTGATGACTTTCGCACAGTCGACTTCCGCTGGCGTCTGGTTTTCCAGTTTGCCAGCGCCCTCCTGGTAGTGTCCCTGGCAGACCCTTTACCGGCTATTCAGTTTGGTCCATGGAATCTGGAGTTTGCGGCACTTGTTCACATTCTGGCCGCGCTGGCTTTTGTATGGTTACTTAACCTGTTTAATTTTATGGATGGTATTGACGGCCTGGCGGCCAGCGAGGTGGTTTTTGTCACGCTGGTGTCATCGCTGCTGATTATAAATGCTGAAGATCAGGCAGTACTTGCGGTTTCTCTCTTGCTAGGCAGTGTGGCGCTGGGTTTTCTCGGTTGGAACTGGCCACCGGCAAAGATATTCATGGGTGATGTGGGCAGTAATTTCCTCGCTTATACCCTCGGCGCGTTGGCGATCGTAAGCATCACCAATGGCAGTATGAATCCATGGTCCTGGCTGTTACTGCTGGGCGTATTCGTAGTCGACGCAACTTATACCCTGTTTTATCGGTTGCTGGACGGACAGCGCTGGTATGAGCCCCATAGCAGTCATGGCTACCAGAATGGTGCAAGGTTGGTGAGTAGCCACCGGACAGTGACTTTAGTGGTCCTGGGATTAAATCTGCTGTGGCTCGCACCTCTGGCATGGCTAGCTGCGCGAAGTCCGGGGTTTGGTTTGTATCTAACTGTGCTAGGATATCTGCCGTTAGTCCTCCTGGCCAGGAAGCTGCAAGCGGGCAATCCGGCGGCTGGTCCTGCGGAAATATTGTAAGTCCACTATAAGTTGTGGCTGGACTTTACCGATAAGAATTAACAGGAATAACGCAAAGCAAATAGCAGTTAGGACGAGGCAGGAGCGGCCAGATGAACCCGTACAGCATTCCCATTTCCAGATCAGTGAAGCAAATTTTGCTGATGATTTCAGACAGTGTTTTGCTAATGGTGACGCTGGCATTTTCCATGGCCTTGCTGGGGCAGGATTTTTTTGCTTTCAATCAATCCTTTTACCTTTATCTGGTATTCGCCATTGCGGGCAGTATTTTGTTGTTCGGCAGGCTGGGATTGTACCGGGCCTTGTTGCTGTACATGGGATTACAGGCGGTATTGATCTTGCTGAAAGGGGTAACCTTGGCCGCTGCACTGGTGGCTGGCGCACTTCTTCTCAGTGGTAGTCAACCGGAGTCAACCTACTCGCTATTGGGAATCTACTGGATGATGTCCCTGCTGTTTATTGGCGGTAGTCGGTTTGCCGCCAAGATAGTGTTGCAGGCTCTGATCCAGAATTTTCGACCCAAAGAGCCAGTCATCATCTACGGCGCTGGCAGTTCAGGCATGCAGCTGGTGGCGGCCCTGCTGAGTGGCGACCAATACCTGCCAGTGGCGTTTGTTGATGATGGTCAGGAAATTGTGGGCAGCACGGTGCATGGCATACGGGTATACAGTCCCAATGCACTATACGAGTTAATTGAATCCTTTTCAGTCAGGCAGATCCTGCTGGCTATACCTTCGGCAACCCACGCAGAGCGAAAGGAAATTCTCAATCGCCTGGAGCATCTGCCGGTTCACGTCAAGACTGTGCCTGATCTATTCGACATGGTGACCGGTAAGGTTGGTGTCGATGAAATACGCGATGTAGATATCGAAGATTTGTTAGGACGCGATACCGTGCCACCGAATCCCAAGCTGTTGGGTGCCTGTATTACCGATCAGTCAGTCATGGTGACAGGGGCTGCAGGTTCTATAGGTGCAGAATTATGCCGGCAGATTATTCGGATGAAACCGGCGCGCCTGGTATTGCTGGATAATTTCGAATACGGCCTTTACGAAATTGAACGGGAACTGCAGGAAACACTGGCCAACCTTGAAGAGCCGGTCGACGTGGAAATCGTCGCTTTGTTGGGTTCGGTTTCCAACCGTACGCAGATGGAAAATGCGATCTCTGGATTCAAGCTGGATACGGTATACCACGCGGCTGCCTATAAGCAGGTGCCGATGGTTGAGAAGAATATTGTGGAAGGTGTTCAGAACAATATTTTTGGTACTCTCGTTTCCGCCCGCGCGGCAGTGCAACACAACGTACGCAATTTCGTCTTCATTTCAACCGATAAGGCAGTTCGACCGACCAATGTCATGGGGGCTACCAAGCGGTTCGCAGAGCAGATTCTGCAGGCTATGTCGCAGAACGGCAGTGACACCAGGTTCAGTATGGTCAGATTTGGCAACGTGCTGGGATCTTCCGGTTCTGTTGTGCCTCTGTTTCGCAACCAGATAGCACAAGGCGGGCCAGTTACTGTCACCCATCCTGAGGTGACCAGGTATTTCATGACCGTTCAGGAGGCTGCGCAGCTGGTAATTCAGGCTGGCTCAATGGCGCGCGGTGGGGATGTCTTCGTTTTGGATATGCACGAACCCATCAAGATCGTCGACCTGGCGAAGAAGATGATTCATCTTATGGGTTATGACGTAAAAGATGAGAATTGCTACCGGGGCGATATTGCTATTGAATACACCGGTCTGCGCCCGGGCGAGAAACTGTACGAAGAATTGTTGATTGGAGAATCGGTGACTGGCACCGATCACCCCAAGATCCTGCGAGCTGAGGAAGAATACCTGCCCTGGGAAAACCTGCAGAGCCTGATCAAACGGCTGGAAACAGCATGTCGACAGCTTGACTTGGAAGCTGTGCGCAACATTCTGGTAGAAGCGGTTGATGGTTTCGATCCCGGGGAGGGTGTCAGCGATCCTCTCTGGCGGGTTCATGATCCGAAAAGTGAACCCGATCAAGCGCCAGCCGCTGAGGCCGCCACGGTCACAAAGTTATTCAAAGAATAAGGCTGCGGACTTCCGCAGGCGGTTTGAGTCTGTGGCGCTGTGGCGATTGATTAAAGTCGCTTCTACTGCTGGCGTCGTACCGAGTTGATAATGACCGCTTCGTCGGGAACGTCTGCATAGCCTCGAACCGTCCCGGTTGCTACTTTGGCGATGACATCCACCACATCCATTCCGCCTGTGACCCGACCGAATACTGCGTAACCAAAGCCTCGGGGAGTCTCGTCCACGTGGTTCAGATAATCATTGTCTACCAGGTTGATGAAAAACTGCGATGTAGCACTGTCAACTACGCTGGTGCGGGCCATGGCCAGAGTGCCGCGGTCATTGGTGAGATCCGCACTTGCTTCATTCTTAATGGCGTCATACGTGGACTTCTGCACCATACCCTGATCGAAACCACCACCCTGAATCATGAAGCCATCGATGACCCGATGAAAGATCAGTCCATCATAGTAATTATTGTCCGTGTAGCGCAGAAAGTTCTCCACGGAAATTGGGGCTTTGTCTGCAAACAATTCGATGGTGATCGCACCCTTGTTGGTGTCCATAATAACAACCGGGTTGTCCTGGGCAAATGCCGCCCCGCCAAGTACCAGGGCCAGTGAGAGTAATAGTGTACGCATTGTCAATTGATTCTCCTTACAACGATCGCGAGCCGCAAAATCCGGCCTTTTTGATGAATTATTATCCTAACTATACATTAATTAATTCGGCCTTAACCAGTTATCAATCCGGCTTCTGACGCAGTTCAACGCTGATCTGCCGATCGATGAGTACCAGTGTAATGAACTATCCCCCCTGCCAGGTATTGACATTGCAAAAAACACGTTTCAACCTCATGGCACAGACTGCGCTGGTAACACAATTCTTAGGAGGTGCCTGCCGGCGGCAATGCGCGTCGTCAGTGAACTCGTCTGGAGGCCAGAGTATTTCTATAATTAGTCAGAGGTTCCCTAAATTATCGCTACGTCGAAGATTTGTTAACTGAACGCGACATTGCTGTTAGCTATGAAGCAGTTCGCTTATGGTGCAACAAGTTCGGGTCGAAATATGCTCAGCGTTTGAGAAGAAGGCATCAGGGATATGAAGGTACATTTATAATTGATGAAGTGTTCGTGAAAATTCAAGGATAGCAGCATTATCTGTGACAGCCGTTGATTAAGACGGCGAAGTCGTGGACGTGTTTCCTCAAAAGCGGCGAGATGGAAGGGCGGTCAAATACTTCTTTAGGCGGTTGCTGAAGAAACATCACGTTGAACCGAGAAAGAATGTGACCGATACATTGAAGGGTTATGGAGTGCCTCATAGAGGGATGATTCCTGAGACGATTCACGATACATCGCGATATGCCAACAATCGAGCGGGGTTTTCGCGCAAGCCCTCGAGAGTGAGACAGCGGGGCATGCGCAAGTTCAAATCAATGGAGCAAGGGCAGAGATTTTTAACAGTTCATGTGGCCGTCTACAACTTTTTCAATTTTGGTCGATATTTGGTATCAGCGGAAATATACAAATAATTTCGGTTACGTGCTTTTGTGTCTTGGGAAAAGGCAGCGGCAATATAGAACGCCCATTCCGCGGTTCTTTTTATCGACTGGGGTCGTTAATTCGTTAATACCAGAATTATGGAACGTCACTGATTTTCCAGGCAAAAGTTTTCGGGGTCTAATTGATAATCAGTTCAGATATGATCAATTCGATGGCCTCGTCATTGTAGGTGACTACACCATCTCCGGTACTGTAGGCCACGAATATGCGGTAATAACCGGTCTCAGCTGAAGTCAAAGACAGAAGACTGCCAAATGCCTGCAGTATATCCAGGTCGAGTTGTTCTTCAAGGATGATTTCGTCAAATGGAACCAAGCGACTCGCGGTTTCTACAAGATCAGGAGTCACTACCAGTGGAACCAGTCCTGTCCGCGTCACCTGGATATATCCAGCGGCACCTTCAACTACCACGAAAATAGACGCCAGTTTGCCGATTTCACCAGTTTCCGGAACAATAGCGGCGAAGATGCTAATCTCCTCTCCCACGTTAACCCGGTCCCTGTAGGTCAGTCCATTATCCGTGGATACCCCGCCATATATCGCGGCATTGGTCCCGCTTCCGTCACTGTTAAGTGTGAGCCTGGCGGGTGGAAACGTAAGAGGTCCGACGTCCCGACCGTCATTATCAACAATGGTTATGGTCTGCTTGTCATTTCCAAGTTGAACGTTCGGTCCCTGCGGACTGGAGAGCACCAATTGCACTCTCTCATCGGCTCCTGATTCTTCCAAATCGTCGTCGATGATAGCCAGTGGAATGTTTGCTGCTGACTGACCTTCGTTGAAAGTGAGGGTGCCACTGGTCGTAATGAAATCTTCACCGTTCTGAGCTTCAACTCCAACAGACTGATATTCGACAGTTACGCTGGAATCAATGTTGCCTGTGCGGGTCACTGGGACAAAAATAATGCCATCGCCTTCCGATACGGTCAGTGAAGTCTGGTCAAGACTTATCAGGGAAGCCGGTGCTTCATCATTGTCATTTATCGTGATTTCCAGGGTACTCTTATCGATCGAAGCTCCGATAGCATTGCTTAGATTGAGTGTAAAAGCTTCATTCGACTCTACCTGAGTATCATCTATCAACCTCAATAGAATGCTGGCTTCCGTTGAGCCAGGCTCAAAGGTCAGGCTGCCATTTTTTGCAGTGTAATCCTCACCGGCTAAGGCCGATTCGTCAGCAGTCGAGTATTCTACAGATGCGGGTTCAGTGGTGTCGCCGATTCGATTGACGCTGATAAAGAAAACAGTGGTGTCTTCACTGACATCCTTTGTTTCAGATTCGAAGGCAAGTAATGACAGGATGCCGTTGGGATCGTTGTCTGCGATCCGGATTAACGCGGTTTTGGTGCCGAGGATATGGATACCTGTTGGGGATTCAATAGAATCCAGGGTCACTGAAAAAGACTCCAATTCCTCAAACAGAGGGTCATCAACAATTCCTATGGACAGTTTCGCTGAAGTTTCGCCGGCCGGTATAATCGTGGCCTCCAGGCAGGAACAACTCGCGAAATCTTCGCGGGCATTAGCTGACCCTGATTCGACAGTGTAACGTACTGTCACATCGGTGGGCGATGGATAGGAAAGGTTCAGCTGCAGTTCAGCCTGGCCTGCCGATTCGGTAACGGTTTTTATAAAAGAAGCCGGATCAAGTTTCACAGAATAGGGTTCCACCGTAATGGTGACTTCTACACTGGTGGTTTGCCCATCATTGTCCGTGGCTTCAAATATAACCTGCGAATCACCGTCTGGCAGCAGCAGATCAATCTCAAGGCCTGAACCTGCAAGTTGGGAATTGACCAGCCATTCTGCGTTGACGACAGTGCCGTCCTCATCGCTGGCCGAAGCCGAGAAGCTAACTGACTCCCCCGGACTGCCATCGGTGTCTTCGATGGTTCTATCCGGGTTAAAAATGACCTCAGGTGGGGTCAGATCCCCTGGCTCTGGTGTCGGGGCACCAAGAGGGCGGTATAACCAGTACCCCCTCGTGGGGTCTGAGCTGTCAGAAGTGCAGAAATAAACGCTGGATCCAATGAGGTCTGAGCCGGCAAATTGATCATAGGCGCCAGGTATCGTACATTCAGGGCTGCTGCCAAAGGAGTCTCTGACCATGCCTCTTACGGCGTCAACACTTGCGGAGCTTAAAGTCGGTGTAAAGTAGCTAAGGATTTCATCAGCCCACTCTTCACCTTCAGCAGGAGACGAGCCAGGGAAAATGAGCGAGGGGACTCCGGTGAGCAGGTCGGAGCCGATGAAGAAATTGAACAGATCGTTTAAATCCGTATAGGCTGCCCAAGTCCAGCCGGTGAAGTTAACCGTGCCAGTTGAGCCAGAGCAGGTGCCGGTTTCCGGGTTGCAAACGCTTGCAACGTCATCCCAGGACAGATTATCTACTGTGTCAGTAACCTGTCTCCATACGCGGTCCTTCACGACCACGCCGTCTAAGGTCAAGTAAACATCGGGAGCGTCAGCCGGTTCTACGGCATAGCCGATATTGTCAAACGCAGGAAAAACAAACGGGGAACGTATCAAAACGGATTCCAGGTTTTGGAATCCAGTGCCCATCACCGCGACTTGAAATGAGTCACCTGTGTCATCATAGGTGAAGTTCTTTACTATCGTAGATCCCCCTGGTGTCGTGCCGATGACCTCTAGAGTATCCTGGCCTGGCGGCGGTACGAACACGAACATCGTCGCAAACGAGAAGCTCGCGAAATCAAAATTACCGCCTCCTTCGCGAGTGATTTTTACCTCGAATGGACCAGTTTGATCGGGATTGTAGACCGCAAGGTATTGAGAAGTGTGGGGTACGCAACCGGGATTACAGGCAGCAGCGGGATCTCGAAGGATCTGAATACTGTCATTGGTGGCGGCAGTGCTCTCGAAAACGAGCCCTCCCGATGTCCATGATGACCCAGAAGCAATGGCGCCAGTCACATTGATATCGTCGAAGTCAGCCAGCTTGCCCACTTTCGAATTCGCTAAAACGTCTGGGATCGCGATAAAGAAATATACAAGTAGTAAGCCAACAGCGAGAGTAAAATTCCTTACGTATAAAGGCCTCATATCTTCGTTTTGGTAATAACTAACATTGATTTCTACTCTCTTTACCCATTCTTTACCCATTTGATTTGATGCCTATTTCTTCGTTTATTCTTTTTATTGATCAGTCCAAGTATTTTGTCAGTAGCGTACACGCAACATTTTCACTGTGCAACTGGTACGGGTTCGGCCGCGAGCGACCTTTAGGCATCAAGATTGAGCTGAAATTGGTATGAATGTGGTTGGCCCGGTAAAAAAGTGAGAAAGACAATTTACGTGGTTCGTATCCCGGTGTCAGAATCCTTTACAGCTTTTTGCCCCAAAACACGCATATTGGGAAATTTACTGACAAACTAAAATTGACCTTCACAATATATGTATAAATATCAATTAGTTAAAATATAGGCACGCTAATTGCTTATTTTTTGTTGCTAAAGTATTTTGTCGTATTCACAAAAAAATATGGATTAAGCATATGAATATTTATAAACAAAAATTCCTTTTCCTGACAGGATTGGTGTTAATAACGTTGAGTTTTAACGCTAATTCCGCACCGATAGTATTGGATTTTGAGGGCATAGGAAACAATGCTCAGATACTGGAATTTTATAACGGCGGGACCGACAGTGCAGGTAACTCCGGTCCCAATTACGGAGTGTCATTTAATGACACGGCATTGGCGATAATCGATTCGGATGCGGGGGGAGGTGGTAATACTGCCAATGAGCCCTCACCCGAAACTGTACTGTTCTGGCTCAGCACTGAGTCTGCCATTCTCAACTATGCCGCTGGATTCGAAACGGGTTTCTCCTTCTTTTACTCAGCCAGCACTGCGTTTCCTGATGGTTCAGTTGACGTGTGGGACGGCGTGAATGCTACCGGCAACTTACTAGGCACTATCAATCTGCCTGGTAACTTCCAAGACGGTGGTTGTAGCGGTGATCCCAACGGTGCATACTGCAACTGGGATGCTGCGTTTTTGGGCTTTGCCGGAATAGCCAAGTCAATTGATTTTAACGGTGCAGCTAATTACATTGCATTCGACAATGTCACTTTTGGCTCAATTACGCCCGGTGGTTCTGTGCCTGAGCCTGGTGCTATCGGATTATTAGCACTGGGCCTGCTCGGACTGGGACTTACGCGCAAGCGCGGAATTTCGTAAATCCTTGATCGCGCGTTGTTCGAAAACAAAAGAAAACCCGGGACCCCGGGTTTTCTTTTGTCCGACGCAACTGTCATTTGTAGGTCGTCAGATCATCTGGGAGAATTTCTCTCTAAACTAAGGCAGACAATTGCAGTGTTGCTTTCGGTTATTTGCCTAGACAAGCCATAAAGTTTTTCCCCTTCCTGCGCCCCAGGGTCTGCAGGTGGTAGGGAGCACCTCGAGTGTGCTCCATTTCCTGTTCGTTCAGATACTGCTTGCGCTCTTTTGACAGGTAACATGGCCCGTTATCACTGAGTAGCCTTGTTCGGTGTTTAACCACACCAGCTGATGATGTGCCGGGATTAGTCATCCAACGCCATCGATAGGAAGTACCAGCCCCAGCCCCAGCCCACGATCTTGAAATAGGTGAAGTCCCTCTGCCACAGCTCATTAACTCGCCTTATCGGAGAATGGAACTTGTCCGGCCTGCAGCAAAATATAGACAGGTTTCGTTCTCAGGTTATATTGCTTCGACAGTCGCTAGACACTGAATTCTGAATTGAAGTACTCAAACTGCTCAGTGATGCGACAGGGCAACTCCCAAGGTGACAGTTCCGGGTGCCCCAGAGCGACCTCAAGGCATTGCGCCTTTACAGTTGCCGGTAATTCGTTCCAGAATTGTCTTGAGGGTATACTCTTGGCAACCAGTCCTTCATAGCCTTGATCCCGGTAAACCTTTTACTTACCGGCGCTAGAACTCTCCTATTGACATGCAGCGCTTCCAAGCTACGCTTTGCTGACAACCCAGAATCTTCAGCTAGCCGAATCATCACATATTTCTCTGAGACTGACAGAGTCATTCAACGTCCCGGGTTCTGCCCTGCGCAAGGCGCACCTTTTTGAACACATTGTTCTTCAACATCGTTTCGGTAAGCCTCTGTTTGAGGTCGCCATTCTCTTTCTTGAGATCAGTTACCTCTCGGCTGTTGGCCTGGCGTTTAGTATCGCCCACCACGCTCTGAGTACCTCATTACCTCATTACCTCACTACCTACTTCCAGAAAACCCTTCGACCAGCTGTAGCGCTGACTGGCGGCTATGCCTTCTCTGCGGTACAGTTCAGCGATAGACTTTTCTTCACGCTGCCCTTCGAGCACAATGTGAATCTACTCTTAAGGTTTGTATTTCTAACGGGTTTACGCCGGATGGCTTTAACGGGTGTTTCGGGTGTGTCAGACTTAAGTGACTCCTTTACTTATCATTGAATGTATCAGAAGTCTCTTTCAGGGTTGAGTGCTGATTGATCCTCTATCCTCTGACTGATTACAGAGGAAAACCTTATGGTTTGTCTTCGCAATTAACCGAAAGCTATACTGCAAATGTCTCCCTTAGCTGTACTTTAGCTTTAGAGAGAATTTGTCCCAGATGATCTGACGACGTTCAATTTGGTCTGAAACATAGTGAGTTGAAATGACAAAGGTGAGTATTGGAATGCCTGTCTTCAATAACGGAAAGACGTTGTTGAGGGCTATTGAGTCCGTTCGATCACAAACGCACAAAGATTGGGATCTGATCATATCAGACGACTGTTCTCATGATGAAACTGAGTCGGTTCTTGATTCTATCTGTGATCCAAGAATTCGTATTTTTCGTCAATCGAGTAATCTGTACTATATGAATTTCAAATTTGTTCTCGACAGGGCATCAAATCCTTATTTTTGCTGGTTAGCCGGTGATGACTACTGGTGCGAAGATTTTCTCGAGAAAACCGAAGCGCATTTGAATTGTGTCGAAAGTTGTGTGCTTGTATCACCCAAAGTAGTATTTGTGGATTTTGATGGAACCATAGTAGGTATCTCTTCTGGGACCCATGACGTCAAAGGGGAGGTCTTTGAGCGCTTGGCGGTATACTTACGTGATCCAAGTGACAACTCCAGAATGTATGGGTTATTTAGGACGGAAGTGGCTAATAAAAGTATGCCAAGTAAATGTTTCCATGCTTGGGATTGGTCACTTTGTGCAAGGAGCTTGCTCTATGGTGATCATCATGAGGTTGTGGCAACTACAATTTACCGTGACAAGACCCCCTCAGCTGCTTACGTGAATAGCATAGATCGCGATGAGCATTCAGTGTTGACGCGCTATTTTCCTGTTTATCGATGCACTAAGGACATTTTGGAAAATGTAGATAGGAACTCATGGGCTATAATGAGAAGCATGCTGCGACTGAATATTCGAAAAAATCGCGAATATGTAGCTATTAAAAACCCCTTTGTTTACAAAATGCTCAATCCGATCTATAGACAACTCCTAAAAAGTGAATAATATTTGACCAACTATTAAAGCGGATGAGGGGTGTGCTTTAATCTTGATTTTGTGGGCGGCATGATTAATGAACGATTTCAGATTAGTCTCGGTTGTTATCCCGGCGTACAATTCTGCTAGCTACATTACTGAAACTCTTGTTTCAGTAATAAATCAATCGTATACCAATATTGAAATTATTTGCGTTAATGATTGTTCGACGGACGACACACTTAACGTTGTAAAATACTTTCGTGAACAAATCGAACGAGATATTCATTTTGAAGTCATATCCTTAAAAGCCAATTCAAAAACTGCAGCTGCGAGAAATAAAGGAATTCGAGAATCTAACGGGTACTTCATATTACCTCTTGATTCGGATGATTGTATAGATTCGCATTATATAGAAAAAGCAGTTCAAATATTTGCCTCTAATCCGAAGGTTGGGGTTGTATACTGCAAGGCGAGGCAATTTGGCGATGTCAACGAAAACTGGTACCTGCCTCCTTTTTGTCCAGATCGTATTGTTAAGAGAAACATGGTTCACAGTGCAGGATTGTTTAGGAAAAATGACTGGATCAAATATGGCGGATACGATGAGCGTCTGGTATATGGCCTTGAGGACTGGGATTTCTGGCTGAAATTTGTAGAAGATAATCAGTTTTTTTTTCAAATACCTGAATATCTTTTGTCGCGAAGGGTTCTGAAAAACAGCCGATCCTCCTTATTAGAAAACAAACGACAACTTAAGGAATCACTTGGGATGATTCGCAAGTCACACAAAAGACTGATCTGGAGAAGGAAGCTGAGCCGGTTGAGACGTTCTATTTTCCAGAAATCGGCCTAGCCGTTTATTCAAGTAGTCAAATTGTTTCTAAAGACAGCTGCATTGTCTTGGGCAGTACTTACTGTTGCCAGTTGGAATTGTTTTTTCAAATCTTGTGAAGGACCACGAAGAGGACTTGTAATGAAGCCCACCTATTCAATTGCCCAAACGGTAATCCGGCTTTGGCGTCATCTTAAGCCACGAAGAAGAGCGCAGTTTGGATTGCTTCTGATTTTGATGCTTTTGACTTCCTTTACCGAGATCCTAACTATAGGCTCAGTCTTGCCTTTTCTTGCCGTCATATCTAATCCCGAGGATGTACTTCAGCATCCGATCGCAAAACCTTTCACTCAAGCGCTAGGAATAAATAATGCCTACGAATTATTAATGCCGCTGACAATCATTTTTTGTATGGCAGCGCTTTTGGCAGGAGCGATGCGCCTACTGCTTCTCTGGGCAAATACGAGAGTGTCTCATGCAGCTGGCGCAGACCTGAGTATCAGGTTATATGAGCGTACACTTTACCAGCCTTATTCGTTTCATCTTAGCCGCAACAGTAGCGAAATAATTGAGGGAATCTCATCAAAAATCAACAGTGTTATCGATGCTATAAGGATGCTGCTCAATCTTTTCAGTTCGAGCATCTTTCTGATTGCAGTTCTTGCTACCCTGCTGCTTGTTGAGCCCTTTATCGCATTGGTAGCTTTTGGCGGTTATGGAATGATTTATGTTGTCATAATTTTGGTTACAAGGGGGCGGCAAATTCGAAACGGTAAAAGAATAGCGCAGGAATCTACGCGCAGACTCAAATCCTTGCAGGAGGGACTGGGTGGAATTCGAGACGTACTCATTGACGGAAGCCAGTCAGTCTACTGTGATATTTTTCGCAATTCTGACCTTCCATTACGAAAAGCCCAGGCAAGTAGCGTTTTTATTTCAGGGAGTCCCCGTTTTGTAATGGAAGCCTTCGGTATTACTTTGATGGCGATACTTGCGTATGTCCTTGCGTCGCAGCCTGATGGAATTTCAAGGGCTATACCTATACTCGGAGCATTGGCACTTGGGGCTCAACGGTTACTCCCGGTATTGCAGCATGCCTACTCGTCGTGGTCGCTGTTGCAGGTTAAGCATGCGTCTTTGCTTGATGCGCTCGAATTTTTAGATAAATCACTTCCGAAGTATGCGATACAGGAAGAAACCAAGCCTCTTACCTTTAAAAAGCATATTAGACTAAGAGATGTTTCTTTTCGCTACAGTGAAAAATCAACTTGGATAATAAGCGGTGTAAATCTAACTATCCCAAAAGGTAGTTGCATCGGTATTATGGGTGTTACAGGCAGCGGGAAGAGCACTCTTTTAGATATTATAATGGGCCTGTTACGGCCGACAGAAGGTGCTATAGAGGTTGATGGGCGACCAATCAACAACCAAATGACGCGTAACTGGCAAACTCATATAGCCCATGTTCCTCAATCCATATTTCTTTCTGACACGACCATTGAAAAAAACATTGCGTTTGGAGTTCCCGAGTCTGAAATAGATCGCAATCGTGTCTATTTATCAGCCAGACAGGCTCAAATCGCAGATGCTGTTGAAGGCTTTCCCGAAAAATATCAGACGGTTGTTGGTGAGCGAGGAGTCCGTTTGTCTGGGGGCCAAAGACAGCGTATAGGCATAGCTCGCGCGTTGTATAAGAATGCAGATGTCATTATCTTTGACGAAGCGACCAGTGCTCTTGATACTAATACTGAACTTGCTGTTATGAAAACTGTCCAGAATCTTAGTTCAGAAATCACTATACTGATAGTAGCTCACCGTCTATCGACATTGAAAAATTGCAGTACGGTCGTTGAGTTGGAAAAGGGTGGTGTATTAAAAACAGGCTCTGACGGACAGCTAGTACGCGATTCCGTCGATGGACGCAGAATTTAAGTGGTGATAGCACCAGGGTAACAATGCTCCTTTGGCTTTTTTCGTTTTCAACCTTGTGCTACTACAGATCAGATTGCATGATACATAGCGACCAGCATGCCTAAAAGCTCGACATTTACCAATGTTCAATCGGCTCCGAGAGATTTACCAGACATTTTAAGCTTAACGATATAGCTGGATTGCAATAAAGTCAGGTGTCATGACTGTCAGTTTTACCTGGCGGATTAATAGAAAATACAAGGCACATCATAATGAGAAAACAGGTGCTTTTTGTGTCGCCAGTATCTCCTGTAAGGGATGGCATTGGCATACAACAACGTGCTTTCAGAAATCTGAATCTGTTAACTGACCACTACGCAGTCGATGCAGTCATCCTGGCGGATAAGTTCGATGATAGATTTTTGAAACAGTTGCCCGTTAATGCTACAACCTGCATTGATTTTGCGTACAAAGACCTGCCTGATCGACTTAGAACAGTTCCCGGAATGCAACTTTTGTGGCGAATTTGGTGGCATGTGGGCCAGCGACTTAGAATTACGCTTCGCAAGAGCAAGATCAAAAAGCGGCTTAGCGAGGTGTTAGCCTGTGATTTTGAGTTCGTTTTTTATTTCAGAATCAAATCATATTGGGTACATAGCTTCCTGGCTAGCAATAACGCTAACTTCTCACCGAGAACAATCGTTGATTTTGATGATTATGAGTCCCTTGCCAGAAGTCAAATGCTCCCCTATATCTATAAGGCAATGGGTCGTCAAAAATACTATTCAAACCACGTTGATATATTTTTTACCAAGCGCCTCGAAAACAAGATATTGCGTAGTGCTGATCATGTATTAGTTAGTTCGGAGATTGATAAGATATCTCTCACCAAGAAAGGCAGCAAATTAGTTCCAATAACAGTTTTGCCTAATACTGTATATCTCCCAGACAAATTGCCAAGATCTCAAGGAAGCCGGAGGATCATGTTTCTCGGTGCTATGAACTACTATCCGAATATTGATGGGGCCGTGTTCTTTTGCAGTACTGTTCTCCCCATCCTGAGAGAAAAACTACCAAATCCCGTTGAAATCTACTTGGTTGGCAGTTCTCCTTCAGATGAAATTCTACAGTTGGGGAGAATAGCTGAGGTAACTGTCACTGGCCGAGTCGAGAACTTGCGCGATTATTATCAGAAATCGGATATTGTAATTGTTCCAATTAGAATGGGAGGCGGGACTAGAATCAAAATAATTGAAGCCATGGCGTACGGTAGGATGGTTATGTCCACTACAATTGGTTGTGAGGGGATTCCAATAAGAAGCAGCCAGGAGCTTGTTATTGCCGACGAACCTGAGAAATTCGCCATCGATTGTGCCTCTTACCTAAGCTGTCCCAATTCAAGACATGTAATAGAACAAAAGGCTAGAAAATTTGTAGAAGAAAAATATAGTTATGAATCCGCCCAATCGATCTTTCAATCTAGCCACGTTTGAGATTTCTAACACCGTTTTACCATTATTTGTGATAATGGAAAAGTGCATTATCATTTCGACATCGATAAAATTCTACCAACCGCCTTCAATGCGAACCCATTTACTCCGCGTACTCTATTTCCACATTCGTAAAATGTTTTAGTTAGATAGGAGCGGCGGGCCTTTGATCCACCGTGCTGTTTGATGAATTCATTGTGTGTTATCAGAATTTTCAGACGGTATCTAAGCAGTTTCCACCCATTCGCTGATAAGTTGCCGTGAAATTCTCGCCTTAATCTGGTTAGTGGCTCGCTAATAAACCCAATCTCATGTCCGGCTTCAATCAGTCTTATAGAAAAATCATAGTCCTCACAGCATTTGAATGAGGTATCCATTCCTCCGATCTCCGTAAATACAATGCGCTTGATTACCAGGCTAGAAGGTACTATCTGACTGCTCAAAACCAGGCTTCTCCCATCTAACTTAGTTGGTTTTTGTGTATAAATATTTCTTGTACTATTCTTAGAGAAAACGCGAATCCCTGTATGACACCCGACTATATTTTGATGTATTTTGAGGTATTCCACTTGTTGACTAATTTTGTGCGTATCCCAAATATCATCGGCGTCGATAAAAGCAATCCAATCAGTTTCTGCAGCCTTTACGCCTAAGTTTCTTGCATTGGATGGCCCCAGGTTCTTTTCACTAACTATTATGCGTATTCTTGAATCTTTGAATCTTACCAAGAATGAAAGAGTGTGTTCGTCTCGCCCATCAACGACGACAATAACTTCATTGGGTTGGCAAGTTTGAGACAGTACTGAGTCTAGAGCTTCTTCAAAGTATTTTTCCGCCCTATAAAAAGGAACTATCACGGAATAGTTAAATTCGACAGGTTCCATGGTTTTATAATCTGTCCTTTCAGGTCGTCTGGCTATAACAAAGCCAATTCGCCGTAATTCTTTATGATCCCAAAACCCTACCATTATGCGAGGGATAAGTGAAAGTAAAATGCGCGAGAATCGCCGTTTCTCACTCTTGTGATAGTGGATGAAAATATTATGCTAAGTATTGGATTAGCCAATGTAAGTTTATGTACTGCATCTCCTTATTGGCATCCATTATCCGCCCACATATAGCTCTTTCTGTATCGATTAGTAACAAATAATAAGCAGGATCGATAGAGGTGGCGTTGTTAAGCGTTATTAGGGGATGGTATTTCCTTTATGGGATTATGGGCGAAAAATATTCAGTTGAGTGTAACCCCCCCCTCTTTTTTACACAGCAGTTATTCGCAGAAAATCATGCTGCCTACAGTAATCGTCTTGACGGCACTCCGCCAATCACTTTGTTGGGGATTTCGGCACATTATCATCTGGACGAAAGGACTGATACATAGTTTCTCTACCATCATGGAAGACCGGTTAGTAACAAATGTCATTCCCTGTCACCGGGTCATGCTTTATCTAAACTACCGAACCAAGTTCCGCTAAGAACCAACAGCCAGGAGTTGACTACCTTTTTAATCATCTCTAACTCACCCAGTGCCTTAGATCTCGATTTGTTATCTCCGACAGTTTCTCAACATCAGTGCGAAACACAGTCTTGAGAGTTGCTTGCATTTCATCCGATAAAGGCGGACGTTGTGTCCTGTTAAAATTTGCTTTGCGCAGCTTTTCGCGAAGGCCTCTGCCCTGGTAACCCAGCACTTTCTTGAGAGTATCGATGGTCCAAGACGATATCGGCCCTTTTGGTGCTTCAGCTATGTGTGCCAGAATCCTGCTGCGATGCTCCTTGTTACTGTTTAGTACCGGGAACTCCGTCGGTTCGAACGGTGGTAGTCCAAGGAACTGTACAACCTCGTAATAAATTGAATGGACGTCGTCCTGCATATCACTCTGGAAGAGAATCTTTATCTGATCTCGCGGGAATATGTCGTAAATCCTTTCGATATGTTTGCCCAGCATCCCGATCTCACGATACTGAAGGAAGAATGGTTCCCGCGTTTTTTTCGGTATGTTGATGCCTTTACTGCGCTCATTCTGCAACATCCACGCTTTTTCAAAATCCTTCTCTTGTTCGTCAAGCAGGTAAAGGAGTTGGGAGTGTACGGAATACACCAGCTCACACGGATTTCTGACCATGACGATGATACGCGCATCCGAATTGAACTCACGGATGTTGGAGATTGCCGAATTCGAGTATAAATAGGAAACTGACGCTTCTCCGATTGCCTGATGTTTATCGCTTGCCCCCTCGAAAAGGGCCAGGTAATCATCAAGGGTTTGTCCCGCCTTCAGATTTTTGAAATCGTCGCAAAAAAAATACGGTTCCTTGACTGGGGATGCAAACAAGTTTGGGTGTAGGGAGAGATAGTGGAAGAGAGATGTTGTTCCACTCTTGGGTGCGCCAACAATAAAAAAATTCGGTCTACTCTGCATTCAGATTCAGAAAAACGGTCCTAACTTGATGGGGTCGCAGTTTACTAAAGTGCGAAATGAAAATGCAACTCCCCCTCGGGGGCGTTTCTTTTGTAAAAGAGTTTGTGCCTTTTTTGCGGTCTGATTATGTTTCCTGATTTCCAGCGATGTAATATTCGTAAACAACAAAGGTCTCGGTCATCATGGGATTAATAGGAGGTTCCCTAAACAGTGTATGAATCAGGGGCGGAGCACCTGTGTAGAGAGCAAATATATGGTATATCCAAAGCCTGAGATTGCCCAGCTTCGTGAATGGCAAGCCGGGCAATCACTTTGCAGCGGTTTACTTGTGACTAAAGGTAAAGGCTTGATCGGAAATCAAGTGCCATTGTCTGGATCTGGATTTGTATCGTCCCCGTCGTCGGGGTCCACGCAAGACAGACCGTCTATTTCCTGCTCACAATCCAGCATGCCGTCTCCGTCATCATCACCGTCAACTGCTTCCGCACTGATGGTCAGTCCAACTATGTCCACCAGACCGAGCAATCCGTTATACCAATCGTCAATAGTCAGCGGATCACCACCTGGTATCGTCAGGATAAGTCCCAACTGATAGGTTCCTGCAGCGACACCAGCAAGATCTACTTCCGGTATTTCGAATAGTTTGGTTATCCCGGTGCCTGCGTCGTCACTTACTGGTACTACGATAGCATCTGATAGCTCAGTATTATTTTCTTCTTCCGGATCACTCTCTAGAGCTTGTGGATCAGTTGGTGTTTCCGGAGGGGTTTCTGGATCCGGATCAGATTCATCGGGAGCGTCGGTAAGTGGTGCGAAGATGACAAGATAGGCATCTGCTAATCCATCATGAATCAACTGTGCGCCTTGCGCGAAATGTAAACCTATCTCCAGTGGCTGCCCGGTATAAACAATATCCTTGTTGGTTACGACTCGTCCCTTGACGCCATCCGAAGCGCTACCGATTGCACCGTTCTTTACAAGAGCATTGCCTTTGCCTTTGCCTTTTCCGGGTCCAGTAGTATCACTGGTTTCCTCCTGATCATCATCAGGACTTTCTTCTTCATCAGTAGTACCTTCTTCTTCTCCATCATTAGTACCTTCTTGCTGAGCTACCTGCACAGTGGTGGAATTGTCCGATTCGCTATTCTCTACCGTGTCGCTATTAGATCCTTGGGCTTTACCTTTACCCTGAGCATTGCCATTGCCATTGCCATTGCCATTGCCATTGCCGGTAGCAGTAACGTTCCCGTTCCCGTTCCCTTTACCGTTTCCTTTGCCATTGTCGGCCGCCAATGCTGACCCGGACGCTACCAGCATCAGTACTATGAGAGCCACTGAAAGACTCGTGATCCTTTCCTTGAAATTTTTCACTTTTCTAACTCCATCCTAGTTGGTAGTTGTACGTATATCCATTTTTACGTAAGAAGAATAGAAGTTAGCATGGGCTCGAACCCTACATTGTGAACTACCTCACGATGATTCTATTCCACTTTTCTAGTGCTTTTTTACACGTTGCAGGGCGTGTATCTCGTAGCGTGTTGCGTTGCAGCGAAAATTGACCCTGTAATTGGATATTTGAATTCGACCGTTCAATTACACAAAAGCGCCACGAAACCAGAAGCATGCATTGAGTCAATTAATCAGTGCAACAAGCGCAATAGTTGGATTAGTCGAACGCGTAAATCAAAATCTTTTAAAAGACAATCCTGTCCGCATTTTTCTCAAAAAATGTAATTGCAAGTAACGCTACTTTACCTTAGTGTCAGACTTTCCTTACAGAAATAGCAATTGATACAAAAAACTTGATCAAAAACCTGCACTGTTACTTTACGGCTGTTGGTAGCCGCTGTTAGCATCAACGATACACAATGCATATCGTGGTGGAATTAATGTTTGAGCGAAACAAAGACAAACAGTCACGGCAACCGATTCAAGCGCCGGAGCAAAGCGTCTCCGATACAAATCCGGTTTCAACCTCTGTTAATAGAGAATCAAACACAACAAGGAGGGCCGCAATGATCGGGTCAACAATTAAAATCAAAGGTGAGGTTAGCGGCGACGAGGATCTGGAGATCGAAGGGAGTGTAGAAGGTTCGATTGATCTGGTGGCCCACCAAGTAACTGTCGGTGAAACCGGTAAGGTCAAGGCGGATATCAGAGCAAAAACTGTCATAGTAAATGGGCATGTTATCGGCGATATCACGGGCGGGGAAAAAGTGATTGTTTCCAAAAGCGGTAATATCAGCGGTAATATCGTTACGCCACGTATGACTCTGGAAGATGGCGCGGTATTCAAGGGCAGTATCGATATGGATCCTGGCGAGACATCGAGCAAACAGGAAAAGTCGGGTCAACGTAAGAATAAATTGGCAGGCACAGGCGAGTCGGAATTAACTAATACCGGTGGCGAAGTAACAAATCTGGATATCAAAAACGGTTAGTCAGTCTTGAACAATCATGACGGGCAGGTCAGTATCGATTGCCCGCCAAGTACATCTAAATCGAACTTTGAAACTCAGCCTTCACAGTTGCTTCAATTGCTGTTTGAGAACGTTCAGGCTGAAAGACGACTGGTTGTACTCAATATCGGGGCAGCCCTGCCTGAAACTATAAGTTTCTTTGCCAATTACCGCTGCAAGTTGTATATAACAGACTTGCTGGCTGAATTTTCGCTTTCGGCCGATTCCCTGAGCGAAGAAAGTGAATCGCAATTCAAGTTACGAAATGATATCGCTGACATTCTGTCAATACCTGATGGGGTAATCTTTGATATTGTCTTTTTCTGGGATTCACTCAATTACTTGGGAAAAGACAATATTCATACTCTGATGCAAGTCCTGAAATCTCATCTGCATGACGATAGCAAGGGTCATTGCTTTGCGGCACATAGCTCGGAAACGGCGGAAGCA
>Ga0209578_10000288_pt1 | contig 75425 bp, 108 predicted proteins | sample tdAd472_FD_187127 | JGI IMG/M metagenome (GOLD analysis project Ga0209578, IMG submission 187127) | Marine sediment microbial communities from the Atlantic coast under amendment with organic carbon and nitrate - tdAd47.2 (SPAdes)... | ecosystem: Environmental > Aquatic > Marine > Coastal >...
GATACAGTGAAACATATTACGAGATACACGCGTATCTAATTGATGTCTGCTCGTATTCTAACGAGGCTGCACATGATTACATTTTAGAGGCTTGCCCGCATGTGCTGGCGCATGATTTTGTGCCAGCGCCCGTTACAAGTTTGGAGTATGAAGAATGACCAAAAACACAGGCAAAGCATCGTCGCCAGGATACCGAAAAGTCGCGACAATATACTGCCCAATCTACGGCTACGAGATAGAGCGCACTATTTGCGAGCACGACGATGTTTGGCTTGTTGACGTTTGGGGCGTTCCGTATCGGTGGGAGTGGGTGAAATCAGTGAAGGTGTATTGGCGATGAATATGGAGCCGTTTAATTTTTGCATACAATGGATGGTGTACGATTATTTGCCAACCCTGAAAACCGGAGACTTCCTACCTGGTCAACTTTGCATGCCCGATAGGATAGGCGTTGAGCGAAAGACGTATCGAGAAGTGTTACGCGTTCTGGATTTCCATGGAGTTATAAGTGTCAAGCATGGCAAACCCACAAAGTTCATAAGCCTTAACAAGCCTGGACTGCTGTACGTCATGGAGCGTAAAGGCTTAACTGGTCAAACCACATAATCGAAAAATGGTGGTATATTAACCACACTAACAACACCGCAGCAGTATCGCGGATAACGGAGATACTCATGCGTAGAAGAAATATAGAGGCACCTTTTGTACAAATTAGCAAGAATGCTAAGATTTTTGAGTGCGGCATTTTGGTCGCTATTGTTCTTACTGTTTTTGCCTTTGCTGTTTGCTCTGTCGGGCCAATGATTATTGGTGATTCACTACCGGAAGCAACCAAGGCAATCACAGAATAGTTTCAACGCCACCGGCAGTCACGCATAATTTAACTGTTAGCGCAGTCGCGATGTGTGGCTACCTCAAACCGGTGGCTCCATTTTTGGAGGGAATATGATTCACAGCGTAGAAGACAAAACACAAAAAGAACTTGTCGAGATTGTCAAGATTCAGATGGAGGAATACGAGAAGTTATTAAAGACTGAAAAGCAAACCGGAGCAATGCTGAACGAAGCGCTGGAGGCTCTCAAAGCAGCAGAGCGTGAGCGGGATGATTTGGAGAAACGACTATCAATTTACGAAAGTAAGGATAATCAATATGCGAATAAATTAAAAAGAATGCTGAAACTGCAAGCGCAGCTACACAAAAAGCAAGGGGCCGAGTCTCTTGGAGTGTTATTTGATAGCGCATTGTCAGAGATTGAAGCGTTAGAAAAGCGCGAAAAAGCAGTAGATATAGAACGGTATGTATTATCTTACTGCCTAAATTTCATTAAAGATTTCGCAACCCATGATTCTGAGAGCAAAGACGCTGCTTTTTTACGACTGAAAAACACTATTAATGACAGCCATGTCAGAGCTAATGAGCTCTTAAACAAATTCGCCATTGAGCAGCAGATTAAAGGAGCAAAAGCAGCAGGAAGCAAGTTAATTCAAAGTCATGAAGGACAAAAGAAGCAATGGTTTGATGAAGTCTTTATTGGTCAACTACGCCAACAACTAAACGGGGGTGAGTGATGATTCTAACACGCTGGCTAAACGGCTGGACAATCGAAAACATAGCAGCAAAGCACGGCATACGCGTTGAAACTGTTGTGGCTTATTTGCGGGTTCGTAGTGGGGAGTGGGTGAGCCGGTAATTTAACCGGCTTTACCACCAAACTTACCCATAGCCTTTTCAACGATAGCGCCCATGTACGGGGCTGAGAAGTAAAACGCCAATATCAGCATCATGGCCCCGTTCATCTGTTCAGCATAACCACCAATGACAGTTGCGCTTGCTCGCCATTGCTCAGGCTGTGAAGCCCATACAGCAACCAAATTCATTACCATGCTAAATACATACATAAACAGCCACACAAACGTAATCATGACCGCAAGAAGCCGCCTTGCTAGGTTTTGTCCGCTAGTGTTAGCCATCCAGTCTATTATCATCTTTCTGGCTTCTGCGCGCTCTGTGGCTGCGTCTGCCGCCTTCTCTTCGTCAGTATAGAATAGCGCGTCGCCTGCATCTCGAATCATCGAGACGCCTTCTTTTACGACATCAGATGAACCAAACAATCTACCCCAGAAACTAGCCATTAGCTTGCAATCTCCAAAACAAAACTATCTTCACCATACCACTGTAAAAGTAATTCGCAAGCTTTCAGTGAATCCACCGCGACAGGTTCGCTGGTCATTGGTCCGCCTTTAATGTCTAGGCATGGGGCGACGCAGCCCAGCAGGTGCTTGAGTAGTGACGCGGGGTGAATCTCAATATTGGTACGAGGGTCAGTTTCTTCGTTGCGGAATTTGTACCAGTGATGCTTGCCGGTGTGGTCACGGTCAACGATGTACTGACCTTCTGGGATGCAGGATTTGCCGATTTGGTTATTACGCCAGGGTAGCTCCAATGTGTAGATTAGCTGGCCGTCTGGTAGATACCATTCGCCAGCCGTATAGTGTTTGTGGTAGTTACGTTTAATTGCTGCCATAGTTCAACAAGGCGACTATAACAGCCGCCACCCCAGTACCACCAAGCAATGCAGCGGTTACAACCTTCCATATCAGCCCGCGCACACCGTCAACAACAGGCTTCATTGCTGCGATAGTTTCACTATGCACATCTAGCTTGTTTTTAACAGATGATAACTCAGCGCTAACCGTGTCGTGTTTCGACGCGTATACAGCAAATTGCGTTGCCTGATTATTCATAGCATCAGTGAGCCTATCTAAAGAAGTGAGCACTTTCGTAGTGCCTTCCTCTAGTGAAGATATGCGGTATTGGTGGTCGTTAACGGTCTTTTGTAATTCTTCGCTCATGGGATTTCAACTGTTTAAGCAATTTAATTAATAAAAGGCCGGAAACTGCTACCAGTGCGCAACCGATGCACAATATTACTGACAGCACTTAGACCTCCGTTGACTATTATAGTTAATTCAAAGGATAACAGAATTAAACTAAAGTTTAACGGCCAGTCATATAACACGGGGAAAACATCATAACCGGCTAGTAAAAATAGATAAAATGCGCCCAAAATAAACTGCATTGACGCATATATGGTCGTGATTTTACTAGGTATTTCGGAGCAAATAAAGATAGTCAGCGTTGTTGTTAGTAACAACGCTGTATAGTAAGCGGAAAATGAAGCATCATAAAAAATAAATTGTACTGCATAAACCAAAATATAAGATGCAAGTATTACCTTGCAATCGTTCATTTCTTAGGTGGCTTCCGGTTTGTCTTGCTTGTGTCGCGAGGTTTCTTCCTGCCTACTGGCATCGCGCTGCGACCTTCTGTTTTGGTGCTCATAACTCAATCCTCAACTTTGGCTAAAATACCAACCGCTCAACGCGATTCGAATATTGCTAGTAGATGCTGGTATGTTCGACGTACCAACCTCTAATCCGTTTGTGCTAGGGTCATTTTGTCTAAACTCTATATAGCTGGAGCCAGGAATAACCGAAGCGCTCAAAAACATAGTATCATCAAACGTTACATTTTGTACAACACCAAGACTACAGGCGAAATCATAAAATGATATTCCTGCTGCACCGGCTGTTTTCGACGTAAACGGAAGTGATGCTATTCTGAAATTGCCTGACGCTGTGGTAAACGCATTGGTGTCAAATCTTACTGTCATAGCAAAATACACCATGTCGCCTATTTTTCTATACGTACCTTCCTGAATGAGATAGGTGGGCGAGAAGTCGCCAGGTGTCGCAAATGTTACAGTTGGTGTAAACGTCCCGCTGGTTGGCGTGAAATTTCCGGCACGGATAGTTTGCTCAACGCCCTTTGATGAAACAGACAGCCCCATGTTTTTCGCAATTGTCTGAGCCATGTTTTTATGACCGGCAGGTGTGGGGTGTGCGCCATCAGATAAAAACCCGTACGTATCGCGAAGCTCAGATATGCTTAACAATGAGCCGTCACTGCTTAATAGGTCCGGCAATGGGATATAAACAGCGCCAGCGACCTCGCTTGCCATCTGCCTTAATTCCTGTCTAATCCATGTTGACGAGTCGTAACCCCAGTTTGTATCAATAACATAAAGCTTTGTTTTGTTGCTCTTGACCTGTGTGACAAGGTAGTCAAGCTTGCTTGCTACTGTCACTTTCTCACCGGCGCTAGAATCCCTGTCGTTGTACCCTAATGCAAAAATAAGCGTCTCAGATGTACAGGCATCGTCAAAAACACTGTTATCCGTATGAAGAATTTTGCGGCCAGGGTCAGAAAAATTGTTAACGACGAAATCATCAAACGCATTCAGATATTGGATACCTGTGATTTCAACGGTTCCCGACACCACCTCAATTCGAATGTCAGAAGTACCGTCACCACTGTCCACCATTGCGACCAGTGGAGATATGGCCGAACCATCCTCTGTGGCATTACTGTCTACTGTTTGTTGTACAGTGCCGCCACCATTGTTCGAGATAGTAAACGTACCGCCGCCGCTAAATGCGCGATAAAAAACCCTGAATTGAGTTGTTTCAAATGGAACATTGAAATCAAGATAATCTCCAGGTGTAGAGCTATACCGAGAAAACCCATTGATAACAGTCGTAGCGTCACCAAGGTTTTTAAAATTCCATGAACCGCTAGTTGTCACTGAGTGGTAGTCGTTGTATGTACCCTCGGCATTGGTGGCAACACCCCTGGAACTGATAAATCCTATGCTTTCTGAGCCGTTTTCCAGCAAAAGCAACTTGCGCAGCACTGCCGCATAACTGTCCGAATATACGTCTGGACAGTTCGAACCCCAACTTATGGAGTCACCCAAAATACTAACAGATCGTCCAGACCATTTATCAGTAATAGTGGATTTAACGCCGCTCAACATGTCGCCCTGCGGCTCACGCGTGTCCACGTACTTGAATTTTTCAGTAATTGATATATAGCTATCAATGCTATTCACACTAAGCCGGTACTCTCCAGGCTCAACGTAAACGACCACCTGACCATTCGAGTTGGTCGTTTTTGATGTAGCGCCGTTGGTGTAGAATTCATCGTCATACATTATGGCAACTACACCCGATTCTCTGTGGTACATCGAGCAAACCGCACCGGTTACAACCTGTTTTCCGCTAGACTGAGCCGATGCTGTGTCTCGCTCTAGCGCTGTTATCGTATGGGGTACAAGTGCCATCATTTCACCTATGGGTTGTCAGCACCAAGTACAGTGCCTGTGTTGATCCAAGTAATAGTATATCCGTTTCTCTCGATGGCCGCACCTGCCGCACCACCTGAGCCGCCACCAGTCTGACCAAGGTCGCCGCCTGCAAACCCTGTAGCGGTAAATATGCCGCCAGCGCCATCATCGGCAGTCGCTATACCTCCAGCGCCGCCAGTCGTGTTGTCGCCATTCTGTGCAGGGGTAATGTCGATGGCATTAACAGGCGGCGATACAAAGCTGCCTGTAGCGCCTAGGCCGTTAGTATATCCCGCACCGCCGCCACCAGCGCCAAATGCCGATACACCGCCACTCGATGCGCTTTGACCATTAGCGCCCCCGCCGCCCCCGCCAATAGTGCCTGAGTTGTCAATCTGCACATTGGTTTCAAGGTATAAGGCTATACCGCCAGCTTCCGGCGTGCCGCCAAGGTTCGCGCCATTACCGCCTTTACCAACAATAAGCCCCCTGACATCAAGTATTGGGTCATTATTGAAGTAGCTAAAATCACCCGTTGACACGGCGGGCTGTGTGTTATCACTGCTACCAGCGACGCAGAAGCCATCAAAAATAATCCTAACCTGTGTGTCTGCATCATAGCTTGACGGCGGGTATTGGTCGTCAAATACATCGCGAAGCGTCCGCGCAGTACCACCCGCATCTTTCAACTGGTCAATCTCACTGGATAGTTGAACTACAAGCACGCCCTCGTCAACGCCTTCGTCCTGTGATAGCTCTTGGCCGTATGAGTGCTCAAGACAAGTGTAACTGAAATTATCCGACTCCTGCGCCGACATAACCTCAACAGGTAAGTCAATACGGGCGTTTGTGTTATCCACAATCGTCCTAGTGTTAACGTAAGCATTACCAGCGGTCCATACGTCGGTGTCTTTCGAATCCAACTGGAACGATATTTCGATGGGTGCTTTCGAGTATCTGCGGCCCCATCGCGCGGCCAGCAGGATAGCAGCCGCTTTGTTATCATTGTTAATCCAGCGACAGTTAATCGTTTTGATTTTCTGTGAGCCATAATTCGATACGCTATCAGGGTCGATGCGTACATATCCCTGTTGATAGTTGGTTATCTCGTCAAGGTCTTTGGCGTAGTCATATATGCCAAAATTCACAATGACAGTACTAACCCGCATATCAAGCTTATCCTGCCACGACACGGTATCAGCAAGCAGCTCACCCTCGTCTGTCCATGTAGGCACGGATGATGAGAAATCTTTAATCGCGACAAATGATATTTCTGCCAGCCGCTCATCCCAATACAGGCGATGCGGCGCTTCCATGCCTAATTCTTTCAGTAGGGTTTTAATACCTACCGGCTCAGTTAGCAGCGTGTAGTAGTTGCCAGGAAGGTACGCGCTACGCTCTGCCGCCCACTTCGACGTTGGAATGTAGGAAGAATCAAGACCCGCACCGGTAACAAGTAGCAGGTATAAGATATTGTCAACAGTATCTTGAATCTCGACGCATTCCTGCACGGTGTCATCTGCGCTATGCGCGTCGGCCACGGTGTTATATTGCGCTCTAACTACCGTCAGTGTGTCACTGCCACTGGTGCGCGTGTAGGTCATTATCTCGTCATTAATGCGGATGATGCCACTAGTGCCGTGATTAGCATCGCCTGCGCCCGTAGGTGACAAGGTAATGCTGGTTGCAGCATCAGTAATATCAGCGCTTAGATAGCCGGTTGATTTTGGTGGATACTGCGCACGGTCATTGTCAGCGAATTTAAGCGGGTCGCGGCCTGTGATAGACACGCCTGAAGCGGTTTTCTTGAACGAGTCCAGCAGGTAATGGCGAGCCTGAAATGCGTTAGTGTCAAAAGTGAATTTATCGTCTAGGTATCCAGAGTATACCCGCATAGGAAAACCCTGATAATACGGATATGTAGCCCTCCATAGAGGCCAAAAATCTACAGGGTTTCCAGGTGTTGAAAGCTCGGTCTCGTCATTGTGGTCGCGAATGTTTACCGTTACTCGGCCACGGATGCCGATGCCGCCTTCTGGGTCAATCGATGTTGCACCGAACGACGGAGTACCCGCAACAAATGGCGCAGCATCAAGACCAGGAGGAACAGGCGAGCGGTCAAGGCAAAAGCGAAATGTCGTGCCGTCACAGTCAATCTCCACATAGTAAAATGGGCGCTTTACTGCTTCTTTTTTCGCGTTGTTATACAGAGCCATGACCGGTCTGACTCCAGTTAATTGACATTAAGTTGCGGGTTCCGCTGAACTGTAACGATATGTCACCGCCAGTCATGCACAATCCGACCTCGTTAGGGTATTCCAGCAAGTTCCACGCAATGAAATAAAGATATTCTTTCGAAACCTCTTTAAAGTCTAAGAAATAATTCTGTATCCAAGTTCTATCTACGTTATCCAGTGACACGCTATTGCTAAACCCCTTACGGATAATGCTGCGAGACGTGAACTCGCCGCCGTCAGTCATGTTGTTACGGTATACCGTATTGTCAGCCATGGTAATAGGCGTATGCCCGCTAAAGAATGGGCGCTGCAATTGCAGAGCGATGCCTGCTGAGATATAACCTATACCTACCGAACCTGTGCCGCTGCACACGATTTTTATCCTGCGAGCCGACACCGTGCCGCCAGTGTAGTGAAACATGAGCGGTGTGTTGTCAGTCGGGTTTTTACCTGTGGTTAATGGCGTGAATGAACCTGTCGTTCCAGCTGACCACTCAGCGCCAACAGAAAACAGTGACGTTCCCAGTGTATGAGCGCCTACGCATATTGTGTCAATATCAACGTTAGCGGGTAATGTAATGGTAATCTCTGCGCCGCCTGTGAATGTCCATTTTTTGTATGTGTTTGGCACTAACGCATAAGCACCATTGGTGCCGGTTGTCACTGACACGCTATCGTAATTTAGCAGCAGGTTGTCATACAATATCCGCGCATGGTTAAGCGGGAAAGGTGGCGTTGTGGCTGTGCCGCTCGTAGCTGTTATCGCTGTCGGAGAAGTTATTGCCGCTGCTGACTGTGGCGTTTTTGCTGTCGGGGCAGAAATGGATGCGCCTGAAACAGATGACAAAGCAGAAGGCGACGAAATGCCCGCTAGTGCCTCGGCGCTCCACGCCACAGGGGATGATATAGAGGCGGCAGAAGCTGCGCTATAAGATGTTGGCGATGTAATACCAGCAGCCGATACAGACGAATAGTAAGCAGGACCGCTAATGGACGCAGTAGAGACTGGAGAATGAGCGCTTGGTAGTCCAATCGACGCATCAGCAATTCCGCTAAATAGCAATGGTGCAGATATAGACGCAATTGACACAGCAGTGCTTGCCGACGGCGCAGTTACGGATGATTCGCTGACAGCCGAATATGACACAGGCGTAGATATGCTACCGGCAGACACAGCGGATAGCGCATCAGGGTCGGTTATGCTCGCCCCGCTAACAGCAGTTACAGCAAAGGGTGAGTCAATAGGCCAAGCCGGTGACGGCGTTAGCGCTCCCTTGTTTGATGTAACGCTAAAGTCTGTAGGTAGCGCAGTCATTACGGCTCCTTATGGCGCGTCGATTGGTGCTGGCGTTACTGGTGTTGCGGCGCTAGGCGGTGATACTGTGCCTTCACTAACCGGAGTGTTTGCGCTAGGCGCTGGAATTGTTGCCTCGTTTTCAGGTGTCATGTTAACCCCCTATAAAGTTAAAGTCATACCCATCACCCGCAAGGGCTTTGAGCAGGTCATACACTTGCTGCCCTGATACCATATCAGAAGGGTTTAAGCCGCGAATATCAAATGTGCGGTTTGGTGCTTGAGCGCCAGCAGATGTCGTAGTCGTATTTGTTGCAACCTGTCCGCCTGAGTATGATTGCCCAGTGCCTGCGCTTCCGTAACTGGTGGACATAATACCCTTAACCTGAGCGAAACTTGCAACAGACTGTGCAGCAGCAAGCGGTATATTCCATGGGTATGGTGTTGCGGCCATGGTTTTAGACACGGCGGCATAGCCATCAACAACGGCTTGAGATACAGCAGCAGCCTTGCCAATCTCAAACATCTTACGGCTTTCGGTGTTCATCAGGCTTGATAGGTTGCCGAACATGCTAGAAAGCATAGATAGTTTTGCTTGCTTTTCCTGTTCAGCCAGTAGTAACCTTGCCCTTTTACCTTTCTCCTCGAGGCTTGTTTTCTGTCCCTCGAAATTATTTATCGCGTTAAGCTCTGCAAGTCTAAGGTTATCAAGAAGTGCCGCTTTTTCCTCGCCACTCAATACTTCAGACTCTTTTATCCTTGCTGCCTCATCTTGAATTTGCAAAACTCTCGCATCCGCTTGAGTTTTTAGTGAGGCGATCCTTTTTGCCTCAGAGTTTCGTTGAGCTTCTTCAAGCTCAGTCATTGCGCCAGTTTCAACGGCTACCCTGTTGCGCGTGGCGGCGTTAAGTAGCTCTGACTCTACAGCTACGCTTGATGTTAATATCTGAACTCTGCGTCTTGCGGACTCTCTAGCAGCATCTATTCTATCTTGCTGTTCGTCTGTAACTCCGCCCGTCTTTCCTTGAGCCGTATCAAGCTCAGCGCGAAGCTGCACAAGCTCCCTGCGCAATTCGGCTACAGATGCTTGGTACTCTTTGTTTTTGACTGCGCGACGGCCTGTTTGATTTGAGCCTACCGATGTCGCTCTTGCAAGCGCCTCTTCGGTGGCTATTTGCGCCTCCTTCTCTGCAATTAGCTCTTTTATCTTAGCTATGCTTTTATCTTTCTCCCTTCCTTCTTCTGCCTCTACTTGCGCCAAAAATTCAAGTTGATTGGATGTAAGCTTTGCGTTTTCTTGAAGCTCTTTAAGCTTGTCAACTAAGTCTTTTGTTGAGTCAGACGAGTCCATCATGCTAGGCACAAAAGCCATAGCTAAAGACGCACCGATACCCACAATCGCACCCACCAATGGGGCGCCCAACACGATACCCAAGTCAGCGGCTTGTTGTGAGAATGCGAGAAGCGGTGAAGTGCCTGCCTGAACTTGTCCGACGAATTGCTGTATTTGAATGCCGGCTTGGCCTGAGTTTTTGCTTAACTTAACAAATCTGCCAGACATAACATCGGCGCTATCAGACATCCTTGCCATTGCTGTATTTACAGCGGTAACATTCGCTCTCGCCGAATTGGCTTGTTCAGCGTAGCGCTTTAATGCCGCTGTCGCCTCCACAAGCTCATTGCCATTCTTATCAATGACGCGGTTGTTGTCATCAACAGTATTTCCTAGGCTTATTTGTCTTGATATAGCATTAGCTAGAGTGCTATTTGCTTGCGATAGCTTGTCGTTTAACTGGTCAGCGCCCTCTCCTAAAAGTGAGTAGCCGCCAGCCGCCTCGCTTAGTGAGTCGGCTAGATTTGTTGCGACCGTGGTTTGCGTAGCAATGACAGTAGATGCCTTCTGAGACCTTCCGGTCAAAGAGTCCATCATTGCAGCCATTTTTTCAGATCTATCTGAGGCGTTATTAAAAGCAAGCTTTAATGATGCCAGCTCATTGGTAAGGCCTTTTGCCTTAACTCCGTAAGCGGTTAAAACGTTCCCGTTTTCATCAATTGACCTGCCAGCCAAAACCTGTTCGGCAGCAAACTCAGCCAAAGCATAACTTGCAGCATTGTATGACTCGCGTATTTTGTAAAAAGCAAGCGAGCTTTGTTTTGCAGATTTGTCTATCTGTTCAAACGAACGGCTGGCTGATTCATTTGCCTGCTTGACTCTTTGAGCGGCTGATACGGCACCGGTATCGTCAACCTTTACATCAAAAGCGATATCGTTAGCCATTATCTAAACCCTTTTCAAACTCTTCTAACTTTTTAGCCATTCTGCCAAGCTGTTTTTTCTCGAACATGCCAGCCATTTCTGGCGGCCTGTTCATGGCAATGTAAGTAAAAATATCTTTAGGCGAACACTGCCAGTACTCGTTAGGCTTCATACCATAGGCGACGCACTCACGCAGCAGATTAGGCCATAAGTCACTGAGGTCTACTGCGCTTGTGTCTTTCCCTCGTCTGACTGCTCACCTTCCCACGTTGGACAAAGGGCTGTCAGAATGTCGCTAAATGCACTTGTCACCTTGGCTGTATTATCCAAGCTGTTGAGCGTATCCCAAATATCCATGGGGTCGACATCAACGCCGCCTTTAGCCAAGATAAGACTAACCAGCTTAGAGCCTTTGGCGTAGTCAGGAATCTCACCTTTAAAGATATCGCGAGCCAATAAAAAAGGGCTACCCATTTCGTCGGTGATGTCCTGCGCTAAATCAATAGTCACAGGAACCTCGACTTTATTCTCACCCCAAGTCAGCTTGATTTTGCGATAGCTCATATTAAGCCACCGGGTCGGTAAATGTAGCCGCGCCAGTAGATGACATTGAAAGACTGAACTGCATCAATTCACCAACTGAGCCTGAATCTTCAAAGCTGTCTAAGAAGAAATCGCCGCTAATCACTGAGCCGCTTGTTCCTGCGTCGTCAGCAGTACAGGTGAGCACTACAGCGTAAGCCTGTGAGCCTGTTTGCATGGCTGACTTTAGCAGTGAGTTGTTTCGTGTTACACCGCTGCCGGTGAAAGAGATAGATTTCTGAGTCGGCGTTGCATGAGCGTCTGCCCATTCGCCTGAAGTGTCGCCTGAAGTGTCGCCGCGTGAATTTGAGATTGACAGCGATTGTTCCACTAAAACAACGGCAGTACCGCCAATCGTTCCGGTCCACTCGCGTTTGTGAATACCTGCACCTACTGACATGGTTTAATCCTCATGGTTGATTTATAGTCATTCTAACTGGTCAAACCACTAGACGCAATATTTATGGTATTGTGGGGTTTTTGGGAGGGAAACATGAGCGGAACATTTACATTGGTGTCGGAGCAATTACCGCCTGAGCATGTGCCATTAATTGGCATCTCATTGGGGCCAAAACTTCACACAGTAATATTTGATGGGTGCAGGTTTATCGACAGAGCTAGCGGTAATGAGTTTGCCCTAGGCTGCATTATTGCTTGGTATGATATGAGCAAGCACGAAAAAAGCGACTGGCCTATTGTCGCTGGAAGTTTGCACGTTTGCGTAAACGCGCTTTTCTCAGCATTGGCTAACACTCAACATTCACAGAAAACCTAACCATCCAACGGCCTGAGCCTGTTCGCATGGGTCGGCCAACTGATTCGGCGGTGTTGACTACTTTCATGGTGCCGCTATCATACGACAGGTTGTTAAATAGGTACGTTTGGCAACTTGTCGCATCATTTACCAGAGTCAGCCAATCATCGGGTAATTCTGACACGTCACTAAACAGCGTCACTTGAATCAGGTAACGGGCGGTATCTGTGTTTGACTCTCTGCCGGTAGCGTTAACCAAACAGATTGATACGCTATCATTAGTAAACGGCAAAGCTGAATCATCCCAAAAAATAGCGTGATGATAGCCAGTAAGCACATTGTCTATTAGTGCAGTGCGGACAACTTCCGCTGGTAACGTGCTTGCGCTCATTTGCTCATTTCCTCTCTAAATACTTCGTTTAGGTTGATGCTTTGCAATCCGTGTTCAATCCAGCGTGATTTTGCGTTAGGGTTTGTTAGTGCGCCACGCTTACCGGATGCGTCAGGGCCACGCGGAGACCAGTTATCATTGTAGTACAGCCAACCGGCATACGCTGTCGTGTGGTCGCCGCCATAGCTTAATGTGACAGACCATACACCACCCTCTCGAACAGGTGTGGTCACTTCCTTAGACTGCATCAAGTCGCCCGTATCCATCGGCACAAAGTAGTCAGAAGCTGTGCCAAGTTTCCACGCAGTCATGTAGCAGGCATCTTTAGCCTTAACCTGTAGCTCTTTGGTCCACGCATCCAGCTTGTTGTTAGCGTCCGTGTATGACTTACCTGGTTTGAATGGCATTAGCCGGTCAACAACACATAATCTTTGCCGCCAACTAAAGGTGTAGCGGTTTCCACCTTAACAATCTTCTCAGCGCCTGACACCGGCGTTAAGTCTGCATGTTCGCCCACTGCAATCATATCGCCCTTCTGTGCACTGGCGTATTTGGTCACATAGGTTGTATTGGGCTGAAACTCTTCCTGTTCGTCATCACGGCGAATAGCGCCACCATCCTTAAACCTAGCGTCAAACGTAACAGGCGCATCCCAGCCGCCACCGTATGGGCTTGACGACGTGTCAACAGTGGACTTGCGCCAAATGGTGACAGTCTCTTGTGGGAATTGGCCGATAATTGTGCTCATCCGCGTTGCACCTGTAAAGGATACGCACCACCCTGACCAATAGCCGTTAACACACAGACTCCCGCGTCCATACCTTGAAGCAAATCAAGATATTGATTACCGGAGCCTTTGCTTGTGTCGAATGATACCGAGTCACCGGTAAAGCTAGACTGGCTGGAAAGTTGCCCGCCTGACTGCTGCACAATCATCGCCGCAGCGCCATACATCTTAGCTAATTTAGCTTGTGCGTCACTGTAGCCGCCTGTCGTGATACATGCGTCCGCTTCGTCCACCACATCAATAATCATTTGAATTGACGCATCTGACAGGCTGTTAGGCACAAAATCCCGAACCTCTGAAACTGTTATCGTAGCCATTGTATTTTCACTCTACCGTTACGCACGTAGCGTACTGTTGTTATGCCCTGGTTACGCAGATATTCGCGCAACGCTTCCCCTTTAGGTTAATTCAACTTTCTGCATATCGGACTATCAAAATAGACTGTAACATCCGTAGCACCCGTATGAGTGCGCAAAACAAACTGTGGTTGAATAGTGGTTTCGCCCCCTGATAGTGTGGAGACTACCATAGATGTTAGTATTCCTGTTATTTCCTGCCCCGCTGGTATTTCATCGGTGTAGTGATCCTCGTTAACTGTCTCGAAAATGTCGTTACCAATTTTCACAGTTACATTTGACAGCCCACTGTGACCAGCCACAACTTTAAATCTGCAAAATGCCACATAAACATCGCCAGACACACCAGTAATTGATATGTCCTGCCTCATGTTTGTAACCTGCGTTTGCGAGCCAACATTACCGGATATAGTCACCGCCTGAGACTCTGTGCCATCACCGAAAGCATTAGAAACCTTTGACACTGTTACAGTAGCCCCTGAAACGTTACTGCCAACCGTCCAACTGTCCGCAACATTACCGCTAGTAGAGCCGCCGTCTGTTCCGGATGTTCCGGTTAATTGCGGATTAACAAAAAGATTATCGGATATTAGACCTTGCTGGTCGTTGGCGTTCTTGGCCGCTTTCAGGATTGCAGCACCTTGAGCAGAGCCTAAAACAACCGCACCCCACAAACTTAAATGAGTCCCGTCTGTGGTTGTGTCGTCATCCGCTGTAAAGTTTTCACCTGACTCAACATCAATGATTACCCCGTCAATATCCAGTCCGCGCAAAGCTGCATTGTATGAACCCCTTAACGCCTTTTGCTCATCGGTCCATGGAAATGTTGCTGAGTCTGACTTCTCAGGCACGCCGTGGATAACCACAACGACTGCGCCGTAGTAAAATAAATTTCTTACAATCTCTTTAATATTTGAAATGTATTGCTCAACAGTTTCATTGGCGCTTACATCGTTTGTCCCAGCCTGCAAAGACACAACATCAGCAATGTTTGCGCCTATGGTAGTTATTCTCGCCAATATGTCAGAGGTTGTATCGCCGCCAACGCCCTGATTATACCCATCTAGAAACCTTAACTTAGCGCCTACAGCGAGCTGAACGCCGTAGATTCTACTGAATGCCGCCGTGCTTGTTTCGCCCTCAGTGATAGAGTCCCCGACAAACATAATTGAACTGCCTGCATCCACCGCATTTACTGAGCCTCTGGTTACAGCGTTGCTAAAACTGGTAAAGGATAGGCCGCCCGTGCTAACAACACTCGCCACACCCCCAACCAACTGCACCTCGTATGGGCCGTCGGAGGCTTGGACTTTGATAGACTCGTCAGCGTCGAATGAATAATTCTTACCAGCGAAATAGCCCGATGCAGTAACATCTGCGATAGTGTCAGCGGTAAAATACTGATAGGTTCTGTCTGCCAGCTTAACCAAGCAATCACCATCTGAGCTAACGATAGCCACAAAGCTATTATTAGGACATAGGCAGTTAATTGTCGCGTTACCAGGATTATTAAGCGTTACCGATGACAGGTCAAAATAACCAGCCTGTGACACGGTGTAGCGGTCATCGTCGGTTACGTATTTGAAATTATTGCCGGTTGTGGAGCGCGGCATTTGCTCTAGGTTTTTCAGATTAAAGGCCATTACTGCCGCTCCTCCCATTCGAGTTGATAAAGAAATTCACTATCTGTCGTGCCGTTGATATTCGTAAACACCAGCAAGAAAGTATTCCCAGCCGCCACGCCTGACGCATTACCGCTTGCTGTGTAGCTTGAAGCCGCCCGACTACCGCCGCCCGATGTTGGCACAAGGTAGGACGTGCCTGTGCGCTTGGGTGCAGTTGTGCTGAATGCGGTTGCAATGCGTTTCTCAATCGTCACACCGCTTGTAGGGTGCGAATCCAAACCGCTAACAGATAGGTCGTTGTTAATCGGTGAAAGTTTGGTGCTTGTTACATCTGCCCACGAGCCGCCACTGATAGCCTCACTGCCGGTGAACGGGTAAACAATGTATTTGCGCCCACCAGCCCAGCCATTAATCAGGCGCAACTGTAGTTTTAGCGGGTAAACAGTTGTAAACCGATAGATGAGAATATCAGTATCAGCAATCGCATCTGCGCCGCTACAGTCGTCAAAGAACTTGAACTGTAAGTTAGCCTCAAAGCTTGATTGCTGATTATCTACAGCAAAGCGCGCAGTGTTTTTGTTTTGCGTGGTCAGCAGAAAGTCTGCCCACGCATTGGGAATCAATCTATTCAGAATCGCCATTGTTCGCCACCTTCTTACGTCTCGTGCGCTTAGGCTTTGGTGCTTCTTCTGCCTCTTTAGGATTGAATTTAGCGTCGATGATTTTGTAACCCTGAGCACGTAACTCTTTCTTGCGTTCAGGCGTTACAGGGTGAGGCTCGTAAATGACTTTCATAGCTGTCTCACTGGTTAGACCACTTGTTACGTACAGTTTACTATAATGGCTAGAGTTTAGGCAAATTTGGAGATTAACAATGATTGGAAAGGACGTGACTGTGACGATTGGCGACAAGGAGCTTGATTTTAATTTAAGCTCAGAGGTTATAGAGCCTATTGAATTTGAGTCGCAAGTAGCACAAGTAGGAAAGGGCTTCTCTTTTAACGCTGAAAGCACCGTCGAATTTTCTGGTAGCGCTGAGTTTTCTGGAGTTGTAACCTATGATGACGGCATGGTAATGAAATTAAAAGGAATGAAAAGCACCGGCCCAAATCATTATTTTTCTTACAACTTCAAATGCGGGAGCATTTCAGTTAAGCGATACATGAAAACCAAATCAAAGCAGCCGCGAACGATTGCTGTTTGGCGTGAAATTTAATTAGGCAAATTTGGAGAAGGGAATGGAAAAGAAGAGAAAAATGTTCAAAAAGAAAAAAATAAACATAAAGGTCGCCGAAGCTCAATCGCGCTACTTTTTTGCATTTGCTGTCGCTGACGCGATGTTCAAAAGCGAAGTATGTGCAGAGGCCGTTGCTCAAGGGGCGTTTTTTAGAACACTAGGCTACAAAGTGAGGGTTAAGTGATGTTTACATACATAGCAGTAAACGGCGCGGTAGTCGAAAATAATTACGGTGGCGGTTATGGCGGTGAGTGGATAAGCCCAATCGGCGGGAGGGGCGGCTCGTCCAACTTCGATGATGGGCAAAATCTTAACGGGGGATCGTGGAAGGCAATAGATGTTCCGTACTGGGAAAGGCGCGTCAAGCAGATTGGTAAGGGCAAGCGGCACTATTTTGCCCTTAATGGCTGGTGGCATTACATTGAGATTGATGACGCTCTACCGCCGCTAGTTAGTTGGTACATTGGGAGGGTAAGTGATGATTAAATTAAACGCTATAGCAGCCATTGAACAATTCGAGAAATTCTGCGCTAGAGGTAGAGGTCACCTTGTAACAATAAAGAGGCCTGATGGAGAAAGTATCTGCCATCGCACTAATATTTTTATTATGACATTGAGTTGCAATTACAAAGGGAAGTATTCCGATGGCTCAATTTTTGGAAGGGTTGAATTTAATGCAGACTCAGAAAAGGGTGAAATAAATAAAATATTGCACGAAACATTCTCTGACATGAATAAAAGGATGAATGAATTTGACACGCCTGAAAAGAAGGATGTGTTCACATAACAAAAAGCCCCGCATAAGCAGGGCTTCTTTATCTTAACTAACCTTATGACTGGTCGCCAACAGTAAGCACCCCAGCAGTATGCTTGATGTCTGTTGCGACTTTATCCCAGTTAGTGCCGGTTGCAATTTCCGCATCGGTCGGAGATTTGCCGCCGTTGGTTTCATCCCACGCATAGCCCTTCAAGCCAAGACCAAACGTGTAATCAACCTGCATTGTAGTTTCAATGCGCTGGTTGCCGTTAGTGGTCTCGATGTTGCTGATTACGTCGCCTGCATCATGAACTACTGCCGCACCTTCAACCAGTGAAAGCACTTTGTAGTCAGTGGTCGATACAGTCAGTGCTGGCGCATCGGTAACAACAACCATCTTGCCTAAGATATCCACAACGCGCACGTTTTGCGCTTGGAACAGCTGAGGCGTGTTAGTCAGGTTCTGACCAACCAAGTTGTGGTAAGTCGCACCATTCATAATCTGACAAACCAGATTGCCTGAGTGGTCACCAAACAGCGCATGAGCAGCGTTCATTGCTGAGTAGGTGACAGGGGCGGTCGCTGAAACGTCATTGGTAGCCGATGCCTGATTCTCGATAGCTGCAACCAGTGCCGCAATAGCGGTGTTTAACTGGTCTTGCATCATAGCTTCAGCAAAGTTACGGCTGGCAACTTCGATACCGCGTGCGGTAGGTTGGCGCAACCAAGTAAGCTGTGAAGGCTCATAACGAATCGGGCCAAAGCCGCCAGCGATTTTAACGCTTGAGTGCTTCAACTGAGTCAGGTCAGTCGCAGACGCAGAAGAGTTAGACGCGTAACGGTCAACACGACGCTGCGCAGAGTGAATAGCCGCAAAGAATGATTCTTGCAGGAAGTCACCGTCGAAACCTTCTGTAGTCAAACGGATTGCACCGGCAGACGCTTGGTTAAACTTATCAACCATCTGTGCCAGAGTTTCAATTGTGGCAGGCATGATATATTCGTTAAATACCTGCATATCTGATAAAGCCATAAATCACCTCAATTTGGTAAGTTAAATTTACTTGCAAAATAGGCAGCGCGACTATTCTTGTCGCCGCCAATGTCGGCCTTTGAGGTGGCACGGCCCCCGTTACCTGGCCCATTTAAAAGCCCGCCGCCGGTTGTAACGACAGTGGTTTTTAGTAATGGTGCAAAGCTGGCATCCTGTTTGATTTCCGCTTTGAACTCTTCCAAACTCAATGATGTGGCACGGCCTTCATCATCAAGAAAAACTACTTTTCCGGTTTCCGCGTTAACGTCAATCCGGTCGGAGATAAGGCGCTTAAACGCTCTACCGCCTGTGTCTGTTGCCAATTCTGCCGCGAGGTCAGAAACTAACTCATTTCGTTTACCGGCTTTAATCTGGCCGGTCAATTCGTCGAGCTTTCCTGTTAACTCATTAATCCGCGATTCGCTGCGGGATTTAAGGTCGTCAATCTGCTCTTGATACTGCTTTTCGATTTCGGCAGCATCACCTTTTGTTCTTGCCTTCTCCATAGCTTCCGCTTTAGCCTTTTCGATAGCTTCCAGCTTCTGCGCTTCAAACTCACTTAATTGAGTCTGCGCTTGCTTCCACTTGCTGTCTAAATCGTTCGCGGTCTGCTTAACTTTCAGCATACCCTTATGGCTAAAACCTTCACCGTCCTCCACATATTGCTCTTTTGCGAAATCCGGTAATTCCTCGTATTGCTCTTTGGTTAGTTCTGACATTGGCACGGCCTATGTTTCTTGAGGCTCCACGGGAGTCTCTTCTTCTGGGATATTTTGTACCGATTGGTTTACGTTGTCAACTGGTCGGGCCACCGGTGCGTCTGCGGCTTCCATTTCCAATTCTTCAACGATTACGTCTATCTCTTCGCTAGTCCACCCACCTTTCTCAAGTTGGCGCATGAATTCTTTCTGGCTGATTTCGCGGTCAATGCGCAATTCACGCAACACGCGAACCTCATCGACAGTCAGTCGTGGCGTCGCAAAGTCGCGAGGCAAGTCAATGGATACTTCGCCACTACTGCCTTCAAACACCATGCAATATTCGATGACGCGAATAAATGCACTTTCGATACTGGTCGCCAATGATTCAAGCATAGCATTCTGGTCGCTGGCATTAATGTCTGCCTCAGTCGCTGTCATGGTGTCAACGTCAGACTTAACTGCCCCACCCATCTCTGATATTTCTTTTTTGTTGTGCTCGAAATACCACTGGAAATCCGACATTTCAGCCGAAGCACTTTTAACGTCTACTGTCACGCCATCGGGGAGATTGTTTACTGAACCTGGACCTGTGGCGACGTATGCACGGCCATTGTTTGACTGCTTAAATAACTCAGCATCGCCCTCTTTCCACCCTTCAGTGTAGGTGGTAGGCGCTAAGTTACGCTGAGTCTCTTTGTAAGCAGCAGACACGCGATAGCGGTGCAAGGTCTTTAAGCAGACAGGGTAAATGTAGCCCATGCCGCACGGCAGCTTATGGTCCTTGATTTTCTCAAGTGACACGAATTCAGCAGGGATATACTTTAATGGTGCGCCACCAACCATCACATAGGAGCGTTCACCCTTCTGCTGTTTCTTGTTGCTGTTGTAAATGATTTTCTGCTGGTAGTAATTGCCTTCGTCATCGAGCGCCAGGATCAAGTAAGATTCAATGTCGTCATGACTCATTGTCTCTTCGTCGAATTCCGTGCCGCGCTCAAGCAATGCGAGAAACGCCAACTGCGTCACGCCGTTACGCTTGCCGAATGCCCAGTTAACCACGTTCTTTCGCGAGTAGACTTTAATCTTTGCGCGAGGGTTCGCTGCGTCTGATTGCTCTTTGCTAACGTCGGTTAGGTCAACATCACCCAATCCGTTATAGTCAGCAGCCACGACACACCAGTTATCAACCAGTGAATCCGATGCGGCGACCTCCATCAACTCGTAAATCGAACAGCCGTTGCCGTCAGCATCTTCTTCAAGGTAATCAAGCGGAATGTCTGTTGCCGTATCATCTATGCGCATCTTGCCAAGCAGTGAGCGTAGTGTCTTGGCTGGGTAATCATCAAATTCAGCGCCAGCGATAAATTCACGATAGCGGATAATCGCGTCATCTGTATCAGTGTCAACCTGTGACGGGTGCGGTAGGTAGGTGTAAGTCATGGACTTAACCCTGTCCTCACCTTGCAAACAATCCTCAGCAACTGACATTTGGAGCGCTGCGAATGGATAGTCTGGGTGAGATTCAATGCTCACCACTACCTTTGTTCTAATGCCATTGCTGATAATGTACATAATTAACCTTTACCTGTTTTGCTCCAATTTTAGCCACTGGTCTAACCACTTACAAGCCCAATCGCTTAAATACTGTCGATTCCTCTTGCTCAAGCTCGTTTAATGTGATTGTGCGGCCTGTCATATCGGTGAATTTGGATAGCGATAATTTGCCATCGAGAAACAGTTTGGCCCTTGTGGTACCAAGCGATGATTCAACAAACCATCTAGGCTGTCTGCGTAACCATGCCTCGTGACTGGTGTCACTTCTAACCGTTGTCGGGTCGAATGCGTCTTTGTCACGCTTGCCTCTGTACTTTGGCTTACCATCCGTGCTGGCTTCTTTCTTCTCGAATGCTTCTTTTGCTGCCGGTCCTGATTTGCCGCCTATGGCAACCTGTTGGCCGGTTAACTCGAATCCTTCTGGACCGTAGATTAGTGTTGAGCGGCAGTTTGGGTGCAACGGAGGAATCGGTAACTTCGGGTCGTCAGCCTTAAATCGTTTCTTTGAGTTAGTCCGACAAATTAAACTAGTCCTGTTATCCCACACGGCGACAAATATCGCCTCCTGATAGTATTTAGGATGCGCAGATACGTTAGCCCGCCTTGCCTGCTGTACGTAATGCGTGAAAGCTGTTCTGGCCAATGACTCAGCGCGGGTTTTCAGTGTACCGTCAAACTCAGCACGTATATTCTTTAGCACCTGGTTGACTGTCTCGGCGCGTGAATAGCCCTGTCGAACCATTGACATAATGCGTTGATTTCTTCCAGCGTTATTGCCAGTAATGAATTCATCCCAGAAACCAGCCTGCTTTGACTGCTCCATGACAATCATTTGCTCACCGATGAACGATAGAATCTCATTCTTTGCCGGTGGCGTTAGCTCAGTGTTGCGCAGCATGTAACGCACCTCATACAATGCCGCCTCTTGCATATCCTTGGTGTAATCTGCCCAGCCTGAATTCAACTCGATAATGCGTTGTATGCGCTTCTCGATAGTCTCAAGCTGCTTTGGTGTGCGTGGCAAGCCGCCGTCGATGATGAGCAGCCTGATTAGCCGGTACGTTTCCTCTAACCCTGGATAAACAGACGCGTTGATATACCCTGAATTTAACCTATCAAGGTATACCTCGTGCATTAATTGTGCGTCTAGGTTTATTGTGATTGTCATTAAAGCCCGTAATGAGTCAGGTTGAACATCTGCGCCTGAGCGATATTAATATCTACATCAAATGTGCCAGCGTCAGCGCTGATTGCAAATCGCAAGCTTGAGACACCTTCAGGAACTTCAAGCTCAACACTAAGTGTTGTTGCGTCTACGCTTACCGCTGCCTGTCTCATCATGTATACGCGGTCAACTGAATTGACGGTAACATCGTATTGCACAAAAACACTAAGCTCACACGAGCCGCTGTTTATGGTATTACTAAACCGCATCACACACAGGTATGTGTCGCCCTCGGTAACGTTCCAACGGCTAGAGTTAATAAATAACTGGCTATTAACCCAGTTAACTTGCCATGTGTTACCTATTCCAAGCGACGTTTCTGCCAGTGACTGAGTATTTTGATTTCCGTTAGTGGCCCAATTATTCGGCAGCCCTGCGCCGTATGTTCCAGTTGTAAAGCACCCATTCGGATTCAATATAACACTGTCAATTGTGTAATCGTCTATCCTTGGTAGTGGCGTATAGTACCTATTATTTAGGTAGTCATCTGCCAATTTGTAACCGGCTGTTTGTTCTGCTGCTGGGTCTGGATGGGTTCCATCCGATGATGCGCCACTAACCCATGCGCCGGTCGATGGGTCGGTTAACTCGTCCCATATGCCGAAGCACTTAATTCCTTTCTTCCTAGCTGTTACATAGTCGTATAAGTTAGCCTCAAAAACATACTCGCTACGTGCAGCTGTATCATGCGGAGGAGCCATAATCATAAGAGGCTCTGAACCTATACCGGAAACATAATCCAAACATGTAGCAATGTTATCCCTATGCTCTATAAGCGTAACGCCTGCCGCATAATCATTGGTCGCCTCCATAACAGTTACGAGCGTGCCGTCTATATCGGACAGCCTTGCAATCATCTGGTTTGTGTTATTACCTCCAACGCCAGCATTAGTTTTAAAAACCACTGCGCCGCCACTGTTTCTAGCGAACCATGTGCCAAAATTATTGATAGCCTCACTGATTGAGTTGCCAAACACGCATAGCTGTTCCTGCCCACTGTTCAGTTTTGTTCTGACCAAACTAGCAACCCCGCCACTCGACTTAACTTCGTATTCGCCGTCTGCGGCCTGAACCTTGATAGAATCAATTGACGTAAATGAAACGCCTTTGCCCGAGAAATAACCAGAAGCCGTTACAGTTGCGATTGAATCAGGCGTTGAGTAATTCCAGATTCTAGGCGTTGCGTTATCGCACTTAGCCATTGCGGTAAGGATATCGCCGTCAGTGGTGATATATGCCAAGACGCTGCCGTTAGAGCAAACGCAATTGACAGTCGATAATTCTGAACTGAAAGTGTAGCCGGTGAAATAGGTGTGTTGTGATACTTCTTCGACAGTGTCGTCTGTTACGTATCTAAATTTAACCGCCGAGATTCTGTCAACGTTCAATGCCTGGAATGCCATGGTAAAATTCCTCTTATGCTATTGGTTAAGTTTAAAGCAATTGTCATGGCAAGTAAATTAACCAAACCTCGGTGCGGCTGCTGGTTTTCTGTGCGTCATCAAATGCTCGCAAGCGTAACGCAGTGAATCAATAAAATGGTTAAACTCATCTACCGGCTTGTTAATCACTTTGCCGTCCTTATCGACCTGCCAGCAGTAGTTATTAAACTCTACCATAAATTCAACCAAATGCGCATTGACGATTATTTCAAACTCACTGAGGAAGTCTATGCCAGCGTTAATGGAGTCTTTTCCTTTCATTGCGCCACGAATGCGGATGCCTTTAGCATCAAGGTAATCGATTGACTTAGGCTCTGAGCTATCAGCCGTCGTCATGTGGCGGTGACAGTTCATTTCCTTCATCTTGCTGGCAATGGCCGAATTCTGCATACCTTTCTCGTAGAAACCGTCGTACACGTAAATTTTCTTACCCTTGACATCAATGTAAGTCTGGTTAAATGCTGACGGGTCGTTAGTGTAACCAAAGTCAAGGCCTTGGACACAGTCAAGCCCTTTAACCTCAGATTCTTTAATCAGGCGAGCCGTGGCGTTATTAAACACAAGCCCTTCTGCTGTACCCCAATTGCCAAGCGCATATATGTTGTAATAGCGCGGATTGGTCTTTTTCTTGTTCTCCATAACCATCTTGTATTCATCGTCAATGAATGCGTTATCAAGATATGTCGTGTGAAGTGTGAAAACGCCATCTATTGGGTCATCGAAGAATACGCGCTTAATCCAGTGCTGCTCGCTGATAGGATTAAACGTCAGAATAATTTGCTTGATGTATTTAGTTTCGCCACGCAAACGCAAGTCAAGCTGCTCGAAGTCCTCTTGCGTTAGCTCCGTGGCCTCTTCGCACCATATGCCGGTAACGCCTTCGATTGACTTTAGTTTTTCAACGTCGTCTAGGCCGCTGAACATTATCTGCGAGCCGTTCTTTTTGTAGGTAATGGTTTTATCAGTCAGGTTTACGTCAAACTCTTCTGACAAACCCCATCGGCTTATGATGTTGCGTATGAGCGTAAACACAGACCGTTTTATGGTTCGGTCAACTTTACGTATTACGAGAAAGTTATGCTTGCAGTCTGATTCTTTGAGAAGGCGATAAACGATTTTGCGTGCGACGATATGTGATTTGCCTGACCCTGCGCCACCCCATAGGATTTGGTAGCGCGACTGGTCAGTGAATGCCGGTACAAACTTAGGTGACTTCTCCTTTACGTGCTTCCTGAATTTGGCTAGGTCTATTACCACTCATTTTCACCACTATCTATCACGCGTTCGGTTACTTCTTTCTTGTCCGCTAACCCTAAATCACGTGCAATAATATTCGGATTAAGCAGGTCTGCCGATGCGCCCTCAAACTTCTGAGCGCGGATAATTGACTCTACACGCGTTACGACGTCAGAAAAATCTTCGTCCTTACGCCATGAAAACCACGTCTGTTCGGTTATATCAAGAAATATACAAAGCCCCCCAATGGTCATTGCTCGCATCTTTGCCATTGGCTCATGTGAAGCTACACCTTGGAAGAATGAAACCTTATCCTCGTATAACGGGTTTTCTTCTACCCACTGGAAATATTCTTGGCAAGCTTCCCATAAAGCTTCATGACTAGCGAACAGCTTGTCTCTACCGTGCTTTGTACGTGCTTTCCAGAATTGGTTTCCTTTCGGGGCTGGCATATCAATCACCGTTAATTAATCAGTCTTAAATATACCACATGATAGGATAAAAAAAAGCCCTGCGGATAACAGGGCAACTGGAGGGGAAGAAACAAAATGATTTAATCACTCACACCATAGCGGGTTAGTTGTGTGGTGTCAATCATTAACCACTAGCGGCTGATAACTAACACCTACCGGTAACTGCATAAAATCCAGCTCGTATTCGCTATACATCCATTGTTGAAATGCGTATTCGGCTTCCTGGAGGTTTCGTGCGTCGAATATGTCTACCGAATACTCCTTACCGCTGATTGTTGTGGATGCGCGGTAGTTCATAACAGGCCGCTCTTGAATATGTGAGAAACTACATTAACCGTCCACCCGTTTCCAGAGAGAATTTCAGCTTGACGCTGGCTTACGCAGTCAAAATAATCGCCTGGAGCGCCAACTATGAGAGCCAATGACCTTTTACCCGGCTTAAAATACCTCCCATTTGCATGGATAAAATTCCCATTCCAGCTAGCGTACTGCCTTGCTGTCATAGTTATCCCTTTTGAGCCTCCCTTTGCGATTTTTGAATATTTCTTGGCCTCCTGGAATTCGCTATTCTTATTCCACCACTCCACCCACCCTTCAGACATTTCAACATAATCAACAATATAGCTTAGAAATGATGATTTATCTTTGTAGAACTTCCCGCCGTAATCCCAATTGAACCAGTAATACCTAGGTCTTTCACATGGGCTGTAGTCTGACGAATTAATAAAAACAGGCTCAACACCTAATTTATCACTTATAACCGCAAGGTATTCTTTTTTCATCTTCACGTTTTCAAGCATGAATTTAATGTCAGGATTAACGCTTTTGATGTGATTCAGAATATCAACGTAAACGAAAAACAACTTACTGCGTGGGTCGTCAAAGGCCAGCTGCTTGCCTGCAAAGCTAAACCCCTGGCACGGTGAGCCACCAATTAACAAATCAATCGAGGCCCAATCAATATCCCATTCGCGCCACTTGGTAACATCGCCCAGCTGAACCGTGTCAGGATAATTCGCCTGAGTTACTTTAATCGCGTATTTATCCACCTCTGCCGCATAATAAACATCTGGCTTAATTCCAATTCTATTCAGCGCAATCTGGCCGCATGATAAGCCGTCAAACAAACTTAATACCTTCACGACAACAACCCCCATCCAAGCATAAATAGCCACACAGCCCACCCGAATCCCATCGCAACAACATTACCTTTCGTCTGCTCGATATATTCACCCCATGCAAGTTCAAGCGATGCCCATGCTATACCGGCGAATGTGACTACCATGTATGTGTAATAGAATTCGTTCATTCTGCCTCCTGCATCATTAGGTAGCAAATCATGGCGGCGCGTAACTTATTGCCACCATGAATATGCGTCATCCCTTCCCATCTTGAGCATTCAGATGCACCAAGCCCGACGTTAAAATCGTAAAGACAAACCTGCATTAGTGTTGGCCAAATTTCCTCAATAATAGACCAAGCGTCCTCTGGATGATTGCAATAATCAACACCGTGAGAAATAAGATTTCCATATTTGAACGTCTTATACTCAATGCTTACAGCACTATCACTAACCGCCGGGCAGCTGCCATCGCCAACAATCCACGTATACGGGCGCAACTCAGCAACCCGCTTATTAATCTCAAAATCTGACATTTGTTCGTAGTTCATACCTCACCCCGCGCTTTTGCTAGCAGTTGCTCAACCTCGTCATGGCTAAAATCCTCCATGCCGTAAGGTTGCGTTAACTTTTCAAGCATCGCATACATATCCGGTGCCGCTGCTATTAGGTGGGCGTTACAGTGAGACTCTTCGCTTATGTTGCATCCTGTATGGTCTGGGTCAAATCCCCACACTGTCCCAACAGTACCCGACATTGAATTAATTTCAATTAAGCCTCCTTCGTCATTTACCGTCCACTCGCCTTTCGTAAATTTAGCCTCACTCATTTCCTCGCACTCCAACTCTTCTTAGCCTTATGTATCGCCGTAAATGCTTCGATATTATCGTTAACCACGCGATACGCGTATTGCGGGTGACAACCTACCGCATTGGATAGTGACAGCACCGTGCGATGTTTACCCGTTTTAGCCTCTGCGATGATTGCAGGTGCTATTGTGCCGTATCGTTTCATTACTCTTCCTCACAGTCCAGTATCTCGGCGCCGTACCAATAACTGTCAACGTACTGTGCTTTCGCATGTGCCATTGCTTTGGCGTCATCCGCATTATCAGCCTCAACCCACAATTCATCTTCCATCATCATTTGTGTTTTTACTAAATATTTCATACCCTACCCCCATTCTCTGCGTATTTGCGCATAAGTTCTGGATGATTGAAAATCTCAAATGCTACCTTGTGCGTTTTCAACCCAGTTACCTGCGCGATTTTAATGTAACTCCGTGCGCCGTCTTGTAGTGCGGCGCTCACTTTACGGTAGTGTTTGTTCATATGAAGTCAGACCAATCATAACCAACCGGCATTTCTTCCGACATGACGATATGGCTATAAATTTCATCCATGGCGACTTGGTTAAACTTACGCTCCACCATCCCTGATGTTGACTCATCCGCGAACGACTTTTCTACCAACTGACGCGCAAATGTATCATCTTCAATCATCGAGCCGATGACAGTGTAATCAGACACAATATGCGTATTCCCGCAGTAACGCCAGGTCAGCGTTTTCTGGTCTGCAACGCGCTCTGCCAGCTTCTCGGCGATATACCATAGATTTTCATTGCTGATGCTGTCATAAGTCATTGGCGTTGATTCTGGCTTGTCTGGTAGCTGTCTGTCGTATGCGGTTTGGTGTTGCTCGAAATTCATCTTCATTTCCTCCATTAGTTTCACCCATTATAACGGGTTAATTTTGTTTTGTGGTTTGACCAGTTAGTCTAAGTCTGGAATAACTACAAATCGAACAATATAGCCGTCGCTGCGACTAAACCATTCACCTTCTACAACTTCAAAATTTCCATTTGTGACGGTACTTCCTGTCAGTATAAAGTTATCACCGTGGGCATGATGAAAAATATCACCATGCTTTACATCGTCGTCAGGACCTAAAACTCTAGCTTTAACTTCCGGCATCACTTCACCTCAAACTGTTCTAGATATTCATCTGGGTCAACAACAAACCGACCTTTCATCCATGCGTGATAAGCCTTAATTGCATCGACCTCAGCCTTGCTGATGGTTGGTTTGCGTTTTCTTAAATCCTCTTTCTTGACAACAAAAATATCGTTATCCTCATTGGCAACACACACAATACCACCCCGACCTTCGTAAACAACTTTGACTAAATCTGAACTTCCGACAAGACCAAACACTTCTTCACCCTTCCTACGCTCCACCTCTGCTTCGAATTCTTCGCGGGTGCAGACTTGGTAAAAGTTGAAGCATGATTCCCAATCGGCAAGCCAACTCACCCACCCTCTGCCATAATCAAAACAGATTACGTCGCCACCCTCATCAGGCCAAACCCCATCAAAATAATCAACCGCATCACTAACCGTTTTGCGTGGCGACTCCAAACTAACCGCATACTCAGCCAGTACGCGAATTGGTCTGTTGATTTAAAGCCCTTTGCTTTCTCGATTAACTCAGTTGGTCGTTTCATTTCTCAAGCTCCTTTAAAAGTGCGTCTGCTTTTACAACCGCTGCGCTTTCAACCCCTTCATAGTCGCCGTTAGCTAGTAAACCCTGCATAGCCAATCCTGCAAAATACTCGCGCTTGGTTAGACCGTAATGCTGGCCATATCCACCATCGTCCATTACTGGAATCGCCGGTTCATCTGCTTTCATTTCCCTTCCTCCATTTTCTCTAGCCGAACAGATAGAACCTGCTCGCCGTTTTTGTTTACGTATGGCCCGTCTAGCTCAAACGACTTTATGCGTCGCTTGGCTAGGTTGGGGTGTTTTTTGATTAGTTGTGAGAGGGTCATTTAACACCCCATCGCTTTCATTGCTTTGTAAGTAATGACCGCCCTATCTCCATTGCTCCAATTCTTACCAACCTCATTGATGAAACAACTTTCAAGAAAATCCCAATCCTCCAGCAATGCATCCCATTGCTTTGACTTTCCTTTTAGCTTGCCCATACCTGCTTTCAACTCTGGGATCTCATCAAGCAAAAGTAAGCACCGGTTAAAATCGGCAGGGTCGTGCGGGTGCGCGTAGCAGCATTCAATATTAATTATTGCGCAGGCCATAAATTTGCTACTCATCCCTACGCGACCATTCACAAGCCAATGTAAAACTTTTTCTCTAATTTTATTTGTTACTCTCATTTCATCTCTTCCTCCTCAGTTAATAATTAAATTATACGTCACCGTTTTGTGGTGTCGATGTCGTCTACCGCACCAGCATGCAGTTCATCGACAGGTAACCGCCCTTTTGACTTAATCCATACTTGACCGTCTTTGTCGATACAGTCGCCGCGCTTAATCCAGTTGTGCAACTGCGTTTCCGTTCGACCTGTCGCCTTAGCTGCTGCGTATACGCTGCCGTAAGCTTGTTTGATGTGTTGTGATAGTGGTTTCATAATTCATACCCATTGCAACTTTCAGAGCAGCCATCATAAGCAGGCTCCGCCCCTATCATCTTTCTTAAAGACCAAGCATCAAACATTTTTGAATCCCCGATTAACATATCAACTGTTCTATTTCCTCTGAAAAATCTTCTCTCACCTCCTGGGGCTTTCGTTGTTTTATACTCCTCTTCAAACCACTTGAAAGCCTCAAATCTATCTTCATTCTCTTTTGCTAATAGGAATAATTTTTTATCCGATTTCTTCCAGCATGTAGCGCAATTCCCTTCGTGCTCCTCAAGCTCCAAAGTAAAAGGCTGAGACTCCCAGAAAAAATTAACATCCTCTTTCGTCATGGGAAACCAGTCGCACATAGGGAAAACAAGGTTGTATTTATTTAATTTTTCGCTGTACTTATTCAACTTTTTTAGTTGATTCTCTGTAAGTATTTCAATCTTTGGATTGTCGAACAGATGCCTCATTCTTTCTACACCTGAGTTTCTAAAATGCATATCATCAACACCAACCAAAGAAAGAATTGACGCAACCTCATTGCTACATGCTCTTTTCTTCTCATCAACCCTGAAGCCAAGCGCTTGTTTTGCATTCGTTAAACCTGAACTCTTCCTATAGCTCTCTATGACATGTTCTTTTAGTCTGTCTGAGCATTGAGGGTAAGATCTGTTTGGGATTCCATTTTTTCTAACATGGGCATGAAATGGATGATTTGGGTCTTTGTACTGATTAATCCTGTAAGCATTTTCAAAGTTCGTAACTCTATGCGTATTCCCCTTTCCTTTTGGGTTAACTACAGCCTCAAGCCACACTACATTCAATCCAAAATGCTTATCGCACCTATCAATAAAACTAAGTGTCTCTTCGTTCTCCATTTCTGTGTTAGCAAAAACGCAAATTTGCTCATCATATTCCGACCATTTTGGATCTGTTTTAATTATTATCGCTTGGGCCATGGATGATTTTCCGCCGCTGGTGTTCGTTATTATTACTGACATATCTTTTCCTACTCAGCGCTAGCGACCTAAGCCGCACCACCAAAAATATCAACCATATTCTTCATTGCCTCTTTCATTGCGAACTTACTGCATGGCCATGGGGCCGTTGAGCCGTTGCATGTTACAACCCAGTAAGCACCAGAATCTTTATATGCAGTAACCTTTACGCCGTTGATTTGTTTTGTGTAAGTTTTCATTTTGCTTATCTCCTCTAGTTGATGATTCAAGTATGCCCTAATGAATTTCGTTTGCAAGTACTTTTCGTTATTATTTTATCTGGTCGTACCACTTCACACTCACACCCTGGAAACCGTTCCCGCAAACTCTGCTCGATGTCGTCGGCATCGGATAGCATGGCGAATTGGTATTTTTTGCCTTTGTAGGTCAGTTTTATTTGGTAGGGTTTCATTTTTAGCCTCGTGTAACAGTTTTATTTGTTTAATATCAATAGTTTACGTCATAAAAACGCCGATTGTAACAGTGTGTAACACCTTCTGTTACAGCTACAAGCCGCGCCACATAAGGGATATGGCGTAATCCGTAACAATGTAACAATATATAGATAAAGAGTAACTTTTATTATATATGGCATAATATATAGAAATGGGCTATTTATTATATATAGTGTCTATATTTTTGAAAAACTGTTACATCGTTACAAAATGACATAAATAATTGATTTATAAAGTAACAGCAAGCGTAACAAAGCGTAACAAAAAACAAAAAGTGTTACGGTATATAAGAAAGCCCGCATATAAGCGGGCCCTTTAAGTGTTACATCGTAACGGTTACTCAGTAAAAGCGTAACAAGGTAGAACGGTAAATCTCGTCGGGCTTCCTGCAAATCTAACGACACCTTGGCCTTTTTTTGCGCCATCGATACGCTGCAGAATTCGAGACCAGTTACCTTGCCATGGCGTGTTATAAAGGCTGTGCTCAATCTCGTTGTGACTGTTACTTATAAGCACGGTGTCTCGCTCAACCTTAACGCCAAACCTTGGCAGTACATCCTTGGCCATACCGCTAGTAATCGATGTCGTGTCACTACCAAGCGCAGTGTTAATTAACTCACCAATCGACCTTGTAATAGGACCATTAATTCCATCAATGCGAACTTGGCGCTGCATGATACGACTTAGGCAATTCTCCTCGTCACTTACCTGCTCAGCCTCTTGCGCCTCATCAAGGTTTAATTGGTCCACTATTGCTCGAGCCTCATCGATTGAGAATATCTCATCATCTATCAGGGCCCAATAACCAGCCAGAAGCGTTCCAACCTGGTCACCGATACGCTGCGAGCCCATTTTCATAGCTACTGCAGTGCTGAACGTTTTAGCGTTCTCGCGTATAACTGGAATCATGTGATAGGCTCGGGCCCTGATAGACTTGCAGAAGTCATCGCTTAGCGTGTCCATTACCTTTGCTTCAAATGCTCTAAACTTCTCTATAGATTCACTTGTCTTTTCTGGTTTATTCAATGATACAACCGTGAACCGAGACTCGTCGGCGGCTTGTTTTAAACCCACGTTAATCGAGCCCATCAGAAACATTGACCGCATTCTAAAAGACATGCCGGCTCCATTAGCTGTGCCTTTCATTATCTCAGCGCCACCATCGAAGCTTGATTGTCTGGCCAGCTCAATAACAGACTGAATGCGCCCCATGGCTTGCTGGTTTTCGCTCTCCGCCTCATCAAACATTACTGGTCTTGCGTCGAATTGAACCTTTTGCCTTATACCTGCCTCAGTGGTGCCGCCCTGGCAGTAAATCATCATCCGGCCTACTAACTTGTCTATAATGTTTTCTTGCGCCCATGACTTACCCGCCCCACGCTGCGCAGTAATCCACAGGTGCGGACGCCACGACAGCGCACCACAGATAGGTGCTAATGCTACCCAGCCCATGGTGAACATGGCGTGCTCAGGTCTAACCCAGTTAAGCCCTTCGAATATGCCTGCTAACTCTTTCCCGTCGTCACTACTAGCCGGCACCGCGTCGAAACCGTTTTCAAAAGCAGATTGCCGTGCGTAGATGTAACGCCCTCTGTACTCAGTTAGACCGGTGCGCTGGTTGTCTATCATGAGTCTGTCACCCAAATGCAACACGCTCCTTCCGTCGTCGTACCAAGCCCCGCGCCCTCTCTGGTTGCTAGGGTCGTACACGCCGGCTTGCTCGCACCACCGGTTTACGGCGTCATAGCATGCGTCCCAGTCTATGCCGTTCTTGGTGGGGAACATTGACTCCCACCACGTAAGCGGGCTCAACTGTAGCAGATGCTGTTTGCGTAGCGAGCCCAGCGACAGCCTGGTTACCTGTTCGGTACGCTTTGGCAGGAAGTAGCCATTACCGTCGTTAAACCCTAGCGTGATGAAGTCGAACGTCGCCTCTTCTGGCTCGGGCGCTGCGGTGGCCGGAGCTTTTTCACGCTCTTGCTTCGGCTTGGTCTCTGCTGGTGGGGTCTCTTGTCGTTGCTGCTTGAGCTCTATCCCCAACTCAGCGGCAGCGGCCTTGAACGCAGCTGATCGATCGTTTCCATGTTCGTAGTAGCAGAACAGGTCGTAGCTGTTGACGGGGTGCCCGCTTTCGCCGCTGTCTAATGGGTCGCTTGCGTGGTGAATCCAGCAGGTGTCGTTGTCTAGGATGTGGACGCCAGGTAGTCCTGTCCCGCTATGCGGGCTAAGGTAGCGCCTGCCCTTCTTAGTGTAACCGTATCGCTCTAGTTGCTGCAGTAACGGGTTAGCACGCTTGTACGCCTCGACCACCTCGTTAGCCTTGTCTCCTCCATTGGAAGCCTTAGTTTTAGCAGGTTTTGGCCTCTGCTCAGGTTGAGCCCAAGGGCACGCGTCACGTAGCTGAGGCTTGAACGAGTCCCATGCAGTCCAGATAGATATTAGCCACGCCGGCGGTGTTGGCCAATCTCCCTGTTTTGGTGGCTGCACTATCCATTTGTACGGCTCTTGGGTCTCAGGGTGAATGCTTGGCGGTAGTACGTCGAAACGCTGCTTGCCTTCGCTGCTGGCTCTTAGCTCGAACACGGTGTAGTGCTTTTTGGGGTTGTCCTCTAGTGGCCAATTCACTTTACAGTAATTAAGCGCCTGGTCGTCTGGCACACGAAACAACAGACGCAAACCTTTGCTTGCGCCTTGTATGGTCGGGTATTTATTCAGTTCTTCAAGCGGTATCCCAAACTCGTCCAATATGACCTTGAACGACTCCATGCAATCTATATCTAGACTGCACATACGAGACTGTCCTAGTTCCAAACCTATGTTATGGTTTGGGTGGCTGGCAAAGTAGTCTGGCGCGTTTCCGTTCAGTGTGTTGTTGCCCCAGTCCTTTTCGATTGGGAGCTTGCTTCGCTCTTGTAGTGGTATTAGAGCGAATTTGTACTTGTTTGCGTAACGTTCAGCGTACCAACTTATCGGTTTAGATGCTGCCATCGAACAGACCTCCCTGCCATGAATCATCAGTCGTGTCTTGAAATTCGTGGATCTGGTATCCGGTTGGTATTTCGCTATGCTTGATGAATGGTCGATAGCCGTGCCGCTTGTGTTTTACTACATCGCCACACAACTTGCACTGAATGCAGTAATGCTGCGTGCCGTTTTCGAATGTTCGGCGGGCATATCTCATGCCGCCAATGTGGTTGCATTTCATGGTTTACCTCGTAAGGTTGTGGGACGCATCCCGTTGTTAGCGCTTATGCGCGGGTTAATAAATCTACAGCATCTTGAGGGCTTCGCGCAATACCTGCTATCCCTCCATGTTTGTTTACGTGCTCTATAAATTGAATCTGTTCCTTGCTGGCCCTGCCTTTAGGGGCCTTTACTTCTATAGCAAAAAACTTCCCTTTATTGGTTATTCCAATCAAATCAGCGGAACCATTGCATAGCCCGCAAGGTATCATTTGTGCGTTTGCTAGCGTCACTGTTCGGTTGTCCTTGTGTATTACTTGGCCGGTCCAGAATGAGCCTGTTTCATTGCGCCATACGGTGTGACCCAGTTGGCTAATTGCGATCATGATGTTGCGCTGTATCTTGGTCTCTAAGTTCATAAACTAGCCTCTATTCTCTTAGCTTCTGCGTAGTCTTTTGGTCCAGGCTTCTTGCCTCCTCTGGCCATATAAACGTTGACTGCCCACCCACTGGCATTCTTCATGCCGCGCCGCTTGCCAAGCGCTATCAAGTCACGCAATCCGTTTGCCTGCCCCTGCTCCTGTCGGGCTCGTTTTCGCTCTGCCTGTACCGCTGCCATATCTACTTGCTCTAGCTCGCCCTCAACCTCGTTTAACTTGCGCTCTTTCTTCTCTACCGGAGCTCCGCACATTGGGCATGCGTCAACACCAGACTTGAACACCGCGTAACACTGCCCGCACTGAGACACATTTACGTCTGGCTCGTCGTCTTTCTTTTTGCGTCTTTTTGGTTCATCTCCTGATAAAGACCATTCACGTTTTTCACACGGCAAACCATGTTTAACTATACATCCTGCATGGTCAAGTATGACAGCCGGGTTAGGCTTCTTACGCATAGCCCTGAACACCATCTGCAGGTATCGCGCAACAGACTGTGTAGGCCTAAGCAGTATGCAGCATTCAAGTGTACAGTCTCTGCCCACCTGCGCGGACAAATCGAAACCCTCTATAACTAGTTCGCAATTACATAAGACCTTGTAGCGACCGTCAGCCAGCCCCATACAGGCATCTTTTATTTCGCCCTCCGTGCTTGTTCCGTCCACGTGTATAGCCGGCACGCCTGAATCATTGAAAGCTTGTGCAGTTTGCTTGCTGTGCTTAACGTTTACGCAATAACAGACTGTGCGCAGACCGTTAGCCAATTTTTTCCAGTGACTAACCGCGTCGCCTACAATTGATGGTTTAGACATAGCGCCGGCTAACTGGTCTTTGTTGTAGTCACCGCCGGCGTTTTTAACGTCTGACAGGTCAGGGCTAACTGGGGTTGTGTAGGCGACGTAATTGGAAAGCCTACGTTGCTTTATAAGCCATGCAGTTGACTTAGCCTCTATCATTTCGTCAAATAAGTCACCTAGCGCTTTACCGTCAAGACGCTTAGGCGTTCCGGTTAGCCCTATAACCAAAGCGCCATTGTCGCGAGCCCAATTAATGACGGTCTCGAACATGTTGCCTTTAGCCAGATGCGCCTCGTCTATAAACATGATTCGAGGCGGTGCCAGTCTCTCAAGCCTGCTGTAAACAGTACCGATGGTGCCAATCTGGACGGGTAGCTTTGATTGACGACGTCCACTAGTGATTAGGCCGTGTTCAATCTTGGCAGACCAGAAAGACTTATCGGTCTGACGTAGCAGGTTCTTTCTGTGAACCAAAAACCAAACGCTTGTATGCGGGTTTTTAGCTTGTGCCTCTTGCGTGATGTAGCCTGCAACCACGGTTTTCCCGAATGCTGGGCTGGCCACGCCCAAAACAGATTTACACCCTTTGGCCACTGCCGCGCGTAAGTTGTGCACGAATTCAGCCTGGTCCTCATATAGCTGGAATTGGCTCATTGGTTGGCCTCCAGGTAGTCAGACAGCTTTTTTACTGTGACGTAACTAGGGTTAGGCGCCTTGCCTGTTTTCACTGCAGATATAAACTGCCGCGTCATTCCTACAGACTTGGCAACAGCGCTTATATTGCGGTCACTTAGTCTCTGTTTTATTTCATCTAGTGTAAGCATTGTTTAACCTTTTTGTTATTAGGTGTTGACACAATAAACCATAAAGCATAGGATTACAACCACTGGCTGACTTAGCCAGCAACAACCAAACGGGCTACAGAACATGATAGACGTTATTGATTACACCCAGCATGAGGGTGAACTGCCAGCAACATGCGCAGTTATTAACATGCCAAACAGTGCTTATCACACTCACCCGTCAATAAGCAAAAGCGGGTTAGATTTGATAAACCGCAGTATCGCCCACTATGAGTACCGCACGCCGTTTGAACTTACGCGGCACATGGAGATAGGCACCGCAATACACGCCGCGCTTTTCGAGCACGAGCGATACAAGTCTGAGTATATTCTTTTGCCTAACGTGAAAGACCGACGAGCTAGCGAGTACAAGCAGGCTGTGAAAGCCGCAGGCACTAGCGAGTTGGTTTTAGTTGGTCATGAGTCAGACAAGGTAAACGGCATGTACCAAAGCGTTAGCCTAAACAAAGAAGCTATGAAGCTTCTAAGCGAAGGATACCCTGAGCTGTCAGTGTTTGCCGTATGTCAAGCAACCGGATTGCATCTTCGCTGCCGTTTCGACTTCCTAACGCGCGGCGGAGTCGCTGTTGACCTAAAGAAAACGCAAGACGTTCGCTATGACAAGTTCCAGCGCTCTATAGGGTCTTACCGTTATCACGTACAGGATGCGTTTTACATGTATGTAGCGGCACTTGCCGGAATCAACGTGAAAGAGTTCAAGTTTTTGGCAGTAGAAGAGCAACCGCCGCACTCCAACAAACTATACACGCTTGATGATGAAGCTAAAGCAGTGGGTCGCCGTGAATTTAACAGGGACTTAACCGCATACGCTGAATTCAAGAAAGCCGGCGGAATTCCTGCAGGTCTTGTTCAGGAATCAGAGTTAATGAGCCTGCCAGTATGGGCGTTAGACGACGAAGCAGACGCGGAGTATCAACTATGAATGATTTAAGTTTCACTATTAAACCAAAGTCTGACCAGTTAAACGCAGATGACCTTATAGCTGGACCTATCACGGTTACCGTTCAGGATGTTGTTGTTTATGAGTCCCCAGACCAGCCTGTTAGTGTTGTTATAGGTAACGGCTATCATCCTTACAAGCCTTGTAAATCTATGCGGCGATTGATGATAGCAGTGTGGGGTAAGCACGACAGCGACTGGATTGGTCAGAGTATGACGCTGTTTAACGATCCGTCTGTTACCTGGGCGGGCGCTGCAGTGGGCGGAATTCGCATCAGCCACATGACTGGCTTAACCAAGCCTTTCAGCGTTGCGCTGACTGCTACGCGAGGCAAACGCAAGCCTTACACTGTGGAGCCGTTACAGTTGCCGGCGTACCCTGCTGAGTCGTTCAACAAGAACAAATCGCAATGGGCGCAATTGATTGGTGAAGGCAAGTACACACCACAGCAAATCATTCAAGGTTGCCAGCAGAAGGGTTTGTTAACCGAAGAAATGAAAACAGAAATTTTAAACATGGCTCAACCGGAGCCGCAAACAGATGATGAGGATATGTAATCATGGCTAAACGATTAGTAGTTAAAACAGGCGAGTACACAAACCAGCAAGGTGAGACAAAGGGCGAATACACTAAAATTGGTGTAATTTTAAATAACCAAAACGGCGACTTTATTTTGATGGACCCGACCATCAATTTAGCTGGCGTGCTACTTAAACAGAATGCTCTAGCCGCCAAGCAAGGTAAGCAGCAAAGCGACTCTGTTATGGTCAGCGTATTCGAGGACCAACCTCAACAAAACGCACCGCAGCAACAGCCGCAAGGTGGATACCAGCAACAACCCAGCCCTAGCGGTGGCGCTCCGTTCTAATAAGGCAAGCCGGCTCAACAGGGCCGGCTCCACTGGTCAAACCACCTTGGCGCGTAGAGATGGTATATTGTAGGAAATGGAGGGGGATAAAATGATTGAAATAAAAAACAGATTTACAGGGGGAATTATCCACAGTGGTGATTTCCAAAGCGTTAAAGAATGTTTGCTTGATGCTATTAAAAATGACGCAAACCTACGGGGCGCAAACCTACGGGGCGCAGACCTACGGTACGCAAACCTAGAGGACGCAAACCTACGGGGCGCAGACCTACGGTACGCAAACCTAGAGGACGCAAACCTACTGGGCGCAAACCTACTGGACGCAGACCTAGGGGGCGCAAACCTAGGGGGCGCAAACCTACGGTACGCAAACCTACGGTACGCAAACCTAGAGGACGCAAACCTACTGGGCGCAAACCTACTGGACGCAGACCTAGGGGGCGCAAACCTAGGGGGCGCAAACCTACGGTACGCAAACCTACGGGGCGCAGACCTACGGTACGCAAACCTAGGGGACGCAGACCTACGTTGGTGTGCTGGCAATAAATGCGAAATCAAATCACTATGGTTTAGTGATGTATACCCAATAACCTATACATCGGAATATATGCAAATTGGCTGTGAGCGTCACAAAATTGCCGATTGGTGGGAATTTGACGACAAGCGCATTTTAAAAATGGATGGTAAAACTGCATTGAAGTTTTGGCGGGAAAATAAAGATTTGATTAAGCAGATTGTTGACGCCAATCCAGCCAAGCCTACAGGCAAGGAGTCTGACAAATGACAAAACAACAACTACTAGCGCTGTTGCGTGAGGCGCTATCTGACTGTATTTGCAAGGGTATAAGCATTAACGAGTATATCAAAGAGGTAGAGCGCACAAACCACGTAGGTGATTTGGAGTTGCCGGCGCTTTCATCTGACACCCAATGCGAACATGAATATGTCGTTAGATATGACCACGGCACATGCAAAAAGTGCGGGTGGATATTTACTGACGGCGGCTGGGGAACTGCTAAACGCATGTGGTTTAAAAGCCTTGATGATGCAAAGTTCTATAAGCAGCATGGTCGACTACCACAACCACCGGAGGGAGTATGAGTGAGTTAAAGCAAATGTTAAGTCTTCAATTAAGACTGGCGAGAAAGTCGGGGGCGAATGCTATGGCTGATTTACTTGGCAACTCGAAAAGAGAAATCGAGCGGCTAGAATCACAGGTTAGGCAAATGTCAGAGTTATGCTTGACGGTTGAGGAAGTAAATTCAATCAAAGCCGATGCTGTGCGTGAGGCTGCTAAAGAAATTAACTGGACTGCACTTACAAAGCCGCAGCAGGCAAAGGACGCGCTTGTTTATCTGGCGAACAAATTGGAGAAGGGCGAGTTATGAAAACCTGCGAATACCTGCGAAAGCGGATGCTGAATGAGTTGGTAACAATTCATGGCCCTAATTGCTGCGAGTACGCTGACATTGATGATGTAATCGAATTCATCCTCAGCCGCGACAAAGACCTTGCTGTATCTGTTTCTGAGTTCGTAAGCGCAACAGGAAGTAAAATCAAGGCCGCCGAGAAGTTAGGATGCAGCCGAAACACGATTTTGCGCTATGAAGATGACACAGATTGCAAATACCACCACGTTTACAATGGCCGATTGTTTACGGCTAAGGGTAGCGCGCAGTGAGTCAGGGTGTCTTATTCGGATACAGTGAAACATATTACGAGATACACGCGTATCTAATTGATGTCTGCTCGTATTCTAACGAGGCTGCACATGATTACATTTTAGAGGCTTGCCCGCATGTGCTGGCGCATGATTTTGTGCCAGCACCCGTTACAAGTTTGGAGTATGAAAAATGACCAAAAACACAGGCAAAGCATCGTCGCCAGGATTAATCGCCTTGCTTGAGCGTAACGGCGTAAAACCAACTGGCGACAGCGATAAAGATTTAAAATTGGCCAAAAGGTTTATGCCTAAGCCATATAGGTAAGCAAAAAGTAAGGAGCGGATTCGTGATAGAAATAGTAAGAGGGACAACCGATTTAATATTTTACTTTGGCGAAGATGCAGCGGCAGCTGCTTACGCGTCAATATGCCTGATAACCATTATGGCGCTAAAGGAAAATAAACTTCTAACAAAGGGAGCATTGCTGGCAGTATTGATTTTCCCGATTTACATTTATTTGACTCCGCTTTTGATAGGATTAATTTTGCTTATGTGCATCATTGCTTTTGGTTTTATGTTGGTTGACAAGCTTTGCGACAAGCCGGAGCTGGAAGAATTGCAGGATATTAACTATTACTCTGAATTCAAAACAACAGTTGATCACGGCATGAAAGAGAAATTAAGGCAAAAGCGAAGAGAATCAAAACTGGTCAAACCACATAATCGAAAAATGGTGGTATAGTTAAATTATCAACTAACGGAGAAATGAAATGCCAATTAGAGATGCTTGGAAATTTAAGTGGTTTGAGAATGGCGACTACAGCATACCATTTGACGAATACGATATTGAAGATGATGTAGCCAGCCTTAGCATAAAGGGCCGAATATCAGCCAGACTTACAGGTGAAGCGCGAAAGGCGTTTTTGGAAGAGATTAAATAAATATCAAGCGCAGCCGGAGGTCGCAAACACCGGCAGGTTTATTGGCTTAAACTCTATACATCATTATCACCACTTTAAATGATTGCTGAGACGCATACTTGCCAGATAAACCCGATTCACTCCCGTAAGGAGTGTGTTTTGAGGATTGCTAGTGTAAAGCGCTGTAACAGGTTCGAGTCCTGACCATCATCATTAACCTGTGATGAAAGTGTAAGCCTAGCGCTATATAAGATTTACGGCACAGGTACTCAGTACCAGCAATCCATCAAAGCAACCAACAACACCGCAGCAGTAACGCGGATAACCAAGGATTTACTGCTATGCGTAGAAGAAATATAGAGGCACCTTTTGTACAAATTGGCAAGAATGCTAAGATATTTGAGTGCGGCATTTTGGTCGCTATTGTTCTTACTGTTTTTACCTTTGCTGTTTGCTCTGTCGGGCCAATGATTATTGGCGACTCATTACCGGAAGCAACTAAGGTTATCACAGAGTAGTTTCAACGCCACCGGCAGTTACGCATAATTTAACTGTTAGCGCAGTCGCGATGTGTGGCTACCTCAAACCGGTGGCACCATTTTTGGAGGAAATATGATTCTAACACGCCGGCTAAACGGCTGGACAATCGAAAACATAGCGCTAAAGCACGGTGTGCGCGTTGAAACTGTCGTGGCTTATTTGCGGGATCGTAGTGGGGAGTGGGTTAAGTGAAATACATGGGAAGCAAAGCGAGGCACGCAAAAGAGCTGCTACCTATAATTCTGCGTAACCGAAAAGAGGGGCAGTGGTATGTCGAACCATTCGTTGGCGGCGCAAATATGATTGATAAGGTCGATGGTAATCGTATAGGGGCTGATGTTAACCCTTATTTAATAGCGCTGCTTTGGCACTGCGAAGAGCAGAGAAGTCACGACCTGCCATCTAGGATATACGAAGAAGAATATACCCACATAAGGGATAATAAAAACCTTTATTCGGATTTCATTGTCGGGCATATTGGTTTTAATGCAAGCTTCGGCAGTAAATGGTTTGGCGGCTATGCTAGACCTAGAAAATCAAGCGGGTATGACAGGGATTTAATTTGCGGTAAAAACGCGCTCATAAAAAAGATGCCACTAGTGAAAGGGGTTACTTTTATCTGCAGTTCTTACGATGAATTCAAAATCCCACCAAAAAGCATAATTTACTGTGACCCGCCATACGAAAACACAACAGGCTACAAAGATAAATTTAATCACGCCGACTTTTGGCAGTGGTGTCGCGATAAATGCAAAGAAGGTCACGAGGTGTTTATCAGTGAATATAATGCTCCAAGCGACTTTGTTTGCGTGTGGGAGAAATCAACAGGCGTATCGGTTGCGAAAGATGGAAAGCATAAAAAGGCAACAGAAAAGCTATTTGCGCATGAGTCACAAGTCGATACTTGTAACGATATTGGAATTATTGATTAGCCGCCTTCGGGCGGTTTATTATTTCTTGCTATCAATACCATTCTTTTTGTCATAGCTACGCATACTCGCAACGCCAAGCAAAGCCATGACCAATCCGATAATGTCAGACACGCCTAAATCAGGAAATGCGGGCACAATAAGGTTAGATGCACCATCCCAAGCGTTAAGCATAGTAATCGCCTGCACGGTCCATATGTATGTCATAACAAGCGCTTTAGGTACATACATTAGGAATAGTGACACAGCACCAACCCATCCTATTGCAGGTCGCCACCACGCTTGAAACTTGCTTTTACTATTAGCGTCAATCTTGTTTATGTCAATCTGACCAACCAAAAGCTTAACTTGCGCCTGCAACCTTTCCATATCGCCACTGTGAGCGATTGTGGCAAGCTCTAGTTTGCGCTTGTCGGCTTCATCAGCATCAGGCCAAATCTTGTCTATTATTGTGCTGCCTGCGTCTAACAGGGCTGTAATTGGGTCGGCTGCCATTAGCTCGCAATCTCCAAAACAAATGAATCTTCACCATACCACTGTAAGAGTAATTCGCAAGCTTTCAGTGAATCCACCGCGACGGGTTCGCTCGTCATTGGCCCGCCTTTTATGTCGAGACAGGGCGCAACGCAGCCAAGCAGATGCCTTAGGAGCGAAACAGGATGAATCTCAATATTCGTGCGCGGGTCAGTTTCTTCGTTGCGGAATTTGTACCAGCGATGCTTGCCGGTATGGTCGCGGTCTACGATGTATTGGCCTTCTGGGATGCAGGACGCTTTTCGCCAGTCTGAATTGATTTCGTTATTTCGCCAGGGTAGCTCTAATGTGTAGATTAGCTGGCCGTCTGGTAGATACCACTCACCGGCCGTGTAGTGTTTGTGGTAGTTACGGGTTATTTTCGCCATTACGCTTAGATTCCTGAGCTTTTAGCTTGTACTCTAAACGTCTATAGTACACATCGCAAGCATTCTTAACAGCAAGCGAAATAACACCGATTAGCGGTGCCCATGCTAACCAGTCTGGTGCGTATTCAGCGCACTGCTGCGCGACTTCACCACCGACAACCTTAACCGCCGTATTAGCTGTGCCTATGCCTATACCGCCAACGCCTGCATAGGTGATAGCTTTGCTTACAGTCGCATTACCATAGTCACTAATCGCCCTCGTTATCGTCCCTATAATCTCGCTTAAGTTGCTCATGGTTTTGCGCTCTCTTTCGTATGTGACTGATTGTGCCATAAATTGACCACCCCAATAGGATTAAAGACAGCATTTCGATAAGATCCCTTACTGTCATTATAACCCCTATCAAGGCTTGCAAGTATTAGCAAAAAGTTTAACGCATTATTCAGCAAAAAGTAAGACTCTGATATTAGCGTTTGATTCTCATAAATAAAGTAATCAATGCCAACAAAAAGATGAAATGCAGCGTAAACACATAGTGCCGTAGCAAGCGGTTTTCTCGCATAGAATGCAGGAAAAATAAACGCCATACCCTGAGTGAAGTGGTTTATGACTGCCGTGTGTGAGTCGAATAGCGGTGAGCCGTATGAGTAGTAAAATGTGAACGCGAACGGAATTGAAAGACAAAAAGAATTAGCGGTACGCAGAAAAACTGCAATACCGCATACAATCAACAACTGAATTAAATCAGTTATCATTTCTTTTTGGTGCCGCCGGTGCGGGTCTTGCCTTTGGTTTTGTTGCCTGCCATATCCTAGCCCTCATAGTTACGCGGAGATTTCTTAGTTGTCATAATTTACCCTTAAAAATAAGTTAATGCGTTAAATTCAAAAACGCCGCTGTATGCGCCGTCGCCTGCTGTTCCTGATTTTTCCATATACAGTACATCACCTGCGCTGAAATATCTATCAGATAGGGAAGAAAGCGATGAAGTTAGGTTTTTAGCGCTAAACGCAGCGTCGCCAGACGTACCCACGCCAAATGTAACCATTGTTGTTACCGTGCCTCCAGTATCACGCTTTTTGAGTTGCCAGAAGTCGTTAACGGTAGCCGTGTTCGCATCCTCAAACACGAAGTGAACCTTTAGAATAACGCCTGCTGTCGTCATCCTTTTGCACAAGTAAGTCGGGCCTGCCGCGATACCTGCTGTAACCTGCGCCGACTGGAACTCAGTGTCTGAGATAACGTTATTCAAGCTGGAGCTTGAGCTAAATACATCGGTAGCACCAGAAAGGATTGAGCCAGATTTTATGAAAATGTGGTCATTCGATTCTGTTGTTACAATGTCAAATACACTGCCGGTTACGTTGTGTGCAATGATATTCTCAATGATAATCGGGCCATCGCTGAATCCATTAATTCCGCCGTGGTCTGCATTGATTCTAAATACATCTCCAGTCGCCTCTCTAAAAATCATGTTAGAGAAAATCAGGCTATTGGTTAATTCAGCAGGAAGCCACACGGCAGCCCATCCACCGGCATCTGTGTTCCAATTTGTTATGGTCATATCAGAGAAGACGTGAGCCTCACCGCCCAAATTGGTATGGGTTGCACCCTCTATGGTGATAGCCTCCTCCCTCACCCCGTCAATAGAGTAGCCAGTGTGGACCGTGCCAGTGAAAACGCCCTCCGTGTCAATGGCTGGTGTGGGCGGCGTGGTTGTTGGGAATATTGAGGCTCCAATGCGGATACCTTGACCGCAATCAACAATCGAGACGCCAGAGCCAGCAAACGACCTTGCATGGTCTTCGAAGTGGATAGCCTCATTGCGACAATCTTTAATCAAGGCGCCTGAAAGGGCAATACCTCTAAAACGTTCAGGCTCGTCTGACTCGTTAGCCAAGGCAATGCCGAAACCCTCGCCGATTAGGTTTGCGTCAGATATACCTGAAATCAGTATGCCGGACATCGCGCCGCCGACCATTTCGCCGTCTAAACTAACGCCGATCTTCCCTGCGTCGTTCGTAGACGAGCCTTTAAAGAAGCCATTAACCAGAAGAAAATCGCTACCTTCATGATAGTTAGGGTCTGCAGGGTCCGTGACAAACGCGTCTGAAAACTGAGGCTTCCATAGCAGCCCATAATCTTCAAACTCCAGGTTAATATCTGACGCGTGATGATAGTGTGACTCATTAACGTAGAATATAGGGTAAGTTCCACGGCCTGTGAACGCACCAGTAATGCCCTTTACTATTGTGTTGTCAGCCTCTTGTATGGTTACTCCGCGTAAAGACTGTGATGCACCAACAACATTAAAATTAATCCCGCTAACAAACAAGCCGTCTGCACCATTGCATCGAAAAATAGCATCACCGACGCCGTACCCGCTTGAGTCGGTAGCTGTAATGGATGACTTGTTTGATTCGCCAACTATGGTTTTGTTTGTAGTTAGTACTGGAACTTGCGACTCAACGTTGAACGTTCCGTCGGGCACAACAACCTTATCACCGTTGGCTAATGAGTCGATTAACACCTGCCTAGAATCAGCAGAGCCGGAATCGTCACCGCCAAACGCATCAAGGTCAGATCCTTTTTGAATCTTGCCAACCCGTCCATTAGCAAACGTAACATCACCAGCCAAAGCCACATAGCCAAGCGTTTGCAAGATGTACTTAGCATTGCCTCGCTCTTGGCAGATAAAGGCTAGTCCGTCAGTTTCAGGCTCCAGTGCTTCTAGTCCGGCAAATGTCTCTACCTCAATGGTGCCAGCCTGCCAACTCGCTGAACTTCCGTCAGTGGTCAGGAATTTCCCCTGTTGGCCTGTTTGCGTAGGGAGCGCACCTGCAATAATACTGTCGATATCACTCTGAACGTTGCCGCCTACCGTCTTGATATACTTAGCGTCAGCGATTTCCGATGCCTTGCCTACTCTGCCATTAGCAAACGTTACATCGTCACCGGTGGCTACATAGCCGCTCGCCTGAACGATGTAGTAATAAAGGTTTTCACGACAATAAATCATCAGGCCAGTTTTGCTTTGCGTGCTGGCTGTTAATTCCGCTAAGGTTGAATATTCTTTCATCGCTAAAATCCTAGATTGAGGCGTTAACTGTTACTGACGCGCCGCCCGATACATTGTTAATTGTGGCTGCTGTGGTGTCGTAGAATCCAGATACAACAACATTACTTACCGGTGTCGCAGCGTCCACGCGAACAATATTTCCTGTTCCTACGTAGTGAATGCCGCTCATATAGATATCACCTACCGCACCGGTTGTTTCGATGTTCATTAGCGGCTTAGATGTGCTGTCAGACATAATATTCATGAAATGGAAGTTGTCATTGGTGCCCGCACTCTGATTATCTTCTATCTTAATGATAGAGTCCTGAATGTTGTCAGCCACAAAACCATTGACCCTGACATCCGTGCAAGAGTCAAGGATGATGCCGTAATAACCACCGTTACCACCTCTCGCGCCATTGCCGTTTGAGCAATTGAGCATTTTAACGTTAGTGCATAACTCCACCCTGAATCCATCCTCATTGGGACCAGCAGCAGATGCGTTATGCTGGTCTGTCATGTGACAATTGGACACAACGACATCATTCCAGCCGCGAAGCTTTAAGCCGCACTGACCAGAAGATAAAACATTAATGTTACTCACTCGAAGAGTGTCAACGTTACCCAAAACATTACTTGCTGATAAATAAATAGCGTGTTCGCCTGAGTCCTCAACAACAACGTTTCTAACGACCATGTTAGGGCCGCCGCTTGTGATTGCGTTTCTGCCAGGGTCGGGTGTTGCGTTTGAGTTGATGGCGCGAACCGTCATGCCGTCAATGGTTAGATTAGAGATTGCGCCATGCACTGACACGCCGGAGCCGTAACCGTCGATGATAATATTTCTAATATCCACATTCTCGACGCTGTTGTCGGGGTTTCCGTCCATGCACCAGAAGATATTCTTGAATGAGATACCGTCGTACTCATGGTTGTTGCCGTTAATTTTAAACGTGGTGTCACGAGTTTCACCGCTACCGGCGGCGCTAGGCTGTTCGCTTTGTGCCTCAATAATAGTGCCGACCATCTTGATATTGTCGCCGCTCGTAGCGATAGCGCGATCAAAGTAGTTGGAGCCACGCCAGTACACGTAAAACCCGTTCATTTCAGTATCATCTTGAATCTGAATGCGCGTAGAATTTGAGGTGTCCGTCTCGCTAAACTCAAGACGCGAGCCGTTCCATTTTACGTATGTTGCAGCCTCGAAGATAATTTGCAGGTTACTACTAACCAATGACGAGCATAGATAGCGCTTGCCCTTCAGTAGGTTGCACGCCTTATCGCCGATGCGCGATGCCCAGTTAACAATGGCTTGGGTGTCATCGGTTGAGCCGTCGCCGACTGCACCAAACCATTCAGGCTTACAGAGATTGTCAATAAACCTGATTTTGGCAACGTTGCGGTTATTGATGCGCACATCACCGGCAAGGATGGTCGTCGTGTCTGGCGTGATTAAGAAATAAGCATCGCCATAGTTGAGCACCTTAACAACGGTGTTGACCGGATAGGATGCCGACGAAAGCTCAGCGAACGTCTCTACCGTCACATTGTTATTAGTTATTAGCACATTGCTGATTGTGTGCTCAGTAATCAACCCCTCATTAATGACAATGTTGTACTCGCCTGAATCGATGTAAAACGCGTAATTACCCAGAGAATCAGAGTTTACAGGATTGTCAATGGCCGTTACTCCGTCATCAGAAAACAAAGCAGCCTTTTCGCCGGTGTAGGTTTTCCTGACTGTCACGGTTGCATTTACAAAGGCGATACCTGTAGCCAATGATTCACGCTGATTGAAAACAGAGCCTTCATACTTAATCATAATGCGGGTCCACCATTACTGAACAATATTGATATTTCACAAGTTGCGGATACTGTATCGCCATTATCATCTGTTACGGTGCAAGTAACAACCCCGTCAACGTAATCATTGAAGCCCGACGCAGACACCTTGGTTATATTTGAGTTTGGCGATAACACAGAAAGCCTAATTGTACTTGATGTCCATTCATAGGTGTAAGGCTCAAGCCCGCCACTGGCGTTCGCTGTGATATTGGGTGTTGTGTAACCGCCGTTGCTGGTTTCAGCGTTAAAAGTAGATGGTGTCACGTAAAGCGCCAAGCTAGGTGACACCGGAGGCGTGCTGTCTGTCGCCAAAGCAACTCTTGCTGCACCAATCATGGAATAGGACTCATATCGTTGCCAGCGTTGAACACATACCACGCTGAGCCGCCGAAGTTGGTAAAAACGATGATGTCTTGCTCGCTAGCTCCTGTTGATATTGTTGGTGCTGTGCCACCTGCGCCGTACAAGCCGCTAAAGTCGATTCCCCTACCGCCTGTGCCGTCCTGAGTGAATCGGACTGTAAACGTAAAGGACTCGCCGCTTGTTACGTTAGCAAAGGCGATAGATGTCACTGACTCTGTTAACGTCTTAGACTGCACTGTGCCGCTTTGAGCGTCTAAAGTAAGTACGCCGGAATTAAGATTTGGTATGCCTGCCCGCTCATTGATTTTTTTTGTGCGGATAGATGTTTGTAGCGCCTGCAATTGGTTGCCGTTATCCATGTTGATAAACAAGTCATCATCAGCAACACCTGTGCCACCTGCCACGACGCGGTACATTGTGTACGAAAGCCCGTCAGTAAACGCAGCATCCCCGCAACACAAAGCCTTGTCGCCAATTACTAAATCAGCCTTTTCCGCTTCTGTGATAGTGTCGTACACGTAAGGGTAAGCAGACGAACCGCCGTCAACCTGCGAGCTAAATGCATTCTGCCTTGCTCGAATTACCGTGCCTGCCGGATAGCTGCTGGTTAAGAAGATAGTACCACTTGCGCCGTCTGATACGCTGTAATCGATATCTTTAAACAATCCCTTGCTGTCAGTTAATGGCCCGTTAACGTCCAGCGTTGACATCGAAATGTCCACATCATCAAACGTTACCGTGGTCTGTCCGCTTGTTAATTCAATCAATTCTTCAATGATTGTGGTCGAGCCGATATCCTGCAAATTCGGATGACTGGTTTTAGGGCTGTAGTAAACCTGCTCTAGGCTCTTGTCAAGCACCTTCCAACTGAACTCACCGTCAACCGCTAACTGGGCAGGGCTTCCGTTATAAGATGCCACGCCGCCGAGACTAAGCTCAACAGGCTGCTCGATAGATACCGTTGTACCATCTTCCTGAATTAGCTTTACACGTTTTTGATACGCTGGCACCTCTGGGTCTTGACCAGGAATGCCGAAATACATAAAGCCGTTAGAAACAGGTTTAGGCTTATCAAAGTAATGAACAGTGATGTACGGATTATCTACCCGCAATCCTGTTTCAGCTTCTGATAGCTCGTTATTGATTATCTGTGCGTTTGTCATCTTCTGCCTCTATAGCTGGTGTTGCCATAACTCCTGCCGATGCAGAGTTGACGGCCTGATTGCGTACCTTTTGAGCGTAGTATATCGCATCTTTTACAAACTTGTCGCCAAACGGCGCATTGACTAATGACTCAGGCGTTACATTTGGATCGAGCAATAGCGCCGTCAAATCTCCAGAGTTGCGCTGTGACTTCGGTGTGTTTTTCAGGTAAGCCTTGATAATCTCTCTGCCATTACCGCCAGCCCTAACCAGTGCGTCAGCGTACTTGGCGTTTCCTTGCGTAATATTGCTTGCTGTGCGCTTTGCAATCTGCCCTATTAATGGCAGTGTTAAAGCGCCAATGCCAGCACCTGTCATACCGCCGAAAGCGGAGCCTATAGCAGCGCCACCACCAGCCCCGATAGATGCTCCCATCATACTTGTTGCTTGATTCTCAGAAATTCCAAACTTACCTAAGAATTTAGCGATGTTGCCAGCCGTGGTGCCTTGGGCGACCTGCTTTAATGCCGCAAGTTCATCTGCGGTAAACCCTCGACTTTTCTTTTTACTGCCGAGTATCTTTCTTGCCTCCACCCTAAGTCCGTTTTCAAATCCACTGGCTGCGTTACTGGCTCGCTCAATCATGTCTGATATTTGACCTGACTTCTTGGCTCTTGACCAAAGTTGTCTGGCTCCCTTGTATTGGCCGCCTATTGTCTCTGATAGCGAGTCAAGGCCATTATCAAGCTCGTTTATAATGATTGTGCCCATGCGACTTTCGGCAGGATCAATGCTGTCTGCCGCTGCTTTGGCGACACGTCGAAGCGTCTCAAGGTCGGTCAGTCTTTTCTCTGAACCCATTTCCTCGCGGAGCCTACGCATCACTGCTGTTGACTTAGGGTGCAGGTCAGCGTCAATACCTTGCTTCGCTACCTTTTCAGATATTCTATTGACAAATGAGTCGTATACAGAGGGTTTGACTCTAACCCCTAAGTTGTCAAGCTCTGTGTATATATCTGTGGCTCTTTTTTCTATTTGCTGGATAGTTGGAGCAATGGCAGTAATGCCACCTTTCGGAGCGTCAGGCATATCCACTTTTAAGCCTTTGGTTTTTACGCCAAGGTATTCCAATGCGGCAGCGGGTATAGCAGATGCTCCAGCGGCTAATGCTGGGCTTCCCGTCACATTAAACACGGCATCGCCAAGCGCTTTTTCTGCGCCCTCTATAAACTCACCTACCGGCTGCAACACCTCGCCTACTGCCTGTGTGTATTCTTGTCCTGTACGTGTTTTTGGTTGGTAAGTTAGAGCCTCTCTTGTGCCTTCAACCCATTCTGTGCCCTGTCCTTCTTCACCTGGAAGTACTGCTCCAGCGATACCGGCCAAGCCAGCGACAGGCTCTGCGACGGCAGATGATGCGGCAGTTAGCGCAGTTTCAGCTACACCTAAAGCTTTATCGGTCACGGTTGCCCTTGGTGGCACAATCTCAAACCCAGCGGGTAGTGATTGCTTTTTAACCACCTCGAAACCTTCTGGCAACTTAGCCATTATTAGCCTCCCATTTCCCGTTGCGCATAATCATTTCCTCGCCGGTGGAAGGATTGCGAATAACTGTGCCTTCAGGGTAAGTGTTGCTTTCTTGTTGCGCCTCTGGCGTTACTTCTGAGTCAAAATCAAACTCAAACTCCATTGCATTTTTAAGCTCTGACGCTGTGGTATAGTCTTCGCGCTCAACTGCCCGCTTGATAGCTTTCTTCGCTGAGCGTTCAGCAATTTGCAAAGCCTGATTAAGTAGCCGCCTGTTCGATTCTGGACTTCTTCCGAAATTAGCTCTGATTTTCTCAAGCCTTGCGCCTTCGCGCTCAGTAAATGCAGCACCAAACGTTGCTCGAAGGTCGCCAAGTATTGCCTGGCCCAAGTTAGCGGAAAGCTCGCCCTCGTCAGCGCCCTCAACGCCAAACAACTGCCTTGCGGCAAGTGCGGCTCTGTCAATACCGCCCGTCTCTACTACTTTCAGCAGTTCAATTGACCGTTTAAGTGTCGGAATTCCTTTGGCTGCGTCAAGACCTTCATCGATAACGACTTGCGCGGTCTCTGCTCTGCCTTTACCTTCCGTTTCAGCCTGCTTTAATTCAGACTTAACTGACGCCACATCCTCAACATTGCCCCTTTCTGCAATAGTGGACTCAGCAGAGGCTACCGCTCTCGGGTCAAGGCCGAGGGCAATTCTCGCTGACTTCGCCACAACCGGGTCGTCCGACTGGGTATCTTGTAGCAATCTTTGTCTTTCGATTACGCTATTTGGGTCTTTTGCACTGCCGCCACCAAACATCTGCTTATAAGCATCAAGTCCGTAAGTTTCGATGATGCCGAAATCAACAGCCATATCGTTACCGCTTTCGATGGCTTGGTAATCCTCGCTATCAAAGTCAATTAGCGGGTTTTGTTCGGCTGCTAACGTCAATTGCTTGCGCGTCTCAGGATCGGCCTGCTTGTATTGAACAAGAAATTGGCCTGTCGCTTGTTTGATGGCGTTAGACCTCTCTGCGCCATGTGTGGCTGCAATTTGGTCATAGCGCTGCGTGATGCCTTGGGCGATACCTGGGGCGTACCCGTACAACTCAGCAATAGCGTCAGTGTTACCTTGAGCGGCTAGCGGCGCAAGCTCTTGTATTTTACGCTGCGACTCCATCTGCATTTTATTCTGCTCGATGGCTTGTGCGTTTGATTGGGTTTGCTGTGCAATGGCGGTTGGATTCAATCCACCTAAGCCTAATGCTTGTGCATAGTTTACCGCCATGTTACCCCCACTGATTATTGATTAGGCCTGTTAGCTGGCCCATGGTGCTACCAAAAATATTTGCTTGCGTCAGTGCGTTCTGCGCTGAAATATCGCCGATATTTGATTGCTGCTGTGCGATACCTGAACCCAGCGCCTGGGCTTGCGATGCGCCCTGAGCGGCTGCGCCCACGCCCCAGTTGCCAAGCCCTGTTAAAATATTCTGTTGACTGTTTAGGTAGTTGGCGCCTAATTGCGGGGCGATGGTGGCTAGTGCTGCCTGAGTTGAGCCAGAGCGTAAATTGCCGGTGGCTGCCGCATTACGTAACGCCGCCTCTTCCGCTTGCGCCTGATAGCCTTGAAACTCTTGGCTATTGTAGTAATCGGTCAGCATATTTGCACGATTGTCAGCGCCAAGCATACCCTGAAGACCGGTGATAGCGTCATAACCAGCCTCACGATATGGCTGTTGAAGTTGTAGCGCCTGATTAAACATGCGCTCTTGAGATTCGATACCAGCCAATTGCGCCTGAGTCTGAGCCTTGGCCGCTTTGCCTGCTTGATTGCTTGAGTAAAGGCCGCTAACTAAAGAGCCGCCCAAACTTGCGATTGTGCTTAAAATACCCATTATAGAGCCACCCATCCGGTTGTTGCGCCAACTGTACTGTTATAATACTCTGTTGGCCCTGTTGTATCAATGTACTTAAGACTGTAGTTAGCAGCGACTGCGCCCTCTGGCGAACCCGCGCCGATAAGTGGTGAGAATTGACCGCTATTTGCAGCATCTATGAGATCGCGAACATCGTTTTTCATATACAGGTAATCTCGTGCGCGGTCTTCATTTGTTGCTGTAGCAATAGCCTCAAGCGTTAGTAGAAATTGCAATGATTCAGGAAGCATCAACAATCATCCCAGAGAAAGACATTCTATCTTTAGTGATAAAGCGAAAACGGAAGGCGACATTGTGCCGGACGTAGCCGAGCCTGTAAGCCTTGTATCGCTTGTCGTAATCACCAAAGACGCCTATTTTGTTCCAATGCTCTTGCCCCCACGTCACAGCGTCAAAACTTTGACTGAATGCGCATTGAAAGTCGTCACTGCCGAATCCAGGCACTGTGGAAAGCTCGATTGAGTTGATGCTTAACGACTCTGCCGGTACAAATGGTGTGTAGAACAGCGCCTCTTGCTCTTCGTCGTACTGGCTGAACACATCGTCGTCAAGCAGCGCAATCTTGCTGTCCTGAATATCTCCGTACACCCATTTATTGATACGCGGGTCCAATATACCAAACTTACCACGCCACACTTCATTTTCACCGCTCTTGACGTAGGACCATGCATTCTCAGCGCCGTACTTCTTCGCTATGGTGTGATTGAATAAAAGAGTGTGCCTTGGCAGGTGGACGTACATAAAGCTAATGCCGTTAGCTGTGCGGGCCTCCATGTACGCCGATGCAATCTCTGACTCCGAATAGGTGTCGAGTATTTTATTCACCTCTTTTGAGGCGATGCTGCCGCCGCCGAGTTGGTGAATGCTTATGCTTTCTTCGCGGCGATTGCCGATAATAAAGATGTCGTTGCCGATGCGTGTTTTGCAGTGCGTTCCAACAATGCCAATCTGTATCGACTGCCCTTGGATAGGTGCTAATACGCTCGTGCCGGTCGCTGCATTCGCGTTGAAATAGAAAAACTCTGTAGAGTAACGATTGAACGCAATAATCTGGTTTGAGTCAGTGCGAAGAAGTCCTTTGATTGGGTCGGCTGCAAACTCGCTCGATGAGTACTTGAGCGGGTCAATCGTGTATTCATTATTTATGTTGGTGTGAAACAGTGACTCACCATCCGTCATCACATAGATGCCTTTAAACCACGTGATGTCGATTGGAAGACCTAAATCGGGGTCGGATATAGGTGTCAACGTATTGTCGTCATAAAGAAACAGATTGCCGTCTGAAAGTACAGCTTGCGTATTAAAGCTGTTGGCAAACGAACAAATGGCAGAACCACCGATAAAACCAATTCGGCTAACCGTGCCATCTGTCAGTACGCGCTGTAGATAGTCACCGGATACGCGGAAATGCTTATTAAACCGTTCATTAAAGTAAGCACCGCGTGCTGGGCCTAGCGTCTCGCCCCACTCAACCAGTCCAGGGTGAGTAGTAATGTAGCCGTCGTCACTCTCTGTGCTATCGTCAACCAAAAACATATTCACCGGCAGATTGGACCGGTAATCACCATTCGATTTTCTTGTGCCTTTCGCTAACGGTAGTCGCATTAGACCTCCGTGACTATCATAAACGACTCAGCACCCATCGTGACATTGCGTGCCGCCGTGAGATTTTCAACCTCTAGGCGAATTCGGTCATTCTTTTTAAGCGACGACGAGAAGTTGATAGAGTACGTGGCAAAATCATTAGGGCCAGCTAAGTTGGCAATCTCTAGCCCAATATGGTTTATCACCTCTGGGAAAGTTGAGCCGCCATCAGTCGAGCGGGTAACTTGAATATCAACTGAGTCGCCAGCGTTACCTTTAATCTGGATGGTGCCTGAAATATCGTAAAGGCCGTTACCAGTTAAAAGTCTGATTTGCCCATTGACCGGCGCATCAAACTGCACTGAGTCAGATACAGTCATCGTACCAGCTAACGGGTAGTACGTAGATGCCGATGCGATATTCGTTACAACCTCCGCTGTACACACAGTTTTGATGTACTTTTGTGTATTGGGTAGGCCGGTGTTATTTCCCCAATTTGACTTTACTGAAGTATGGTCAATGTTTGGGTATAACGTGGTGTCGGACGCATCCAGAACGCCTTGTCGCTGCACGTATGCGCCATCAAGAATTAATGATTCATCATTAGTTACATTGCTAGGAGAAAAGTCTATCAGTGCGCCTGTAGCGGGCATGTTGCAGTTTATATCTGTGATAAATCTACCGCCATACACAAAGCCGGTTCCAGCCTTAAACAGGGATGTGAAGCTGCTCATGTTGAAAGCAATGCTGGTAGAGATGCGATAGCCGCCACCCCATGAGCCAGAAAGCGTTAATTCAGGTGTGCCGCCCAGCCTGCCGGTGCCCACTTCCAAGCCTTGACGATAACCGTTAATCTCGCCTAATGATGTACAGTCAATATAGTTGACCGCGTTAAACTCAAACGCGTTGAACCCGTTAGCGTCAGTTAAATCGTAAACCTGCGAATTTGCACCGCTTGTGGTGATGTAGTATTGAGTGCCAAAAATAGTGCCCGAGCCACCCACTGGTGAAGTGAACATGGTGTAGTTGTCATCACTGCAAACAATACCAGAAACACCAAGACCCAAGCCGCGCATATTCATGCCGCCATCGGGAATTTCAATGCTGATTCCTGTGCCGGTTAAGTCAATAATTCCATCAATCACATACATTTTCGTCGGGTCGATTGTGGTGTTCAGGTCAGACGGAGACTGGATAATAACCTCGTTAGCATAGAGCGAGTTTTTGCTTGATGATGAGTTTTGGCTTTCCATCAATACAGAAGATTTACCGGTTATCTCATCAACAGATAAAACAAGCGTCCCGTCGCCGCAAATGCATTCTACAATGGGCGCGGTGCTATTTTTAAGATTAAACTTATCGACATGAAAGTATCCATCCGCTTTTACTGCTGACTTGCTATCTAGCGTTTTGTAGCGGAACACCTCATAAATTGACTGAACTGACAGGCGATCAAGGTTTAGCGATTGAAATGCCACGTTAACACCTCTCTACATAGTAGTAGTAAACATTGGTTTTTGTGTATCCTGCCGAGTCAGTGGCTTTTATGCAAAGCTTGTGCTGGCCCAACTTGTTAAACGTAGCAACTACCGACGACGTGCTATCTGTCATAGTTTCGCCTGACAGGGTGAATTCAGCATCATAGGTAACACTTGCCAGTGTTCGACCTTCAAGCCAATTCGACCAATCAACACTGATAGGCATAACCTGCTCAAACGTAACGCGCTGCGCATCACCGCGAACGGGCGTGTTGTAGAAATGATTATCCAATACGGGCCATTCTGTACCGCTACCCATAGGCAGGGTTTCAGGATATTGAGACGGTGCGACTTCTACAGTCATGCGCTCTAACGACCTTTCTCCCTCTGCCGCTAATTGCAGTAGTGACGGGTCGCCTTGCTTACCGTAAAGCACAGCCAAAGACTTAGCGACAATCTTTTTCACCGGCCCTGCAAAATTAGCCGTTAACCCTGAGTCGTCAGACGCTAGGCTTTGTCCGTATGATTCAGGCTGGTAATAACCAACATCTAAATCAAGCTCGCCCATGCAATCATCAAGGATTTGCAAGCTGATAGAAATCTCATCACCTGTCGGGGTGACTGTTATGCCGCTAATGCGTATCCATGCCAAAGCACCGTTGACAATATCACCCTTGGTTATCATCTGTTTTCGCCTTACGTGGTGCGCGTTTTGGCTTTGAGTCTTTCGCGCTTTCTGCGGTAGTGGTGAAGCCTAGCGCGATGAATGATTCCAACTGAGCAGGCTTGATGACAGCCTGTAGAAGTTCGTCATCGTGCTTAATAAATACGGTTTGATGTGACATTTTACGCTCCAATAAAAAAAGGGGCCGTAGTAGCCCCTTTAGTATACCGATAACGGTTATGCTTGTCCAAACAACTGCTGGCCCCAGAATGGGTTGAAGCAGGCGAAGGTCGGCAACACGTCGAAACGGTAGCGGTTTTTGTTAGCAACACCGTCGCTGAACTTGTGAACACGGATTGAAACGCCTTTGTGATTCACAATCATTGAGTCAGTTGCGTGCAGCTTAGGCAGCACAACTGAACCCATGCCAACGAAGCCTTCATGGTACGCAAGCGCCGGACGATAGGTAGTTGATACAGTACCATCAATCACAATCGCGTCACCAGAAGTCAGCGCAGACGCTACGGTATTGAACGCACCATTTACACCAGTCTCATAGATAGCCGCACCAGATACGCTGATAGTAGCATTACCTGAGCCGTCAGCAGTCGCATCCTCAAGCACAGTCAGTGAAATTGGAACCGGAGCGCCACCTTTCATGATTGTCTTGCGGTTACGCATGTTAACGATGTTGCGACCAGTGATTTTGATGTTCGTACCAGCAGTGATGGTGCCGGTAGTCGCAGTCAAACCAGTGATAGACAGCGTCATGCGATACGTGTCTTTGTAGCCGGTGTAAGTTGCGCTAGGCGTAGCAGCCAAAGTGATACCAGTCAGGTCATTACCTAAAGTGATTTCAGGCAAGTTGTTGCTGGTCAATACTTGGTTAAAGCCTGCAAAGCGCTCACGTACAACCGCGCCAGCCCATGCTTCATTCACATTAGGGTTAACGCCCAATGAAGTCTGAACGTCAGCCAATGCTACTTGGTCATAGTTAGACAGTGCGGCATACATCTTACCAGCAGGTACGCCGATTTCCTTGAACAATGCGCCAGCTTCTGCAACATGCGCCCACTGGTCAATAGCTTGGTCAGGGTCGCCGGTTTTAAGTGCAGCATTCTTAACCATGAATGAAGCAAGCTCTGATTCAAGCTCAATAACCAAATCCTCAGCGGCTGGTTTGATAAGCTCGTCAAGCTGGTCAGCTTCAAGCGCTTCTTCAACCTGGGTGTTTTCCAAGTACACAGTAGCGTAGTTAGACACTTCTGCCTGCACTTTACCAACGCGGATAGGGTTAGCAGACGCAGAAGACATATCACCGTCAGTGGTGCGCTGTGGCACGTACTGAGCGGGACGCTTCATTGCCACCTGACCGTAATCGCCATCAGTTGACGGGTCAAAGTCATTAACCAGCTGCTTTGATACGGTATTCATTAAGACAGTAGAAGACTCCATGCCTTTAACGAATGATTTCAACAATTTCTTGTTGACGTTACTTTGATAATCATTAGCCATGATAATTCACCTTACAAAAATTCAAGCTTCCCGTATGTTTTCTCGAATTCATCAACTTCGAGCGCACCGCCGCCTTTTAAGTCAGGTTGCGGATCGGGAGCCTTAGACACTTTAGGCGTTTTAGATAAAGCCTTAGCTTTAATGTCAGTCGCAATTTTTACACTGGCTTCGAGTGGCGACATAGATAGCACTTCATACATTTCAGCGGGGTTATCCGCTAAGTACGTAATAACCTGTGGGCCGTTGGCATCCTTCATTAAGTGTGCCGCTAACTCTTGGCTAATACCGTGCTGATTAATTACCTGCTCTGCGCCGCGCAACTTATCAAGGTCTACGCCTGAACGCTGTGCGTTTTCAACGTACTTGTTAAGTATTTGCGATTGCTCATCTTGCTGACTTTTCTGCTGCGCCTGCTTTTGTTGGCCTTCATAAAAAGACTTAGCTTTAACTTCCGCGACCTGCTCAGCATACGAAGCCATATCACTATGGTACTTGCGCATTGCTTCCTCATCGTACATATCAGACGGAAACTCAGGGCGTTTGATTTCGCTAATTTCCTGTTGAACCTGCTGCGGCTGTTGATTGCCTTGCTCAAGTTCTGCCAGTCGTTTAGCTAATTCGTCACGCTCGCGCTCTGCCTGATAGCGTTTTGCAGTAATGTCGTTAAATCGCTTTTGAATGCCGTTTTGTTTCTCTTCGTGGTTTTCTCCACTATCCGGTGATGAATCGGCGGGTTCATTTAACTGTTCAGGCTCGTGGATTTCCGTTTCATCTACGTCCTGCTCAATCTCATGGTTTGCATCTGTCATATTGTAAGCACCTTTTGGTGAATTAAAGCCGTGTAAATGACACGTGGCATGTGTTGACATTCTAATCCTACCAGTGATAATCTGACAAAAATAACGGGTATGATAAGGTGAACTGGTAATGCCATATGTAGCAACAAAGCGAAGCAGTAGAGAAGAGTTAACAAAGCTAATCAGATTGATACGCGACAAGTTTGAATTAAAGGTCGGCGACCAATTGCCCGACCAGCGCGGCGCATCTGAACTTGTGGGCGTGTCTAGAACAAAGTATCGCGAGGCAATAGTAAGCCTTACGTTTGCTGGATACATTGAATGCTTTCAGGGTAAGCCGTCTGTTGTTATTAAAGATATGAGGGATATATGAAAAAATCCAAACTAGCACAATCCATCGACATCAAGCGCGAACACGATACTACTGTGGCGAACGTTCAAGACGCAATGAAGAAAATGATTCTGGCTATCGAAAACCAGGATGAGGAATTAATGGGCGAACTCGTAAAGCAGTACGGCGAACAAACTGTTAGAGCGCTGGGTAATAAGCTTGTCGAGCGCGGGCTATTGGGAAGGGCTGAGTATGGGCATTAATCGTGGCACGGGCAGGACTACCAAGCAAATGATTAACGCCAAGAATGGCGCTGTATTCGCGTGGCCCAACCATCACCTGCAATACCCTAGAATGCTGGCTGAACGCATAGGGAGAGCCGACCTCAAAATAGCGTCAGCCACGAGCGTTTTTGCACGAGACAATTGGCGTGGGAACATGGATATAGTCGTTGACCACGCTTGCTATTATTTATGCAACCCAGCGACCCTTGAATCAATAAACGAATACTTCAATTGGCGCAGACATAAGCTCAACAGCGAAGGCTTCAATAATGATTAACTGGCAACAACTAGCAACGCCGCCCGAAGTAATGGGCAACATGATAGCTGAGGCTATCGCGTGGGCGCAGATGGATTTAGCTTACGACAGAATCAGCTACTCTGAGTTCCTGTTTGCGCTAGATGAAATTTTTGAATGTTTGGAGGAATGGTGATGAATGAATTTATGCTTGAGTTGGTGTTTGGCTTGATTTGGTATTTATTGACAGGTTTTTGGTGTAGAAAGTTGGTAATGAATTACGGCACGAAAAAAGAGATTCCTATGGATTTTATACCATCCATCTGCTTTGTTCTGCTGTGGGCTTTGGTAGTGCCGCTAATTGTGCCAATAATGGCAGGGATTGACGATGCGTTTAAGAAGGTGAAGGAAGGGGTTTTGTGATGGATAAGGACCAAAAAGTAATCGCCTGCTTGATAGCGGTGAATGTAGGTTTTATTGTTTTTGTGCTGTTTACGGCTTTGTTGGGGTTAAAATGAAACCACACATAAAGAAAGTTAATGGGGTTTGGGAGTGTAGAGGTGAAATTTACACTGGACGCGCAGAAACCCCAAAGCTTGCGTTGTATAACCACTGCCTATGCATCCAAGTTTACCCAACGGCCATTGTCAGTGATATTGAAAAGGTTATTGACTGCTGGCATAAGCGGAATAACAGAAGGGGCTAACTAGCCCCTACTGCAATCCTGTTAACTTACGCGCATTCTCAATGCGCTTACTAACTGTGTCAGTGTTTTTATTCACTATGTCAGCGCTGGCCTTCTGCGCATCAATCGTAACCTTCTGGCGTTTGGTTTCTGCATCAAACGCCTTAACCTGGACCTCTGCCTGTTTCGTCAGCGCGTCAGCTTGGTCAGCCTTGGCTTTCTCCATCTCAGCCATTGCCAGCAGCGTATTAGCGTCTGGTTGTTGATTCTGAGCAGCGGCTTGCATTTGCTGTTTCTCTTCGTCTGTCATTTCATCAAACGGAATCAAGCCTTGTTGCAACATCTGCGAGCGGCGACGTTTAGAAATGATATCCATATAAGGCGCATCAACAGACTTAGCCATAATATCACCAGCCATAGCCATCCACGTTGGGTCAGTCTTAGCCAGCTCAATAAGCGCATCACGGGCAGCTTCAAGACGGTTGCTGAATGCAGGTCCAGTATCACAGTAAACCTGATAGCGACCTTGTGACAGGTCATTTAATACCACCATTTGCTGCGTCTGCGTGTCGTAAATCTCTTCGTTTAACACAACCTCTTCTTCGGTTCCATCCATGTTGAGAATGGTAAACTGTCTGCGAGTATCGTAGATAACCGGAATGGCTTCGCTCAATATCTCACCGGTGCGCTTAATGCCTTTAGCCAATGCGTTAACCCATTTGCGGGTTGTAGACATGCCGCGGTCAATCTGCATACGTAGCGCTTCTTCACTCATGCGTCCTGCATACTGCCCATTCATCGCATTGTTAACGCCAGCAGTCACCAGCAGGCCCATAGCCATTTCTTGCGCCGTATTGGTTAAATGCGGGTTAGGTGTCGCGCCTTGTGTTTCGTATGGCGGCGAAGCTTCACCGTCTGGATTGTAGAACTGAACAGGGTCGTTATTCGTGTTCATTGTCGCAAGCTTCTTCTCGTGACCTTTAGCTTGCTTAGGTGTCATCATTAGCTTCTTCTTAGGAGCCAACGCGCCCTCTTCAATCTCACGCGAGCGGGCATAGTTCAGGACGCGGTTATAGTCCATCATCTTCATTGTGATGCCTGAACAAATGCGCTTAGACGTAGAGCCCACTACTTCATAGTTGCCATACACAGTAACAACAGGGTTTGACCTGAACGCGGTTTCCTTCTCTTTGCTTAACCAGCCTTTACCGTCCATCATGCGGTAACAGAATTTACTGTCTTCGATTTCTTTCGTTTTGGCTACGGTTATTCCGCGCTGCGCCAACTCATCAACGACTCTCATGAACTTGTCGTCAATCTCATAGACTGAGCCGTTAGTCATTAATGCAACCTTGGTTTTAACCGGCTTGCGATAGTACTTGGTCGCAATGACAATAACTTCAGCCTCGTAATCGCTGAACTGGTCGTAAGTATGCGCGTCATCAATACTCACGCACGAGCCTTCGGGCCACTTCTCTTTGTATTCTTCCGGTGACAAGGAGTGCAACACATAGGTGCAGTCAGCATCTGAATTATCAGGCTGTGTGGCTGTAGGGTCTGTCCAAATACGATTAACAGCGTTTGGTATGGCCTCGATGCACAAGTCTTGCTCAAACGACCATGGGTGTGTGTATTTGTTCTTAACTATCCAGGCATCAAAACCACGACGCAAAATACGGCGGCCAGCATCACGATAAATATCGGTCGCGCCACTCATATTCTCAATCATGCGAATCATGCCTTCACGCAAGTCAGCAAGGTCACGACTCGCACCGTCAGACATTGGTCTTACGTTAATGGCAAAATCCATATCTTCGATTTCACCGGCGATAAATTCAATAGCTGGCGTGGTCTGGTCAAACGTATATCGCGGCCTGCGGTTGCTGTCCATCTGACGGGCTACATGCTCTTCCCATTGCCCATCCTTATCAAGCACAAACGCATCCTGTTCACGCATTAATTCCCGCATGTCGCGGTCTGCGTCTTGATACGCGCCTAATTCCTGTAGCGATGCGAGAAACTCACCATCTCTATCTTCTGCGCCTTTCTTACGTTTGTATGCCATGCTATTTCTCACTAGTAAAATGAGTCGAATTCGATTTCAACACTTTCTGACTTGCCTATTTTGTTAGCCTGCACCGCGTGCCTGCGCATCATGTACGCATAACGGATAGCGTCAAGCAAATCATCGTTCACCTTAACTATCTTGCCGTTGTCGTCACGGTGGTACTGTAAAAACTCATCAAAAACATCAGATAGGTTATCGAATATCTTGAATTTACCCAATTCTATCAGATTATACAATTCTACCAAACCTTGTTCTACACTGGTCGCGCCGCCCTTGGCAGACGTACCCCATGTGGCGTGCTCGTGCAGCATATTCCAACCAGCATCCTCGTAGTATGATTTCTGCTGATTACCTGTGCCTTTTTCAGTTTGGAACCCGTCAGCAGGCCATGCCGTTGGTGCATCTTTTGCCCATGATTTTACCTGCTGCCATGCTTGATACGGCTGCTGCTTCGACTTCTTCCATGCCCTAGCCACATAAAACACATCATTGTCTTTATCCCACCATAATTGTATATGCGCTTGCGGGTGGTCCCAGCCAAAATCCATTCCATCGATAACCCACCAATGAGCAGGGATGTCGAACGGCTTTTCGGAACACAAACTCTTAACGTCAAGGTCGAATATCAACCCAGCGCCTAACAATGGTATACCTTTAGTACGCATATCACGCTGCCATGCTGGGAACATGGCCAGTAATGTTTGTTTGGTTTCATCCGTTAAGTGCTGAGCATCATCCCATGTTGCACGCTGAATGTACTGTCCTGGCTCTGGGTTGTCCATGAATTGAACGACCAACTCAGTGCGCCCATTCTCAGGTGTGAATGTAAGTATGCCTCTGCCGCCATTGCCTTTGTCGCCGGTAGCGGTACGGGTTAATACCTGCGGGTATATAAACCGGTCCTTCGGCTCTTCGTCGATGTGATACCAGTCAACAGAGTCACCCATCAAAGCATGTTGCCCCTGTGAGTATGACCAAAACTGACAACGTGAAACGCCACCAGATTTATGCTTAACCTTTACCTCGCGAACGCATCGCGGAGTGCCCATCATCGGGATGGCGTCTACAATCCTTTCTTTTGGAATTATACCGCCTTCTAATTCTCCACCTGAATATGAGCCGAATATTGGTTGTTGTAAGATGTCACGTATCTTGTCGCCTGAATAACCTAGTATCCAGACTAGCGGGGGATGCTTAAATCTGTGCCCTTCCCAATCTTCTGGATAGTCGCCGGTCAAATGCACAGCGTCAACAAAACAACCCGTATAAGACTTTCCTACTCGGTTGGCCGCCATTAAACATGATGCAATATTATCGCGAGTGGCGTTTACAAACTTCTTTTGCCACCCGTAAAGAGTGCGCCAAGTGTCAGCAATCTTGTTAAGCCGTGAAATCTCTTTCTTAGCTTCAAGCAATGCTAACAGTTTAAGCTTCTCTTCATGCGTCATAGTTTGTCAGGGTCCACGCCTAAGTCCCGCAGCTTTGCGTCAACTTCTTCTGGCGTTAGTTGTGGGTAGGTGTGATTAAGGTCTTGCTTGTCTTGCCACCCCATGTTTTTAAGTGCGAAAATAGAGCCTGTACAACCAGGGAAATGCAAGTTCCCTTCGTACTCCATTTCAACACGAAGCCGCGCTCTTTTTATTATGCAAGAAAACTCTTTCCTTTTCTCATAATCATAAAGGCTTTGCCGGTCAGCGAAACCTAAATGATTAGCCAGTCCTGACATCGTTACAATCGGAATATCAACAGTCCCGCCATTGGCTGAAATCGTTCTAGTTGGTGGCGAATCAAAATAAGCATCAACCGCTTCTTGCAATTCTTCTGGCGTTTCAAATGCCAGCGGCCTTCCTCCCGCCATATATCACCTCAATCTCTGTATTTTCACTCTACCGTTACGCACATAGCGTACTGTTGTTATGCCCTGGTCACGTAAATACTTACGTAACGCTTTAGCCTGCTCAAGTGTAACCTGTCTATCCAGCCCATGTATAGTCACCTCATTCATGGGCCAGAAATACACGAGCACCGTGAAGCATTCGTATGTCATTTCGTCCGGCGTACTACCTATCTCACCGAACCGGTATGGTTCGATAAGGGATTGCATTTATGCCTCTATTAATGCTATGTATTTGACATCAACCGCACTGCTCGAAGTGAGACTTCCTAGCGAAATCATGTTTTCCTGATTGTAATACTCAAATGATAATACCGCCATGCTGTCACCATCGCCGTAAATATCGGCAAGCCCGTTAGTATATAGAACTCTGCGACCAACTGCGCCAGCGTGAGCAGTACCGAAACAGAAATCTGCATCACCGTTAAACCTCGCCACAGCAATATAACGCTTGCCAAACTTACATATTGATGTAATGTTTTGGCGAATACTCCATGAGGAGTTGGCCGGAGTTAGGGTTAAAACGCCACCAGAAAAACTAGACGTACAATCCGTCAACTCCCACCCTGTAGTGTCGGTATCAAGCGAGCCATTTGAAAGTACATTTAAACCTCCTTTTATTGCACTCAACTCGCAATCAGTCGTCACTACTGATAAAGGGTCTGTAGTACTTTTGCCAAATGCCACATATGTATAGTTAGGACGGTCCTGCAAACCAACAGAAAGCCCAGTAGCAAAAAGGTTAAAAGATGGGCTAGTGTCCAGCGGCGTTCCGTTTTCTTGTAGCTCAATAACACCGCCTGTCACCGCTGTGTTATCTTTTGAGTATGCCGAAGCAACAACTAACCACTCTTCACCCGCCGAACCAAACTCTAATGTCCCCGCTGTTGGGTAAACTAAGTCAGGATACTTGTGCAAAGGTGTATCCATGTTTCTGCATCGAATGCCTTCGGCAACCGTGTTCTTACCAAAGTCGTGAATATCTACATTGTTGTAACAGGATGCTTGAATATACGCATCGACCGATTTGGGGTGCAATTCAACGTCAGTATCGTAAAGAATGCCGCCAGAAAAGCTTAACTTTCCGCTGATATTTTGAATTGCTCCGCGCTCAAGCTGGCAATTATTCAAATAAATAGAGTTCAGCCTTTCTGCATTGCCGTCGTTTACGAAATAGGCACCGAATTCGCTTGTATTTCCTGTATTTTTTTCGAAATTACACTCTGTGAACGTAATGCCTCGGCAATCGTCGCCGCAATAAACAGCTACATTATCACTGTCCTCCATTATCATCACATCGACAAATTTTAGTGAGTTGCTGTTGTCGATAGAAATACCTTTAAACGAATTACGTATCCAGATATTTTCCCATGTCGTTAAAAATGTATTGGTTATCTCCATGGCGAAATTGGACGTAACATTCACGGCATCAATTTGGAATCCTTCAAACTTATTCTTTGTGTAATCAATTGATGCTGAACTGTCTGGCTCAAATGCAGGAAAATCGCCTGTTGGCCTTATAATTGAACCTTGGAAGCTTCGGCCAAATCCGGTTAGCTGCTTATCCTTTCTGTACCCCAGAGTAGCATCAATATCGTAACGAATATCAGACAGCACTGAACCCATGCTTGAATTCATAGCGTCTTGAAGTGAGTCGTAGTTATCAACGGATTCAGCGCTTCTTTTTATTGTCGCCACACCCCCAACCAACTGCACCTCATAGGGGCCGTCGGCGCATTGAATCTGAATAGCTACCGCTTCGGTATCTGGCAGGTCAAAACCGGTAAAGCGCGGATTGTCGTTAGTAAACGAATAGCCGGAGAAATAACCTGGCGCGGTAATGTCTGCGATAGTGTCGGTTGGATGAAAATACGTGTAGTCGTCTGGTATGCCGCGTGGATTACGCTTTTTAAGGTTAATGTTTTCCGGTTTAAGTGCCATTGCGCTGCCCTCATTGGTGATAATTCATTCTACAGCACATGACGCAAATAAAAAAGCCCTGCGGATAACAGGGCAACTGGAGGGGAAGAAACAAAATGATTTACTCACTCACACCATAGCGGGTTAGTTGTGTGGTGTCAACCATCCCACCCAGGCACCAGTTTAATTTCAAGCGGATAGCGTCCGGCTAAAATCTCCGCGCCGTTATCCAGTCCTTTGATGTACTGCTCAAAGGCATTAATCGCTTCGCCGGTTGTACGGGCATTAGGTACACGCATTCTCACCACCTCGCCGTTTACCTGGGTTTTGCATTGAAATACGAGGCTCACGACAACAACCCCCATCCAAGCATAAACAGCCACACGGCCCATCCAAAACACGCCGCAGCAACATTGCCTTTCGTCTGCTCGACATATTCACCCCATGCAAGTTCAAGCGATGCCCATGATATACCGGCGAATGTGACTACCATGTATGTGTAATAGAATTCGTTCATACCTCACCCCGTGCTTTTGCTAGTAGCATCTCGACCTCATCTGCCGCCCTGTGAGCATTTATATCTGTTAGTTGACCTGAAAGCTTTTCAAGCATCGCGTACATATCCGGTGCCGCTGCTATTAGGTGGGCGTTACAGTGAGACTCTTCGCTTATGTTGCATCCTGTATGGTCTGGGTCAAATCCCCACACTGTCCCAACAGTACCCGACATTGAATTAATTTCAATTAAGCCTCCTTCGTCATTTACCGTCCACTCGCCTTTCGTAAATTTAGCCTCACTCATTTCCTCGCCCTCCAACTCTTCTTTGCCTTATGTATCGCTGTAAATGCTTCGATATTGTCATTTACCACACGATACGCGTATTGCGGGTGACAGCCTACCGCATTGGATAGTGACAGCACCGTGCGATACTTACCTGTTTTCGCCTCTGCGATGATTGCAGGCGCTATTGTGCCGTATCGTTTCATTCCTCTTCCTCACAGTCCAGTATCTCGGCGTCGTACCAATAACTGTCAGCGTACTGTGCTTCCGCATGTGCCATTGCTTTGGCGTCATCCGCATTATCAGCCTCAACCCACAATTCATCTTCCATCATCATTTGTGTTTTTACTAAATATTTCATATCCTACCCCCATTCTCTGCGTATTTGCGCATAAGTTCTGGATGATTGAAAATCTCGAATGTCACTTTGCGTGTTTTCAACCCCGTTACCTGTGCGATTTTAATGTAACTACGTGCGCCGTCTTGTAGTGCGGCGCTCACTTTGCGGTAGTGTTTGTTCACAAAAAATGCTCCCAATCATACCCGGCGGGCATTTCTTCAGACGTAACGATGTGATTATAAATCTCGTCTTTCGCCAGCTTGTCGAATAGCTCTTGATTCAACCGGCCTATATCAACGCCACCCATTGAGATTGCAATCAGCCTGCGCATTTCTTCAGACTCGCACATAGAGTTAATGACAGTATCTTCTGACACGATGTAAATGTTATTGCAGTATCTCCACTCCATCGATTTACCGTCTGCAACAACCTCTGCCAGCTTCTCAGCGATATACCATAGATTATCATTGCTGATACTGTCATAGGTCAGTGGCGTTGATTCTGGCTCGCCTGGTAGCTGTCTGTCGTATGCGGTTTGATGTTGTTCTAGATTCATCTTCATCCCTCCATTAGTTTCACCCATTATAACGGGTTAATTTTGTTTTGTGGTTTGACCAGTTATTTCACATCGTAGTTGTCTTCCATGTACTTCCTAGCACTTACAGCAAGCATAAATGCCTCCCGATCTCCGTACTTGTTTTTTGAAAAGTTCTTTTCAACCTTTTTCCCACAAGGTTTTGTATATTTTGCGCAATACCTATTGCCGCAATCTGATACTCCGTTTACACCTGTTTTTGAGTCCCTCCTAACTCGCCTGTTTAGGGTTTGCTGTCTTTTTGTCGCCCATCGGCAGTTAGATGGCTCATAATTGCCGTCATTATCAATCCTGTCTAAAGATGTTCCATCTGGCCTTCTACCCATGTCTTTATAAAAATTCTCAAAACTTTCTAACCATGCGTCACAGACTTTTATACCCCTAGAACCCCAATTTCTGTAACCTGGGTTGTTTTTATTGTGGCACCTTTGAATCATTAAAGACCATATTCTATATTCTGTACTCTTTCTCATTCCATGCTTTTTGTTATTTCTACTTGCAACATCGGCACTGAAGCACCCGCATGAATTCGTTTTCCCAGAGCTTAAATTATATCCCTGAACATCCCTCACTGTCCCGCAATCGCATACGCATCTCCACATAGCCCTTCCCTTACTGCTATTTTCAACCCTCTCGATCACGGTCCATCTATTTATTTTCTTTCCGGTTAAATCTATTAATTTTCCCATTTTATTTCACCAATAAAAAAGCCAACACACTAGTGCAGGGTGAGAATTGGCTTGTAAGTTAGCCTCCTGCGCCAATGTATTGGCTGTTTTACACTTACTTGATAGGCTTCTCACGGCCTAAGTTAATTATACATGCGGACGTATTAATGTAAACAACATCATTCAACCTCAAAATCATTGTTAACATGCTGCATAAAATCAGCGACTGTCCAATTCACAAACGCAGCGCGTTCCATCATTTCGATAATCTCTTTATGTGTAATTGGTGGTTTGCGTTTCCAGATTACCTGACCTGCTCTAGTGACCTTCTCCGCGATGTAAGGAATCCCCATAAACTGCTCGCCGCCAACATTGTAATACATGCCGTTAAAGTAAACATAATAACGCTGACCATCGCAGTCTATGCAGTCACCCTCAATTAACTCAGGCATTTCACCTGTTGCAATTTCACCATTCCTCCTCTCTACCTCTGCTTCGAATTCTTCGCGGGTGCAGACGTACACGTAACAGTCCGGAACGTCCATTGATTCGCGATAGATAAATCCAAGCTTCTCGTGCCAAAATAAATAATCAAAACCGTCACGCTTCCACTCTCGAAACAAATCAACCGCATCACTCACCGTCTTGCGTGTTGGATTTTTATTTATGCCAACAACTTTATTGCCAGACAAAACGCAATCATGCGCATTAACCGTCTTGCGTGGTTTTAGTTGGGATTCTAGGTGTGTTATATACTCGTGCAACTCTGATGCAGATTCGGCTTTCATGCCTACGTCAGCGTACACGCTTAGTGTTTCGATTAATTCAACTGGCCGCTTCATTTCTCAAGCTCCTTTAAGAGTGCGTCTGCTTGCATTGTAGCCCAAATAGCCATATGGCTCGCCTCAACATCTGCTAAATTACTGTTGGCTAATAGGCCCTGCATAGCCAATCCCGCAAAATACTCACGCTTGGTTAGGCCGGAATCACCAACCCCATTAGAGTCTGTTACTGGCATTGCCGGTTTTTCTGCGTTGTTCATTTCCCTTCCTCCAATTTCTCTAACCGAACAGATAGAACCTGCTCGCCGTTTTTGTTTACGTATGGCCCGTCTAGCTCAAACGACTTTACCGGTCGCTTGGCTAGGTTTGGGTGTTTTTTGATTAGTTGGGCGAGTGTCATTTTGACTCACCATAGATTTCAAAATAAGTATCTCCGGCAATAGTCTTGTTTATATCCAGGCATTTAACACCTGACTCGACTTCGCCGTCATTATCAAACGCAATCGCCATATGTAACTCAGCATCGCCATTCTCTTCGATAGCTCTGGCTAGTCTGTAAATCAATTCGCTTGCTTTCATATCTTCCTCCTCAGTTAATAATTAAATTATACGTCACCGTTTTGTGGTGTCGATGTTGCTCGTCGCTCATATATGTCATTCGTCGCAATCTCACACTCACACCCTGGAAACCGTTCCCGCAAACTCTGCTCGATGTCGTCGGCTGGTAGCTACTTTCTAGTTAAAACCCAATCATGCGTGTCTGACTGCGTAAAAAGCATATCATTGAAGTCGCTAACGTCAGTCGGCACGCGTATCGTAACCTTGTCCGGTCCATCCATTCTGTTTATGTTTTTGTTTCCACATTCAAAGGCGGCTGCTAATCCGGTGCCGTTTTTGTCATTGTCAGCAAATATAATCAGGTGTCTTACTGATCGCGGGGCTATGAACTGCTTCATATATCCAGCGTTTGCCGTTGACCATGTAGGGCAATCATAAATTTGTGTTGCGCTTAATGCCGTCTCCATACCTTCAGCTATTCCTATGGTTGCGTCACAATCAAACATTCTTATGGCTGCGCCTCTACTTATGCTACTGCCGCACGCATCGCAAATTAGATTTTCTTGCCCGTTAGCAGTGAATATCTTTTTTGCGTTTATGCCTTGCGCCTTTCTACCGCCTTCAATGTAAGTCCTGTGAAAATATGCAATCCGCATTCTGTCTGTTGTCATTGCGCTTGTCATACTTCTTAGCGGTCGTTTGGATTCTGGCTCAACTGTTGTCAGCTCATATCTAACGCCCTTGCGAGGCAGTATGTTTATTCTTCGGCTTAACAGGTACTCTTCTGCCTCAGTTCCTTTTAATTCGTCCATAAATTTAAACTCAAATACAAAATCATCGTTCATTTAGCATCTTCCTTAAATTGGCTATACTTTCTCTTGCTGTTTCTTTTGATTTCTGGTGCCTTTTGGCGCTCTTTATGTTTAGGTGCTTTATAAAATTGCTAACCTCTGCGCTCGGGTCAGTTGGAGAAAACTTGAAGCTCTTATCGGGCCATTCACCAAACTTTTCTTTGTATTTATGACCTATCCATCCAAATTTCCAATTCTTGCCTTCGTTGTTTTTCATCTGCCAGTATCCGCATAGCTCACGCCACCAGCGTTTTTTATCTTCCTGCTGCTGCATAGACACCGGAGCTATTTCGATGCTTTCGTCGACTTCTCCGTCCTCGCCGTATATCGGCTTAAATCCGCACTTTTCACAAACGTATTGACCGGCGGGCTTTATGTAGTGGCATGAAGGGCACTCCTTCTCTTTTTTCTCTGGCTTTTCCTTCTCCCTCGCCTGCTGCGCCTCTTTGTATGCGTCTCCAGTACTAAACAGCTCGTCGTATTCTATTTCGTGCGGCATGCCAAGCCTGTAGAATGTGCCTGAGTGATCTAGAATGATTGCTTTGTCTTTTCCTTTGGCCAACCTCAGAGCACGTCCAATGCTTTGTATCCAGCGCATTTCTGACTTTGTTGGCTTGGCATAGATTACGCACCTTACATCAGCGTCGAAACCTTCGACCAACACATCAACGGAGCAGATTATTTTAACTATACCGTCGTCAAACGCCTTAAAAATTCTCTGCCTTTCTTCTTTTGGCGTGCTTCCTGTCATTACCTCGGCCTTTATGCCAGCCTTACGTAATTCAACTGTCAAAAAATTGGCGTGCAGTACATTGCAGCAAAATGCTATCGTTGGAAGTCCTTTGCCATACTTTAACCATGTGGTAACTATGTCACCGGCAATTTTTGCATCGCCCATTATTTCTGATATTTGCTCTTCGTTATAATCGCTGCCATAGGTGTTAGACCAGTTACTTTTTACACCTTTTAGATCTGGCTTTGTTGGCACGAAAAATTCATAGTTAGACAAGTAGCCTTGCTCCATTAAATCCTTTGTCGTTACCTGCTTGATGAAGTTTTGGTACACGTTACCCATCCATGGCGCAAGCGGCGTTGCTGTTAAACCGATTACCTTAACGTCAGAGTTGTCTATGTATTCAATTAGTGGCTTTGACCTTATATGCGCCTCATCGACTATAATAACGTCATAGTCGTCGTAACCCCTTCTGGCTAATGTCTGCACCGTGCCAACCTGGATATTTTTAGACGGGTCGGTCATTTCATGGTCAGCCTGTATAACGCCGCATGGTATCCCGAAATTCTCGAAGTGCTTTACCGTCTGGTTCACAAGTGCTGTACGCGGAACTGTAAAAAGCGCTCTCATGCCGTTACTATGCAAGCCTTTCATTATCTCAGAGGCTATTATTGATTTCCCTGCCCCCGTTGGCGCTTGTATTAAGTGCGTGTTGTATTTTTTCCAGTGATGCCTAAGCTGATTAATTATTGTCTCTTGGTATTTCCTTAATTTCATTTTTGCAACTCCAGAAGCTTGTCTATATGCTCTCGTAACCGCCTGTTTGCCTCACGCCTGTACTTACCCTCATCAAATACAGGACACTCCCCCTGTGAGTAAATTTCGGTGTACTTGTCCATGATGCCTAAATTTCTGGCCTTGTATGGGTTCTTATCTAACTGCTCTTTTATCCAATCAATGTCTTTTGGGTTGCAGTTTATTGGGTGCCCGTATATTTCAGCCATGACGTAAAACATTCCCGTTCGCATCCTCTATCTTGACGAAAACCCTGCCGCAGGCCCTGCAAGTTTTTGACATCACGCTGATTGGTAGTTCAGGCACAAAACCTAGCCACTCAACCGCCTTTTTCTCCGTAGACACTTCGTAATTACTCTCACCACATAAACCACCACACTTACAATACATAACTCATTACCCTAGATTCTGAAAGAGGTTGTTAAGAACATACACTCACCTACGCAGTTAAGCGCAGGCAAGTGCAGCATTATTACCCTGAGTTCGTCAGTCGGCCAATAAAGCCAGAGCCTAAATAACATTATCTCTGGTCGGTACGTATGCCTGTTATAGCACCCTATCCACTGTACCGCGTTATTTATAGAGTTCGGCCAAGGTTTCCCAATGTAGCCTCTCGCAATAACCACTCATTCGTGTGTCGCTTTGATAAGATTCCGCAGTAACGACTTTATCACTACGCGCTGCCGTTTCATTTCTGTCCGTCCACGCAGTGAACCAAATGTGCCAGCATGTGATAGGAAAAGACTATCAGCAAAGTTGAAATATAAAGGAAGGTGCTATAAGATATGTTTAGCCGTGAAGGTTGCTTATGCATTTCCTGTTCATGTATTTCACCAAGGTGCTGGTAACACCGTTCGGTTAAGCTTAAATATAACCCCGCTATGATTTCAGGTCAAGCGGGGTTTTGTTTTAGTAGTAACGCTCAACCTTCAACGGGTCGTCAACAGGATGATATCTGCAAATTATGTATGCATGTCTACCGACTTCGTTTTGCTGGCTTCTTGTGCCGTCATCCCATAGCTGCCAACCTTCTTTTTCGTATTTTGCAAAATCGTTTGCAACATATCCTGCCACCACTTTTTTGTCGTAACTTTCCGGACTGACCATGCTCACTCTTTTAACTTCTTTCCTCATTGCTATGTTGGCTTTTTCGTAAATTTTGCATTCTGCTTTTACTCCTGAAAGTCCAGTTATAAGCAATGCAAGCTCTTTTCCGCTTAATCTTAATTCCATTATATTGTTGTGCGAATGAGCATCCTCTATCTCAATTGAGTAGTTGTCGTCACCCTTTCTGCCAAACGTTAAGCTTGCTGTTGTAATCTTCATATCACCCTCCAATCTTATCAATAAAAACCGTCGTTCTCGTTTCACGTATCCGGTATAGGCCGTAATACTGTTTAGGTTTGGATTTACCGCCGTATAGGGGTAAGCCGTTTGGGTTTGCTTTAAGGTGCTCGTCTAGAGCCATGATTGCACGCGGCGATAGTGGCGAGCAGTTGAATGTTACTTTTTTCATTTGACCACCAATAACCCTTTCTCATAAAGTTTCATCTGTGTCTCTTGAAGCGCTCGCAATTGGTCATAGCCGCTAACGTCGCCGCGGTCTAGCATTTGATGACAGTTGTAGCAGCCATAAACACCGAACAGGTCGGGCGACTTTAAGCCGACGCCGCGAAAGTTGCTGTTAAGGTGGCAAAATACAACCGTTTCACCATCTTGGCATTGAACACTGACACGTAATGCGCATGATTCACCGCGTGCGCTGTCGCGTATTTTTTTAGATTTCACTCTCCATCCCTCATTAAAGCCTGGATATATAAATCATCAGGGTGTGAAAACTGACATCCAAGCGATTCAAGCGCCCATACTTCATAGCGCGTTAAAAATTCAGCGAACTCCTTAACCTTTAGCTTTTTGGTTTCGGTTCGCTTAACCTCTGGCTCACCTAAAACTGTCACGACACGTTTAGGTAAAAGCCGATTTACAACATAGTCGTGAATATCCTCAGCCGCGTAAGTTTCGCCGCGAGTCTCTTCGATATGCTTTGCTAATTCAGCGTGAAAGACCCCCCAAAGGAGGCGATTTTGCTTGCTGCTTCGAGTTTCCTCGTCAGGCTTGATAGTGACTATAATGTCTTTTTTGTGCGCATAAGCCTCGCGCAATGCAGATTTTACCATTTCGGGCCAGTGTGCAGCTTGCGAGAATGGCAGGCGCTTGGTTAGTTTCATTCTCCTGCCCTTATAAATTCTCTCGCGCAGTCCAGCAGAGAATTGTTCAACTCTGTGACATCCTCCTGAAGAAAGTAAAGTTTTGGCGGTATATGGCCGGCGCCTTTTGTTCTGTGCGCAACCCTACTATTAAGGGCCTCCTTAATGATTGACACAAGCCGAGAAACTGCTTCAGCCTCATCCATGTAAATACTACTGGATGGTAAAGATTTGTTATATATTGGATTGTAATGCACAATCTCTCTGGCTTCGACATCATTGAGCATATCAATGTCGCAATCGAAAAATTCTATTCCGTCAAACTCCTTGTCGTTTCTGTAGAAGTGCTGAGCAATTCGGCTTTTTATGTTTTTTGTCTGTCCGACGTAAACAACTTTGCTTCCTTGCTTTAAATGATAAATCCCAACTCCATCTGGGTTTACGCCTAGTTTTTCCATGAAGTCATCAAGCATCGTTCTCATTTCTTACACTCCTTAGCATGCTGTTTCATTACCAGCTCAGCGACAATGCCTGACTTAGTGTTTATCAATGCACACTCATCTGAGCGTTTCTTTTTTAGCTCATCAAGCAGCCTGTCGATATTCGCGTTAACTGATATTTTTATTGCTCATTTTCTT